>Ga0207991_1000012_pt1 | contig 106967 bp, 99 predicted proteins | sample ETN07SmetaG_FD_185786 | JGI IMG/M metagenome (GOLD analysis project Ga0207991, IMG submission 185786) | Marine microbial and viral communities from oxygen minimum zone, Eastern Pacific Ocean - ETNP2014F14-07SV275 (SPAdes) (version 2) | ecosystem: Environmental > Aquatic > Marine > Oceanic ...
AATTTGGACTTTTGTTCTTTATGGGTTTATAGTAGATTCTAATTGATACTGAATCTTATTTTGAAAAAACAACGCTTAAAATTATTGCTTTCTCTCGGCTTTTCATCCGATTCTTTTATTCAAAGTGAGAATCCCACTCATTCCAACATATTGATTAAATGATAATAGAATATACAAAAAAAGACCTTTCTAAGATTCTCTTGGTAGTTAACGATGCTGCATTAAAGTATAAGGGGGTTATTCCAGATGATTGTTGGCATGAGCCCTACATGTTGGGAAAAGAACTGATTAGTGAATTTGACAATGGTGTTCGCATATTTGGATATAGACAGGGTGATAAATTAATCGGTGTAATGGGTATTCAGGAGTTAAAAGACGTCACTCTAATAAGGCACGCTTATACATTAACGCATTATCAAGGAACAGGGGTCGGAAAATCATTGTTGCAATATCTGTTTGAAATTAACAAAAGTGCTTTTATACTAGTTGGCACATGGCGGAAGGCCACTTGGGCAATTCAGTTTTATGAGAAATTTGGTTTTGTTGCACACACGAAAAAACAAACCAATCAATTGCTGAAAAAGTATTGGGACATTTCATCAAAACAAATTGAAAATTCTATAGTATTGGAGAAATATAACCTACTTTAATAAACAACCAACAACAATGTCTTTAAAACTTGTGATGGATTTTTGAAAGGTATAGGCCCTGTGGGTATGTACGCAACTAAAAGCATCATGAGAGAAGCTATGAAAAACTGGGTAGAGGGATATTTTCCTCTTGGAGTGACAAGGGATCAGTAGGTGCCTGACTGATATTTATCTTTATCAGCCTTTAGAAGTGAAATAATACCAACTTTTTACTTTACGACAGTCAGCCGCTTAGACAATGAACTCTAAACAAATTCTATTGGCCCTTATTGTTCCAATCACCTGGGGGTTGGGCTTTACTTTGGCCAAGATTGGGATGGAGCAGTTTTCCGCACTTTTCATCATGTCGATGCGATTTGGAATAGCTGGCTTGGTTCTTGTCTGGTTTACTAAACCGCCATGGGGTCACATGCGTGAAATCTTTGTGATTGCACTTATTGGCTCTACCATTCAATATGGACTTACCTACAACGGGCTTAAGGGTGTTGATGCTTCAACTGCTGTGTTATTGATTCAGCTTGAAGGGCCGATATTAGCTCTTCTGAGCACAATTCTATTAAAGGAGAAGCTTGGCCTAAGTCGGGCATTAGGAATGGGCTTGGCATTTGCTGGAGTCTGTTATATTGTGGGTGAGCCTAGACTTGAGGGGCACCTGAACAGTGTCTTTTTATTACTGTCAGGCTCTGCCTTCTGGGCCATCGCTCAGATTATGATAAGTCGACTTAAGGGCCTCTCTGGCATTACGATTCTTGCATGGGTTGCCATTATGGCAACACCGCAGATGCTGGTGGGTTCATTACTTATTGAGGACGGACAATGGCAGTCCATCATGACAGCAGACTTGGTCGATTGGTCGATTATTTTTTACTTGGCTTTTATTATGACGGTGCTTGGTTATAGTGTTTGGTACCACTTGCTTAGCTGTGTCGATGTTGGCAAGGTGTCGCCGTTCTTAATGCTTTTACCGGTCACTTCAATTATTGCAGGTATGGTGCTTCTTGATGAGCAGCTTACAGTGGTTATGGTAATCGGCGGCTTAATGATTATGACTGGTGTTGCCAGCACTCTTATTAATTGGCGTTGGCAAAAAGAGCTGCCTAATCCTTAACTCTTTATTCAGTGTCTTTAAATTTTAAAGTCTTAATGTCTGTGTCATTCATAATAAAAACCTCTTAAAAAGTGTAACCACCAGCAAGTGGTTACACCAATGGTTACACTATGGCGATAAATTCGTTGGCGAGTTCAAGAACAATAACCGAGAAGGAAAAGGCATCATGACAGGCTTTTTTGGTAACAAAATAGAGTCAGAGTCAGGTTACTATTTGAAAGATAAGTATATTGGGACAGTAGCTCAAGTGGAAAAAGATGGGACAACCAAACCTTTTTTAATTATGAACGCTTCATTTAATCAACTTATCCATTAATTTTGAGAATATAAATATGATAACGTTATACGGTTTTCCAGCAAGTAATTATTACGGCCTCATCAAACATGTTTTGATGTTAAAAGAGATAGCATTTATCGAGCAACGTAATTACGCGGCAGATGCAGAATATCTACTTAAAAGCCCGATGGGCAAGGTACCTTGCATTGCGACTCCCGAGGGTTTTCTTTCAGAATCGATTGCGATTATTGAATATCTTGAAGGGGCTTACCAAGATAAACCTATTGCTTCAAGCGATCCTTACCAACGTGCCAAAGCGATCGAGATCATGCGTATCGCAGAGCTTTACATTGAACTTTCCGCACGTCACTTTTTACCCGCCATATTAATGGGCACAGAACCATCTAAAGAGGCTAAAGACAAGATGCTTCCGGTGCTTAAAAAAGCCTTTGCTAGCCTTGAAAGCATGTCAACATTTTCACCTTATTTAATGGGGGACAGTTGTAGCATTGCTGATCTCTGTGTTCGATACGCTTTAAAAACTGGATTAATGGTAGGCGATAAAATATTTGATCTCAACTTTTTTGGAGAAACGCCAAAATTAGCGCAGTGGTGGAAATTAATGAATGACGATCCAATCTCACAACAGGTAGACAGTCAAGCTGAAGCGTCTTTTCCTGAATTTATGAATTATTTACAACGGGCTTTTGCTAATAAAAATAATCCTTAATGGCTTGAACACTGAGCATTGGAAGAATTTAGACTGTTGCTATCAACTTAAATAAAAAATGGGGACACGATGACTACGTCCCCAAAGGCTAAATTTACTCGCTTTTGTTTGGATTGATGAGATATTTTTCACCGGTCTTTTTGGCGTTGTACTGCAAAATAATCTCCGGAGTCATAGCTTGTTCAAAACTTAACTCTTCTGTAAATGAACTGGCAAAGGTTGTTTTGATTTCATCTGCAACTTGTTTTTGCAATTGACCAACTTGATGAGGCTTCAATTTGCCCAAAAATCTCATCAATAACCACCCTCCAATACCCCATGTCATCCCATATGAACGATTCAAGGTGGTTGGGGAGAAGTCTAGACCACCATAAATATAAACTTGTTTATTCGATTCTGAGCCATAAGTATTAAAACCTACGGCGTCCTTACAACCAGATTGTTCCATAGCAGTGAGTATATCGCTGACTATTTCGCCACCGCCTATGGCATCAAATGCCAAGGTGGCTCCCGTTTCGTCAATCGCCTTGTAAAGGTCAGCTTTAAAATTTTCATTGGATGAATCACAAATATACTGGGCGCCAATCTCTTTAAGTATGTCCACCTGTTGCTGATTTCTAACAATATTTACCAAAGAAATATCTTGATCCAAACAAACCTTATTTAGCATTTGCCCTAAGCTAGACGCTGCGGCGGTATGTACTAATGCAGTATGTCCTTCCATGCGCATGGTTTCTACCATTCCCAAAGCGGTTAATGGGTTTACAAAGGAAGAGGCTGCATCAATGGCTGAAGTACCTTGGTTATGTACAATACAGGTTTGTGCTGGAACACAGCAATATTGTGCATAGGTAGCACCTGTTAAGATGGCTACAGTTTTACCCATTAAAGCCTGTGCTGCCTCACTATCACCAGCGGCCACCACTGTTCCCGCGCCTTCATTTCCAATCGGTAGCACTTGATCTAAACGCGACTTGATACGGGGTAAAATACTAGGATGTACTGGCGCAGTGAATGATTTTTTATCTGCACTAAGCTCTGCCTCCTCCAAATTTGCAGGGCCAAACATAGGCCACATATCTGAGGGATTAATAGGAGCCGCTTCTATACGTACTATCACTTCATGGGATTTAGGTGTTGGTAGATCAATATCTTTTAAGGATATTTCAAGTTGTCCATCTGTAGAGATAAGGGTAAATAGTTGTTTTGAAATCGTCATTGTTGATAGTTCTCCGTCTGCTGTAAAAGGTAAGTTAATGTCTTAAAATATATTTATGACTATGGGCTTAGTATACGACTTTTTAATTATTGGAGGTTGCTATAAAGTCCGTACAACAAAGTGTTTCAGACATAAAAAAAGACACCCTGAGACGTCTTAATTTATTGAGTATGGTGCCGACACACGGATTTGAACCGCGGACCTACTGATTACAAATCAGTTGCACTACCAGCTGTGCTATGTCGGCTTGAACGCGAAATTATACCCCAAAGGGTTTTTTATCAGCAATATTTTTTCCTGTAAAACAATCAGCCTTTTCGATGCCTTAAACCCAGTCGAATGCCAATGCCCGCCAAAACCAATGCCATTAAAAACCACTGTATTGCATAGCCAATATGCTTGCCAATACTGCCCGTATAAGGCTTCCATTGTCTGACGAAGCCGCTATCACTATCGGGGCTTAATAAACCAAGCACAGGGGCAAAAGTTAGCCCTGAAAGACCGCTCATTTCCGCCAAGTCGAGAGACTGTAATAATATTGGAAATTCACTGCCTATTTCGCTCTCGCCAAGCTCCATACGCTTCACTGGTATTGATACTTGTATTTTGATTTTGGTGTTACTGCTTGCGACTTCTATATCGGCAAGCTTATCGCGCTGTCCACGCCACGGCATAAAGCCACGGTTGATTAGGATTGCTTTGTTTGAGTTGCCAATAACAAAAGGCGTTAAAACGTAATAACCGGAAGTCTGCTGAACAATTTGATTGTCGTAGATAAATTGTTTTCCTGACACATAGTGACCGTTTAACCGCAGATGGTAATACTCTTTTTCCTCAAGCCCATCAAGTGAGTTAATCAACTCAACAGCGCCAGAATTTGCGACCTCAATTGCCCTCTCTATGTTGCGCTTCTCGTCTGCACGATCAAGCTGCCAAAAACCTAGGGAGGTTAAAAACGCAACCATGATGATAATCAGAGTTGCAGGCAGAAGAAACTTGAGCCTCATTACTGCGTTGGCAACATGGTTGTATTTGGCTCAATCCATCCCATGTAGCTAGAAAACATTAGAAGAACAAACAAGAACACCGAAAGACTGATGCGCAATCTTAGGGATTTAAACATTTTATCTGAGCCCTCTTTACCACCCTTTACCATGCCGATTAGCGCAGAGCCAAGACTGAATAAAATAACAACAATAATTGCAATAACTAAATAACCCATAATTCCCTCAATTAAATTAAAAAAGACCCCATAAAGGGGCCTTTCTTTGATCCACTTTTAAATATTATAGCCAGTAAACAAAAATGAATAGGCCTAACCATACCACGTCTACAAAGTGCCAGTACCAAGCAACACCTTCAAAAGCGAAGTGGTTGTCAGAATCGAAGTGGCCTTTTTGGATTCTGTAAAGAATCACCGTCAACATAATGACACCAATCGTTACGTGGAAACCGTGGAAACCGGTCAATAGATAGAATGTTGAGCCGTAGATGCCAGAAGTTAGCTTCAAGCCTTCATGATATGCATGGCCGTACTCAGCGATTTGGAAACCAAGGAATGCAACACCTAAGGTGATCGTGGCAATCATCCAGAACACCAATGAATTACGGTGACCTTTACGAAGTGCATGGTGAGCGTAGGTAAGTGTTACACCTGAAGTCAATAACAAGCCTGTGTTAAGCGCTGGCAAGCCCCAAGTGTCAACAAGAGCGAAGCCAGAAGAGAACTCAACACCGGATTGGCCAATTGCGCCCGGCGTGTTAATTAAAGGCCAAGTGGCTTGAAAGCCTTCCCAAATATACTTTGATGTTTCAAGAGCTTCGGTTGCACCACTGAACATGTTGTTATCTGCGCCACCCAACCATGGAACGCTTAGGATTCTTGCGTAGAACAACGCGCCAAAGAAGGCTGCGAAGAACATAACCTCAGAGAAAATAAACCAACTCATACCCCAACGGAACGATTTACCCACCTGCTTGTTATACATGCCATTAACACTCTCGTTAACCACCGTACCCAACCAACCGAATAACATAAAGACAACAATTGCCATGCCTAGGCCCATGACTGAACCTCCCCACTCAACGCCATGCATTTGATTGGCAAAACCGACAAATAACGTTGTCACACCGATTGAACCGATAATTGGCCAGTAGGTGCCATGAGGTATGTAATATTCTTGTTCGCTCATTTTTCTTTCCTCTCTTTAACTATCTAACTTAAAAAAATTGTAGGACAAACTTACGTCTTGTATGTTCATATCCATCTCTGGTTCAATCACAAAGCGAAGCGTCATCTCGACCTCTTCATGTGGCTTGAACACCTGTCTAGTAAAACAAAAACACTCTAATTTCTTAAAGTAAAGTGCAGCATCCGTAGGTGCAACACTGGGTACCGCTTGACCGATAACTTCAAAATCGGTGTTGTTTTTGGCAATATAACTTGCTGTATAAAACTTGCCAGGAACAACGTCCATCGATGTTACCTTTGGTCCAAACTGTACCGGGAACCCCGGCATGGTCGATGCAAAAAAACTTACCTCCACCAAGCGATTTTCATCAACCTCATATTGCTGTTCGCTGTCTACCGTACCTGTTGTGCCGTTAAACCCTGTGATCTCGCACAAGATATCATAAAGAGGCACCATGGCAAAAGCAAAACCGAACATCAAAATGGGCGCTGCAATCAGCTTTATCCAAAACCCTTTTGTTATCTTTCTTCTTTCCATTTCAACCACTAAGCGTTAAGCATAATGGTCGCTACATATATTCCTATGACAACAATGCCGACCAACATTGCGGTCAGTGCGACGCCGTTATTTTTTCTACCGGCCATTAACTGTGCTGCGACTCTTCAAGAATCGTTGCACGAGATGGTGGCGTGTTAAAACTGTGGTAAGGCGCAGGCGAGCTTAATGTCCACTCAAGGCCTTTTGCGCTGTACCAAGGGCGAGCATCAGCCGGCTTGCCATTGCGGATACAGTCAACCACAATGTAGGTTAACAAAACGAACGATAGGCCAAAGCTAAATCCGCCGATTGATGAGATAAAGTTAAAGTCCGCAAACTGTAATGAGTAGTCAGGAATACGACGAGGCATGCCTGCAAGACCCAAGAAGTGTTGTGGGAAGAACAATACGTTGACAGAAATCATCGCCCACCAGAAGTGAACTTTTGCTAATTTCTCGTTGTACATCTTGCCGCACCATTTTGGCAACCAATAGAATGTGGCCGCAATGATGCCCCACAAAGCGCCCGTTACTAGTACGTAGTGAAAGTGCGCTACAACGAAATATGTGTCGTGGTACTGAATGTCCGCAGGCGCGATACCTAGCATCAATCCTGAGAAACCACCAATGGTGAACAAGAATACGAATGAAATCGCCCAAAGCATTGGCGTTTCAAACGTCAATGAGCCTTTCCACATCGTTGCTACCCAGTTAAACACCTTAACACCTGTTGGTACGGCAATTAACATGGTTGCATACATAAAGTACAACTCACCAGCCACCGGCATGCCTGTTAAGAACATGTGGTGTGCCCACACGATGTATGACAAGAAAGCAATTGATGCTGTTGCGTATACCATTGACGAATAACCAAATAGTGGCTTACGCGCAAAGGTTGGAATGATGTGTGAAACCACACCGAAAGCTGGCAGAATCATAATATATACTTCGGGGTGACCAAAGAACCAGAAGATATGCTGGAACATCACAGGGTCGCCACCGCCGGTTGCGTCGAAGAACGCAGTGCCGAAGTTACGGTCTGTTAGCATCATTGTTACCGCGCCTGCCAATACTGGCATCGCACCAATAAGAAGGAATGAAGTAATCAACCAAGTCCACACAAAAAGAGGCATGTCCATCATTCTCATTTCTGGCGCACGCATATTAAGCACTGTAGCGATAATATTAATCGCACCCATGATTGATGAGAAGCCTAATAAGTGAACCGCGAAAATGAAGAAGTCAGTCGAATCTGGTGCAAACGTTGTAGACAACGGCGCGTAGAACGTCCAACCAAATGCCGGCGCGCCGCCGTCCATAAAGAACGTGCTAAGTAGAATTCCACCAGCAAATGGTAGAATCCAGAAACTCCAGTTGTTCATACGTGGTAGGGCCATATCAGGCGCACCAACCATCATAGGAATTAGCCAGTTACCTAAGCCAACGAAGGCTGGCATAATCGCACCAAATACCATGATTAAACCGTGCATAGTAGTCAGCTGATTAAAGAACTGTGGGTCCATTAATTGTAGGCCTGGCTGTAAAAGCTCAGCACGAATGCCCATCGCAAACGCACCACCAATTAGTAGCATCGTAAAAGCGAACCACATGTAAAGTGTGCCAATGTCCTTATGATTCGTTGTCTTAACCCATCTTAACAGGCCTTTTTCAGGGCCGTGATGATCGTCGTGTGCTGCAGTATAACTCATATGTTTCTCCTTAGATTAGCGTGCAGATGTAACATCTGATGGTTGAACAACCGAGCCTGTGTTGCCAAAAGCTCTTCTTTCGTAAGTAATCACAGCGGCTAGATCAGAGTCGCCCAACATCTTGAACGATGGCATGCCGTTTTTACCGTTGATTACAATATTTAAGTGGCCAGCTGCATCGTCATTGGCAATGTCCGATCCTTTGATTGCCGGACCATAACCGCCCGTGCCGTCAGTCATATGACAACCAGCACAATTTGTGTTGTACAAAGTCTCACCTTGTGCCATCAGATCGTCTTCAGACCATTGTCGTGTTGCAGCCACGGCTGCAGCTGCTGCTGCGCCTTGTTGCTCAGCAACCCAAACTGCGTAATCTGCCTTAGAGACAACATCAATCACGATTGGCATAAAGCCGTGCTCTTTACCACAAAGCTCAGCACATTGGCCTCTGTAAGTGCCAATTTCTGTAGGTCTCGCCCATGCATCGTTGATGAAGCCTGGGTTGGCGTCTTGCTTAACTGCAAACGCTGGAACCCACCAGCTGTGAATTACGTCGTTAGATGTAATTAGAAAACGAACCGTTGTGTCCACAGGGATCACTAAGTGATTGTCAACCGATAGCAAGTAAGTGTCGCCCGATGCATCAAGCGCTTCGCGCTTGGCTGCTGAGCCTTTTTCACGGTCATCCATAACGTCTTTTGATGATTGTGATAGATTTGAAATAAAGCCAATACCCTCTTCAGGATAATCGTATTGCCATTTCCACTGGTGACCTGTCACCTTGATAGTCATATCGGCCTTGTCAAGTACCTCAATGTCAATCAACGTCTTAGAAGCCGGGATTGCCATTGCAATCAGGATTAGGATTGGAATACCGGTCCAAATAAACTCAACCGTTGTGCTTTCATGAAAATGCGCCGCTTTGTGGCCCTTAGACTTTCTGTGGGCAATGATTGCATAAAACATGGCACCAAAGACAACGATGCCGATGACAACACACACCCAAAATACCATCATGTGTAAGTCGTAAATATCCTTACTTACTTCGGTAATGCCCTGCGTCATGTTTAGTCCGTACTCTGCCATCGCAGCCTTAGAACTCGCCAGTGCAACCAATGCACTTGTCAGCGTCAATAATCTTTTCATAGATCCTCCAAAAATAATCTTGCTTGCTGTTTCAATCAAAAAATGTGTTAAATGATACCTGTTTATTGCTATTTAACCAAGCCTTAATTCGCTTTTTATCTCAATACTGAGTGAAGTGTTTTCATCAACAACGGAACAAACCATACGGGTCACTTATTTTTTTATAAGGCCCATTCTCCATAAATTGATTTTAGTAATTACCCTTTGCATGCTAGCCTTGCTACATTAAAATATTTTGTAATTGTAAAACCTAATCCAGCCATGTATATAAAAACCTTATCAATTGCTCTCGTTTTAGCGCTTATTGTTGTTGTTCTTGGTGCATACACACGGCTTGCCGATGCAGGTCTAGGCTGCCCTGATTGGCCAGGCTGTTATGGCCAGTTGATCGTTCCAGACGTGGTTGACGGAACAACCATTGAGGGCTATGAGCGCCCAGTCGAAGCCGCCAAAGGTTGGAAAGAAATGGTACACCGCTACGCCGCATCCACCCTGGGCTTGCTTATCGTTGTGCTGTTCTTTTTTGCCGCTTTTCGTAAATCACCAAGACCACAGTCGGCGGGCTTGCCGGCGTTTTTAGTCCTGTTGGTTATTTTTCAGGGGGCTCTCGGAATGTGGACAGTGACAGAGCTGGTACACCCTGGCATTGTCTCAATGCACCTCATAGGCGGATTTTCGACAACCTGTTTGTTGCTCTGGCTACTGCTTAACCAACAACCTCCGAGTCGATACCATCAGCATATTTTAAAACGGCACAAGCTAGTTTTGATAATTACGGTTATCCTGTTATCTCTGCAGGTTTTTCTTGGCGGCTGGACAAGCACTAATTATGCTGCTCTCTCATGTGGCGAGTTCTTTCCAACTTGTTTAGGCGAATGGTGGCCGGCGAGCATGAATTTTGCGGACGCGTTCTTTTGGGGGCCACTGGGTATTGACTATGAGTTTGGCGTACTCGACCACGACTCTAGAAGTGCGATTCAAATGCTACACAGAATAGGGGCGCTGGTTGTAACTACATCCATCGCGATTCTTATTATGAGTCTAAAGAATTACCCAAGGTTAAAAACAAGCCTAATGCTGTTGATGGTACTGCTGACTCTACAAGTGACGCTAGGCATACTGAACGTGGTTTTATCGCTGCCAATTGTTATTGCAGTGTTGCACAATGCTGTTGCGCTTGGCTTGCTCCTAAGTCTTGTGGCACTTACGCACAAAGTCTTTAGAAAGACAATTAGCTAGCCATCGAACAAAAAACTTATGCATAAAATCACCAAGATATTTGTAGCGCTTGTTGCGCTCGCTGCCATTGCGCTTGCCATCTGTTTTTTTAATGGCCCTAAAAACTTTGAAGAACTAAAGCGATCTGTCGCGCCAACAGCCTCTCTTTACCCTGAGGCAAAAGCAGTTTCAAACGTGCTTAATTTTATTGACGACAGTTCAAGCACTATCCACCTCTCAGAGGTGTCGGGTGATAAATGGGTGTTGATGTATTTTGGCTACGCCTCTTGCCCTGACGTTTGTCCGATGGATTTAGGAAAAATTAGTCAAACTCTACATAAAATGGCCCAAAAGAACGATTTGCAAGTTGTTTTTGTATCTGTCGACCCAGAAAGAGATATTGGCAAAATGAGTGCCTTTTCCAAAAGCTTTAATGGTGACTTTGTTGGGCTAAGTGCTTTTGAGAATGAACTTAGAACGATAAGCAGAACGCTGGGGGTTTACCATCAAGTTGTTGCCGCGCAGAAAAAAGCTAAATCGCATTCACACGATGAAATCTCTAAGAAAAAGCATAAGCATTACGATGTAGACCATACCACCAGCTACCTATTACTTAATCCGGCGTTGGCACTTACCGCAATCCTTTCTAGTCCGCACGAGCCCGACGCAATGGCAAAGGCACTCGACGAGATTATAACAACGCTACGATAGAGCGAAACGGACAGCGGTGATAATAACGCCGATGAAAATTGCCACCATAATTAAGGCGACGATAATGTAAGCCCAAGGGCCTTGCTTTTCTGTTTTTTCAAAGTCTTTGGCTAGGCTGTCTCTCTTGCCCACACCCACCATGGCTGACGCCACCGCTTTAAATACCTGAAGAATATCTCTCATCTAAGAGGCTCTATTAGAAGCTAAAAAGCAAGTAGTGATCAACCAATAATGCCACAAACAAAATCATTAAGTAATTAACCGAATACTTAAAGGTGCTAAAAGCAATTTTAGGGTTTTCTGGCTCACGACAAATCTTGATAGCGTAGCCCAAAAAGATAAGCCCTAATACCACAGCTGAAGCCAAGTAAATAATGCCGCTCATACCGGTTAAATAGGGCAATAGTGTCACCACAAAAAGCAAGGCTGTGTAAAGCAATATTTGCGTCCTAGTGTACTCAAGGCCGTGGGTTACCGGTAGCATTGGCACACCCACTTTTTTATACTCTTCAACTCGGTGAATCGCCAGCGCCCAAAAGTGTGGTGGCGTCCAAATAAAGACAATCAAAAACAATAACAAGGCATACTCGATGCCGGCCGATCCTGCTACTGCTGTCCAGCCCAAAACCGGTGGTGCAGCGCCCGCAGCGCCACCAATGACAATATTTTGCGGCGTGGCACGCTTAAGGTACATGGTGTAAATAACCGCGTAGCCGATGAGCGAGATAAAAGTCAGTACGGCTGTCAATAGGTTGACATATACAAGCAATAAGCCAAGGCCAACAACGCCTAAAAATATTGCCCAAATTAACGCTTGGGTGCGTGTCACTTTGCCTTGTGGTAGTGGTCTCTGGTTGGTGCGAGACATCTGCAGATCGATTTTCTCGTCAACGATATGATTAAATACTGCAGCCGAGGCGGCCGATAGGCCAATACCTGCAGAGGCTACAATAACCAGCGTTAAGCTCGGCAAATAAGGCACGGCAAGCAGCATGCCGACAACCGCCGTTAGCAAAATCAAGGCAACAACTTTTAATTTGCACAATCCCAGTAGGTCGCTTAAAGATGGCATGAGGTTATCCTATTCTTGAGTATTTAAATAAGCGCTTTAAATCTTTAATAACGCGCTTGATATCCAAACCATCAGGCTGATAATAAAGCATGATGTTGCCAAGCGGGTCAATTAAGAAAATAGATCTTTGTGGATAGGTTTGCAACCTAGTCTTTACAGTGTCACTGGTAATCGTTGCATAGATCAAACCCTCATCGATCTCACTTGGGCCAGAGCCGTCCGTAATAATGGCAATTCTTTGCACGCGACGCATATCGGCGTTCATTAAGATGCGCGTATCTTTGATGTTTTTAATGCTTGTGTTACAAGCGGCATCACAGCTCTGGGCAACATAAGCCAAAGTCCACAAACCTTGTAGCGTGTTTTCACCCTCTAGGTCAATATCGCTTTGTTCGGTAGTAATGATGGGCTGCACAAGCTCGCCATAATTAACCGTGCTGCCGACACCCTCATCAACAACATAATAATAGGCCAAAGTGCCAAGCACAATAGGCAATAAAAACATCGCCAACAATACCCATAATTCTTTTCTTGCTGTCATTATTTACCTCGAGATTTTTGTATAAATAGTTATAAAATTTGATGAGAGTTAAAATATGTAAAAAACCCGTTGTCAAACTCAAAACTATTGATACAAAGATCTCACTTTAATTCAAAAAGAGCAGTATGATACGCTGAATAAGCTTAAAACTCAAACGCTTAGAGCCTAACCACAATGCCGTGATCTCGCATCGCCTGCTTAGCTTGCGCTACTGTATATTCGCCAAAATGAAAAATACTAGCAGCTAAAACAGCGTCTGCGCCGCCTTTCAAAACACCTTCGGCAAGATGCTTCAAGTTGCCAACACCACCCGAAGCAATAACCGGCACATCAACTGCATCAGATATAGCACGCGTCAATAGCAAATCAAAACCGTCTTTGGTGCCATCTCTATCCATCGAAGTTAACAGCACTTCGCCTGCGCCACAATCGCCTTCGGTCATTTTTACCGCCCACTCAATTGCGTCAATGCCGGTTGGCTTGCGCCCACCGTGGGTAAAAATTTCCCATTTCGGCGGGTTGCCCGAGACACGTTTGGCGTCAATAGCAATAACAATGCACTGCGAGCCAAATCGTTCGCTTAATTCGTTAATGAGTCTGGGATTAAATATGGCCGCAGAATTAACCGCAACCTTGTCGGCGCCTGCATTAAGCATCGCACGAACGTCTTCAACTTTGCGTATGCCGCCGCCTACTGTCAAGGGGATGAACACTTGTTCAGCGATTTTCTCAACCATATGAATGGTTGTATCCCGGCCTTCGTGTGAGGCAGTTATATCGAGAAAGGTAATCTCGTCTGCGCCCTCGCTATCATAGCGCTTAGCGACCTCAATAGGGTCACCTGCGTCTTTGATATCAACGAATTGCACGCCTTTGACAACGCGGCCATCACGAACATCTAAACAGGGAATAATGCGCTTTGCTAAACTCATGGGGTGCTATTATACCCACGGGGCGAGAAAACGGCATGGCGTAGAAGTCAAACCCACCTAATAGGTATAATTGCGCATCATGAGCCCAATCGACCAAGCTACTTTGAATGCCAATCCAGCCCCAAAGCATATTGCTATCATCATGGACGGCAACGGCCGCTGGGCAAAAGCAAGGCACATGCCAAGAGCGCACGGCCATCAAAAGGGCGTGCAAACTGTACGCGAAATTGTTAAACATTGCGCAAAAATAGGCGTTGATAGTCTAACTTTATTTGCCTTTAGTAGTGAAAACATGAAACGCTCATCTGAAGAGGTTGGCCTGCTGTTTAAACTCTTTGTTACTGTATTAAAACAGGAAACAAAAAAACTAAACAACAACAACATCTGCTTAAAAATTATTGGCGACATGTCTGTATTCACCCCAGAAATTCAATCACTCGCTGATGATGCTGAGCAGCTTTTAAGCCACAATACTGGCCTAAATCTTGTCATTGCTGCCAATTACGGCGGACAGTGGGATATTGCTCAAGCCGCCAAAAAAATCGCGCTTGAGGTTCTGGGTGGCAGGATAAATCCCAGTGATATCGATGTCGATTGTCTTGATAAGTACACCTCTTTGGCCAACTTACCCAAAGTAGATTTATTAATCCGCACCAGCGGTGAAGTTAGAATTAGCAACTTTTTACTCTGGGACATTGCCTATAGCGAGCTCTTTTTCACCAAAACGCTGTGGCCAGACTTCAGCCCCGACGAGCTTGACGAAGCAATCCTGAATTTTCATTCACGTGATCGTCGATTTGGCGCAAGAAAAGAGGACGCCTGATGTTGTTTAAACGCCTACTAACTGCTGCCTTATTAATACCTTTGGTGTTTCTTGGAGCGCTGAACCTCAACAATGATTATTTTACTCTTGCATTAGCGCTTATTGTTGCATTAGGCGCGTGGGAGTATTGCCAACTGATTCAAATTAAACACACCGCACTAAAGTTGGCGTATAGCTTGCTTGTGGCGCTTGCTGCCGTTTTTGCTGGTCTTTGTGAAGAGGTGTTAATGCCAATTATAACGCTCTCTTGCGTGTGGTGGCTTTTCAACATTGTTTGGATTGCGCTTTATCCAAAATACTCATGTTGCTGGTATTCTGGCTGGAGCGTTCGCCTAACCAACGGCTTCTTTATTTTTGTACCAATGCTCTCAGCACTTGCCGCGCTTCAAAGACAAAACTCAGAACTGGTGCTTTTGTTGCTGGTATTAATTTGGTCGGCAGACAGCGGTGCTTTTTTTGTTGGCAGAGCCATTGGCAAGCACAAGCTGAGCCCACGGGTTAGCCCTAGAAAAACTATAGAGGGGGCAATTGGCGGCATTATTGCCGCTCTTGGCGTAATGCTACTGTATGTTTTTATTCTGACTGAGGGGGCTACGAGCAAACAATATTTGATTTACGCTTTTTTGGCATTATTGGTTGCCATAGCATCCATTGTTGGTGATTTATTCGAAAGCCTTTTTAAACGAATTTCAAACATTAAAGACAGTGGCAACTTGCTACCCGGTCACGGCGGCATTTTTGACAGAATTGATAGCTTAACCGCTGCAGCGCCAATTTTTTATCTGGCCTATGAGCTGCTCATATGAAAAATATTACCATTCTAGGCGCAACTGGCTCAATTGGCCTTAATACATTGAGTGTAATCGACTTACACCAAGACAAATATCGTGTTTTCGCGCTTAGCGCCAACTCCAACTGGCAAGCAATGCTAGAGCTTTGTCGGGCCCACGAGCCCAAATATGCTGTGATGGTTGACCCTAGTGCTGCAGAAGAGTTGCAAAACAACCTAAACTCTGACACTACAGTATTATGTGGCGAGGCGGCACTCATTGAGCTTGCCGCCAACCCTGAAACAGACTATGTTATGGCAGCTATTGTTGGTGCGGTAGGTATGGCCTCCACACTCGCCGCTGCCCGGGCTGGTAAACGAATTATGCTGGCCAATAAAGAATCTTTGGTGTTAGCAGGTGACTTGCTGATGGATGCGGTCAAACAATCTGGTGCGGAACTTATTCCGGTTGACTCTGAGCACAGCGCCATTTTTCAGTGCTTACAAGGCGGAATCAAAGGGCTTAGCAAAATCCAACTCACCGCTTCTGGTGGACCTTTTCTCGGCATGCCCCTGACAAAACTGGGCAAAGTGACACCCGATGAGGCATGCGCCCACCCAAACTGGTCTATGGGACGCAAAATTTCTGTTGACTCTGCAACGATGATGAACAAGGGGCTTGAGGTAATAGAGGCGCATTTTTTGTTTGGTTTGTCACATCAAAATATTGACGTGGTCATACACCCTCAAAGCATTATTCATTCCTTTGCTTATTTTGATGATGGCAGCGTGCTCTCACAACTTGGCTTGCCAGACATGAGAACAGCAATTTCATACGCACTCTCTTATCCCGAGCGACATAAGTCTGGCGTGGACACACTAGACCTCACCCAACAAAAGTCGCTAGAATTCCATGCACCAGACCTTGAGTCATTTTCTTGTTTACGCCTTGCTTTCGAAGCGCTAAAGGCTGGACAAAGCGCTGCAGGCACTCTAAACGCAGCAAATGAAATTGCGGTTGACGCTTTTTTAAAGCAAGAAATTGGCTTTTTGGCTATTGGTGAAACGCTAGAAAAAACCCTTGAAACGGTGCCAATTATAGCACTTGACACACTTGATGACGTAATGGAAAATGACCAGCTTTCACGACAAATAGCAAGATCTATTATCACCAGCAGTGTTAAATAAACAAACTCCTTTCCTTAGACGGGCGCTGTTGCTCGCATTACTCTGTTGTGGTTTTTTATTAGCCCCTCCAAGTTATGCAGCGAGTTCGCATGACTTTCATTTTGAAGTTTCTCGAGGCGACGTTTTCTACAAGTTTTTCTTCAAGACAGGTTTGCCTGGCAAACTGCTCAAAAAATTAATGACGGCAGATGATCGCGCCCAAAGACTCGCCCACATCTCTCCGGGCGATAAATTCAGAATTATCCTTGACAATAATCACGGGCTAAAAAAAATAATTTTTCAGCCTCTGAATGCCAACCCTTTGTTAATCACTTATAGCAAAGATACGTTCCGTTTTTTTAGTATCAACATCCAACCCACAAAGCCACTAACTAGCTCAACGATTATTATTACTAAGTCGCTCAATTATGACGGTAAAAATGCCGGAATTGAGTCATCAGTGATCGACCTAATGATCGCAAACTTTTCCTGGGAAATGGATTTTAGCCGAGATTTGTACAAGAACGATAAGTTTGTTCTCTTTTGGAATGGAGAAAAAACACCATCCGCTATAATCTATATTGGAGCTCGAAAGACCTTAGCTCTTTTTGCCTATACTGACAAAACAGGAAGAAAAAAATACTACGACATCACGGGCAAAACTCTAAACGATACTTTTAACTTCGCGCCATTGAAGTATAGTCGCATCAGCTCCGGTTTTCAAAAAATGCGCCTGCACCCGCTGCTTAATACTTGGCGCTCACATCGGGGCACTGACTTTGTCGCACCTAGTGGCCGGCCGGTCTACGCCCCTGCGAAAGGCGTCGTCAAACATGTGGCCTCTTTGCGAGGATATGGCAATGTTATATACCTGAACCATGGCAATAAATTGACAACCGTGTATGCACACTTATCCAAATTTGCCCACGGCTTAAAATCAACAAAAAAAATAAGAAAAGGTCAGCTTATCGGCTATGTGGGTAGTACTGGAATGTCAACCGGCCCTCACCTACACTACGAAATTCGCATCAACGGCATTCACCAAGACGTTGAAAAAATCAAACTACCAAAAAAACTCAGCGTGCCAACAAGCGCTCTCGGTAGCTTTAAAAGCAAAGCCAAACTCCTACTGTCTCAACTTGGTATAAAGCAGCTCAACAATTTAAACTAATCACCTGCAACGGGACGACATCCAAGTCGCATTCGATTAAAATGAAAACTTTATGTTTCACATGAATCCTTATGCAGTCACTTCTTCAAGCGTCTATCAATTTGCCTCTACTACACCAGGGGAAAGTTAGAGACATTTTTGATATTGATGGATCGACCATGCTCATTGTTACCACCGACCGTCTGTCGGCTTTTGACGTGGTTTTTGACCAACCCATTCCACAAAAAGGTGCAGTTCTAACGTCTGTCGCCAACTATTGGTTCAATAAAACCGAACATATCATTCCAAATCACTTGACCGATATCGCACTTGAAGACGTACTTTCAAAAGAGGAGGCTGCACAACTTGAAGGTCGCGCCATTGTGGTTAAAAAGCTTCGACCAATAGCGGTTGAGGCAGTTGTTAGAGGCTATTTAATTGGCTCCGGTTGGAAAGAGTACCAATCCACTGGCTCTGTTTGCAGCATTCAACTGCCGAAAAATTTACGACTGGCCCAACAATTGGACTCGCCACTTTATACCCCCTCTTCTAAGGCCACCGTTGGCGAGCACGACGTCAATATCTCTTTTGAGGAAACTAAAAACATGCTCGGCACAGAGTTAGCGAGTCGAGTAAAAGACGTCAGTTTAAGCATTTATCAATTTGCAGCAGAGCACGCTCTTGCTCGCGGCGTAATTATTGCCGACACCAAATTTGAATTTGGCCTAGATGAGGCTGGCCAGCTGACCTTGATGGACGAGGTACTTACTCCAGACTCCTCAAGGTTTTGGGCGAAGGACAGCTACCAAGTTGGCCACAGCCCACCAAGCTATGACAAGCAAATCATCAGAGACTATTTAGAAACGCTTGACTGGGGAAAAACACCACCCGCACCAACTCTGCCTGTCGAGATCTTGCGAAAAACCGCAGAAAAATACAAAGAAGTTAAGTCTATATTATGCACTTAAGTGGTCATATAGAAAAAATGGAGACGTCGCTTTTAGGCGATGCGGCACAGTATCAGCTAGCCTTTGACAATCAAACAGTTGATATGACTGCGCTTGTTGGCCAACACATCGAGCTAACTTTTAATCAAGTGATTCAATGCTCCAACTGTGGCAGAAAAACACCCAAAAGTTACTCTCAGGGCTTTTGCTTTCCCTGCGCAAGATCTCTAGCAAGATGCGACCTATGCATTATGAAACCAGAGACTTGCCACTACCATCTCGGCACTTGCCGTGAGCCCGAATGGGGTGAAGCGCACTGTTTTGCGCCGCATATTGTTTATCTGGCAAATTCGTCGGGGCTTAAAGTTGGCATCACCAGAAAAACCAATGTGCCTGGGCGCTGGATTGACCAAGGCGCCATCTCTGCCATACCTATACTTGAAGTGAAGACAAGGCTTGAGTCGGGCCGTATTGAAATAGCACTTAAGGCGCACGTCAGCGACAAAACGAATTGGCGCAAAATGCTGAAAAATGAAACCGAGGCCATTGATTTAGTCGAGGCCAAAAACACCTTGTTGGGTGAAATTCCTGAACTGATAGACGAACTCGGCGCTCGGCGCCTTGATGACGATGTCGTCAATATTGACTACCCTGTGCTACAATACCCCAGCAAGATTAGCTCCCTCAATTTTGACAAAACGCCTGCTGTATCAGGCATTTTGAACGGAATAAAAGGACAATACTTATTACTGGACAGTGGTGTGCTCAACATTAGAAAGTTTGGCTCATACCATGTAACACTCTCGACCCTATAAACCGAATAAATTTAGATAAGACTGTATGAACGAAGATTTTCCGCTAATTAAACGCCTGCCAACATACGTTTTTGCGATTACCAACGAACTCAAGGCCAAGGCCAGAGCAAAAGGCGAAGACATTATTGATTTTGGCATGGGCAACCCTGATCAGCCAACGCCAAAACACATTGTTGATAAATTGGTTGAAGTTGCTCAACGCAACGACACCCATCGCTACTCTATGTCTCGCGGCATTCCGCGTTTAAGGCGTGCAATCACCAGTTGGTATAAAGAGCGTTATGATGTCGATCTTGACCCTGAAACTGAGGCAATTGTCACTCTGGGCTCTAAAGAGGGTCTTGCCAATTTAGCACAAACCATGGTTGGCAAAGGCGATACAGTGCTGGTACCAAGCCCCGCCTACCCGATTCACCCATACGGTTTCGTCATTGCTGGAGCGGACATTCGCACAATGTTCAAAGAAGACGGGCTTTTATGAAGCTAAACAAGGCCCAATTTAGAGCGCTAGCAAACAAACGCATTACCTTGCTAGGGATGTCGGGTGTTGGCAAAACACATCTGGCAAAATTGATTGGACATAACGGTGACTGGTTTCATTTTTCAGGTGACTTTCATGTTGGTGCAACGCATCTAAAAGATGAGATTGTCGATAATATTGCGCTAAAAATGAGAAAAGACCCTTGGTTGAAAACATTGCTTAACAACAACTCGATCAGTGTTAACTCACAAGTTACTTTTGACAACTTAGAGCCAATTTCTACTTTTTTAGGTAAAGTAGGCAACCCCGAAGAGGGCGGTCTGCCGATTGAAGAATTTGCTCGTCGACAAGCACTTTTTATGGCCGCAGAAACGAAGGCAATGTACGACGTGCCGGCGTTTATAGAGCACGCCCTAAACCAAGGTCAAGAACATTTTATTAATGATGCTGGTGGTAGCCTGTGTGAACTAACCGATAGTCGAGTGTACGAGGTTCTTGCAGAGCATACGCTGATTCTTTATATCAAAACATCAAACGCAAATGAAAAAATGCTGATTGATCGCGCTCAGAAACGCCCCAAACCCCTCTATTATCAAACCGAATTTTTACAATGGGCGCTAAGTGATTACCTTGAGGAAAAAAAGCTGAGCTACGTTGCACAAATAGATCCAGATGATTTTGTTCGCTGGGTTTTTCCAAAACTTGTGGCTAACCGCCTACCAAAATATCAAGCGATTGCAGACCAATTTGGCTACACAGTCAGCAGTGACGCCCTATACCAGTGCAAAACAACCGACGATGTGTTTAATTTAATAGATGAGGCACTAGACTGATATGCCATTAATTGCCCACTCCGGCCTACCGTCATTTCAACGCCTTAAAAACCAAGGTGAGACCATCCTCTCTCAAGACAGGGCTAACAACCAGGTGATTCGCGAGCTGCATATTGGCCTTTTGAATATAATGCCAGATGCCGCATTGGAGGCTACCGAGCGCCAATTTTTTCGACTTATTGGCCACTCAAATGAAATTGCCCAGTTCTACGTGCACCCTTTTTCACTCTCAAGCATTGAGAGGGGCGAAAAGGCGTCAGCGCATATTGACAGGTATTACAAAACTTTTGATGAAATCAAAGCCAAAGGTCTCGACGCTCTCATCATTACTGGTGCCAATGTGTCACACCCAGACCTTCAGCTTGAGCCATTTTACGAACAACTCAAAGAAGTTGTTGAGTGGTCTTATGAAAACATCACCTCAACCTTGTGCTCTTGTTTGGCGACTCATGCAGTAATGAACTTTAGGTACGACCAAAAGCGCCAACAACTGGGTTATAAATATTGGGGTGTTTTTCCTCACCAAGTCGTCGACAGACACCACCCGCTAGTCAGTGGCGTTAATACGCGTTTTGATATTCCACACTCTCGTTTTAATGCGATCTCTGAAACGCAGTTCGAAAAAGCCGGTGTGAAAATTTTAGCCAAAAGCGCCGAAGGTGTGCATTTAGCAGTCAGCCCAGACCTGTTTAGGTTGATATTTTTCCAAGGCCATCCTGAATACGATACGGTTAGCTTACTTAAAGAATACAAACGCGAGGTACTGCTGTTTCTACAAGGTGAACGAGACGAATATCCACCAATGCCTGACAACTATTTATCTGCCCAAAACCAAGCCATTTTAAACGAGTATCAAACCAAGTTGTCTACAGGCAAGATGACCATTAAAGACTTTCCTGAATCTCTTATTGCAGAGACCCTTGACAACACGTGGCATGACAGCACTACCGCCATAATTAACAATTGGATTGGCTGTGTTTATCAAGTCACCCATGAAGAGATCGACAAGCCGTTTATGGATGGCATCAACCCACAAGACCCTCTCGGCTTAAAGGGGTGAGTGCGCTCGCCAAAGACTTGCTCGTTTGGTTCGAGAAAAACGGCAGAAAAACCCTTCCTTGGCAATCTAACCCAGGCAATATTTACCACATTTGGCTGTCGGAAGTCATGTTGCAGCAGACTCAAGTAGCAACCGTTATTGATTACTTTAGAGCGTTTATTAAGCGCTTCCCAACACTGGACGATCTTGCCAGAGCCGATATTGATGACGTATTGGTGCAATGGGCAGGGCTTGGTTATTATTCGCGCGCGCGAAACCTTCACAAAAGTGCCAACATTATCTTCTCGGATTTTGGCGGGAAATTTCCATTGGACTTTGACAGCGTCATAGGCCTGCCTGGCATTGGTCAGTCAACTGCTGGCGCCATTCTATCGCTTGGCGCAAAGCAGCGCCACCCCATTCTCGACGGCAATGTAAAGCGGGTTCTTTGTCGTTACCAACAAATAGGTGGTCATTACAACAATGCCACAACACTTAAAACACTGTGGCGAGAGGCTGATTATCACACGCCCACGCAAGCCTGTCCAGAATACACTCAGGCTATTATGGATTTGGGCGCAGCCGTTTGTACTCGCAGCAACCCAAAGTGTGGCGCCTGCCCCATTAACAAACACTGCCAAGCCAACTTATGTCAAACACAAGACCTGTATCCTCACAAAAAGCCAAAAAAACTCAAGCCGACAAAGTCCACAGCAATGCTTATTTTTCGAAATGAAAAAGGCGGGGTTTATCTCAACAAAAGACCTGATAAAGGCATTTGGGGTGGGCTCTGGAGCCTAGTAGAATGCGCCGACAATAACCAAGCAATAACTAAAGCAATTAAATCACATAGCACTATGGCCAAGGTAGAAAGATTGTTGCCTCAGTTTAAGCATAGCTTTAGCCACTATCATCTACTCATCACACCCGTGTTGGTTTCTTCACCTGACCTAAGGCGGGGCTATCAAAGTCCAAGTATGCATGGAAAAGGCGTGCCCACGCCTGTTCAAAAAATACTTTCACAGCTTTAATCTTTAAATACCTCAAATTCCTATGCGTAAAATAAGCTCATGCAATTAATTCGTGGCCTCCATAATTTACATAAACTATCTGGTTGTGCACTTACCATTGGCAACTTTGACGGCGTTCATTCTGGCCACCAAGAAATAATTCGTCGTCTTACATCCAAAGCCAAAGAGTTGTGTGTGCCTTCGGTAGTGGTTTCTTTTTCCGTCACACCTCAAACTTTTTTTGGCCGCCCAAAAGCACGCCTCAGTAACTTTAGAGACAAACACATTTTATTAGAATCCTTGGGTGTTGATAAGCACCTATTGATTCGCTTTAATAAAGCTTTCTCTGAAACCAGTGCAAACTCATTTATAGAAGAAATTATTGTGAATCAATTAAACGCTCGCTACTGTTTAATAGGTGACGACTTTCGTTTTGGCAAGGACCGCCTTGGTGACTTTTATCTATTAGAAAAATACGCAAAATTAGGTGGATTTTCAGCCGACAAACTTGGTGATATTCAAATAAAGGGCCAGCGCGTCAGCAGCTCCGCGATACGTAACTATCTGTCAATTGGTGCATTTGACAAGGCTGAGCAGCTGCTTGGAAGGCCGTACTCCATTAGCGGCCTCATTGCACATGGCGCCAAAAAAGGGCGCACGATTGGTTTTCCGACAATCAACATTGGTATCCGAAGAAACCTAAGCCCAGTACTGGGTGTTTTCGCTGTGCTGGTTGAGATAAACAGCATCACTTATTATGGTGTTTGCAACGTTGGCAAGCGGCCAACTGTTGGTGGTGAAAAAACATTACTGGAAGTCTTTCTTTTTGATTTTGACCAAGAGGTGTATGGTGAGCACGCCACTGTTGTTTTTAAAAATCGCGTACGAGAAGAAAAGAAATTTAAATCTTTTGACGACCTAAAACTACAAATCGCTGAGGATGCAAAAAGCGCTAAACGCTTTTTTAAGATCTAATCAACAGGGCTGCATTCGCCAAGTAATTTCATCACCCGAAAAAAAGGGTTGAACCTCTGAACCAGCAAAATCATAACTTTCTGGCACCGTCCAAGACTGTTTTTCTAGCGTTATTATCTCTGAATTACGCGATAAGCCGTAAAAATCAGGACCGAATTTCGACGCAAATCCTTCGAGCCTCTCTATCGCGCCAACACCATCAAAAGCCATTGCATATAGCTCTATTGCTGCATGTGCACTAAAAATACCGGCGCAACCACAGGCTGACTCTTTGGCGTGCTTATCATGTGGTGCCGAATCTGTGCCCAAGAAAAATTTTGGATCCGCTGAGGTTGCAGCAGCAAGCAGGGCGTTTTGATGTGGTTGCTTCCGTTTAAGAATAGGCAAACAGTAATAATGTGGCTTGATGCCGCCCACCAGCATATGGTTTCTGTTAACAAGCAGGTGATGCGGCGTAATGGTCGCAGCAACGTTCTTAGGTGCGCTTGCTACATAGTCTGCCGCATCTTTTGTAGTGATGTGCTCAAGCACAATTTTAAGACCTGGAAAATCTTTTACAATTTGAGATAAGGTTGTATCAATAAATACCGCCTCTCGATCAAACACATCAACTTCTGGATCCGTTACTTCGCCGTGCAACAACAAAGGCATGCCGGCTTTTTGCATGGCCTCAAGTGCTGGATAAATATGAGACACGTCAGTAACACCACTTTCTGAGTTGGTTGTTGCGCCTGCAGGATAAAGCTTTGCTGCATAAACCTCAGAAGCCTCTACCGCCTCTTGAATGTCAAGGGCGCTGGTGTTGTCTGTAAGATACAAAACCATCAAAGGCTTAAAGACGCTACCTTCTGGCAAAGCTCTAACGATTTCGTCGTGGTAAGCGCGGGCCTGAACCGCGCTTTTGACCGGTGGCGTTAAATTTGGCATCACAATCGCTCTGCCCATTTGTGCCGCGCTCATACCCACAACCGAGCGCATTGCCTCACCACTGCGCAAGTGCAAGTGCCAATCGTCTGGTTTAATAATGCAAATACTTTTCATTGGTTTCAATTAAAGAGCGGCTCGTTGGTGGCGAGCACTTGGCACACTAGCCGTGACATTGTTTAAATTTCTTGCCAGAACCGCAAGGGCAGGGATCGTTTCTGCCAACTTTTTTGACTTTTTTTGGTTGTTGTGTAGCTAACACTGGTTTTTTAGGTTTTTTAATTCTTGCCCCTGGCTCATTGCTCCGCTCTTCTTTAGCCGGCTCAACGTTTACGCGACAAAGCGCCTTGACCATTTCAATATTAATCATATCCAACAACACTGTAAACATTTCAAAAGATTCTCGCTTGTATTCTTGCACAGGATTCTTTTGTCCGTAACCGCGTAAATTAACGCTTTGCCTTAAGTAGTCCATTGCAGCCAGATGCTCTTTCCAAAAATGGTCCAGCGCTCTAAGCATGACTGCTTTTTCAAATGTTCGCATGGTCTCACTGCCCACTATACTTTCTTTCATTTGGTGAGATACAGCCAAAGCTTCTAGAATTATCTTTAGGATTTTATCAATATCGTGACCCGCATCGATCGTTTTTTGTACCGGCATGTCAAGACCAAAGTCATCCTTCAGCGCGCTTTGCAAGCCATCAATGTCCCAGTCTTCTTCTGCCTTTGTTGCCGAAATATGTTGATCAAATAAATCGCCAATCACATTTTCCCTAGTTTCAATAAAGCGCTCTTCGACGTTTTCAACATTCATTAGCTCGTTTCTAAGCCCATAAATCACTTTTCGTTGGTCGTTTGCAACATCATCATACTCAAGTAGGTGCTTACGTGCGTCATAATGCATACCCTCAACTTTTCGCTGGGCGTTTTCAATTGTTCTGTTAAGCCAGCTATGTTCTAAAGCCTCACCCTCTTTCATGCCAAGCTTTTTCATCATATTAGCTGTTTTTTCTGAGGCAAAAATCTGCATCAGACTATCCTCAAGAGATAAATAGAATCGAGTTGAACCGAAGTCGCCTTGTCGAGCCGAGCGGCCCCTTAATTGGTTGTCAACACGACGGGACTCGTTACGCTCTGTACCAATAATGTGCAGACCGCCCGCCTTAATGACTGTCTCATGTTTTTCAAGCCATTCGGCAGTTTGTGCTTCGCCTTCATTCGGCCTACCACCAAGCACAATGTCCGTTCCCCTGCCAGCCATATTGGTAGCAATAGTGACTGCACCTGGTACGCCAGCATTGGCAATAATTTCAGCTTCGCGCTGATGTTGTTTGGCATTCAATACTTCGTGAGAAATTTTGTTTTTCTTTAAAAGCGCTGAAATAGCTTCCGAGGTCTCAATGCTACTTGTACCGACCAAAACCGGCTGTTGCGCTTGCTGACATTTTTTGACGTCTGCAACTATCGCGTCGAATTTTTCAAGCGTTGTGCCAAAAATTAAATCTGAACCGTCAATACGGGCAGATTTGGTGTTTGATGGCACCACAACCACTTCAAGGCCATAAATATCTAACAACTCCATCGCCTCGGTCTCTGCTGTGCCCGTCATGCCAGAAAGTTTTTCATACAACCTAAAGAAGTTTTGGTAAGTAATGCCGGCCAGTGTTTGATTCTCTCTTTTAATACTAACACCTTCTTTGGCCTCAAGCGCCTGATGCAGACCTTCCGACCAGCGCCTACCCTCCATTGTTCTGCCAGTAAACTCGTCGACAATAATTACTTCATCGTCTTTGACAATATAATCATCGTCAATATGAAATAGCTTGTGTGCGCGTAGCCCTGAAAGGAGGTGCTGCATGAGCATAATATTAGCAGAATCGTACAAACTAGAGCCTTCGTCTAACAACCCTGCGCTGATGAGCAGCTCCTCCGCTTTAATGTGGCCGTCGTCGGTTAAATACGCCTGCTTGTGTTTTTTGTTAAGCGTAAAGTCTCCTGGTGTATTAACCACAACTTCTTTGCCTTCTCCCGTTTCCAGTTGCTCAATAAACCGAGGGGTCATTTTATTAATGGTCTCATAGATGGTCGCGTGATCGTCTGTAGGGCCAGAAATAATCAGTGGCGTTCTTGCTTCATCGATTAGAATAGAATCAACTTCGTCAACGATTGCATAGTGGCGTTTTTTTTGTGCTTTTTGCTCCGCTGAAAAAGCCATGTTGTCACGCAGATAGTCAAAGCCAAGCTCGTTATTTGTGGCATAAGTAATGTCACAAGCATAGGCGGCAAGCTTGTTCTCAGGCGTCATGCCAGAAATAGCGGTGCCAACCGTTAAACCTAAAAAGTTATAAATTTTTCCCATCCATTCGGCATCACGAGAGGCTAAATAATCATTGACTGTTACCACGTGTACGCCTTCGCCGCCAAGTGCGTTTAAATAGGCGGGTAATGTTGCGACCAGTGTTTTGCCCTCACCAGTACCCATTTCAGCTATACAGCCTTGGTTAAGAACCATGCCGCCAATCAACTGAACGTCGTAGTGCCGGATCCCCAACACTCTCTGACTTGCTTCTCTGACAACGGCAAACGCTTCTGGCAAAATATCATCTAAAGACGCGCCTTGAGTTAGTCTATTACGAAAATCTTGGGTTTTTGCGCCAAGCTCTTCGTCGGTCAGTGTTTGAAGTTTGGCCTCAAAAGTATTAATTTCGCTCACTAGATGAGCGTACTTTTTAACCAAACGATCGTTGCGCGAACCAATAACTTTCGCGACAACTTTATTTATAATACTCATGTAACTGCAACAAAATTCGACAAAATATGCGTATTTTCTCATAGATGACCTACAAGCCTACAACAAACCTAACAAATTTTAAGCCGACAGGCGCTCTTGAGCGCTTGTTTAAAAAAGCCAAGGCCCACAACCAACTTGATGACCAGCTACAAGTATTGTTGGATGAACAATTCAAAGGATTGTCTCTGTGCCTAGTGAAGGATAATTGCGTTACATTGATAGCACCCAATCCAGCTATCGCTTATCGAGCAAACAAACAGCGGGTGTTGTTGTTGGCTATTGTCCAGCAGATTCAAGGGCTCTCAAACACAACCAAGCTGTTGATAAAAGTGAATAAAAAAGAAGCATGAAGCGCTAGTATGCAATTTTTTACTTTAAATCAGAGGGCGTTTACTTTATAATTAGGCGGTTTTTTACTTAAAAATCGAGCAAAGCCCCTATGTCAGAACAAACTATTGACCTTAAGAAAAGGCGCTTTTTAACGCAGGCAACAAGCGTTGTTGGCGCTGTTGGTATGGGCTTTGTAGCCTGGCCATTTATCTCTTCATGGAAGCCCTCAGCAAGAGCAAGAGCTGCTGGCGCGCCTGTTGATGTTGATATTTCAAAACTAGAAGAGGGTCAATTGGTACGTGTTCTGTGGCACAAAAAGCCAGTGTGGATTTTCAGACGTGGTACAGAGGCCAATGCAGCACTTAGCTCACCTGAGCTAGAGGCGCTGCTAGCCGACCCAAATGGCTCGGGCAACTCCAAGTCTCAACAGCCGACCTACGCTAACAATACACACCGCACTATTGAAGGCAACGAAGACGTGGCCGTTATTGTTGGTGTTTGTACACACTTAGGCTGCTCGCCAACTTACAGGCCCGAACCGGGTGCCGCCGACTTAGGTGGCGAGAGCTGGAAAGGTGGTTTTTATTGCCCATGTCATGGCTCAAAATTTGACCTTGCGGGTCGTGTATATGCAGGCGTTCCTGCGCCGACTAACCTGGTGATACCGCCATATCATTTTGTTTCTGATACGCTTATCCGTATCGGTGTAGGCCCAGCCGCATAAAGGAGAAGTCATGAATAACAAACAAAGTTGGATCGACCAAAGATTCCCCCTAACGAAAGTCTGGAACGAGCATTTAGCCGAATACTACACACCAAGAAACTTTAACTTCTGGTACTTTTTTGGCTCGCTAGCCATGCTAGTATTGGTCATACAGTTGGTTACTGGTATTTTCCTTACCATGCACTTTAAGCCGGATTCAGCCCAAGCATTTGCCTCGGTTGAATACATTATGCGTGACGTTGAATGGGGCTGGTTAATGCGCTACTTACACTCAACGGGCGCCTCTGCGTTCTTTGTGGTGATTTACCTGCACATGTATCGTGGACTCCTTTACGGCTCATACAAAGCACCGAGGGAATTAATATGGATCCTTGGCATGGTGCTCTACATTGTGCTTATGGCGGAAGCTTTTATGGGCTACGTGCTGCCATGGGGCCAGATGTCTTTTTGGGGTGCTCAAGTAATTATCTCTTTATTTGGCTCGGTACCAGTGATTGGCCCGGATCTATTAACATGGATTTTGGGTGACTACGCTGTTGGTGATCCTGCGCTTAATAGATTCTTCTCATTGCACGTTGTGGCGCTGCCATTAATTTTGGTGGTATTGGTATTCTTACACATTGTTGCTTTGCACGCTGTGGGCTCAAACAACCCAGACGGCATTGAGATTAAAAAGAACAAAGACAAAGACGGCATCCCTAAAGACGGCATTCCGTTTCATCCTTACTATGTTGTTAAGGATATCTGGGTTGTTGTCGCCTTCTTAATGATTTTCTGTGCGGTGGTGTTCTTTGCACCAGCAATGAATGGCTACTTCCTTGAAAACGCAAACTTCATCGAAGCCAACCCTCTGAAAACGCCAGATCATATTGCGCCGCTGTGGTATTTAACGCCTTTCTATTCCGTACTTAGGGCGATTCCACCAATGTTTGGTTCGCAGTTCCCGGGCGTTTTGGGCATGGGTGCGGCACTGGTCATTTTGGTTGCTCTGCCGTGGCTAGACAGGAGCCCTGTTAAATCAATCCGCTATCGTAGTGCGCCATTCAAGTGGGCGCTGGGTATTTTTGTGATTAGCTTTATCATGCTTGGCTGGCTGGGTATGCAGCCTGTAAACGAGCTGAATGCATTCTTGGCGAGACTATTCACCGTACTTTATTTTGCTTTCTTTATATTAATGCCTTGGTATACCTCAATTGGCAAAACCAAACCAGTGCCAGAGAGGACAACGGAGTAAGCCGTGAAAACATTAACTAAATTACAACTATCAATCGCAACTGTTGTGCTTTCCTTTAGCGTTCTCGCTTCGCCAAGCGTACAGCTTGACGAGGCTAAAACAGATATTACTGATACCGCCTCTTTGCAAAATGGTGCCAAGCTGTTTATGAACTACTGCTCAGGTTGTCACGCTATTAGCTTTATGCGTTATAACCGTATCGGCACAGACCTTGGTCTTAGTGATGCAGATATCGAAGAAAATCTCATGTTTGCCAGCGACAAGGTGGGTGAAAACATCACTACTGCCATGCCTGAAAAGGGTGCTTCGGACTGGTTTGGCGGCACACCGCCAGACTTGTCTCTGGTTTCAAGGTCTAAAGGTACCGACTGGATTTACAGCTACTTAAAAGGTTTTTATGCCGATGAGTCTCGTGTATTCGGTGTTAACAACCACGTGCTTGAAAACGCCTCGATGCCAGACGTGCTTTGGTCACTTAGAGAGGGTCAATCGGAAGAAGCCTTTGATAACGACGTCAGAGACATTACCAATTTCCTAGATTATGTTGGGGAGCCTGCCAAGTTGGTGCGTATAGATCTTGGTAAAAAAGTTCTGTTCTTCCTTGCCATTTTGTTTGTACTTTCATATCTCCTAAAGAAAGAATACTGGAAAGATGTGAAATATGGCATTTGGCGTAAAAGAGACTAATTTATAATGTAATTTAACCTGTTTTTCTACAGCGCCCCCCCGGGTTACCTTTTTACTTTTCGAGATAAAAACTATGCTTACAAAACCAAATCCAGCCTCAACAACTCTCTACTCTGCAACACAAGAGCTAGAGTCCCATGCAGTGCGCTTTATCATGGCACATAAATCCATTGAATGTGATGTCATCGAGCTTGAGTTTGACCACATGCCTGAAGAGGTCCTAGAGCTTAACCCTTGTCAAACAATGCCAACTCTTTTTGATAGAGGCATGGTTTTGTATGACTTGTCGGTCATCATGGAGTATCTTGACGAACGCTTCCCGTTCCCACCACTCTTGCCTATTGACCCAATCGAAAAAGCAGAAAAGCGCTTGTTAATCTATCGTTTCACTCGCGCAGAAGGCTGCTGGTATGAATTGGTTGGCACCATTCTCAATGGCGACAAAAAAGCAGCTGATGCTGCAAGAAAAACACTCAACGGCAATTTGATTGAGTTGATTCCTTTGTTTGCTTACCAGCCATACTTCAAAAGCGACACAATGACTTTGGTTGATGTGTGTCTAGCGCCTGTACTATGGCGTCTTGGTATTCTGGGCATTAAGTTGGGTGACAAAGCCAAACCAATCCTTAGTTATGCCGCCAGACTTTTCGACAAAGAAGGCTTCCAAGAGGGCCTTACTTTCTGCGAGAAAGACTTTAACCAGTAGAGTCTGATGAATAATGTTGTCCCTTACCTTATTCGCGCCTATTGCGATTGGATGGAGGATGGCAACCTCACGCCACACATTCTTGTAAATTGTGAAACGCAGGGTGTGGTTGTGCCTGAAGGGCTATCTAAAGAAGGAAAAATCGTCCTCAACATCTCTTCCACTGCAACGGTAGGCCGGTTAATGACAAACGATTCTATTAGTTTTAAGGCGAGATTTGGTGGCCAATCCCAAGAGATTGTTGTCCCTTGTAATGCGGTACTTACCATTTATGCACAAGAAAATGGCGAGGGCATGTTTTTTGACTCCAAAGCAGAAGGTGCGCTAGCAGAGGATGAAAAACCGAACCTTACACTGCTAGACTAACCCCTCAATGTCCACCCAGAACTGCTCTAAGTTCGTTAACGAAAAACAAACCACCGGTATTTTTGTATAGGCCTCAAGTGCGTTGGCATTTGACAATGTGTTGATCTCAATCTGATTAAGAACCACACAAGCAACGCTCAGTTTGTTTTTCTGCGCAGCCTCGATTGTTAGCAAGGCCTGAGAAATTGCACCAAGCTCATCGCGTACGACAATAACCAATGGCAGCTTAAGAGATCTGGCCAAATCTGCATTCAATACTTTGTCTGCAATTGGCGAGTAAAAGCCACCGGCACCCTCAACAACGGCAAAGTCATCGCCAACATCTTGTCTGCATGCCACAACAAGTTGTTCTAAGTCAAGGTTCTTACCGGCCTCATGACTGGCTTTTTCTGGGCTAGCCTCCAATTCAAAACAATAGGGGCATATTGTCGCTATAGGCTCAATATTGTCACAGGCTTCGGACAGTGCCAATGCGTCCTTTGGCGCATACTCTCCACCCACAACAGGGCAATCCGTTTCCACTGGTTTTCTGGCTCTAACCTTACGCTCTTTGCTTAATCGACGGGCAATTTCAACGGCAACGGTTGTTTTTCCAACCTCGGTGTTGCTGCCGGTTATAAAAATACCATTCATGGCAGCATTTTAGCCGAAGTTCGTCGATGAATAGTCGCTCATAAAAGTATAATACTCCCCATGCAAAGCAATCTACAAACCAGTTTCTGCGGACTCTCGCTTAACTCACCAATCGTACTCCTTTCGGGTTGTGTTGGCTTTGGTGAAGAATACACCCGCATCAAAGGATTTTCAAATGCCGATGCTGGTGCGGTCTGCCTTAAAGGCACAACACTGGAGTCACGTCTTGGCAACAAACCACACCGAGTGATTGAAACACCAAGCGGCATGATTAATGCCATTGGCCTGCAAAATCCAGGCACTGATGTGGTGATAAATCAAATCATGCCGACACTTAACAAAAGTGAGACCAAGTTCATTATTAATATTTCCGGCTCCTCGGTGGAAGAATACGGTGAAATTGCTAAGCGTTTTGATGACAGCGATATTGATGCGATTGAAATCAACATCTCTTGTCCTAATGTCAAAGAGGGTGGTGTGGCTTTTGGTAATGATCCAGATATGTCTTACCGGGTGGTTGATGTTTGTCGAAAAAATACCTCAAAACCACTAATTACTAAACTGTCGCCCAATCAAACCGATATCGCCAACAGCGCACAACGTTGTATTGACGCGGGCAGCGACGGCTTGGCGGTGATTAACACCCTAATGGGTATGGCAGTTGACACCAAGACTGGCAAGGCGATTATTGGCAATAATCAGGGTGGTGTTTCTGGGCCATCGATTAAGCCGATTGCACTACTTAAAGTGCACCAAGTCTACCAAGTAAGCAAAAAATACAATGTGCCAATTATCGGCCAAGGTGGCATTGCCACCGTCAATGACGCGCTTGAATTTATTATTGCTGGTGCCACAACCATTGGCCTAGGTACGGCTCTCTTCTATGACCCGTTACTTTGTCCTGTCATTAACGACGGCATCAGTCAATATCTCAAAGAACACAATCTAGCCAACGTAGAAGCACTGGTTGGCACACTCAAACTAAATTAACCGACCAACATCGGGCCCTCCACTATGCAAGAATATAACGCCAGCCAAATCGAATCTAGCGCCCAACAATACTGGGCTGATAATCAATCCTTTAATGTAGTTGAGGATACAAACAAAGAAAAGTTTTACTGTCTGTCGATGTTTCCTTACCCGTCAGGCAAGCTACATATGGGTCATGTGCGAAATTACAGCATTGGCGACGTTATCTCACGATACCAAAGAATGCTTGGTAAAAATGTATTGCAACCTATTGGCTGGGATGCTTTTGGTCTACCAGCTGAAAATGCGGCGTTAAAAAACAAAGTACCGCCGGCCGCTTGGACCTATGAAAATATTGAGTATATGAAAGGTCAATTGGTTGAGCTTGGCTTTGGTTATGATTGGTCTCGCGAGCTTGCCACCTGTACTCCGGAATACTATCGCTGGGAGCAGTGGTTATTTGTTCGCTTATTCGAGAAAGGCCTGGTTTACAAAAAGAAAGCTGTTGTTAACTGGGACCCGGAAGACCAAACGGTACTGGCAAACGAGCAGGTTATCGAAGGTCGCGGTTGGCGCTCGGGTGCTTTGATCGAAAAGAAAGAAATCTCTCAATGGTTTATGAAGATTACCGATTATGCCGAAGAGCTTCTAGATGGTTTGGATAAATTGGATGGATGGCCAGAAGCTGTTAGAACCATGCAAAAAAACTGGATTGGAAAGTCTGTTGGACTTGAAATTGATTTCAAGCTGCCCGATTCTAACTCGCTTAGAGTTTACACTACACGCCCAGACACCCTAATGGGTGTTACTTACCTTGCCGTTGCTGCCGAACACCCGTTAGCCATTAAAGCTGGCAAGACTGACGCCAACATTCAGGCGTTTCTTGATGAATGCAAAACCATGGAAACCTCTGAAGCAGCGATGGAGACCATGGAGAAAAAAGGTATTGATTCATGCCTAACATGCACACACCCAATCACAGGAAAAGAGGTTTCTGTTTGGATTGCCAATTTTGTCCTAATGGGTTACGGCACTGGCGCAGTGATGAGTGTACCTGCGCACGATGAGAGGGATTACGAGTTTGCTAAAAAATATAATATTCCAATGCTGGGTGTTGTTTCACCCGATGGTGTTGGTGTTGACATCAGCGAGGCGGCCTTTGTAGAAAAAGGTGTTCTAATCAACTCGGGCGAATTTGATGGCCTTGATTTTGACGGTGCGTTTGGGGCGATTAGCAACAAACTTTCAAGCGAGGGTTTAGGGCAAAAACAAACCAACTACCGACTAAGAGACTGGGGCATTTCACGACAAAGATACTGGGGCTGCCCGATTCCAATTATTAATTGTCAGCGTTGTGGCTCTGTGCCAGTCAAAGAGTCGGCTTTACCGGTTACACTGCCAGAAGAAGTGGCTTTTGATGGCATCGGTTCGCCGATTAAAAAAATGCCAGAATTCTACCAAACATCTTGTCCAAAATGCGGTGGTGAGGCCGAGCGCGAAACAGACACTTTCGATACTTTTTTCGAGTCTTCTTGGTATTATGCACGCTACGCATGTGCCGATAATAATGAAGCAATGCTAGACAAGCGCGCCGATTACTGGCTTTCAGTAGATCAGTACGTTGGCGGTGTTGAGCATGCGATCCTACACCTACTCTACGCAAGATTTTTTAATAAACTAATGCGTGATGAGGGTTTGGTTAAAAGTGATGAGCCCTTCGCCAACCTCCTAACCCAAGGCATGGTGCTAAAGGACGGCGCCAAGATGAGCAAATCCAAGGGCAACACCGTTGACCCACAAGAAATGATTGCTAAATACGGCGCCGACACAGTTCGCTTATTTATCTTGTTCGCCGCCCCACCAACCCAAGACTTGGAGTGGTCTGACTCTGGCCTGGAGGGTGCACACCGCTTTGTTAATAAATTTTATCGTCTTGTTAGCCAATTTATCAATGATGCCGAGACAAACAATGTTGCAGAGCTTGACACTCGGGGTCTGGATAAAAGTCAAAAAGACATTAGACAAAAAACACACCAAGCGCTTAAAAAAGTGGGCGACGATGTTGGTAGGAGGCACTCTTTTAATACAGCCATTTCCACACTGATGGAGCTTAACAACAACCTCTCACGATTTTATGATGTGTCAGAACAAGGCATGGCTGTACGAAAAGAAGCAATTGAAATCATGCTAAAAGCACTCAACCCAATTACCCCTCACCTCTCACACCACCTGTGGCACTGTATGGGCCATGATGATGCTATGATTGATGTTTTATGGCCTGAGGTTGATGAATCTGCGCTAAAACAGGACGAGGTGCAGATAGTTGTACAAGTTAACGGGAAACTGAGGGCCAAACTCATGGTGCCACTAGGCACGGATAATCAAACAATTGAGTCCTTAGCTTTAAATGAAGAAAATGTTGTGAAATTCACAGAAGGGGGGACCGTTGTTAAGGTGGTTGTGGTTCCCAATAAGTTGGTCAATGTGGTGGTTATTTAACCACCACAAGCAATATGAGACCACTGCATTAGGCATGGGTGTTGAATAAAGGACAAGCTTTATTCAGTTGTAATTTTTTACAAAGCCCGGCCTAGCAAGGTTAAAGCAAGTTTTGTAAAAATTTATAAATGGGTGAAAGTTGGTTTTTAGTCGATATTTATGTCTAATGCAGTGGTCTCAATTTATTTATCGAGCATTTTTGCGATTTGCTCACGCAGAATCAACTCCATCACAAAACCCATTTTTCCACCGGGCACAACCAAAGTGTTTGGACGAGACATGAATGAGCCGTCGATCATGTTTTGCAAATACAGAAAATCACAAAACTTATGGTCCGTAAACCTAACAACAATAAAGCTTTCGTCTAGTGTTGGGATATCTCTAGCGATAAATGGATTGGATGTATCAACCGTTGGTACGCGTTGAAAATTAATATCTGTTCTTGAAAATTGTGGGGTAATGTAATTAATATAATCCCACATCCTTCTGTGAATGGTGTCCACGGTCGCCTCGGCAGTGTAGCCGCGTTTCTCTTTGTCGCGGTGAATTTTTTGAATCCACTCTAGGTTAACAACTGGGACAACGCCAATCAGCAGGTCGACGTATTTTGAAACATCAATATCGCCACATTTCACACCTCCATGAAGGCCCTCGTAAAAAAGCAAGTCGCTACCATCGCCCATATCCTCCCACGGCGTAAATTCGCCAGGCTTTAGTCCAAATGGCTCGGCCTCTTCTTCGTTATGAAGATAATAACGACGCCGACAAACACCTTTTTCACCGTAGTCTTTAAAGGTTTTTTCGATTTTATCAAAATGATTTGCTTCAGGCCCAAAATGACTAAAGTACTTGTTGCCCTTGGCCTCCTCTTTAGCCAAAACCCTCTTCATCTCTTCACGATCATAACGATGAAAACTATCGCCCTCGATGATTATAGGTGTGACATGAAGGCGACTAAAAATATGATGAAAAGCGCCCTTTACAGTGGATGTGCCTGCGCCTGAAGAGCCAGTAATGGCAATAACTGGGTGTTTTTTCGACATAGTACTCCCTCTATTTAGTTACTACTATTATTATTGATAAGCAACACAAGTGGTGATATAAATATTCAAACTCAGTTGAGGTGGTTTAGAAGTCTAGGTTGTCGACCCTTAATGCGTTTTCTTCGATAAAGTTTCTTCTTGGCTCAACCTCGTCACCCATTAAGGTTGAAAACACATCGTCAGCGGTAATCGCATCTTCGATTTTTACTCTGAGCATGATTCTAGTTTCTGGATTCATTGTTGTATCCCAAAGTTGGTCAGGATTCATTTCACCAAGACCTTTGTAGCGCTGGAAACTTTGACCTTTTTTAGCTTCGACCAATAAGAAATTAACCGCCTCCCCAAAACTGGAAACCCTTAACTCTTTGCCGCCTTTTTGCACATATGAAGTTGCGTCCAATATACTTTCAACCTCTTCAGAGTATTTCTGAATGGCTTTAGCATCTGGTGAATTGAAAAAGGCTGGCCCCAAGGTGTTGTTTGCAACTTCAACTCCATAAGCGGACTGGGAGTATAAAACCTCACCCTTCTCAAAGGTAACGCAGTGCGTCTCGGACATTGGAGCTGCCGCATTAAGTTTGTCTTGAAGGGTAGCACACCAAGCTTGCATTTCTTTGTCTTGCGACAGATCTTTGATTTTTGCCATCCCAACAATACCATTGAGTAGTGTTGGGTTGTATTTTTTTCCTAACCTTTCAACAATATCTATAATTTTGTAATATCTTTCAACCGAGGCTTCAAGGGCCACACCACTGATGGCTGGTGCATCTTTATTAGCATAAAGGTGTGCGCCATTAATCGCCTCTTGCAATAAGTAGTCATTAAGCTCTTGATCGTCCTTAAGATAGCGCTCTTGCTTACCCTTTTTGATTTTATATAGTGGTGGCTGAGCGATAAACAAATAACCGTTCTCAATCAACTCTGGAAGGTAGCGATAGAAGAAGGTTAACAACAAGGTTCTAATGTGGGCGCCATCCACGTCGGCATCGGTCATGATGACAATCTTGTGATAACGCAATTTTTCGATATTATATTCTTCTTTTCCTATGCCGCAGCCAAGCGCTGTGATTAGGGTGCCAACCTCTTGTGAAGAAAGCATTTTTTCAAACCTTGCCTTTTCAACATTAAGAATCTTACCTTTAAGCGGTAAGATCGCCTGTGTGCGCCTATCTCTACCTTGTTTTGCCGAGCCGCCCGCAGAATCACCCTCTACTAGGAACAACTCTGACTCAGCAGGGTCTTTTGTTTGGCAGTCGCTTAACTTTCCTGGCAGTCCCGCAATATCCAGCGCACCCTTGCGGCGCGTCATTTCTCGCGCCTTTCTCGCCGCATCCCTTGCTCTTGATGCATCTAGAATTTTGCCAACGATTATTTTCGCTTCGTTTGGATGCTCTAAAAGGTATTCGCCCAATTTTTCATTCACCGATGACTCCACAGGTGCACGAACTTCAGAGGAGACCAACTTGTCTTTGGTTTGAGATGAGAATTTAGGGTCAGGAACCTTGATTGAAAGAATAGCAGTTAGGCCTTCGCGAGTATCTTCGCCGGTAATGGCTGCTTTCTCTTTTTTGGCCATTCCAGAACTGTCAATAAAGTTGTTGAGTGTTCGCGTAAGAGCCGCTCTAAAACCAGCTAAGTGGGCACCGCCATCCCTTTGGGGGATGTTATTGGTAAAACAATAAATGCTCTCTTGATAGGTGTCACTCCATTGCAAAGCCACATCAACAACAATGCCTTCTTTTTCAGCACTGATGGTGATGATGTCGTTATGAATAGCATTTTTTGCTTTGTTCAAATACTCGACAAATGCGGTAATACCGCCCTCGTAAACAAACACATCTTTACGCCCCGTACTAATCTCTTGAATTTCAATGTGAACACCAGAGTTTAGGAATGACAACTCACGAATACGGTTGGCAAGTATCTCGTATTTAAATTTGGTTTCAGCAAAAATATCTGTACTAGGCTTAAAGTGGATTGTTGTGCCCGTTGTATTGGTTTTTCCCGTAGCCGACATTGGCGCATTAGGCACGCCCAAGGTGTAGCTTTGCTCGTGAACCTCCCCAGCCCTGTAAACAGTTAAATGGACACTCTCAGAAAGGGCGTTTACAACCGAAACACCCACACCATGCAAACCACCCGAAACTTTGTAGGAGTTGTCGTCAAACTTGCCACCGGCATGTAGCATAGTCATAATCACTTCGGCAGCAGAAACCCCTTCTTCTGGGTGAATACCTACCGGAATACCACGACCATCGTCTGTTACAGATATGGAGTCATCTTCGTGGATGGTGATTGAAATTTTTGAACAGTGACCAGCAAGGGCTTCGTCAATTGAATTATCAACAACCTCGAAAACCATATGATGCAAACCGGTACCGTCATCAGTGTCACCAATGTACATGCCCGGGCGTTTTCTTACCGCATCAAGACCCTTTAAGACCTTGATGCTTTCGGCCTGATATTCTTCTGCCATGAGAGCTCAATAAAAATAAATAGATTATACCACGAGGCTGTGGTTTTTCGTTAATCCATGCCTGTTTTTTAGGTGTTTTGTTTGTTGTTCTTTACAACAGAATTTAGCCTTATTGTCGACACCTATTAAAGTGACTTATTGGCTGATAATTCCGTTATTTATTTGAAAAGTTTTTATGTTTTCTTGGGCAAAGTTTAGAGCTGTGTTGCCAATGTCTGTGATAAATATCTGCACATCTAGTGCTGACAAGAATTGCAAGGTTTGGTTTATTTTTTGCTGATCTAGTTCGGATGAGATGTCATCAATTAAAACCACGGGCTTAATGTTTTTTTCAACTAATAACAACACCTGAACCAGCCAATAAACCAACGACAAAGTTTTTTGTTCGCCCCGAGACAGATGGTTTTCGGTTTTTCTGTTCAAAGAGTATTCGATGTTTGCCTTATGCGGACCACAAGCTAAATGCTTGAGTCGAACAAAACTCTGAATATTTGTTGATAAATAATAAAGCACACTATCATAGTCGAGAGGATCAACCCCTTTTCCCCAGCCGTTTTGAAAGTTCATTGTCAAGTCGCCAACTTGCTGGAAAAAACCAACCTTATCACTCTTGTGTGTTTTGTTAATTGTGTTATTTAAGGCATCTATATACTCGAGCCTTGCCTTTGAAATATCAAGCGATAAATAAGCAAGCTTTGAGAACCAATACTCAAGCTCTTTTGTGTTGTTTTTTACAAGCAATAGGTTGATGTTTTTAAGTATCTTATTATAAGATTTGTAGGTTGTTAGTAAAGTAGGCTTTATATGAAACACCCCCCAATCAAGATAAGACCTTTTTAGCTTTGGCGCACCACCAACAACAAAGCCACGATCAGGTGAAATGATTTGAGTGGGCAGAAGTTGACTTAACTGGCTGTTGTTTTGAGCCTTTTGTTGGTTAATTGTAATCTCTGACTTGCTACTTGTTTTTTTTAATAAAACCCTAACGTCGTCAATAATGGCACCAACTTGTAACAAATTACTGTCAAAAGGTATAATGTCTTTTGTTTTTGTTGTTTTGAATGAGCGGTTGTGGCCTAGGTAATAGAGCGCCTCAATAAAATTGGTTTTTCCTTGAGCGTTTTTACCTAAAAAAAGATTGATGTTTTTATTGGGCTCTAGATACTGATTTGATAGATTACGAAACCTGTGAACATGAAGTTTCTCAATAATTGCCATGACTGATAAACACTAGACTATATGCGCATTGGCATGACAACATATTGATAATTTTCACCCTCAAGAGCACTAATCATGCAAGACTGATTTTCACCACCAGGAACAACCATACTTACTTCATTGGAAGTTAATTTTTCAAGAATGGCGATTAAGTAGTGAATATTAAAGGCGATCTCAAGCTCTTTTTCTTGGTTTTTAACCTCTAATTGTGTTTTGGCTTGACCTCGCTCAGAGTGAGAAAAAATATTAAGCTTACCCTCCCTAAAAACAAGCTTAACACCCTTTGTCCGTTCTTCAACAAAAATTGACGCTTGTTGTAAACTGGATAAAAAGTCTTCTCTGTTGATAATCACAGTATTGCTAAAATCGGTTGGGAGGACTTGCTTGTAATTGGGGAAGTTTCCATCGATTAATCGACTAATAATTTTTGTATTGCTGTCCACCAGTGAAAAATAACTGTCAGAAAGATGAATTTCAGCTGTTTCTTGACTGCTTTTATTAAGTAATTTTGTTAATTCAATCACTGCTTTTCTGGGTAAGATAACGGTTCTTTTTTCTTCAAGCTTATTGTTTTGTTTAACTTCGCCAATTGATAGGCGATGGCCATCGGTTGCAACAACCGTTAGGGAGTCTTTATTTAGCTCAAAATAAAGACCGTTTAAGTAAGCACGGATATCTTGATTGCCCATCGAAAAACTTGTATTTTCAATTAAAGCTTTGAGGTCTTCTTGTTTGACTCTGATTGTGCTTGTGTTTTGAGTTTTTGGTAGCGTGGGAAAATCTTGGTGATCGAAGGTGTTTAATTCAAACGTGTTATTGTTAGCGTTAAGATAAATCTTAGTTTTTTCGATTTTGAATTGAATTTTTGTCTTCTCAGGAAGTTTTCTAACGATATCAATTAGATCTTTTGCGTAAATTGTAAAACTCACATCTGTATCGCTTTCTATTTTTTTTGAGGCACTGATCTCTAACTCCATATCGGTGGTCGTTAGTGTTAACAACCTGTTTTTGAGTTGTATTAATACATGTGACAAAATAGGCAGTGTTTGCTTTTTCTCCACAACACCAATCACCGTTTGTAATGGATCTAATAATTCTTCTACACTGAGTTCGGTGTTCATAAGCGGTTTAATTAAAAAATTATTGTTATTATTAGTACTCCGTTTCCCTGTTGATAAGTGTTATTTTCTTTTAAATAACAACCTCTTATCGTGTGAGTAACTTGTTGGTATTTTGGTCTTTAAGTTTTTAACTTGTTGGTAAAGTGTGTTTATTATAAGATGTTTTGTAAGTTATCAACAGAGCAGTTTGTTTTATCTTGTTTATAAGTTAGTAAGTTTGATTTTAAGGTTGTCAAAATCGTTTTGTATGTCGTCATTGTTTGCCATCATTTTTTTTAGTTTTTCACATGAGTACAACACTGTGGAGTGGTCTCGATTACCGAAGTTGTGGCCAATTTTTGCAAGTGAGAGACTGGTTAAATTGTGACACATGTAGATAGCCATTTGTCTAGCCCTAACCAGGTGTTGTTTCCGTGAATTGGAAATCAAATCTGAAAGGGTAATACCGTAATACTTGCTAACTGTTTTTTGTATTTCGTTGATTTCAATCAAACGTTTTTTTGGGCTAATTAGGTCACCTAATGCACTATCTACAACTTCTTTAGTGATTAAAGAGTGGTTGATTTTAGAAAAATCAACAAAGGCCTTGAGTTTTAATAAGGCGCCCTCTAAGTCGCGAACATTTGAGGTCACGTGACTGGCAATATACAGGGCAATATCCTCACTAAGTGCCAATGAGATTTTTGGGTTTTGTGACTTCTTCAATAAAATGGCTGCACGCATCTCTAGCTCTGGTGCTGCAAGCTGAAGATTTAGACCTTGGGAAAAACGTGTTTTAAGTCTGTTTTCAAGATCTTTAATGCTTTTAGGGGGTTGATCGCAGGTGAAAATAATTTGTCTCTTAGTGCTAAAGAGAAAGTTAAAAATATGAAAAAATTCTTCTTGAGATTTGTCTTTACCAGCGATAAGATGAATATCGTCAACCAACAAAAGGTCGGCAGACTGATAAAATAACTTAACCTTTTCAATGGTGTTGTGACGCAGACTGGTGGTTATGTTTCTAACAAAGTCCATTAATGGCACATAAATAATTTTAGCGCGCGGGTTTTTTTCAAGCGCCAGATGTCCGGCTGCCTGCATTAGGTGTGTTTTTCCAAGCCCAGACTCACCGTAAATAACAAAAGGGTTGTAGGGTGAAGAGTTGATGTTTTCTGCAATTTGTCTACAGGCGGCTGAAGCAACCTGATTGGCATTTCCCAGCACTAGGTTGTCAAACGTATATTCAGAGAACAGCTGTGTAGTGTGTTGTTTTGGCCGGTCGAAGGCTTTGTTGGTGACGTTTGAGAGTTGAATTGTAACACCCAAAGAGCTATCTTCATCCTTAACCGTTTGTATAATTTCTTTTTTGAAACGACTATTAATTTGCTTAAGAACTGCCGAATTGGGCGCAAGCAATGTAAGTGTGCTGCCATCTTCAATGGCGTTAAGTGGTTGAACCCATAGACTAAACTCCTTGAGTGGTAAGGTCTTTTTAAGTGTGCCTATGCAACGATCCCAGGTTTGAGACATAAAAGGGGAGAATCCAAAAATGAAAATAATATACTAATGATACCTATTGTAATAAGAAGTTGATTGGTGCGTTTCACTGAAAAATATTTCGAGGGCGTGTTGTGGATAGGTCCTGTTATATGACTGATTGGGTGTTTTTGGTTGCTGTTGTGGGTTTGTTGCTGTTCAAAACACTCAAGATTTGACGTGTTTTTTGCTGGGCATTTTGTTGATCTCTGCAGTGCTTTATTTTGGCCCTAAGTCTTCCCACTAAAACACCTCCACAATTGCTTTTTCTGCTACATTAGCGTAACATGCCGTCCTTTTATTAGTCGCAAGAAGAAGTTATGCGAAAAACGATTGTAGCTGGCAATTGGAAAATGAACGCCAGCAAAGAGTCCGTTAATACTCTTATTATGGGCATTCTTGCGGGGATGGGTGACGTAAAGTCTGAGGTGATTGTTTGTGCACCATATCCATACCTCTCGCAAGTGGAGGCCTTAATTGCGCATAGCCAGCTTAAGCTTGGCGCTCAATCTTTAAATATAAATACTGCCGGTGCCTTCACAGGTGAGGTGAGTGCGGATATGATTAAAGACTTCGGCGCCCAATACGTTATCGTTGGACACTCGGAGCGCCGAAGTCTTTATGGTGAAAGCAGCGCGCTTGTTGCTGAAAAAGTAAAAGCTGCACTTGACAACGATTTGACGCCGTTATTTTGTGTTGGTGAAACACTAAAGCAGAGAGAGGCGGGTGAAACAGAGGCTGTGGTTACCGAGCAAATTCAGGCTGTTATTGATCTGCTTGGAATCGACGCTTTTCTTGGGATTATTATTGCCTATGAGCCTGTTTGGGCGATTGGCACTGGTGTGACTGCAACACCTTCGCAAGCGCAAGCGGCGCATGCATTTATTCGCCAGCTTTTGGCTGGCTATGATGACGGCATTGCTGATATGACTGCTATTTTGTATGGTGGCAGTATGAATGCCAGCAATGCCAACGAGCTTATTGCGTGTGAAGATATCGATGGTGGCCTAATTGGTGGCGCATCTCTAAAAGCAGAAGATTTTTTACAAATTTGTAAGGTAGGTTAATGATGTCATTTCAAGTTATTTTAATTATCCATGTGATTTTGGCTTTAGGCCTTGTTAGTATCATTTTGTTACAACATGGTAAGGGCGCAGATGCCGGTGCGGCATTTGGTTCTGGTGCGGCAGGGGCGGTATTTGGCGCAAGAGGCGCACACTCGTTCTTGTATAAACTTACCGCAGGTTTGGCGATTGGTTTCTTTATTACTAGTATTTTCCTCGCCTATTTGGCAACGAGTGAAACAACAATCTCTTCGTCAAACCAGCAAAGCATTATGAGCGAAGTGACTACATTCGAGAGTGGTTTGCCAACAACAAGCACGAGCGACATCCCCAGCAATTAATCCAAGCCCAAGTGGTGGAATTGGTAGACACGCAGCCTTGAGGGGGCTGTAGCGAGAGCTGTGAGAGTTCGAGTCTCTCCTTGGGCACCATCTTAAAACAATCAAAACACTTTGTTGGCGACTTATTGTACAATCGCCTAAATTTTGCCGTGTAAAAAATGAACTCAAAGACAAAGCAGCCACTTGTTGGTATTGGCCTAATGTTAGGTGCAATGCTGGTCATCCCCATGCTGGATATTCTGGCAAAAATGTTGACAGAGGATTACCCGGTGTTACAGGTTACTTGGGCGAGGTTTGTGTTTCATACGCTTTGGCTATTGCCATTGTTGATTTGGAATAAATTACACTGGTGGCGCATGCCCAACCGTCCACGTATTCAGCTGCTTCGTAGCCTGATGCTTACCTTTGCTACCTTGTTTTTCTTTGCGGCAATTCAGTCAAACCCAATACCGAATGTACTTACAATGCTTTTTGTGTCGCCTTTGATTGTGGCAATACTGGCGCCTTTGATTTTGGGCGAGCGTTTTGACGCCACCATTGCGACTGGTGTACTGTTTGGCTTTGTGGGAATTGTGGTTGCTCTTCAACCCGATACCGAACAATTTCAACCAAGCTTGCTATTAGGTCTGGGGGCGGGCGTGTGTTATGCTTTTTATATTATCTCAACAAGAAAACTTAGTTTGAGTGCACCACCTTTGCTTACCTTGTTTTATACTGCTTTGGTCGGCACAGTCGTTCTCAGCCCTTTGGTTGTATTTGTCTGGGTTACTCCCAGCCCAACAGCGCTGTTGCTGATGGCCTCAATGGGCCTTGTTGCCGCTACTGGGCACTTTTTACTCATCAAGGCCTTTGAATATGCAACGGCATCAGAGCTTAGCCCCTTTAATTATTTTGAGATTGTAGGCGCCACTATCCTCAGTTACCTATTCTTTGATTTTTTACCAAGTAATCAGGGGCTTGTCGGCCTTGCTTTGGTTGTTGCGAGTGGTCTCTATGTTGCGCGTAGAACAATAAAAATCAACAAGGTTCGTAAGGAACAGGAAAAGACCATAGAAATTCCATAAGCTGGCAGAGGTGTTTACTTAGAGCGGTGCCGCACCACCTTCTGCAATTCTCTTGTCAACGAAGGCACTGAGTGCGTCATTAATGCCCTCATCAAGTTTTGGCTCTTCGTAGTCTTTGAGCATTTGCTTCCAAATTTTATTGGCGCGTTGCGTGGCCGTTTCAGAGCCGGCATCCTGCCATGATTCGAAATTACGCCAATCGGACAGCAGCGGGCTATAAAAAGCGTTCTCGTAGTTTTCCATAGTTTGCGCTGCACCGAAGAAATGATTTGCGGGCCCTACCTCGGCTATTGTTTCAACAGCCAGTGTTGATTCATTAATTTTTGCTGGCTGCATAAAGGCCATCATCATTTGAATCATTTCAGCATCAAGGATAAGCTTTTCATATGAAGCGCAGAGACCCCCCTCTATCCAGCCTAAGCCGTGCTTGACCCAGTTCACTTGCCCCAATAGGCATGCCCATAACGACATTTGCGATTCGTATGTTGCTTGCTCGTCGGGTGCATTCGAGGCGTTCGCGTTTGAGGCTCGCAAGGGCACTTTGTATTTTCTCGCTAACTGGCCCGATGCAATGGTGGCTTGAGTGTATTCTGGTGTGCCAAAAGCCGGCGCACCAGACTTCATATCAACGTTGGAAGTAAAGCTGCCATAGATAGCAGGCGCACCTGGCCTGACACATTGATGAAAGGCGAGGCCAGCCAATGCCTCGGCATTTTGCTGTACCAATGCACCAGCAATAGTGATGGGTGCCATCGCTCCAGCCAAGGTAAACGGTGTGTAGATTACGGGCTGATTTCTTAGTGCCATTTCAATCGCACCTTCGAGCAGGGCTTTGTCATACACCAGCGGCGAGTTAGCGTTAACCACCGTTGTCAACGAGGGCTCTTTCAGCAGTGTGGCTTCATCGATGCCACGACTGATGCGAACGATTTCAATAGCATCCAGCATGCGCTCACTGCCAAGGGCGTAACCGTGCAGAGGCTTGGTGCTTAGTCGCGCCATTGCTGAAACCGCCTTGAGGTGGCGAATACTAACATCTACGTCGCAAGGCTCAACAGGATAGCCGCCGTGAGCGTGCACTGTGTTAAGGTGCTCGCCAAGTCTAATCAGGTTGCAATAGTCTTCAAAATTTCCAGGTATTCTACCTCTATCTAAATCGGAAACATTAGGCGTGCTTGCGACAATAGAATAAACCACACTTCGACCACCAACATTAACGTGTCGCTCAGCATGGCGACCATGAAGTGTAAACTCACTTGGCGTTGTTGAGATCTTCTCCATAATAAAATCGGAGTCAAAGCGCACTCGCTGACCATCGGGATCCACGTCTGCGCCAGCGGATCTTAGTATTTCTACTGCGCGCGGGGACTGGATGTCCATACCAGTGTTGCGCAATACCGTGAGTGAGGCCTGATGAATAGACTCAATTTCGTCTTCCGAAAAAATTTCCATCGGCTTATAGGGATTCTGTAGCTGGCGATAGGGCGCTTGACGAAAGCTCTCTATCTTTCTTTTTTCCTTTGATCGTCCTCGTCTCATGCGTATACCCTTTGTGAGGCAAATTTGTGCACGGCTGCTCGACCAATTCCGCCACAAGCGCCGGCGACCAGTGCAACCTTTTTTTTATTTTGATTCATCTCTCTCCTGAATGCCATTACAGTTTCGTGACCTCGACTCTCTGGTGAAATATATTTTGGTTGCATGCTTATTCATCAATATCAATTATTAAAGACCTTATTATAGGTAGTTGCAATCCTTATGTATAATTAATAATTATTGAATTTTATATAAATAAATCTAATATATGTTGCGACTTCAACTGAGTCACTATAGAATGGTTCTTGCAATACGTACGCACGGCAGCGTGTCCGCTGCCGCAGTGTCTATGAATTTAACGCAACCCGCCGTAAGTCATCAAATAGCCGAAGCTGAGCGTCGCCTGGGGCGTAAATTATTTGCCAGAACCGGGCACAAACTGAGTTTGACTGCAGCCGGAGAGTTTCTTGCAGATACCGCGGAAAAAATTCTCAAGGACGCCAGTCTTGTGGAAACAACCCTGCTAAATCGAGACGAGTCGGAGCCCATGGAAATTCTTCGTATCGGCACCTACGCATATAGCTGCTATCGATGGTTGCCAGAAATTCTTAAAAACCTACAACAGAAAAAAACAAAACTTCATTTTGAATTTGTTGCAGACACTGCAAAGACGCCAATACGAAGCGTGATCGATGGTGATGTTGATTTGGGTATTTCTGCGGGCACGCCCAACTCTAAATCTGTGGACATACACCCCTTGTTTGTTGATGAGCTTGTGGCTATCTGTCCAGCAAGCCATCCGCTAGCAAATCGTGAGTATTTGCTAGCTTCAGACTTTTTAAATGACCCTTTTATTACCTACTCTGTTGTTGAGGAGGCGGGCTTTGAGCAGGAGTTGTTATGGCGCCCAGCGAGATGCCGCCCCTCAAAATACATTCGTGCGGGTTTGACTGACGCGGTGATTGAATTGGTGCGTGCTGGGATGGGTTTGAGCATACTCAGTCGTTGGGCAATACAACCATATTTAGCAAGCGGAGAACTGGTTTGTGTGCCGCTAACCAAGACCGGCCTAACGTTGCAGTGGAACGTGATTGTGGGTCGCGGAAAACAAAAGTCCGAGAGCTTAAATGCGACTTGTGTTGAGATACAAGATTGGTGTAAAAATAATTTTTAATATTCCGTGGTGAGAGAATTCAGTAGATCTTCTGTGTATAATTCCAAAAAATAGCATAATGGGCCCAATCGAAAAACAATGAATTGGCGATTATCAACCGAGAAAAAATTTGAAGATTTTTCTGACTGGGTTTTTGAGAATTCAAAAAAAACAATATTTTTAGTGTTGCTTTCTGTCGCAGCGCTTGGTTGGCAGCTGCCATCATTGACCATGGACACCTCAACCGAGGGCTTTTTGCACAAGTCCGATCCAATGCGTATCGCCTATGATGTCTTTAGAGACCAGTTTGGTCGAGATGAGAAAGTGTTGTTGGCGATCAAAACAAGCAACATATTTGATATTGATTTTCTGCATAAACTTGAGAGCTTTCACGAAGCTTTAGAAGCGGAGCTGCCCTATATTAAAAAAGTAAATTCATTAATTAATGCCAGAAATACTTATGGTGTTGAGGGTGAATTGATTGTTGAGCCTTTAATTAATCAACTGCCCACAACACAAATAGCCGTGGATGCATTGAAGAAAACCGCTACCGCTAATAAGCTTTTTGACAACCTGCTCTATAGTGAGGACTACACGATGACGGTCATCACCATTGACACCCAAACCTATGCTGGGGGAATTGAGGGCGATGCACTTGGCGAGTTGGATTTTGAGGATGAATTGGACTTTAGTTTTGAAGTGGACTCAACTGTTGAATCTGCGCCCAAAGCATATCTTAGTGACGCCGAAAATGACGAGATAATCATAATGGCGCAACAGGTCATGTCACGTTATGATGCCGAAGATTTTGTAATCTATATTACTGGCTCTGCAGCCATCGCTGGAATCTTTAAGCAGGCATTAAGTAGTGATGCTGAGACTTTTATCAGCCTGATGATGGTTATCATTATGGTCGTCCTGTTTGCCCTTTTTAGGCGGCTGTCGGGTGTATTATTGCCCTTATGTTGTGTAGCCCTAACGTTGGTATCCACACTCGCGTTGATGGCAGCCTTCTCAACTCCCTTCACCATGGTCACCCAGATCATGCCAACCTTTTTATTGGCCGTAGTGACCAGTGCCAGCATCCATTTGCTGGCTATATTCTATAAAGATTATGACAAAACAAACAATAAAAAAGCATCATTGCGTTATGCGATGGGGCATTCGGGTTTAGCTATAGCCATGACATCACTAACGACTGCTGCGGGCTTGTGGTCCTTCTCTTTCTCTGGTGTGTCGCCTGTGGCAGATCTTGGTCGCTTTGCCAGTAGCGGTGTTTTGTTGGGTCTATTGTTTACTATGGTGTTTCTGCCGGCACTTATCTCATCCGTTAAAATAGTTAGTCGCCAAACAAAAACTAATAACAACGGCTTTACTTTTATGGATCGGGGGCTTTTGGGTATTAGTAAGTTTGCCACAGGCCGAGCAAAACTAATTGTTATCACCAGTTCAGTGCTAATTATTTGCGCCATTTTTTTTGCCACACAACTCAAATTTTCCCATCATCCACTAAAGTGGTTGCCGGAAGATAATTTTGCCCGCATTGCCACAGAAACGGTTGATCAAACTCTTAATGGCTCGCTAACACTCGAGGTCATTATTGACACCCAAGAGACAAACGGCCTATACAATCCAGCCGTTTTACGAGCAATTGACAAAATAGCTAACAACATCAATACAATTGCTACCGGCGATATGTTTGTCGGCAAGGTTATTAGTTTTGTTGATATTATTAAAGAAACTAACCGAGCGTTGAATGAAAATAGGCCTGAGTTTTACTCCATACCAGATGACGCAGATTTAATTGCCCAAGAGTTTTTGCTTTTTGAGAGTAGCGGTAATAATGATCTTAATGAATTTGTGGACGACAGTTATTCAAAGGCACGAATAACACTTAAAGTGCCTTGGAACGACTCGCTTGAAGGCAAAGCATTTATTGATAGGGCGCAAGTGTATTTTGACCGTGAGTTTGAAGGCTTGGCAACCGTCACCTTTACCGGGATTGGTACACTGATGACAGTCATCTTTGAGCAAGCTATATACAGTAGTGCAATTAGCTATTTATTGGCTTTTACGTTGATTACAGTGTTGATGATGCTGTTGGTTGGTAGCATAAAGATTGGTTTGATTAGCATGATACCGAACTTGCTGCCAATCCTGTTTCTGGCAATGATCATGGTGATTTTCAAAATGCCGCTGGACATGTTTACATTACTCATTGGCGCTATAGCATTGGGCTTAGCTGTTGATGATACGGTGCACTTTATGCACAATTTCAGGCGCTATGAAATGCAGTATAACGATGTTGATAGGGCAGTAGAGCTAACATTAATGGGCACCGGAAGAGCCATCACCCTAACCTCTATTGTTTTGGCGCTGGGCTTTTTGGTGTTGACGTTTTCCAGTATGAACAACATGTTTAATTTCGGCATTTTGACAGCAAGTGCGATCCTGGTGGCACTGCTGGCCGACTTTTTCTTAATGCCAGCCATTATGAAGTTGATTATCAAAAGCAAGCAAGACTTATAGCCTTCACAGAAAAAAAGGCGCCATTGGCGCCTTTTCAGTACTTGGGCTAAAAAACTATGCTTGCGCTTGCGCCATTACTTCTTCAACAAAGTTATCGACTTTCTTTTCGATGCCTTCGCCTACTTCGAAACGAACAAAAGACTCAACTTCGGCATTGTTTGCTTTCACAAGCTTGCCAACCGTTGTGTCGGGGTCTTTAACAAAAGATTGGCCGTACAGCGTCACTTCATTAACAAACTTTCTCATTCTACCAACAATCATTTTTTCAATGATGTTGTCAGGTTTGCCACTTTCTTTGGCTTGCTCGATAAAGATTGCCTTTTCTCTTTCAATAAGGTCGGCAGAGAGCTGGTCTTCGCTAATGCATTCTGGCTTAGAGGCGGCAATATGCATTGCAACGTCTTTCGCTAAGTCAGCATCATTTCCCGAAAGCACACTTACCACAGCAATTCGCTCACCGTGCTTGTATGCGCCGATAACGCCATCACTTGTTGTGATTGTTTGAACACGTCTAACAGAAACATTCTCACCAACTTTAGCGATAATGTTTTCTCTTGCTTTTTCAACAGTTTCACCAGACTCTAGTTTTTGAGTCAAAAATACCTCAATGTCCGCCGGTTGATTTTTAAGCGCCAAAGCGCTCAATGTGTTAACAAAGCCAATGAAGGCGTCGCCCTTGGTTACAAAGTCAGTTTCAGAGTTAACCTCTAAAATAATGGCGGTCTTTTTGTCATCACTCAAAGAAACGTTTACAAGGCCTTCAGATGCAATACGACCCGCTTTTTTAGCGGCTTTTGCGGCGCCTGACGCACGCATTAGGTCGATTGCTTCTTCCATATTGCCATCAGTTTCCATCAGGGCTTTTTTGCAGTCCATCATGCCTGAACCTGTTCTTTCTCTTAGTTCTTTAACTAAAGCGGCTGTAATTGCCATATTTAATCTCCTGTTATTACGCTTCTTTGCTTTCAGTAGTTGTCTCGTCAGCTGGCGCAGCAACAACTTCGGCTGTTACAGGCTCGCTAGCAGGGGCTACAGCTTCAGGGGCTGGCGTCTTGTCTACTGCAGGCTTTTTTGCAGCGGGTTTAGTGCTTGCTTTGGCCGTGGCTTTTGGAGAGGCTTTTGGGGTGGCAAGAGAGGCTTTTGCCTCTAGTACAGCGTTTGCAATTTCTCTCGCATAGTAACCGATTGCTCTAATAGAGTCGTCGTTGCCAGCAATAACGTAGTCAATGCCGTCAGGGCTGTGATTTGTATCAACAACACCAATGATTGGCAAGTGCAATGTGCGCGCTTCACGAACGGCATTTTTTTCATGACCAATGTCAATCACAAAAACAACATCAGGAATGCCGCCCAAATCTTTGATGCCACCCAAGCTACGCTCAAGTTTTTCCATCTCTCTGGACATCATCAAAGCTTCTTTTTTATTGAACTGGGTGAAGTTCTCTTCTGCTAGGAATTCAAGGTCTTTAAGGCGCTTGATTGAGGCCTTAATGGTTTTGTAGTTGGTCATCATTCCACCTAACCAGCGATGGTTGACGTAAGGCATGCCACAACGGATAGCCTCTTCTTTAATGATGTCGCTTGCCGCTCTTTTTGTGCCAACAAAAAGAATAGAGCCGCCAGCAGCTGCAGTCTTGCTCGCAAAGTTCAATACATCATTGAACTGAGGCAGTGTTTTTTCTAGATTGATGATGTGAACACCGTTACGCGTTCCGTAGATGAAAGGTTCCATTTTTGGGTGCCAAAAACGGCTGCGGTGACCAAAATGTACACCGGCCTCTAACATTTTCTTCATTGACGCTTTCGCCATATTTTTCTCCTGGGTTCAAGAAGTCTTTTGACTTCCTCTTCCACATCGCCTAACAACCAACCCCTTTATTAAAGGGCACCCTGATTGTTATTGGGGGCTTCTGTGTGATACGTTAAATAATCAAGCACCAACAAAAGTTAAATGCTTGCGTTTTTTATTTAACAATAACACCTTTGTTGTTATCGTTAAAAGCAAAGTATTATCCCATACTTTTATATGTGTGGCAAAAGTTAGTTAATAATGCTTTTTTGTTTATTTATCATAGGGCTTTTCCTTTGGGCTGCGCAAAGCTAGGTGAAGGCTCTTTTGTTCTTTTTGCTTATAAAATCCGTATTAAATTTTCTATATCCGAGGAAAAATAACTGGCTATTTTTTGAGCCCAGTTTCAAAATCTAGTCTGAAGACGTCTAAAGGCCTAGCGCGACGCTCCAGTTTCGCCCTTAAAACGGCGCCCTCCCAACCAATCCAGAAAAGTTCGGCTTTTGCAGTGCAATTAATATATGGCGGTATTTCACCCCTAGCCTGAGCAGCCAATAAACAAGTTTCTGTCTTTTTTTGCCACTTGTAAAACACATCGCTGAGTCGTTGTCTAAAAACATCCGGAAGGGTGTTTATTTCTTGGCCAAGGTTGCCAATCAAACAACCCCGGTTATAATCATGTCGCGCCATATTAGAGCGCGCCTCTATGATAAAGTCGCCAATACGCTCTAACGGTGTACGGGCCTCGTTTAAATACGACCGATCTAGCATTTTGGTAAAAAAATCACTGTAAGCGTCAATCACGGCTAGGCCAAATATTTCTTTACTGCCAAAATAGGCGTAAAAAGAGCCTTTGGGCAAGCCCGCATTCTTCGTGATCTCATCCAACCCTGTTGCCTCAAAACCTTTCTGAGTTAAAAGAGAAACACCGGCAAATAATAGAGAAAGGTGGTTTTCTTCAGTCTCTTTTAGATTCTTTTTAGGCCTGCCACGCAGTTGTTTTGTAATAATTTCTTTACCCATAAGTTTTGGCATACAAAAAGCCGTCCAGTATATTAAATACATTGTTTACGCTAAAGCTTTGGCAAAGGCCACTGTAACCTTTTTTAATCATAGCCTAACCAGGCGGCTTATCCATTAGACACAAAATTATTGAATGGTGTGCCTGATAACGGGGAAGCACGGTATTAATAAAAGTAGCCGCATTTGAGAGTCGGTCAAATATAAACTCTTGAGAGTATTTATCGTCAATGCCGTCTATTTTAGCCGCAGTGGCGCTTTCAATTAGTCGCCAAGCCGCGGTGATTACACTGGCCATCATTAAAAAATCAAATGCAATACCACCCAGCAGTTTTTTGTTGCTCTTGTTGTTTAGTATAAGATTTGCGGTCGCCTCTAATGCTTCGACGGCTTGTTTATAGCTTTCTGCTTGCATTTTAGTGAGAAAGGTGGTGAGCGTGCTGGTGTCGATCAAAGTCATTTCTTGAATGAGTTCTTTAATCGCACAACCGTCATCGTTTACCACTTTTCGAAAGACCAAGTCCATCGCCTGAATGCCATTCGTGCCTTCGTATATGGGCAGAATTCGGGCATCACGAAACAATTGACCAGCACCGGTTTCTTCAATATAACCAGCACCACCGTGGCACTGGATGTTGAGATTCACAACCTCTTGCCCAATCTCAGTACACCAGCCCTTAACCAAGGGCGTCAACAGGCCAACTCTGCGTTTATGCATCTCAGCTTTTTTGGTTGTGCTTATTGCTTTGGATTGGTCAACTTCCGCACAGGCATAATAGGTCAAGGAGCGCGCACCATCCGTAAGAACCTGCATAAGGCTCAGCATGCGTTTTACGTCTGGGTGTCTGATAATTGGGCCGGGCTCTTTAAAGCCAGGCGCAACACCTTGTATTCTGTCATTACAATATGCAAGCGCTTGCTGGCATGCTCGGTCCGCTATTGAAACACCCTGAAGGCCGACTGTAAGGCGAGCGTTATTCATCATCGCAAACATACACTCCAGTCCTTTATTTTCTTGTCCAATCAGATAGCCTACCGCTCCAGATTTTTCGCCATAACTCATAACGCAAGTTGGGCAGCCATGTATGCCTATTTTCTTTTCAAGTGAAACAGCCTTGCAGTCGTTCTTTTGGCCTAGCTTGCCTTCTGTGTCTGTCAGCATTTTTGGAACCAAGAAAAGAGAAATACCTTTAACACCTGCCGGTGCGTCAGAAAGCCTGGCTAGAACAAGGTGTGCAATGTTCTCGGCCATGTCGTGATCACCCCATGTAATAAAGATTTTTTGACCTTTAATAAGATAGTGGTCATTTTCACGCCATGCTTTGGTTTTAAGCACCCCCAAGTCTGACCCCGCGTCAGGTTCTGTTAGGTTCATTGTCCCAGTCCAGCTACCACTAATCAGCTTTGGTAGATAGATACTCTTTATCTGTTCCGTAGCTCCATAGTTGATTGCCTCAATGGCGCCTTGAGTCAGTAGTGGGCACAGACCCCAAGACATGTTTGCAGCATGCCACATCTCCTGGGTGCTGACAGCAAGTACAAACGGCAAGTCCTGGCCGCCATACTTGGGGTCGAACTGCAAAGAGCCCCAGCCACCATTAACATACTCTTGGTAAGCCTCCTTAAATCCGTTGGCGGTGCTAACAACACCCTCTTGGTTAATTGATACACCTTGTTCGTCACCACTTTTGTTGATTGGCGCAAGCTCATCCCTTGCTAGCCGGCTAGCTGCCTCTAAAAGTGTGGGAACAATCTCGGCAATATCACTATTTTTCAGCAGCACCTCATTCACAAGGAACTGCATTTCATTTACTGGGGCTGCGTACATAAACATTAGTTATTGGACTCCTGTGAGATGATTGCACGCAAGGTGTGCTTTTGAATTTTTCCTGTCGCTGTTTTGGGTAGGGGGCCAAAAACAACTTTTTTCGGTCTTTTAAATTTGGCCATATGGTCTTTACAAAATTGAATCAGGAGATCTTCAGTGATCACCGACTCAGGCCTAAGCTCAACAAAGGCGCAGGGCACCTCCCCCCAAAGCTCATCGGGCATGGCAACCACGGCCGCTTCGCCGACATCAGGATGTTTGTACAATACATTTTCAACCTCAACGGAGGAGATATTTTCACCACCGGAAATAATAATGTCTTTTGAGCGGTCTTTAATTTGTATATAGCCGTCAGCATGCACAACAGCTAAGTCACCACTGTGAAACCAGCCACCTGCAAAAGCCGCATCGGTTGCTTCAGGGTTGTTTAAGTAGCCCATCATGCAGGTGTTGCCACGAATGACAATTTCACCGATAGTTTCGCCGTCAAAAGGCACTTGATTGCCACTATCTTGGTCAATGACACTAACATCTTCGGTCATTGGGAAGCGCACACCCTGCCTTGATCTTAGCTGAGCCTGCTCATCACTTGATCTTGACTGCCACTCTGTCTGGGGCGCGGCTTGAAGAATGTGGCCGTAAGTTTCGGTAAGGCCATAAACGTGCATAACGTCAAAACCCATTGCCATCATGCTTTCTAGCACCTTGACTGGTGGCGGTGCGCCTGCAGTCATGACGTGAATCGTGTGCTTAAAAGATTTTTTGATGCCGTCAGGCGCATTGGCCAGCATGTTAAGCATAATAGGCGCACCGCCAAAGTGCGTAACACCATGTTCTTCGATTTTACTGAACACTACCTCAGGTATAAAAGTGCGGAGACAGACAATCGTTCCCGCGACAGCAGCCATGGTCCAGGCGTGGCCCCAGCCGTTACAATGAAACATCGGCACGCTGTACAAATACCTTGGATGGTTGGGTAGCTGCCAGCCAATAACGGTGCCCATACTCATCAAATACGAACCACGGTGGTGATAAACAACCCCTTTTGGCCTGCCAGTAGTGCCCGAGGTGTAATTAAGTGAGAGAGGGCTCCATTCGTTTTCAGGGCGTATCCATTCGAAGCCGGGGTTGCCTTTGGAGAGCACGCTTTCGTAATCTGGTGCGGTTATATTGATTGTTGATTTCGAGTTAGCGTGTGGGTCGTTTATCAAAATTACCCGAGGTTTATTTGTAGATTTTACTAAAGCAGCTTCAGCCACTTCCCCAAGCTCAGCATCAACAATAAATATTTTTGCGTTGCCATCGTCCAAAATATAGGCAATAGTTTGTGCATCCAAGCGTGTGTTAATGGTGTTTAAGACAGCGCCAGCCATTGGCACAGAAAAATGTGATTCGTACATCTCGGGTGTATTAAAAGCAAGAACAGCGATAGTATCACCTTTGGCAACACCCAGGCCCACAAAGGCATCGGCCATTTTAACACAGCGCTCTCTCAAAGCCCCCCATGTAAGCGTTTTATCCTCGTAAATGAGTGCAGTTCTGTGACCGAATACATCTGCAGTGCGGTGCAGAAAAGAGACAGGGGTGAGAGGTATAAAATTTGCCGAGTTTTTTTTCATGGAGCTAGTTCCTAAGGGTTTGGCCTGCATCAAGCATACTAATAATGCGCGCTTGAGTTTCTGAGGTCTTAGCTAAACTTATAAACGACGCTCGCTCTGCATTAAAAAGGTCTTGTTCAGTGACCAGAACGCCCTCGTTACAGTTCCCGCCAGTGACTATTCTGGCAACCTCGATGCCAACTGTTTGATCATGAGGCGTTAAGAGTCCTTTCTCAAGGTTTTTTGATAACCATAACTTCATTTCTTCAAAATGTGTTTTCCCAGTTAGTCTTAACGGCTCTCTTTGCGGTATTTTTGTTACTTCGGAGAGCGAGGAAAGAGCAATGCCCAACATATGGTCGCGGTTTACATGAACGCTATCGGTCGGCCTGCTGAAAGCAAGTTTTTCAGCCTCTAAAGGAGAGTTTGCAAGTTTTCCAAGGCCAATATTCATAAAGGCATTCCATGCAGCTTGTCGAGAGTCTCCAAGTTTTTCATTCCATCGATACAGAACTTCTTTGCAACCACCACCAGCCGGTATCAGGCCTACGGAAGACTCGACAAGCCCCATCACAGAGTTGGTGTTGGCTATTACTTGATCGGTATGCAGCACGACCTCAAAACCACCACCTATGGACATACCAACGGGCGCCGATACTACGGGTAGGTTGCTGTCACGCATTTGGAGCATTGTATTTTGGAAGTGCTTGAGAAAGTCGTCAAGTTTCTGATAGTCGTTCATTTCAAAACATTCACGAACACTCCAAAGACTAACACCGCACGAGAAATGCTGAGAATCGTTGTGCACAACAACCCCCCTCAACCCTCTTTTTTCGGCCTCATAAACAGCGTCCGACAAGATGTCTAAAGAGCCACTATCCAGCGCATTGGCTTTAGAGTGAAACTCCACCACGGCGGACTCTTTGTACTCATACCAACTTGCGACAGCATTACTATTTTCAGCCTTTAATGTTTGTTTGAGTTCTGAAAGCCTGAGCACATCGTTGGAGTGTGTTATGGGTGCATAGATGCCAGTTTCTTGAAGGACTTGTAAACCTTCGACTGACGCATTGTAAAAGTTATTTTCAAGATTTTTTAGCAAAAAGGCCGGCACAAGTCTGCCCTCCTCCGTGAGTCTCTTAATAAAATACTCGTGACCGATGTTGTCAAGCAGTTCAAAGGGGCCCTTGATCCAGTTGTAGCCTAGCTTCATAGCATCATCAATATCTGCGGGATTGCTGGTTACATCTGGCAGCAGAGAGGTCGCATAACAAAGCACTTCTGACAACACTTTCCAGGCAAACTCGCCGTATGGTCCGCGGTCTTGAAGCAGCACTTTAACGCCTTCCTTTTCACTCTTTTCTAGCAAGTCTGACTTGATCCTAGCAAAGGATACGTATTCGCCACTGTTAAAATCAATAGCTTTTCTGTCGCCTCCAGTGCCTTGATAAAAACCCTGATTGTTCTTGTTGCCAGTTTGGCCGTTAGCAACCATGCTGGCAATAAATTCGTTTGTTTTGGCGTATTTGTGAAAAGGGTCGTTGTTAGGAAGAATGTTAACCAAACTTTGAGCAACATCCACCATTAGGTCGATGCCAATTAGATCGTAAAGGCCAAATACGCCGGTTTTTGGAAAGCCAAACGGTCTGCCAAACACTGCATCGGCCTCAACAGGAGATAAGCCGATTTCAAAAGCTATATTGAGCGCACATTGGATTGCAAAAACGCCAACCCTGTTTGCTAAAAAGCCCGGCTTATCCTCACAGAGGATAACACCCTTACCAAGCTGTTTTTCACTAAACTGGTTCAAGGTGTTAATCACTTCGTCAGTTGTTTGGTCTCCTCGGACAAGTTCAAGCAAGCGCATAAAGCGCACAGGATTAAAAAAGTGGGTGATGGCGAAGTGTTGACAAAACGAATCTGGCATACCCTCTGTCAAAAAAGCAATTGGGATTGTTGAAGTGTTTGAGGTGATGATTGTATCAGCGTCACAACAATCAATTAAACTCCTATATAACTGTTGTTTTATCTCAAGCCTCTCAATAATAGCTTCCGCTACCCAGTCACAATCGGCAAGCTTGTCAAAGTCGTCTTGAGTGTTGCCAATATAAATGAGTGCCTCGGCCTCCTCGCTGATAAGCCCTGGCATTTCGGGGTTTTTAAGGCGCTCTAACCCTCTACGAGCAAGGGCGTTTACATCATCATTGTCGCTTGGTAAATCAAGCAATATTACTTCAATTCCAGCATTTGCTACTTGGCCTGCGATGCCAGCACCCATTGTGCCGGCCCCAATAACACCAACTTTCTTAATTTTTTTGGTCATTGTGCGTATAAATCCTGTTTAATTCGTGTGCTCGATGATAAAAGCCTTAATTGCGTCAAGTGTTCTTTTGGGTGATTCAATTGGAAGAAAGTGCCCGCTATCATCAATTTGAGACACATTAGCGCCCAAACGAGTCGCCAATTCTAGGCCAAACCTACATGGCGTCATTTTGTCTTCAGATGCCAGGATAACGTTTGTAGGACAGTTTAGCTTGTTAAGCGCCGCGTTGCTGGCCGCGTAATTACGACAGGCCTTAAGATCAATCGCCAATGGATTGTCTGACATTATTTGTCGACCGATAGCAATAGGCTGCATGCCGGGCACTGCGCTAACCCCTAGTTGTGTTTTTGAGCCAAAACCCCACTTGAGCATGAGGTCTGCACCAGCTGAGGCAGAGGATTCAGCCATTACGATTAAGTCTTCATTAACAGGTATAGACTCCGCACTTGCAACGGCAGTTAGTGTTTTTAAGCGACTGTCTAGGCGGCTGGCAGCTTCAAGGGCTATGAGAAATCCCGATGAGTGGCCGATTAAATGAATGGAGTCAACACCAGCCGAATCGAGGGCTGCAACTAACCACTTTCCCATCGCCTCTATTGAATCTAGAGGCACACCTGCAGACAGACTATGGCCAGGAAGGTCTGGGGCAAAAACCGAGTAACCGTGAAAAGCAAACCACCTTGTTTGTAACGTCCAAAACCTATGATCAAGGCCGCTGCCATGCACAAAAACAACGGTTGGCTTGCTGTTGTCAAAAACCTGACCGCCAGTTGCAATAAAGGCTTTTTCATTGTTTACCATTAGGATCATTTCAAAAGCCTTTCTACCGCTTTCAGGCCGCCCTTGAAATCCTTAATAATGTCAGCAATATTCTCAATACCAACAGAAACCCGGATCAGGTCTGGACTCGTGCCAGTTGCTTTCATTTCTTCATCGCTTAAACGAGAATGTGTTGTGCTAGCGGGGTGTAGTACAAGCGTCCTAGAGTCCCCCACATTGGCGAGATTAGAGGATAGAACTAATGCGTCCATGAACGCACCGCCCCCATCGCGTCCACCCTTTACACCAAAACACAGTATGGATCCTGCGCCTTTTGGAAATAACCGTTCAGCAACTCTGTGTGTGGGATTGTCAGGCAAGTCGGGGTGATTAACCCAGGTTACCAGCCCCTGCTCAAGCAGCCAACGGGCTAATTGCTTGGCGTTTTCAACATGTTGCTGCATCCTTAGACTAAGTGTTTCTATGCCTTGCAATAATAAGAAGGCAGTATGAGGACTCATTGAGGGCCCCAAGTCTCGCATAGATTCTGAGCGAATTCTCATTACAAGCGCCGAAGGGCCGTACTCCTCCCAAAAACTAATTCCATGAAAAGGCTCGTAGGGCTCGGTGAGTGTCGGGTGTTTGCCGTATTTTCCCCAGTCAAACGCACCACCGTCAACGATGACTCCGCCAATAGCTACACCATGACCGCCCATCCATTTAGTAATTGAATGAACAATAATGTCAGCACCGTGTTCAAATGGACGACATAGGGAGGGCGTAGCAAAGGTCGCGTCCACCACAACCGGCAAACCACGCTCATGTGCAATGTTGGATATAGCAGGCAAATCAGAAACCTCAAGTCCGGGGTTTCCTATTGACTCACAAAACACGAGCTTCGTGTTTTCTTGAATGGCTTCTTTGAGCGCATCAGGGTCATTTATGGCAACAAAAGTACAGCCAATGTCAAAACGCTTGAGTGTGTACCTGAGAAGCGTTGCAGTTGATCCGTAAATTTGTGCTGCGCTAACAATGTGATCGCCCGCAGAACACAAGGTGATAAAAGCGACAAACAACGCGCTCATTCCCGAAGCTGTACAAACTGCCCCCGTGCCTCCTTCCAAGGCAGCAATCCTTTGCTCAAGCACGGCAACAGTTGGGTTTGTTATACGACTGTATATATGACCCCCTTTTTCAATATTAAAGAGAGATGCGCCCTCATCTACACTTTCAAACACGTAGGAGGTTGTTTGATATATGGGCACGGCACGAGAACCGTATGATGGATCTGGTTGGTAGCCGCTATGAAGCGCTATTGTTTCTTCACCCAGAAAAGATGACTTGCCCATATACATCCCCCAATATAAATTTTTTAAATATAAAGTCCGCATTATACACATGTCTCAAAAAATGTAATTATTTATTAGACGGTCATATATTAATTATATTTCTTTACTTTTAAGTGTTATAATTCGCAGCTTCAAATTTGTTTAGGGGGATAGAAATGAATCAGAAGATACAGTTAACACCATCGGGGCGTATTCGTAAATCGCCTTATTATGAGGCAACTTTGCGCTGCGGGGTTCAGGCCTTTACAGTGTACAACCATATGTTAATGCCGACTTCTTACGCAGGCCCAGAGGCGGATTATTGGAATCTGGTTAATAACGTTACAATGTGGGATGTGGCCTGTGAGCGCCAGGTAGAAATTAGTGGTAGCGATGCTTATCGATTTGTTGAGTACATTACCCCAAGAGATCTTTCAAGTTTGCAAGTTGGTCAAGGCAAATACGCGTTTATTACAGATGAAAATGGCGGCATTATCAATGACCCCATAATATTAAGACTTGGAGAGCAGCGCTTTTGGCTCTCTATTGCAGACAGTGACGTTTTGCTTTGGGCCAGGGGTCTTGCATGTGGCCTGGGCTGGGATGTTGAGATTCACGAGCCCGACGTGTCACCACTTGCAATTCAAGGGCCAAATAACCTACCTTTAATGAACGACTTATTTGGGGATTGGGTTAACGACCTCAAATATTTCTTTTTTAAAGAAACCAAATTAGAAGGCATTCCTTTAATTGTGCAACGCTCAGGCTGGAGCAAGCAGGGTGGTTTTGAACTTTATTTAATGGACGGCACACAAGGTGATAAATTATGGGAAGTGGTCATGAGCGCTGGCAAGAAGTATGATATTAAGCCCGCCACACCAAATAACATTGAACGCATTGAGTCGGGGCTTTTTTCGTGGGGCAACGACATGAGGCTTGAGAACAACCCTTTAGAGCTGCCGCTTGGGAAGTTTTGCCAACTTGACAAAAGTGCTGAATATTTAAGTAGAGAGGCGTTACAAAGAATTAATTCAGAGGGGGTAAAAAACAAAGTTGTCGGTTTAGTGCTGGGTGGCGATGCACTTATTGGCGGCTGTGAAAGCTCTTGGCAAATATTCTCAGACAACAAATGGTGTGGAAAGCTCACCAGTGTTGCACACTCACCGCGACTTAATTCAAATATAGCTTTTGCAACGGTTAGTAGTCAGCTGAGTGAAATTGGTACAAAGCTAACGGTTGAAACGCCTTGGGGGTCTCGAAATGCAACGGTGTCCAGCATTCCATTTATCTAACAAAGTTACAGACTAGATGCCTGCAAAGTATTGTGATCATGCTAACGCTATGGAAGGTTTTAGAGTCAGGTAAAAAGAAGTGTGAAAATTAACTGCGCACCATAAAGAATTACAGCCTGCCTCTGAAAGAGTGTGAGTTTAGACAATATTCAAAAAGCAGATTTTTTCAAGCGCTGTTTAAATCGCCTATCCACAATCCTTTATGGCTAGCTTAACTCAAGAGTTAAATTAGTCAATGACTGGTTTACAAGGTACCAAAAGAAAAACTCATGAAAAATACAATTAATCAGCTTCGAAATTTTTGGCAAAAAATCTCTTTTTCAAATGAGAAAAATACAGCGTTTAATCCAGATCTAGATGAAGAAAGTTTAGCCCAAATAAAGGTCGATATAGACTATTGCGTCCATTCAATGGCAGGCGAAATGTCCTTGCGCACACATGCTTGTAAAATTGCCAGTGATTATCAATCGTTGAGTGAGGTTGGTAGAGAAAAGTTTTTCATGCTACTGCTTAATCACTACCACTTTGATCAAGAAAACGCGGATACCATTATCACTAATTGGAAAAATAATGAGGATGACGTTTGGTGTTTGCGTGCTGCTCTAGAGTCGCAAAGCCTTAAATTATTTAAACTTTTTAACGGGCTTAATGAGGGGGTTAAATTTTTGGTGGATATGCGTGCAGATATGCTTAGTGCGCAAAAAAATAACATCGCTTTCAAGCCACTTCAAAATGAACTCAAATATTTACTTAAAGAATGGTTTGATTTGGGGTTCCTAGAGCTTAAAGAGGTTAACTGGAATTCACCCGCATTGCTTTTGGAAAAGTTGATTAAATACGAAGCGGTCCACGCAATAAGAGATTGGAGCGATTTAAAAAACAGACTGGACTCGGATCGTTATTGTTATGCTTTTTTTCATCCACAAATGGAAAACGAGCCGTTGATTTTTATTGAAGTGGCGCTCACAAATGGCGTGGTTGGCAATATTGATCAGTTATTAGATGAAAACGCACCTACTGTAGACCCGATGAGCGCTGATAGCGCAATGTTTTATTCCATTTCTAATACTCAAAGCGGACTTGCAGGTATTAGCTTTGGCAATTATTTAATTAAAAGCGTGGTCAAAGAATTACAAAAAAACCACCCTAATTTAACTAATTTTGCCACTCTTTCGCCTATTCCTGGCTTTAATCACTGGCTTGGTCAAAATATTTCTACTGTTGATGAAGTCCTTAGTAAAGATGAAAAAGATGCGCTTATCTCTGTAAGCCAATCGGTCACCATTGAAAGCACACTTAAAGCACTTCTTTATTCAAGCTGGCTTGAAAATGAGAGCGTTAAAGCAGCCCTTGATAAGCCTTTAAGAAAATTGGCTTTACACTATCTGAGCAAGGAAAAATCAGGTAATAATAGAGCTAAAGATCCAGTTGCTCATTTTCACTTAAGCAATGGTGCATCTATTGGAAAAATCCATGTACTTGCTAACACTTCGAGTCGCGGCATGAAAGAGTCTTCTGGCATGATGCTTAATTATCTTTACATGCTCGATAAGATTGAAAATAACGGCATCCAATACGTTGAAAACGGCATAATTTCCACCGATCAAGTTAAGAAAAAAAAGAAGTGAAGGTGGCTTTTTGCTCACACTTTGTCTGCTTGCGCCAATTCAGAGCGCATTGCATCAATAGTCGTCTTGTAGTTGTCGGTATTAAAAATGGCAGAGCCTGCGACAAACGTGTCGGCGCCAGCGCCAGCAATTTCCCTGATGTTGTCGACTTTAACGCCACCATCAATCTCCAGCCTGATATCCAAACCTCTGTCGTCAATCATTTTGCGCACCACCCTCAACTTGTCTAGTGAGGACGGGATAAATGATTGGCCACCAAAGCCCGGGTTAACCGACATCAGTAAAACCATGTCGAGATGATCCAACACATGTTCAAGATAGCTAAGCGATGTTGCCGGGTTGAAAACTAGGCCTGCTTTACAGCCCTGTTCTTTAATAAGTCCAATTGTGCGATCAACGTGCTCGGAAGCCTCGGGGTGAAAAGTAATAAAGCTCGCACCCGCCTTAGCAAAATCTGGAATGATTCTATCAACAGGCTTAACCATAAGGTGTACATCAATCGGGGCTGTTACGCCGTGGCTTCTGAGTGCGTCGCAAACCAATGGTCCTATCGTTAGGTTTGGCACATAGTGGTTATCCATGACATCAAAGTGGATAATGTCTGCGCCCGAAGCGAGTACTGTATCAACTTCATCGCCAAGTTTAGCAAAATTAGCAGCCAAGATAGAAGGTGCAATATAGTTTGATTGTTTCATATTAGCTTTTTTGTTTATCGGTCAATCGTAAGTAGGCACTGACCTGTCATTTCCGCAGGGCTCTCAATGCCCATCAATTTAAGCAAGCTTGGCGCCAGTCCAGCTAGAGAGCCTACATCGGGCTCAACCAAAGCCACTTTGCGCTCGCCTACATAAATAAGCGGCACTGGGTTATTGGTGTGGGCGGTGTGACTTTTATTGGTTTTTGGGTTGACCATTTGCTCGGCGTTGCCATGATCTGCAGTGATGAGCATTTCTGCGCCAGTATTTTGGCAAGCCTTGTGAATTTTTCCTAGGCAGGCGTCAACGGCCTCAACTGCACTAATAGCGGCAGAAAGTTTGCCGCTGTGTCCGACCATGTCGGTGTTGGCATAATTACAAATAATTAAATCGTATTTGCCAGACTCAATTGAAGCGACAAGGGCGTTGGTTAATTCAGGCGCGCTCATTTCAGGCTGAAGATCGTAAGTGGCCACATCGGGCGACTGGATAAGCGTTCTGTCTTCTCCTGGCAGGGGATCTTCAAGGCCGCCATTAAAGAAAAAAGTAACATGCGCATATTTTTCTGTTTCGGCTATTCGTAGCTGGCTCATGCCCAAATCTGAGATGTATCCACCCAGCGTATTGTTGATGGCTTTTGGCGGGTATGCACAAGGCAAGTTAAAGGCCTCTTTGTATTCGGTTAAGCAAACAAAGTGTACTGGCGTAAATGTTTCACGTGAAAACCCTGAAAAATCAGCAGCTGTCATTGCTTGGGTCAATTCGCGCGCACGATCGGCGCGAAAATTCATAAAAATAACAGCATCACCTTCATTGACTGTTACCGCTTCGCCAATAGTGGTCGGCTTGATAAACTCGTCATTTTCGCCGCGCTCATAGGCCTCTTCGACAGCCTCAGCTGCAGTAGTTGCGTTGTATGCACCTTTTCCATTGACAAGGAGGTTGTAGGCTTTTTCAACCCTATTCCAGCGGTTGTCTCTGTCCATTGCATAGAAACGACCAACAACAGAGGCGATTCGACCCTTGCCAAGAGCGACTATTTTTTCTTCTAAATCGGCTACAAATTCGTTAGCGCTGTTCGGTGGTGTGTCCCTGCCATCGGTGAAGATGTGAAGGTAAATTTCTGCACAACCTTTTTGACTGGCCATTTCAAGCATTGCTAAAATTTGGCTATGGTGTGAATGCACGCCACCATCAGACAATTGACCCATAATGTGGACTGCCTTGCCGTTATCGTTGGCAGTATTTAATGCCGAGCATAAGGTTGTGTTGTCAGAAAAGGCGCCCGAGTCAATATCGTTTTGGATGAGGGTGTAGTTTTGCTCAATGATTCTGCCTGAGCCAATGGTTAGGTGGCCCACTTCAGAGTTGCCCATTTGTCCGTCAGGAAGGCCAACGCTTACACCAGAGGTGCCAATCAGTGTGTTTGGGTATTGACTTATAAGAGAGTCCCAAACCGGCGTGTTTGCGAGCGCTATGGCGTTGTTTTCGCTATTTTCTGAATGGCCCCAGCCGTCAAGGATGATGAGTAGTTTTGTTTGTTTCATTGCCTGCGTATGGTTGTTTATTAGACATTAAATAGGAAGTGAACGACATCTCCATCTTTAACAATATATTCTTTTCCTTCGGATCGCAATTTACCTGCGTCTTTTGCGCCCTTCTCGCCCTCACACTCAAGAAAGTCATTAAAGGCTACCGTTTCTGCTCGAATAAAGCCTTTTTCAAAGTCACCATGAATTTTACCAGCCGCAACAGGCGCACTGTCGCCAATGTTGATTGTCCATGCGCGGACCTCTTTAACACCAGCGGTAAAATACGTTTGTAAGCCAAGCAGCTTATAGCCTGCATGAATTAAACGATCCAAGCCTGATTCTGTTTGTCCCATGTCGTCTAAAAAGCTTTGTTTGTCCTCCTCGTCCAGCTCGGCAATTTCAGATTCAATATCAGCACAAATGCCCACAACTTGCGAGTTTTCTTGGTCAGCAAAGCCCTCAACTGCGCTTAGGTGTGGATTGTCTGAAAAGCCGCTTTCACTAACGTTGGCAACGTATAGCACGGGTTTAGAGGTTAAAAACTGCAAGCTCTTAAGCAGCCTGGCCTCTTCTTCATTAAATTCCAACGACCTAACCGGACAACCACCTTCTAATGCCGGTATGATTTTTTCGAGCAGATTTTTAAGGGGTAACCCCTCTTTTTGTCCGGCCTTGGAATTTTTCAATGCCTTCTGATAGATTTTTTCTGCCACCACCATATCCGCTAGTGCCAATTCTGTATTAATGATTTCAATGTCATCGAGAGGCGACACCTTGCCGGCGACATGGATAACATTCTCATCTTCAAAACAACGCACAACGTGTAGAATTGCATCGGTTTCACGAATATTGGACAAAAATTGATTGCCAAGTCCCTCGCCTTTTGAGGCGCCCTCTACCAAGCCGGCAATGTCAACAAATTCCATTGTTGTTGGCAAGATTTTTTCAGGTGAAACAATGGCTGCTAACTGGTTTAGACGAATGTCGTTGACAGGCACCACGCCAACATTGGGCTCAATGGTGCAAAAAGGGTAATTGGCAGCATCAATGCCAGCCTTAGTAAGTGCGTTAAAGAGGGTTGATTTGCCGACGTTTGGTAGGCCTACAATGCCACATTTAAATCCCATTTATTTCTCCTTCTACTGTGTGCAGTTGCTTCATGGCCTCTTCAAATTTACCCTCGACAATTTGGCTTATGACGCTTATAGCGTCGTCCATACTGTTTTCGATTAGAGCCAGCTCTTTTGCGCTTGGTTGGTTGAGGACAAAGTTGATAACTTCGTTTTTATTCCCTGGGTGGCCAACGCCAATTCTAAGGCGGTAAAACTCTTTGCTGTCTAGCGCCTTGATTGTGTCCCTGAGGCCGTTATGGCCGCCATGGCCGCCGCCTTTTTTTAATTTTGCTGTTCCTGGATTAAGGTCCAGCTCGTCGTGTACAACGAGTATTTCCTCAGCTTCAATATTGAAGTAGTTAGCCAGTGCTTGAATGGCTTGGCCAGAACAGTTCATGAAAGTTTGAGGCTTTAAAAGGCGTACTTTTGTATTGGCCAACAAGGCTTCGCTTGTTTCGCCAAAAAATTTTGATTGTTTGTTGAAGCTGGCGTCCAGTTGGTGCGCCAATGCTTCAACAAACCAGAAGCCAGCATTGTGACGGTGTGCTTGATAGTCTTTGCCTGGGTTGCCCAGACCAACAATCAGCTTAATGGCCACAATGCTTTGATGTGTTTATTGAGTCAAAAAGACCAATCACATTAAGCTTCGTTGTCTCCATCTTCAGAAGCAGCGTCGTCGCCTTCAGCGTCATCGCCTTCAGGGGCGATAGGCGCTTCTGAGAAGTCTTCCTCTTCCTCGGTGACAACTTTTGCCTCAGAAACCGAAACAACGGTTTGATCGTGTGCTTCAACATCATCGTGCTGAAGGGCTGTAATAACAACACCCTTAGGCAATACTAGGCCCGTTAGGCTGATGTGATCGCCAATCGCTAGGCCACTAACATCAACGTCAATACCGTGAGGCATGTCTTTAGGTAGGCATGAAATTTCAATCGCAACGACAAACGGGTTCAAAAGAGCGCCAAGGCGTAGCGCCTCGTTTTCTTCTTCGCCAATAAAGTGAAGTGGTGATGTTGTAACAAGCGCATGCTTCGCATCAACACGTAAAAAGTCAACATGACTGATGGTGTTTTTCGAAGGGTGGCGCTGCAAGTCTTTAATAATAACCGACTCTTTGTTTTTGCCAACAACTAGATCCAGTACCGAAGTAAAAGAATCTTCGTTTTCTAGCAAGTGGGTGATTTCATGAAAGTCAACAGTTACCATTGATGGGGCGTCTTTGCCACCATAAACAATACCTGGTACTTTTTCTTCTTTACGCAGGCGGCGGCTCGCACCTTTCCCCTGGTCTTCACGCGCAATGGCGTTTACAGTAATACTCATTTTGGGTTCTCCATTAAATGAAAAAACATCACAAACGTGATGTCGCTTTTATGCTGCTTTGCGACCAAGCAGACTGGGGGGTAATTTTACCCGAAAATGAAAGCTTTACAACGCAATTACACTAGCGTGATTTGAGCCAAAACAAAACACCTGCCGCGCCACTCGCGCTGGCGTAGAGCCAAAGAGATTGGGTGATGAGAATACCCGAGAGAATAATCAGTGTGCCGGCAACAATAACATCGCTTTGCTTGGCGGCGTTTTCTTTTAATTGCTTAACAATAATGTCGGTTTGTTGTTTGGCAATTTTTTGCCCTTCTGCACCTTTTTCCAGCTGTTTTAGTGCCTTAATGGCCAGCATAGGCAGTTGTGGTAATTCTGCCATTAGTTCGGGCAGCTGCGCAGTTATTTCTTTGATCGAATTTTTTAAACTGTATTTGTCCTTAATCAGTTTTTCAAGGAAAGGCTTAGCGGTTGCCCAAAGGTCTAAATCAGGATAAAGCGTACGACCAAGGCCTTCAATGTTAAGCAAGGTTTTGTCTAAAAGCAACAATTGTGGTTGAATGGATATATTAAATCGTCTAGCCTCTTTAAACAGACTTAAAAGCACCAGGCCGAAAGATATCTCTTTAAGTGGCTTTTGAAAAATCGGCTCACAAACACTACGAATTGCATTTTCAAATTCCAAGATGTTGGTGCCTTCTGGCACCCAGCCAGACTCAAGATGTACTTGGGCGACGCGTTTATAGTCTCGGTTAAAAAACGCTAAAAAGTTTTGCGCCAAGTAATATTGGTCCTCATCACTAAGGCTGCCCATAATGCCAAAATCAACGCCTATGTATTGCTCACTCTCGCCAACAAAAATGTTGCCGGGGTGCATGTCGGCATGAAAAAAGTTGTGCTCAAACACTTGGGTGAAAAAGATGACAACACCGTTCTCTGCAAGCACTTTTAAATCAACATTGTTTTCTTTGAGGGTTTCGATTTTGCTAATAGGCGTACCATAAATACGCTCAGTCACTAAAATATTTGCGCGACACAAATCCCAGTGCACCTTGGGCACATACAAGAGACTCGACCCCTCGAAATTCTTTCTGAGTAAGGAGGCGTTGGCGGCCTCTGTCATCATGTTCAGTTCATTGTAAATAATGCTCTCGAATTCGGCCACTGCCTCGACTGGGCACAGTCTTTTGCCGTCGGGGTGTTTTTCTGCCAGCGCCGCAAAAGCGTAAAGCAGTCTAAGATCGCGCTTTATTTTCTTTTTAATGTCGGGGCGAACAACCTTGATAATGATTTCTTCGCCATCATGGTTCACCGCACTATGCACCTGAGCAATAGAGGCAGAAGCAAGCGGTGTATCATCAAACGAAGAGAAAAGCTCGGTGACGCTAGCACCCAGTGCTTTTTCAATAATGGCTTTGGATTCTGATGCCGGAAATGGCGGACACTTATCTTGCAATTTGGCAAGTTCGTCGCCAATATCATCTGGCAACAAGTCCCGACGGGTGGACAAAGTTTGGCCAAATTTAATAAAAATCGGCCCTAGCTCTTCTAGTGCTCGGCGGATTCGCTCGCCCCTAGATAGCTTGCTAGAAGGAAAGTAGTGCCACGGCGTCAGATATATCAGCGGCTTAAAACTTTTTAGTAATGGCGTTGAGAGAATGAGGTTGTCAAGTCGATAGCGGACCAGTACTCGAGAAATGCGAATAAAGCGCAACAAGCTTCTCATCTACTTTGCTCCGCCATTAAAAAAACGTGAACGAGAGGGTGCGACTAGCAAGGTTGAAATATCGTCTTTCAGTGTTTCAACAATATCGTTTAAGTTGTCACCGGGTCTTTTTTTGGCAAAACTAATCGCCTTGCCTAGTTGATGCGCCACGATGTCGCCTGTGTGTTGTGATATGAGCTCTTCAACATCAATTGATGTTTCTGCAAACAGATCTGAGAGGGCTTGTGCAACCTTGACATTGCCACTAATAACAACCTCGTCGTTGGCGAGCAAGTCGTTGAGCTCTTCGCCTTTAAATAGCGACAAAAAAGCCGATCGGTTAAGGGTAATGTCAACGTCTGGATTTTGTTGTTGGGCCTCAAGCACATAAATGCGCGAATTGACACAGACGAAACACAGACTTAAGCCAAGCTCTGGCACGCGCAGGGCGATGTTGTGACCTTCAAGTTTACCAAGCTTTACCATGCCATTGGCGATTAATAAATTTAGGGTTTTTTCAAGGGCAAGGCGAAGCATGTTGGTCTAAGCCTTGACGGCCTTGTGTAGCGCAACAATGCCGCCAGAAAGATTGTGGTATTCGCAGAAGGTAAAGCCAGCATCAAGCGCCATTTGTTTTAGCGTTTCTTGGTCTGGGTGTTTTCGAATCGATTCTGCTAGGTATTGGTAACTATCCTCGTCATTAGCAATGAGTCCGCCAAGTTTTGGCATAACACTGAAAGAGTAAAAATCGTAGAATTTTTCTAAAAAAGCATTATCAACTTTTGAAAATTCCAACACCAATAAGCAGCCACCCTTTTTTAATACGCGGTGCATTTGCTTAAGTGCGGCATCTTTATCGGTGACATTTCTAAGGCCAAAGGCTATGCTAACACAATCAAAAGTGTTGTCTTCAAAGGGTAGATATTCGGCATTAGCTTGTACAAACTCAACGTCCACCAAGCCACGATCAATGAGGTTTTTCCTACCCTCTTCAAGCATTGTACCATTAATGTCCGATAAAATTACTTGACCTGTTGCGCCGACTTTTTCTCTAAACTTAATCGCCAAGTCGCCCGTACCACCGGCGATATCAAGCACCTTGTCGCCCTTGCCAACATTGCTTAGACCAATCGCGTAACGCTTCCACAGGCGATGAGCACCCATAGAAAGCACGTCATTCATTAGGTCGTAATTGCTCGCTACTGAGTCGAAGACACCCTTGACCAAGCCCTGCTTGTCAGCGACGTCAACTTGTTGATAGCCAAAGTGCGTGGCTTTATCCATGGTTACCTTGCTGGGTAATCCCTAAAGTCGTGGCCAGTATAGATTTGCGTTGGTCTAAAGATGCGGTTGTTTGACACCTGCTCATGCCAGTGAGCGGCCCAACCGGCAGAACGCGACATAGCAAAAATTGGCGTGAAGTGTTGAGGGGTAAACTTAAATACTTCAGAATAAAGCACACCCGAGTAGAAGTCAACATTTGGGTAAACACCTTTGTGGCTAAGCAGTTCTTCACAAACAGCCTCAACTTCAAGTGCTGTTTCAAAGCGCTTGGAAAGGGCGATGCCGGTTTTTGCAACGTAGTCTTTAATCATTTTTTCCAAAATGGTTGCCCTCGGATCTTTGGTTCTGTATTCGCGATGGCCCATGCCCCAAACCACTTGTTTGTTCTTAAGGCGGCCTTCAATCCAGGCTCTTGCGTTTTCTGGTGAGCCGATTTCGTCTAACATTTTTAAAACACTTTCATTCGCGCCGCCGTGTAATGGACCCGCCAGGGTTCCTACTGCAGCCGAAATGGAAGAGAATGGGTTGGCTAAGCTAGAGGCTGTTACCATTGTTGAGAAAGTTGAAGCGTTAATAGTGTGCTCTGCATGGAGAATCAAACACACATCAAAAAGTTTAACGAGATCGGCATCGGCCTGTTCGCCAAAGCACATATACATAAAGTTTTCTGCGTAGCCGAGGTCGCTTGCCGGTGGAATTGGGTCGTAACCACGGGAAATGCGTGTCCACATTGCCACCAAAGTGCTCATACTTGAGATAATTTTTACTAGGGCGTTTTGCGTATAGGCAGAATCTGGTTGACTCGCGCCTGCATCAGGGTAGAAAGTCGCCATTGCTGCAATCGCTGTTTGCAGCACGTCCATAGGGTGGCCATTCGAAGGCAGTGACCAGAGAAGCAATCGAATATTACGCTTTACTTCGTATTTTTTTTGCAGCAAGTCTTGAAATTCGCTTAGCTCTTTTGCATTTGGAAGTTCGCCATGTTGGAGTAGAAGTGCAGTCTCTTCAAAAGTAGAGTGAACGCATAAGTCTTGAATTGAGTAGCCTCGATAAGCTAAGACACCGTTTGGGCCGTCAATTGATGAAATTTCCGACTCGGTTGCCGGCACATTGGCCAGCCCTGGGATGTACTCTATCATGTTTACCCCTTGTTAAATAGAAAACGAAGATCCGCAGCCGCAAGTCGTTTTAGCATTTGGATTGCTCACAACGAAGCGTGCGCCTTGTAAATCTTCTAAATAATTAACAGTTGAGCCGACAAGGTATTGGTAACTCATTGGGTCAATAACCAACTGAACGCCTTGGTTTATGACACCACTGTCACCTTCTTTGATATTCTCATCAAAGGTAAAGCCGTAAGAAAATCCTGAGCAGCCACCGCCAGTGATATACACTCGTAGCCTTAGATCTGGATTTTTCTCTTCTTTGATAAGCTGAGCAACGCGATTGGCGGCACTGTCGCTAAAAGTTATGTCAGCTTCATCAATAATTTCTGTAGTATTCATTTTTTATTATGGTAATAAGCCAACTTGCAATAAGCCAGCGTTTTCTTCAATTCCAAACATTAAATTCATATTATGAATCGCCTGTCCAGCTGCACCCTTAACCAAGTTGTCAATAACTGACATGATAACCAGCTTGTTGCTGTGCTTCACGTATTGTATGCCAATCTGGCAATAGTTGGACGACTTAACCGAGCGTGTTTCGGGGTAAACCCCTTCATCCAGTATTTTAACAAATTCTTCATCTCTATAGGCTTCTTCAAAATACGGCCTTACGTCTACGCTTGGGTCGAGCAAATCCACATAAATTGTAGCCTCAATGCCACGAATCATAGGCAGCAAGTGCGGCACAAAGGTCAGCCCAACTGGCTCGCCTGCCATTAATGCCAGCTCTTGTTTTATTTCTGGCAGGTGGCGGTGACCACTGACACCGTAAGCCTTAAACGATTCAGTCACTTCACAGAACAAAGCGGCCTGGTTTGCAGCGCGCCCGGCACCACTGGTGCCTGATTTGCAGTCGGCAATAATACTGGAGCAATCAATAAGGTTATTTTCCAATAATGGCTTTAACGCCAACAAAACAGCGGTTGGATAGCAGCCAGGGTTGGCAACTAGCCTTGCGCCACTGACAGCCTCTCTACGAATCTCAGGCAGGCCGTAGACGGCCTCTGCAAGAAGTTCGGGCTGGGTGTGCTCCATGCCATACCAGTCGGACCAATTCTCGGCATCATCGATGCGGAAATCGGCGCCGAGATCGACCACCTTAATGCCTTTTTCGATAAATGCGCCGGCACTTTCCATGGCAACGCCATGTGGCGTGGCAAAGAAAATAATGTCGCACTCGTTAAGAATATCGTCAGTTGGCAGGGAATAAACCAAGTTTGAGACGCCAATTAAGCTTGGGAACACCTCACCCACTTTTTTACCATTGAGCCCTCTAGAGCTAATGGCAATGACCTCGGTTTCTGGGTGGGTGTGAAGCAATCGTATTAGCTCAACACCGGTATAGCCTGAGCCACCAATAATGCCTGCTTTAATGGTCATCAGTGTGACTCGCCCAGTTTTTTCTCAAGGTAATGAATGTTCATGCCGCCTTTACAAAATACCTCATCTTTCATGATTTTTCTTTGCAGTGGTATATTGGTCTTGATGCCGTCAATCACCATCTCATCAAGGGCGCCTCTCATCTTCATGATGGCCTCGTCTCGAGAGTCGGCAAAAGTAATTAACTTACCGATCATCGAATCATAATGAGGCGGCACTTTGTAACCGTTATAAATATGAGAATCAACCCTGACACCAAGTCCGCCAGCAGTGTGATATTGAGTAATAGTGCCAGGCGAAGGCATAAAGTTGTTAGGATCTTCGGCATTAATGCGGCACTCTATCGAATGGCCTTTGATTTGCACGTCTTTTTGCTCAATTGAAAGCTTATCGCCACCTGCAATCAGTATTTGTTCACGAACAATGTCAACACCGGTAATCATCTCAGTGACTGTGTGTTCGACCTGAATACGGGTGTTCATCTCAATAAAATAGAACTCGTCATTTTCGAATAAAAATTCAAAGGTGCCGGCACCACGATAATTGATTACTTTGCAAGCATCAGCGCAAACACTGCCAATTTTGTCTCGCAATTTTTCGGAGATACCTGGCGCAGGCGCCTCTTCAACAACTTTTTGATGGCGACGTTGCATTGAGCAATCTCTCTCGCCTAAATGAACGGCATTGCCGTGTTGGTCGGCAAGTATTTGTATTTCAATATGTCTTGGCGTGGTTAGGAATTTCTCCATATAGACCTCGCCGTTACCAAAAAAGCTTAGGGCTTCGGTTTTTGTTAGTTCAATTGAGCTCACTAGGTCTTCTTCGCGCTCAACCACTCGCATGCCGCGGCCACCACCACCACCAGAAGCTTTAATGATAATTGGAAAGCCAATTTTATGAGCCAGGCGGATGTTTTCATCGTCGTCCTCACCAAGGGCGCCATCAGAGCCTGGCACACAAGGAACGCCGGACTTTTGCATCGCCTCAATGGCAGCAACTTTATCACCCATTATGCGAATATTGTCAGGTCTTGGGCCGATAAATATAAAACCAGTTTCTTCAACTTGTTCAGCAAAGTCTGCACTTTCAGAAAGAAAACCGTATCCGGGGTGGATGGCATCTGCATGCGTTACTTCAGCAGCACTGAGAATGGCCGGTATATTTAAATAACTTTGCGCTGAAGGGTGTAGGCCTATACACACAGCTTCGTCAGCAAGAAGAACGTGCTTTAAGTCTTTGTCTGCAGTAGAATAAACCGCAACTGTTTGGATACCGAGCTCTTTGCAGGCGCGCAGAATTCTCAGGGCAATCTCGCCTCGATTGGCAATCAGTACTTTCTTAATTGAACTCATTTGATTACGACTAGCGTTTGGCCAAATTCGACAGCATCGCCATCATTAACAGGGATTTCCACCACAGTGCCTGACTGGTCGGCTTCGATTTGGTTCATGATTTTCATCGCTTCAATAATGCAGACGGTATCGCCTTGGTTGACGTGCTGACCCACACTGACAAACGCCTTAGCGCTAGGCGAAGGCGCTGAGTAGAATGTGCCCACCATTGGTGAGCTGATTGGGTGACCATTCACAACAGGCTCTGCTTCTCCTTCTGGCGCAGCAGGTGCAGCGACTGGTACTGCCATCATTTGTGGCGCGCCGCCAAAGCGAGAAATTCGAACCGACTCTTCGCCTTCTTTGATTTCGATTTCTGCCATGCCAGACTGTTCTAGCAGCTCCATTAATTTTTTTACTTTTCTAATGTCCATTCTTTCCCTTATTGCTATATGCTCAGCTTGAGCCTATGTGTTTAATTGCTGCACTCAGTGCAAACTCGTAACCTTGTGCGCCCAGCCCCGAAATGACGCCGACGGCCACATCCGAAAAATAGGATTTTTTACGGAAGTCTTCTCTCTTATATACATTAGAAATGTGGACTTCGCAAAAAGGTATGTCTACTGCTAAAAGCGCATCTCTCAGGGCGACCGAAGTGTGCGTAAAGGCGGCAGGATTGATAATAATATAACGCGTTTGATCTTTATGCGCTTGATGAATTCTTTCGATGAGACCAACTTCGGCGTTGTCTTGATGGTGGTCGAAACTAAATCCAGCAGCAGTGCTTAATGCCTCAAGCCTACCAACAATGTCATCAAGGGTGTCAGCGCCATAATGCCCAGGTTCTCTTAGACCTAATAAATTTAGGTTTGGGCCGTTCAGTAAGAGGATATCAGACACAAAGCTACCCTTCATTTAAATAAAATGAATTTTAACATCTATTTAGCCAAACTTAGCGTGCGTTTCCAGAGTTTTTAGAACAAATAGCCTCTAAATTTATATGCTGTTAAGACGTTTTAGGAAGTTTTTTGCACTGATTTCGCCAATGATTCTTAGTGACCTAGCCTCTTTGCCGTTTTTAAAGAATAAGATAGCTGGCGGTCCAGCAAGATAAAACCTTGCAAGGATGGCTTTGTTGGACTCAGTATGATCCGTGACATCAGCAATGAGAGCAAGACCATTGCTTAATTTATTAATAACAGAGCGGTCAGAAAAAACAGTTCTTTCTAAAGTTTTACATGAAATACACCAGTCAGCATAAAATTTAAGCACGACCAGATTGTTGTTTTGAGCGTTGGCCAGAATAAGATCAAGATGTGCTGATGACTCAACCGGCTCAAACTCAACGCTTTGTTGTGTATCGTTATTGGCGTTATAGCCCCAGTCTGCCAGTGGCTGGTGCATATCGCCACCTCCTCGCGCAACAAGTAGCCAAAGAAGAGCACCATAGCCTAAGGCTATTAGATTAACAGCCTTGAAGATTCGTCGCAACGAACTGCTTTGCTTGTCTAGTGGTGTGATTGCGCCTAATGCAATAGGCGCGAAGGTAAACAAACCAGCCCAAAGCGCAAGAGAGGCAAAAGGCGAGATAATGCGATCAAGTAAGTACAATGCAACTGCCAACATTAATACGCCAAATACATGTTTGACAGTGTTCATCCAGGAGCCTGATTTTGGTAAAGCGTTAATACCCCAGCCACAAATAATTATCAGCGGCACACCCATACCTAAGCCCATTGCAAAAAGACCTAAAGCTCCTTGTGTGGCGCTACCTTCAGCAATAACGTAGCTTAGCGCAGTTGCTAGGAATGGCGTAACACATGGGCCAATAATGAGAGCAGACAAAAAACCCATGATGGCAACACCTATAAAACTGCCGCCATTTTGTTTGTTGCTAATTTGGGTAATTTTGCTTTGCAATTTTTTTGGCAGTTGTATGTCGTAAAAACCAAACATAGAAAAGGCCAAGAAGACAAAAATAAGAGCAAAAAACACCAATACCCACGGTGTTTGCAGCAAGGCTTGAATATTAACGCCAGCACCAAAATACCCTGCTGTGGCGCCAATTAGCGCATAAGCGAGAGACATCGATAGCACGAAAATCAAGGACATAAAGACAGCTTTAAGCGTACTTGGTGATTTTCTTTGACCGATGATGATGCCCGAAAGAATTGGCACCATTGGATAAACGCACGGCGTATAAGAGAGGGCTAGACCGGCAAGAAAAGCACCAATGAATAACGCTAGTCCTCCTTTTTGAAACAACTCTTTAGCCGATAACTCTTCGCTGTTCATCAGCTCAAAGTTCACAGGCTGAGATTCTGGTGGCGAGCTTTGTGTTGCTTTGTTTTTTTGTTGGTCGCCATAGTCGTCTGGCAGGCTAATCTCGTAATAGTTTTGCTGTGGTGGGTAGCAAACTCCGCCTTTCCAGCAGCCTTGGTATTCGACACTCAGCTTTACTTTGTTGCCACTGATATCCGCAAGCGATACCAAAATTTCGATCGGCCGATCATAAATACTTACCTGACCAAAAAACTCATCATTTTTTAATGTCGCATCTGGGTAGAGAGTATTTGTAATACGAGCATCTTCAGCGCTTATCGCTATTTTATCTTTGTATAAATAGTAATCCTTATGGAGTAACCATCTAACGTTAACTGTTTTTGCGTCAATTGCTATAACATCAAGGTTGAAGGCTTTAGCGACAGGCAGAGGCTCGTCTGCTTGCAGCAACGAGGCGTTGATATTTGAAAAATACCCTAAAAACAGCAGCATTAGAAACGGCAGAAAGCGCTTCATGTAAGCTCCTTAATTATGATTCTGCTAATTATATCAACAGCCCAAGTTGTTTCATAAGGATTTGATGAAGATTTGATAACTGGGTGTGCCTCTCAACTGACAATATTATTGCATTGCGCAGTGTGTGTTTTGTTATATATAATTCGTCCTGTGGTCCAAATCTGTCTTCATATTTCTGTGTAAGGTTGAGTTAAATTATGATATCTTCAAATCTTAGTTCACGCCTTGCCCCTTGGTTGTTTGTTTGGATTTGGAGTACCGGCTATTTGGCGGCAAAATATGGCCTGCCCTACGCCGAACCTTTTACTCTTTTGGCTTACCGCTTCGCACTGACACTTTTATTTTTGGCGCCTATTATTTTTTTACTGAAGCGACCATGGCCGAGTTCGCGGCGTGCAATCCTGCATCTAACAGTGGCGGGGCTGCTGATACACGGAATTTATTTAGGTGGAATTTTCCAAGCAATAAAGTGGGGAATGCCGGCAGGTTTGAGTGCAATGATCATTGGCCTGCAGCCTCTGGGCATGGCAATGGTTGCGAGTATAATGCTCAATGAAGCGGTAAGCAAAAGACAATGGCTGGGCCTAGGCCTTGGTCTTCTGGGCCTATACTTTGTGTTGTTTGAGCGTTTTAATTTCAGTGGTGCAACGGTTTTGCTAGGCTTTCCTATTTGGGCGCTGGTGATAATGGTTGTGTCGCTCTTGAGTATCTCCTTGGGAATGATTTACCAAAAGCGCTATTGTAGCGACATGGACATTATAAGTGGTACTTTGATACAATACTCTAGCGCCTTTTTGTTTGTTTTGGCAGTTGCTAGTGTCTTTGAAGCAGGTACAGTTGAGTGGTCATTGCCATTTGTTGCAACACTTGCTTGGCAAGTGTTGGGCCTGTCTATTGGGGCCATTCTATTGTTAATGGCAATGATTCGTAAAGACGCCTCTGTTCGAGTGGCTAGTTATTTTTACCTCATTGCGCCGCTTGTAGCTTTACAGGCTTGGTATTTGTTCGATGAAACACTGGGTTTTGCGTCGGCTGCTGGTGTTGTGCTAATTGCCTTTGGCGTTAGCTTCGCTAGGCCTTTAAAAGACCAACAGGCAGGTACTAAAAAGCTCTAAAACAGTGATAAAGCAATCTTGTATCTAGAGTTCTCCGGCCTCTTCAAGAACGTTGCGGGCAATTCTAAAACACTCGACACCCTGCGGCACACCGCAATAAATAGCAATGGCATGAATAATGGCTCGCAACTCTTCTTTGTTGACGCCATTTGTTAGCGCGCCTTTGCAGTGTAGCTCCCATTCGTGCATTTTGCCAAGGGCTGCGATCATAGTGAGGTTCATCATTGATCTGGTTTTCTCATCAATGCTGTCATCACCCCAACCAAAACCCCAACACCATTCGGTCATTTGCTCCTGAAAAGGGCGATTGAAATCATCGGCCGCCGCAAGATTCTTGTTGACGTAGTCCTCTCCCAATGTTGCTTTGCGTTTTTTTAGTCCTAATTCAAATAGCTTTTTATCCATGAGTATTCTCCAGTATTAATAATGATTAGCGAACCACAAAAGGATTGTCCATTGGCTCGGTTGAAGTGTTGATCCAAGTAGTTTTGGTGCGCGTGTATTCGTGGATGGCATCCATTCCTGCCTCACGACTGCCGCCGCTGTTTTTAAAGCCACCAAAGGGGGCAATCGGCGAGATTGCTCGATAAGTGTTGATCCATACAATACCCGAGCGTATTTTTTGAGAGACGCGGTGAGCTCGTGCTAAGTTCTGGGTGAATACGCCCGCCCCCAACCCAAACTCGGAGTCGTTTGCCATGTGAATTGCCTCTTGTTCTGTGTCAAAAGGGATTACGCTCATCACAGGTGCAAATAATTCGGTTCTAACACAATCGATAGATTGATCTGGACAGTCAAGTAATGTAGGCTCAAAATAGTTGCCTTCAGCAAGTTTTGCGGGTTTATTGCCTCCAAAAACTAGCTTTGCGCCTTGTTTGATAGAAGATGTAATTACATTGTATGCACGATCGACTTGTAGTGTTGTTGCTAGAGGCCCAACTTGAGTTTTATCATTAAGCGGATCACCAATAACTATCGATTTCGCACGTTTAGATACTCGAGAAATAAATTCGTCGTGAATGCTCTTTTGAACAAAAACACGAGAGCCAGCAACACAGCTTTGACCAGACGCACCAAAATTACCAGCAATAACGCCATTAACGGCGCCCTCAATATCGCAATCATCAAAAATCAACATCGGCGATTTGCCACCAAGCTCAAGGCTGACATGGGCAAAATTCTCAGCAGTATTGCGGATAATGTGTTGCGCCACTTCGCAACCACCGGTAAAGGCCACCTTGGCAACCATTGGATGGGAGGTAATCACACGCCCACAGGGCTCACCAAAGCCAGTAATTATATTAATAACGCCCGGAGGAAAACCAGCTTCATTAACAAGCTCGGCAAATTTAAACAATGCAGCAGGCGCTTGTTCTGAGGCCTTCACAACAATCGTATTTCCCGCTGCAAGTGCAGGCGCTATTTTAGTGGCCGATAAAAACAACTGTGCATTCCAAGGGACAATGGCCACCACAACGCCGATAGGCTCTCTTGTTGTAAAAACACGCATATCCGGTTTGTCAATTGGCAAGACTTCGCCCTGAATTTTGTCTGCTAGACCAGCGTAGTAGTAGTAATAGTCGGCAACATATTTTGACTGGGTTTTGGTTTCAGTGGCCAACTTACCACTATCAGTTGTTTCCAGCTCGCCTAAGATTTCAGCGTTTTGTGCAATTAACTCACCAAGCTTGTGAAGAAGCTTACCACGCGCTGTCGCTGTTAAACTTGCCCATGGCCCCTCAAATAAGGCTGTATTTGCTGATTCAATGGCGAGATTTGACTCTGCTTCTGTTGCCGCGGGGAAGGTTGCCCAAGACTTACCGTTTGCAGGGTTTATGCTTTCAAAGTGAACAGATCCCGGGGAAAATTGACCATTTATGTAGTGGCTAAAGTGCTTCATAAGTTTTCTCATTATTTGGCTGGTTAAATTCAGGCATCACTTTTTCAATAAAAAGCTCTAGAGAGCGTTTTTTCGCTTTGAAGCTCATAGAGCTATCAATCCAATAACTGTATTCATCATACCCAAGCTCTTCACAGTATTTAATGCGACTCACAACCTCTTCCGCGATGCCAATAATGCTATTTTTGCGCATATTTTCTGGCGAATACATCTCAATTTTTGCCATTTCTTCCTCACTAAGCGGCTTGATAAGGCCCTGATCAACCGGCCGTTCATTTTTAAACCAGGCGCCGAAATAACAATAAAAACGAGAAATATCCTTGGCGCCCTGGACAACCTCTTCTTCGCATTCACCGACAAAGGTGTGACGTAAAAGCATAATTTTTGGCCTGGGCTTATCGGTGTATGTTTCGCAGGCTTTGTTAAACTTCTCCATTAGTGACGTTACCTCGTCATCCCCAAGCCACAAAGGCGTTACTTGAACATTACAATCATTTTCAAGTGCGAAATCGTGTGAGCTTTGATCTCTTGCAGCAATCCAAATCGGTGGCCCTTTGTCTTGATATGGCTTAGGCGAACTTGTTGTTTGTGGGAAGGACCACTTCTCGCCATTGTGAGCATAGTTGCCCTGCCAAAGTTTTTGTACTGCTGGTACCATTTCCCGTAGAGCTCCACTGGCGGCGTAGGCATCAATGCCACAACCGACTCGCTCGTATTCAAATGAGTAAGCACCCCTTGCTATGCCAAGCTGTAAGCGCCCTTTGGTAATTAAATCAGCCATAGCGGCCTCACCAGCTAGCTTAATAGGGTGCCAAAATGGCGCAACAATGGTCGCCGTTCCTAGCTTCACTTTTTTTGTGCGGTGGGATAAATCGACTAAATTAGTAAAGGGGTTAGGGGCAATGGTGAAATTCATACCGTGATGTTCACCCGTCCAAATAGTACTAAACCCCCCTTTCTCGGCAATCAGGCACAGCTCAATGTACTCATCGTAAAGCTGTTTTTGACTTTGGTTTTTGTCAATGCGCTCCATGTGAACAAAAAAAGAAAAATCCATGCTTAATTCCTATCAATAATCATTGGGCTTGGTAATGGCCTCAACCTTGCCATCGGTTTCTTTGCCGACATAAATACCAAAAGCGTTAAGCGCTCTTTCAGCAATGTAGCGCCTCAACATTGTCCGGCTCCATTCGTCGCGTATCTTCTCAAAAGGCACGTCATCAAAATCAAAGAATTGCCCATCCTTTGCCTTCGTGGCACCGTCAATCTGTGCACGGTAATAGATCAAACTGGTTTTGTCGTCGCTGCTCTCGAACACTGAAAAAAGATAGTGCTCTGGCGCATCAATGCCAATTACATGCAGCTTGCCTAGCAGGGTGTCCTCATCATCGATAGAGCCAAGACTACTGGCTGCTGGAAAATCTAAGTAACCACCTTCTTGGTCAAGCAAGAAAATTTGATTGCGGCATTCAATGAGTGCACCTACCATCACTTTGGTGCTGTCATCTTCCATTGCACGTAGCATTTTTTGTTCCAAGGCTAAGTTGACATAGTTGCCACGCAAAAACACTAAGGGTGTGATGATGGTGCTGTCAAACTCAAGCACCTTTCCCAGAAGGACGTAGTGATCGCCCGCATCCACGCATTTGTCTTTAGCGCAGTCAAACCAAGCAACAGCGCCGTTGATGATAGGGCTACCCGTTGCTTTTGTTTTCCAGTTGACATTGGAAAATCTATCCTCAACTGGGCTGGCGAAGGTGGTGGAAATTTCCTGCTGCTTTTCAGAAAGGATGTTAACGGCGAAATGAGAGCTCTCAGTGAACGCCTCAAGATTGATAGAGGCCTTATCTATGCATATGAGAATAATTTTTGGTTCAAGTGATACCGAAGAGAATGAGTTGGCGGTAAAGCCAATTGGATTGCCCCCTGTGTCCGTTGTTGTCACTATGGTAACGCCCGTTGGGAAGGCGCCCAATGCGTGCCTAAATTTTCTGGTCTCTTCGTTAATCATTTCTTTGGCTGTGTTTATTTAGAAAGGCCTCAATGATTTTGTTGACTTTTTCTGGGGCTATATAAGCCATCATATGTGCCTCTTTTGCAATTGAGTAAAATTCGCCTCTAGGCGTCAACTCTGCCATCTTTTTTGACATCGCTGGCGTGGAGTTTGGATCATCATTACCTGTTAAGTATAAAACAGGCATCTGTAGTTGCGACAATTTATTCATAAATGCCTTGTCTGAGAGCGCAAATAAACGATAAGCACTGCCATAGCCATAAGGAGAAACGGCTTTAAGCCACTTATTAATCCTGATTATCTTGTGTTCCTCTTCTGGGCTGCTCTTGCCTGCGAACCAGCGCTTAAGCGTTGGTTCAATATTGCCAATTTCACCAGATTCAAGTACTTGCTCCGCTCTTGCCAAAACACGGCATTGATCTTCTTGTGTGCGATCATAAACAATGTTAATAGCAACCAAAGAACTAGCCTTGTCGGGGTATTTCAGCGCAAAGGCAACGCTTATTAACGCCCCCATAGAGTGCCCTACCAAGGAGAATGATTCTAGACGTAATTCTTTGCAGAATCGGCTCAGCTGCCCCACATAATCATCAAGCGTCGGATTTTCATCTGGCATTGGGCTATCGCCATGACCCAAAAAGTCATAGGCAATAACTGTGTAAGCTCCAGAAAAATAATTGAACTGAGATTGCCAAACCTCTGCATTCATGCCAACGCCATGAATAAACACAAGTGTTGAAGGTAACTCGCCCGAAACGGTGTAGGTGGTGCCATCTGCACTAAATTTTCGGTTGATTTTTTGTCGTTCGATGCTCAAGTCATTCATTGTAGTCCATACAGCGTTTTAAAAGTCATTAATGGCACACACCGTTTTTGCTCACTGCCTGCCGACTTGAGGATGATAAATATAACGCATCGTTTTGCAGCTGTCAAGCAACCGTTTATACGGTTATAAAACATACTATAATTTTGATATATTTAATATAATTGTTATTTAATTTGGTAATATTGCAATAAATTAGTATAATAGTTTGCAAATAACCACATAAAAGTATTTAATTAGATATGCAACTCGATAATATAGATAAACAAATTCTTGAGGCACTACAAGACGATGGTCGTCTCACAAATCGCGACCTTGCAGTGATGGTCAACTTGTCGCCACCAACAACCTTGGAAAGGGTTAAAAAACTGGAAAGCAAGGGTTATATTAAAAAATTTGTCGCTATTGTCGACCCCGTTAAAGTGAATGCCAACTGTTTTACTTATGTTGAGGTGACTTTAGCGAGACACGGTAAGGACGCGCTTCATAGATTTACTGCAGAGATTACTCGTTTGGACGAGGTTTTGGAGTGTCATCGTATTACTGGCGGTGCAGATTTTCTGCTGAAAGTTGTTACCCAAGATATCGGCGCGTATGAAGATTTTCTTATTCATAAGCTAACAGATCTCAAAGATATTCACCATTTAAAAACCTTGGTGGTTTTGTCTACCTTGAAACAAGAAACTAAAATCCCTGTAAACAATATTTGACAACAGGGTAAAAAAATAAACAATAAAGAAACAGTACAGTGAAAAGCCTCTTTAGAGAAAGTGGCACATTGCAATAGGGCTACTATGTATCAGAGGAAAGGTTGGCGTCACCCCAACACATTAACTCAAACAACGGTTTAATTATGGGAATGAGCCCTAATTCTATGATAACAACACATTCATGGGCTTATACGAGAGCCAACCCGCCCACCTCATTTTATTGTAGGCATGATTTTCTCCTTTGCAGCTTGGGCTTAGATATTGTTGGTGTGGTTTGAGGCAGTGGTATCAAAGCAACTAAGTAACGCGACATTCGTTTATCTTTTGGCATTGAGGGTGAAAAAGAAGCAACTGTTTGCCACTTGAGGCTGTACCTATAAAGCCGAAAATCTAAACTCCCAAGCTTTGCTTGGGAGTGGTTAACCTTTAGCGACGCCAATCAAAATTACAAAATTTATGCCTTAGTTCATTACGGACATGAGTGCCTAGGACTAGAATGGCAAGGGTAATGACATTGGTTTGCTACAAGTATCTGCTAAAGTTGGCATGTGCCGATATTTTTTGCCTTTAATGCGATTTTGTCGTAACTGTTCTCATCTATTATCTATGTTTTGTTAACAATAGACCCTATAAATAAATAATTACATGGAAATATTGTTAATAATTATATAAATTGTTGACAATGTGTATAATTCGAGCGTATTATTTGCAACATACTATTTTCTTATTGTATTTATAATTAAAAAAAATAGCACAACTTTTAATTATAAACTGGCATCTTAAATGAGCGACAAAACACTCAATACTTTTCCAAGATTACTTGCGAGTCATGCAAAATTGCTCCCTGACCATGTCGCCATGCGTGAAAAAGAACTTGGCATCTGGCAATCTTGGACCTGGTCTCAGGCAGCCAAAGAAGTTCAGGCACTGGCTGGTGGCTTGGCAGCTCTGGGCCTGAAGCGTGGTGAAAAGCTGGCTATTATCGGTGACAACCGCCCCCGACTATACTGGGGCATGACTGCAGCCCAAACACTGGGCGCGATACCGGTGCCACTATATCAGGACTCGATTGCCGATGAAATGGCTTATATTCTCGATAATGCTGATGTAAAAATTGCATTGGTGGAAGATCAGGAGCAGGTAGATAAATTGCTCGAAATACGTGATCGCTGCCCTCAAATTGAACATATTATTTTTGATGACCCGCGCGGTTTGCGCCATTACGACCAGCCATTTTTACACAATTTTGAAGATATTCAGCATCAGGGGCAGGAGTTTAATCAACAGAATGTCGATTATCTTAACAAAGAAACAAGGCAATCTGATGGAGATGAAATTTCCATTATACTTTACACTTCTGGCACTACTGGTAACCCCAAAGGGGTTGTGCTGACCAATGACAATGTTATTATTACCGCACGCAATGGAATTATTCGTGAAGGCCTGACGGCTTACGAAGAAGTGCTAGCGTACCTACCCATGGCTTGGGTGGGGGATAACCTGTTTTCATATGCCCAATCTCTTGTCGTCGGATTCTGTGTCAGTTGCCCTGAAAGCGCCTCTACAGTTACTACCGACCTGCGTGAAATAGGCCCGACATATTATTTTGCTCCGCCGCGAGTATATGAAAATATTTTGACCCAAGTGATGATCCGCATGGAAGATGCCGGCAAGATAAAACGCAGCATGTTCCACTACTTTATGGAGCATGCGCGCAAGACTGGCGTCAAAATCCTTAATGGAGACAAAGTTTCCGCTAAAGATTCTCTAATCTACAAACTGGGTGGCTTCTTAGTATACGGCCCCCTCAAAGATGCACTTGGACTGGGTCGTATTAAGCTGGCGTATACGGCCGGCGAAGCCATTGGGCCGGAAATTTTTGAATTTTATCGCTCGCTCGGGATTAACATCAAACAGCTCTACGGCCAAACCGAATGCATGGTGTTTCTTTGTGTTCAGCCCGATGGGGAGGTTTTTGCTGACACTGTTGGCACCCCTGCTATTGATGTTGAGATAAAAATCGATGACAACGGCGAAATTCTATATCGCAGCCCGGGTGTGTTCCATTCCTATTATAAAAACCCGGAAGCAACCGCCAGTACAAAAACGCCAGATGGCTGGGTTCTTACTGGTGACGCCGGTTTTTTTGATGAACATAACGGCCACTTAAAGATCATAGATCGCGCCAAAGACGTGGGAAAACTTAACGATGGCACAATGTTCGCACCTAAGTACATTGAAAATAAACTGAAGTTTTTCTCCTTTATCAAAGAAGCCGTTTTATTTGGCAATGAGCGCGATCACAGTTGCGCGTTTATTAATATCGATTTGGAAGCGGTTGGAAACTGGGCCGAGCGACGCAACCTAGCTTATTCCGGTTATATTGATTTGGCTGGTCAGGATGAAGTTTACACGCTGATTAAGGAATGCGTCGAGAAGGTCAACAAAGACCTGTCACAGGACGGGCGGCTAGGTGGCTCGCAGATGCACCGTTTTCTGATTTTACACAAAGAACTGGACGCCGATGATGGCGAACTGACTCGTACCCGAAAAGTAAGACGTAATTTTGTTGAAGAGCGTTATCAAGATCTGATTCACGCTCTCTACTCTGATATGAATGAGTGCCATGTTAAAACTCAGGTCGTCTTTGAGGATGGCCATACAGGCATTTTGGAAGCCGATGTGAAAATCAGTGATGCTGAGCATTTCTCTGTTGACCATTTAACTGCAGTGAGTGAGGTTTAATCGTAATGGATATGTACGAACGTAAAATTGGCGACGTGATTCTCGCCCTCGATAACATCAGTCTTTCTTTTGGAGCACTGAAAGTATTGGACGACATCAGTTTTGATGTCAGACAAGGCGAAATACGCTCGATTATCGGGCCCAATGGCGCCGGTAAAAGCTCTATGCTGAATGTCATCAATGGCTTCTATCACCCGCAGCAAGGAAGTATTACCTTTCGCGGTGAAAAACGCAAAGAGATGGACGTGCATAAGGCCGCCGCTTCCGGCATCGCGCGCACTTTTCAGAATATTGCCCTATTCAAAGGCATGAGTACGCTGGACAACATCATGACCGGACGCAATCTGAAAATGAAATGCAACATATTCCAACAGGCTTGGTATTGGGGTAAAGCACAAAAAGAAGAAATCGAACACCGCCAAAAAGTCGAAGAAATCATCGATTTTCTTGAAATTCAGAATATTCGTAAAACTCCGGTGGGTCGCCTACCCTACGGGTTTCAAAAACGTGTCGAACTGGGACGCGCGCTTGCCGCTGAGCCTGAGATTCTGCTACTTGACGAGCCTATGGCCGGCATGAATGTTGAAGAAAAAGAAGATATGTCGCGTTTTATTCTCGACATAAACGATGAATTTGGTACCACCATAATTCTTATTGAGCACGATATGGGTGTAGTCATGGATTTGTCGGATCGCGTTGTTGTGCTCGATTATGGACGGCAACTAGCCGATGGATCTCCGGACGAGGTTCGTAGTAACCAAACTGTTATCGACGCCTATCTTGGCGTTTCTCATTAAGGAAAAAGAACATGCGCATAGAACGAGACATTATTTATATTATTCTGGGCTTTATTGTGCTAATGGTTGTTGTGCCGTGGACAGCGGGCCAGTTATCGGATCAGGTTTTTTTCAACTGGCCATTTTTCTTTGAAGTGGCTATAGGCGGCTTGCTTTCTGGCGTGATGTATTCACTGATTGCACTGGGTTTTGTATTAATTTTTAAAGCCTCTGGAGTATTCAATTTTTCGCAGGGAGCAATTGTACTGTTTGCTGCACTGACTCTGGTCGGGCTCCATGGACTCGGTTTGCCGATGTGGCTGGCAATAGTTGCTACCATGGGTGTGATGTTCCTGTTGGCGGTAGCTATTGAAAGACTGGTGCTTAGTAAATTGGTTAATCAGGAGCCTATTATCCTATTCATGGCCACAATCGGCATCGCTTATTTTCTTGATGGTTTTGGTCAGACTTTGTGGGGGTCAGAGGTCAAGGTGTTGAATCTTGGGATTTCAGAAGCACCCGGTTTTTACTTTGACGGACAAATATTAATCAATGATTTTGACTTATTTGCCGCAGGGATTGCTGCTGTCATGGTAGTGGGGCTGGGTATTTTCTTTCAGTACACCCGTATAGGTCGCGCATTACGTGCGGTAGCCGATGACCATCAGGCAGCGCTCAGCGTGGGCATTCCGCTGAAGCACATCTGGATTATTGTGTGGACAGTCGCCGGTCTGGTTGGCCTGGTTGCCGGCATCATGTGGGGCAGCAAGATGGGGGTGCAGTTTGCACTCTCCCTGATCGCGTTAAAAGCGCTGCCAGTTTTGATTCTAGGCGGGTTCACCTCGGTCCCCGGGGCCATCATTGGAGGTTTGATAATAGGTGCTGGTGAAAAACTGGCTGAAGTCTTTCTCGCTCCGATGATAGGAGGTGGTATCGAAGAGTGGTTTGCGTATATGCTGGCACTGGCATTTTTAGCATTTCGCCCGCAAGGTTTGTTTGGCGAAAAAATTATCGAGAGGGTATAGCAATGATCTATCGTGAAGCAGGGGTTTATAAGTCCACATATCGCGCAGACCATGCGATTTTTACTATCCCCCAAGATCGTTGGTCCATGATTGGTATTTTTGCGATTGCATTTCTGCTAATCCCGGCAGTTGGCAGTGAATACTGGTTGGGTGCAATCATGCTGCCATTCCTGATTCTAGCACTGGCAGCACTGGGGCTGAATATATTGACGGGTTATTGCGGCCAGCTCAGTTTGGGTACGGGTGGATTTATGGCAACTGGTGCTTTTTCCGCTTATAAGCTTGCCACTTCTTTTCCCGACATGAACATTGTCTTGGTGATCTTCGGGGCGGGCCTCATAGCGGCTGCTGTTGGTATCTTGTTTGGCATCCCCTCGTTGCGGATCAAAGGCTTTTACCTTGCTGTTGCAACCCTTGCTTCGCAATTTTTTCTAATCTGGCTGTTTATCACGTTTGGCTGGTTTACCAATTACAGCGCCTCCGGCGTCATAAGTGCGCCACCTATGACAATCATTGGTGATATTTTTGTTACCGGGCCGCAAGCCACCCTTGTTGCCAAGTACTTGTTTACACTGAGTATTGTGGTTGTGATGGCACTCGTGGCAAAAAACCTAGTGCGCTCCAATATCGGTCGTGAATGGATGGCCGTTCGTGATATGGACATAGCCGCTGAAATTATCGGCATTCCTATGTTGAGCACAAAACTCAAAGCATTTGCTGTCAGCTCTTTTTTCTGCGGAGTCGCCGGTGCGCTGTGGGCCTTTCTCTACACTGGATCGGTTGAGCCATTGGCGTTTGATGTCAATCGCTCTTTTCAGGTATTGTTTATGATTATTATCGGCGGGCTGGGTTCGATTATGGGTGCATTCCTAGGTGCGGCTTTTATTGTATTGTTACCGATTCTTCTTAATAACCTCCCAACCATGCTAGGGTTGAATATTAAAACTGATATGATTTCGCATATGGAATACATGATCTTTGGCGCACTTATTGTCTTCTTCCTCATTGTCGAGCCTCACGGTTTAGCGCGGCTCTGGTCATTGTTGAAGGAAAAATTGAGGCTCTGGCCATTCCCCCACTAATACGGGGCATTGACTATGAGAAGCACCTCTTGTAGAAAATAAACGCTGTTAAATAATAAAAAAGGAAAGCTTAAAATGAGCAATCAAGACACCCCTTTATTGCAAATCAACAATATTGAAGTTATATATGATCACGTCATCCTTGTTCTTAAAGGCGTCTCACTGACTGTCCCTAAAGGTAGTATCATTGCTTTACTGGGCGCTAATGGCGCTGGAAAGAGTACCACATTGAAGTCAATTTCAGGCCTGCTTGGGGCGGAAAGAGGTGTTGTAACTAAAGGCAATATTTTGTACAAGGATCAGCCAGTAGAAAGTCAAAGCCCTGCCGATTTGGTGGATCATGGTGTGATACAGGTCATGGAAGGTCGCCATTGTTTTGAGCATTTGACCATCGAAGAAAACCTTCTCACCGGGGCCTATACCCTTAGTGGTGGGCGTAAAGCAGTAGCAAAAAATCTCGAGATGGTTTATCAGTATTTTCCGCGTCTTGCTGAGCGACGCAAAAGTCAAGCTGGTTATACATCGGGTGGCGAACAACAAATGTGTGCAGTTGGCCGTGCTTTAATGTCCAATCCTGAAATGATATTACTTGATGAGCCTTCTATGGGACTAGCGCCGCAGCTGGTAGAAGATATTTTCGAAATAATAAAACAACTTAACGAACAAGAAGGCGTCACCTTCCTGCTCGCAGAACAAAACACCAACATCGCATTGAGATACTCAGATTTTGGCTATATTATGGAAAATGGGCGCATTGTTATGGAGGGGCTCGCAAGCGAACTTGCTGAAAATGAAGATGTAAAAGAATTTTATCTTGGCATTTCAAAAGAAGGTAAAAAGAACTTTCGTGATGTTAAAAACTATCGCCGCCGTAAACGCTGGCTAACGTAAAGTCGTAGCAGCACTATAACTATTATGAGTGAATTTTATGATTCCCTAGAAACTCGGAGTGCAGAGCAACGCGAACAGGCGCTTTGCCAAGCGATTCGTGAGCAGATAGCACATGCTAAAGAGCATTCTGTCGCTTACAAACTACTATTAAAAGATTTTGAGCCGAAAGACCTGCTGAATGTCAATGATATCAGCAAACTGCCTGTCACTAGAAAATCTGAACTTGTTGAAAAGCAACGCCTCACGCCTCCCTTTGGTGGGATGGAGGCCGTGCAAAATGGGAGACTTACCCATATATTCGCCTCGCCAGGACCTATATATGAGCCAGGTACCGCTAGGACAGACTTCGCTAACTTTGCGAGAGCCCTCTACGCAGCTGGCTTTAGATCCGGGGATCTTCTGCACAACTGTTTTTCATATCATTTTACCCCGGCAGGAGCCATGGTCGATAGCGGCGCCCATGCACTGGGCTGTAGTGTGGTTCCGGCCGGAGTCGGACAAACAGAACTACAGGCACAGACTATTGCGGACCTGCGCCCGAATGGTTATGTCGGCACACCCTCTTTTTTGAAAATTATTCTTGATAAGGCCCACGAGCTGGATCTTGATGTTAGTTCGATTAAAAAGGCTATGGTCAGCGGTGAAGCGCTGCCACCCTCGATTCGTACAGGCTTTATCGAGCGGGGAATTCGTGTGCAGCAATGTTATACAACTGCCGACCTCGGCGTTATTGCCTACGAATCAAAAGCCCAGGAAGGTTTGATTATTGATGAAGGTGTTTATCTTGAAATCGTGCGTCCCGGTAGTGGTGACAGGATAGCAGACGGCGAAGTTGGCGAAGTAGTAGTTACCAGTTTGAACCCAGACTACCCGCTGATACGATTTGCAACCGGCGACCTTTCTACTATTATGTCGGGGGAAAGCCCCTGTGGACGAACCAATAAGCGCATCAAGGGTTGGATGGGACGAGCCGATCAAACTGCAAAAGTACGCGGTATGTTTATTCATCCGGAGCAGGTCAATAAAATTGTTCAACGCCATGCTGAAATCAGCCGTGCCCGACTAACAATAAACTGGATTGATGAAGCTGATCAGATAACCCTACAATGCGAAACTTCTGGTGCTGATCAATCACTCAATGCTGCGATCCGTGACAGCATTCGTGAAATTTGCAAACTGCGTGGTGAGGTAGAACTGCTTGAACCCGGTTCATTGCCCAATGATGGCATAGTCATTGACGATATACGCAAATATGACTAAGATTGGTTAGAAAGCATGAAATCCAGTGAGTTTTTAGATGACATTAAAATTCTGGATTTATCACAATACATCCCCGGGCCTTTTGCCACACGACAGCTGTCCGACTTGGGTGCGCAGGTTATTAAGGTTGAGCCTCCTGACGGTGATCCGATGCGCCGATTCATGTATGCCGGCGACAGTGAAACTTCGCCGGTTTACCGGCATTTAAACCGAGGTAAAAGAATTTGCCGTCTCGATTTAAAATCATCCGCTGGACAACAAACTTTGCGCCAACTGCTAAAAGATGCCGATGTATTGCTGGAATCTTTTCGCCCTGGTGTGTTGCAGCGATTAGGGTTTGAGCGTACAACACTCAACTCAATCAACCCTCAGCTCATCCATTGCGCTTTGTCGGGCTATGGTCAAAGCGGGCCTTATCTTCATCGTGCAGGCCACGATTTAAACTATTGTGCCGCCAGTGGCGCACTTGGGCTGAACAGTTCTGAGAATCAGCCTGCTATAACTTACCCTCCTCTGGCAGATCACGCAGGTGCGATGCAGGCCAGTGTTTGCATCTTAGCGGCATTACATGCACGACAATGCAGTGGAGAAGGCGCTTACATCGATGTCAGCTTGTTTGAATCTTGTCTGTCGTGGCAATACCTGCCCTTTTTCCAGTCAGACAATATGCGCTCTGAATTATTGCTCAATGGTGGAGCTGCCTGTTACAATATTTATCAATGTAGTGACGGCCATTTCATCAGTCTGGCGGCACTGGAACAACATTTCTGGCAAAATTTTTGCGCTGCTGTTGATAAGCCTGAGTGGCTGGATTTACAATATAGTGAAATGCCGCAAAAACAACTGATAGCCCAAGTAACCGAGCTTTTCAAGCAGCAGACACACAACCATTGGAACCAAATTTTTGATCCTGTTGACTGTTGCTATGAAGCCCTGTTGTTGGGAGATGAAATGTCTTCTCATCCACAAATTAAAGCTAGAAAAGCACTCACCAGAGATGGACCTGCTTACCCTGCTCACATTAATAACGACAGCGTTGCGCTAAGAGCAGGTATCTTTGAATTCAAAGCCGAAGAGCAGCCGCGATGGCAAGCCTTGGCAAAATGACTTCAGGCCATTATCGTCGTCATAACTTGGACCAGTTGGTTCATGCTGCGCTTACCAATGCAAAGCAGCTCAACAAACCGTTTGATTATAAGATTATCGCTGCAGTTGATCAATTTCACATTGGTGGGTTAACTGCAACGCTTAAGATGATCGAATTAGCAGATTTTAAACCACAAGATAGAGTATTGGATATTGGCTGTGGTATCGGGGGTCCTGCAAGAACCATAGCTTGCACCTGTCATTGCCATGTCACTGGAATTGATTTGAGTGAAGACTATTGCCAGGCAGCAAGATTGATTTCTTGGCAGTTGAATATGGGCGATCAGACTCAATTCATAAGAGCTAATGCGCTTAAAATCCCATTTAAAAACAACAGTTATAGTGCATTATGGACTCAGCATATAACCATGAATATTGGCGATAAAAAAGCGTTGATGACGGAGTTTTATCGAGTTTTAAAGCCGGCGGGGCAATTGTTAATGTACGAAGTGCTCTGCACAACACGAGCCAATGACAGTATCAAATACCCTCTGCCTTGGGCGAGGAAGTCGGAAGATAGCTTTCTTGACAATGCCCACAATTATAAAGCGTTACTCCATAATTGTGGATTTGAACTCAAGCATTTTGAGGATGTCAGTGCGACAGCAATAGTCAGTATTCAGAGGTTGATTGAGAGAATATCACAAGGAGAGAAAAAAGACCCAAGCCTTGAAATCATTCTTGGCGACGGTTTGTTAACCATGATGGAAAATTTATTAGAGTCACTTAATAATGACACACTAAGCGTCATTGAATTTATTGCCACTAAACCGAGTTCACTCGGCTGAAGAATGAGCGCCAAGCCTGCGAACGGCTATTTTAGTTAATTTACTCTTGTCGTTAACTATTTGATAGCCTAAGCCATCAAAATCTCTATTTTTGTTAACAATAGCATCGATTTATAACACAATATAGACAAATAATTCAATTTTATAAATAAATTGTTGACAATTGGTATGAATTAGGCGTATTATTAAATTCGCGCCTTTTGTATGTACATTGGTGTGAACAAAAAAAAAGGTATTAAAACTACTAATAAAAATAGGAGAGTTTAAAAATGAAAATGAAACACATAACACAAGGACTGATTGCCGCCTCAATTGCTGCGACCAGTCTGATGGCTGCAACAGCAGCTGTTGCAGCAGAGTCGCAGTTTGTCGGCGCACTGGTTTACCGTTCTGGCCCATATGCGCCAGCCGGCGTTCCTTACGCTGACGGTTTTTCTGACTATATTAATTTGCTTAACGAGCGCGATGGTGGTGTCAGAGGCGTCCACTTAGATCTGGAAGAGTGCGATTTCGGCTACAACACCGACAAAGGTGTTGAGTGTTACGAGCGCATGAAAAACAACGGCCCGACAGGTATGCCGGCAGTTATGCCATTATCAACAGGCGTAACTTATGCATTGCTGGATCGCGCCGTAGCAGACGAGATTCCATTGATCACTTCGGCCTATGGTCGTGCTGATGCTGCTGATGGAACGGTATTTCCATGGGTATTCGTACCACCAACCACTTACTGGGCTGGTGCAGATATCGCCATTAACTATATTGCCAGCGAAGAAGGCGGCTATGACCAACTAAGTGGCAAGAAAATTGCCCTAGTTTATCATCAGTCGGCTTATGGTAAAGAGCCGATTAAAACGCTTGAGTATCTTGCGGCAGAACACGGTTTCGAGTTGTCGTTATTCCCGGTCCCTCATCCTGGTTTAGAGCAAAAATCAACTTGGTTGAAAATCGGTCGTCAGCTACGTCCTGATTATGTCTTGATGTGGGGTTGGGGCGTTATGAACGCAACAGCGATTAAAGAGGCTGCTGCTGTTAACTTCCCTAGGGATAAGTTTATTGGCATCTGGTGGTCTGGTAACGAGCCTGATGTGATCCCTGCTGGTGATGCAGCTATTGGTTATAAATCAATGCAGTTTACTGGCTCAGGAACCTTCCCTATCCATACTGAAATCAAAGAAATCTTGTATGCTAAAGGTCTTGGTTCTGCTGATTCAGTTGATAAGGTAGGTCAACAGGCCTATAACCGAGGCTTGATGGCGGGTATTTTATTGACTGAAGCAATGAGTGCAGCAATGATCGCATCCAGCGATCAACCGGTAACAGGTAAGCAAATGCAGTGGGCGTTAGATCGACTGAATATTACCGCAGAGCGTATCGTGGAAATGGGAGCTACAGGCATGATGGATCCTATAAAGCTTAGTTGTGCCGATCACGCTGGACAAGGTCGTGCGAAGATGACCCAGTGGGATGGCAACGCGTGGGTAAACATAACTGATTGGATAGAGCCTAACGATGAACTCCTATGGGATTTGTATAAAGCTTCAGCCGCTCAGTACGCAGCAGAAAAAGGTATTACACCTAGAAGCTGTAATTAAACTTAGTTTTGTTTAATTGACTAATGTCAGTGGCTTTTGCCACTGGCATTTTTCATTTAAAGGATTATAAAAAATTGAAAATTAGCAATATTATTAATCTGCAATAAAGGCATCCTTATTGCAAATCAATAATACTGATGATTTGAATAATCATTGATTGCTGTTATTACCGCAAAAACCACCAGCCAGTTATTAGGATTTAGGGGTATGTATAATAACTGCACATTGCAATTGCCTTTGTTGTTAATGAAAAAAACCAACCAGAGTAGAATGCGTTGCACAAAAGTAAATTGGAGTTACATTTGATGAGCGAAGAAGTTTATATTATTTCCGGTAGTCGCACCCCAATGGGAGCTCTAGACGGCAGTTTAGGTAGCCAAAATGCAGCCCAACTGGGCGCTGTTGCTATTGCAGGCGCACTTAAACGAGGCGGCGTCCACGCCGATCAAATAGATGAAGTCTACATGGGCTGTGTATTGGCCGCAGGCCAAGGCCAAGCGCCAGCACGTCAGGCGGCATTAGGTGCGGGGCTGGCAAAAAGTGTGCCTTGCACCACCGTTAACAAGATGTGCGGCTCGGGCATGCAAACCACTATTATGGGTTTTAATGCCATCAAAGCAGGGTCGGCTAACGTCATGCTGTGTGGCGGCATGGAAAGTATGACCAACGCACCCTACTTATTACCCAAGGTGCGACAAGGTATGCGTATGGGCCACGGAAAAATGCTCGATCATATGTTTTTTGACGGCTTGGAAGACGCCTACGAAGGTGGCTTGATGGGCGCTTTTGCCCAGACAACAGCAGACGATTACGGCCTAAGTCGTGAGGCTATGGATGAGTTTGCTATAGGTTCTTTATCGAAAGCCAACGCCGCCATTAAAAACGGCGACCTTGAGAGCGAAATAGAGCCTGTCGTTATTAGTAATCGAAAAGGCGTAGTGACGGTTGTGATTGATGAGCAGCCGGGTCAGGCGCGGCTTGATAAAATACCACAACTGCGCCCTGCGTTTAAAAAAGACGGCACTATAACTGCAGCCAATGCCAGCTCTATTTCTGATGGTGCTTCGGCTTTAGTGTTGGCCAGCGGTAAGGCTGTTGTGGAGACTGGCTGGCAACCGATGGCGCAAATTCTCGGAGTACACAGTTTTGCCCGTGAGCCGGGCGAGTTTACCATTGCGCCTATTGGCGCGATGCAAGGGCTGTTAGATAAAATGAACTGGACGGTAGAAGACGTGGATCTGTTTGAAGTAAATGAAGCCTTTGCCATGGTGACTATGTTGGCCATACAAGAGCTTAACTTGGATGCGAGAAAGGTCAATGTATACGGCGGAGCTTGCGCCCAAGGGCACCCTATTGGTTCTACCGGTTCTCGTATTATCTTAACCCTCATTACAGCGCTTAAAAACAAAGGATTAAAACGCGGAATAGCGAGCTTGTGTATCGGTGGTGGCGAAGCAACAGCTATGGCCGTAGAATTGGTTTAACCCAGGAGTGTGACATGAATTATGATTTAAATGATGATCAACGTGCTTATATAGATTTAGCGCAACAGTTTGCCACTAACGAGCTTGCACCTAATGCGGCGCGTTGGGATGCAGAAGCAATCTTTCCTGTGAAAACCTTGAAACAAGCTGGCGAACTGGGTTTTTGCGGTCTTTATTGTGACCCAGAAATTGGGGGGCTAGGGCTGTCTCGCTTAGATTCGTCGTTGATTTTTGAACAACTGTCGATGGGTTGTACCACCACCACCGCGATGCTTACTATCCACAATATGGCCACTTGGATGATTTCTGATTTCGGCAGCACAGTAACTCGCCAGACTTACGGCGAAAAGCTAACCAGCGGTGAGTTGCTAGCATCTTACTGCCTGACTGAATCAAGCGCTGGCTCTGACGCAGCAGCCCTTAGTACCAAAGCTTTGCTTGATGGCGATCATTACGTTATTACCGGTAATAAGGCGTTTATCTCTGGTGCGGGCGAAACCGACGTGCTGGTGGTGATGGCTCGTACAGGTGGCGCTGGCTCTAAGGGTATCTCAGCATTTGTTGTCAACGCGGATAGTGATGGCATTAGCTACGGCCGAAAAGAGAGCAAGATGGGCTGGAATGCCCAACCGACTCGGACGATCAATTTTGATTGTGTTCGGGTACCCATCGAAAATCTTTTGGGTCAAGAGGGCGAGGGTTTTGCCATTGCCATGAAAGGTCTCGACGGTGGGCGGATTAATATCGCCACTGTCGGCATTGGTACGGCCCAACAAGCAATGGCAGATGCGCTAGCTTATGTCAATGAGCGTAAGCAATTTGGCAAACCTATTGCAGCGTTTCAGGGCATTCAATTTAAGCTTGCTGATATGAATACCGAACTTGTTGCAGCTAGGCAAATGGTGCGTTTAGCGGCATTTAAGTTGGATTCACAAGATCCAGACGCAAGTACCTATTGTGCCATGGCCAAGCGCTTTGCTACCGATATTGGCTATCAAGTGTGTGACGAGGCGCTGCAGTGTTTTGGTGGTAACGGCTATATCAAAGAGTTCCCCATGGAGCGATACCTACGTGATTCACGTGTACACCGTATTCTAGAGGGCACCAATGAAATTATGCGAGTCATTATTGCGCGACGTATTTTACTGGCTGACCATCAGGCCATTTTGTAGAGCAACCTTAAGGCAAACAGAAACCAAAAAAACAATCATCAGTAGGACAATATAATGAACGACATCCTTAAAGTAGATATTCAGGGTCATTTGGCCTTAGTAACCATAGATAACCCACCGGCGAACACTTGGACTCGTCAGAGCTTGGACGCATTGGTGGAGCTCGTTGACGAACTTAATGCCAATAAAGAAGTTTACAGTCTGATTATCACCGGCAAGGGTGAAAAATTCTTCAGTGCGGGTGCTGATCTTAAGTTATTCGCCGAAGGCGACAAACAAATAGCCGCGGAAATGTCTACGGCCTTTGGTCGTGCTTTTGAAACACTAAGTCAATTTCGTGGTCTCAGTATAGCCGCTATTAATGGTTATGCCATGGGCGGTGGTTTGGAGGTTGCCCTTGCTTGTGATTTGCGGATTGCCGAACAACAAGCTGTGATGGCACTTCCTGAAGCATCGGTGGGTCTATTGCCTTGTGCCGGCGGCACTCAAAATCTTGCTTGGCTAGTGGGCGAGGGCTGGGCTAAGCGCATGATTCTGTGTGGTGAGAAAGTAAACGCCGAACAGGCGTTGCAAATCGGCTTAGTCGAAGCCGTGGTAGCGCAAGGACAGGCGGTAGAGAAAGCTATTGAGTGGGCTGAGAAAGCCGAACGCCAAAGCCCCACCAGTATTACAGCGTGCAAACGCCTTATTCAAACCGCTCGTAAAGAGCCCATGTTTGCAGGAATGGCCTATGAGCGTGACGCATTTGTACGCTTGTTTGATAGTAATGATTGTAAGGAAGGGGTGCAAGCCTTCTTAGAAAAGCGCAAGCCAAATTGGACCAACACCTAAGCATCTCTACCATGACTGAAGCAGCTATTCTCGTCGCCAGCCACTCGACACAGGCCGGGCAAAAAATTATCGAGGTAACTCTCAATGCGCCCAAGTCACTTAATGCGTTATCCGTTGAAATGATCAATATATTGTTGGCGCAGTTGCCTTTGTGGGAGTCCGATCCAAGTGTCGCTGCCGTTGTTATGCGAGGCAAGGGGGGTCGATCTTTTTGTGCCGGGGGTGATATTCGACATCTCTACCAAGCAATGCAGAGAGGTGAAATCGAACATGGTCAGGACTTCTTTAATCTCGAATACAGTCTTATTGTAGTCATGCACAGTATGCAAACACCTTTGCTGGTATGGGGGCAAGGCTATGTTATCGGCGGAGGCATGGGTTTACTTCAAGGAGCCGGCTTGCGTATTGCAACGCATTCCAGTCATTTGATAATGCCCGAGGTCAGTATTGGCCTATTCCCAGACGTGGGTGCCAGCTTTTTCTTGCAAAAAGTCCCCGATGGTCTTGGTTTGTTTTTAGGTCTGACAGGTGCTGTGGTTAACGGTACCGATGCACGAGAATTAAATCTAGTGGACGCTTTGTTAGCCGATTCTGATTACTCGGCTTTATTACAGCAATTACAAAATCTTAAGAAGCAAACAAATACCGAGCACCTCAAATCTATACAAAACCTTGTACAAAACCTTGAGTCTAAGGCTAATAACGCACCGCCATCGGATATTTCACCCCACAAACAACCAATTATCGATGCGTTAGCCACGCAAGACTTAAACACTGTTTTTGCTAATCTACAGAAGCTTAAGGGGCTCAGTAAGTGGCTTGATAAAGCTATTGAGACTATGGAAAACGGCTCGCCGACAAGTTTGCATTTAACTTTTCGACAATTGCGACAAGCTCCACAAGACTTAGTGCAGGGGTTTGTTCAAGAATATGTGTTGGCCGTTAATAGTACTCGTAAAGGTGAGTTCCAAGAAGGTGTTCGGGCGTTATTAATTGATAAAGACCAGCAGCCTAAGTGGCGTTACTCCAAAGTGAAGGATGTCCCTCTAGCTTGGTTGGAGGGTTTTTATCAACGCCACAACATAGCTAAGACAAACTTTGAAGTTTAACTCTTTCATTAAAAGGAAAATAATATGACAAAAATTGCATTTATCGGTCTCGGTAACATGGGCGCGCCTATGGCTGTTAATCTCGTGAAAGCAGGGCACCAAGTTAGGGCTTTTGATTTAATACCTGCGTCATTGCAAAGTTTTGTAGCCGCAGGCGGTAAACAGGCCAGCTCGGCAAAAGAGGCGGCTGAGGGCGCTGAAGTGGTGATTAGCATGTTGCCTGCTGGAAGGCACGTTAGCGAACTATATAGCTCAGAAGGTGGTTTGCTGGCTCAACTTCCTAAGGGCTGCTTAGTCATTGACTCAAGCACCATTGATGCAACAACCGCACGCCAAGTCGGAGCAACAGCATTAAAGGCAGGAATTGACTTTATCGACGCCCCTGTTTCTGGTGGAGTCAGTGGTGCGGAAGCAGGAACTTTGAGTTTCATTGTTGGTGGCGAAGTCGCATGCTTCGCTCGTGCAAAACCCATCCTAGAGGCCATGGGCAAGAATATTTTTCACGCAGGCGGCGTGGGCTCAGGTCAAATTGCCAAGACGTGCAATAATATGCTGCTAAGCGTTTTAATGGCTGGCACTGCGGAAGCGTTACAAATGGGGATTGAAAACGGCTTAGATCCCAAAATCTTATCGGACATTATGGTGAAAAGTTCTGGACGCAATTGGGCGTTAGAAGTTTACAACCCCGTGCCCGGTGTGATGCCTGGTACGCCAGCTTGTAACAACTATCAAGGCGGGTTTATGGTTGATTTAATGAATAAAGATTTAAACTTAGCGTTGGGAGTGGCTCAAGAAAGCAGCTCGAAAGTGCCTATGGGTGAGCAGGCCGCAGCCTTATTTGAGGCTCATGCAAAGGCTAACAACGGCAAATGTGATTTTTCTAGTATTTTCAAGTATTACAACAAGGAGTAAATATGCAAGTTCAGGGTTGTGTTTTCGTTATTACCGGCGGTGCTCGTGGTTTGGGTTTGGCAATAGGACAGCTTATTGCCAGTAAAGGCGCTCTCTGCGCCATCATTGATTTAGACGAAAAAGTAGCGCAGGAAGCTGCATCATCCTGTAACAGCAGCAGTCGCGGTTATGCTTGTAACGTTGCAGACGAGAAACAAGTAGAGGAAGTGTTTGCGAAAATAGTCAATGATTTTGGCCGTTTAGACGGCTTAATCAACAACGCAGGTATTCTGCGTGATGGCATGCTCATCAAAGTGAAAGATGGCGAGCTTCAGGATAAGATGAGTCTTAGTCACTGGCAATCTGTGATTGACGTTAACCTGACAGGCACTTTTTTGTGTGGTCGTGAAGCGGCTGCTGCTATGGCTCAAGCGGGTAACGGCGGGGTTATTGTTAATATTTCCAGCATTGCCAAGTCGGGTAATATTGGCCAAAGTAACTACGCCGCAACCAAGGCTGGCGTGGCATCTTTAGTGACCACTTGGTCGCGTGAACTTGCACGCTTTAATATTCGTGCGGTCGGCATTGCACCCGGGGTTATATCCACCGACATGACCGATTCTATGAAGCCAGAAGCATTGGAGCGTATAGAAAAAATGATACCAGTAAGGCGTTTGGGTGATCGTAGGGAATTGGCACAAGCCGTCTTATTTGTTATTGAAAACGACTATATGAATGGCCGTTTAATTGAACTGGATGGCGGGCTTAGGTTTTAAGCGTACTTTCTAGCAATAAAAACGGGAGCGCTGATCACAACAAGATGCTTGTTGAACACAGAATATAGTTTTGATTAAACTTAAATATTATTTATTTAATTAGGAAATACATAATTATTTCAGTATAATATTTAGTTAATTACCGATTATAGGGTTTTTAGCCCCGTGAAGAAGGATAACAATAAACCAACAGAAAAAATTTCTGAGGGTCTTGTGCAAATGTCTAAGACCGCTCGGCTGTATAGAAAACTAGCAAAGGAAAAGAGCCTCAGGCTTTAGTGTATGAACAGGACCGAATTCGTTATGAAATTAAATGATATTGACACAAATTTTTATGCAGCGCAACATCTTAAATTTGCCGATTTAATTGCCGTCGGCATTCAATTACAAGAGGATCTCTGATGCCACAACTTCGTTTAACCATTGATTCTGCGAGTGATGCCTTCAAGGTAAATCGCGATGCGATGATCGCATTGGTTACAGACCTTAACGCCTTGCTTGCGCGCATTGCGCTGGGTGGCGGCGAAGCCGCAAGAGAGCGACATACAGGACGAGGAAAATTATTGCCACGTGAGCGTATTGATCGATTGTTAGACGCTGGCTCTCCCTTTTTGGAATTTTCGCCTTTAGCAGCGCACGAGTTCTACGATGTTGAAATACCAGCGGCAGGTGTGATTACAGGTCTTGGCCGGGTGTCTGGCCTTGAGGTTGTGATTGTTTGTAACGACGCAACAGTGAAAGGCGGAACCTACTACCCACTTACTGTGAAAAAACATCTGCGAGCTCAAGAAATTGCACTGCAAAATAATTTACCTTGTATTTATCTAGTGGATTCTGGTGGTGCTAACTTACCTAATCAAGATGAGGTTTTTCCAGACCGTGATCATTTTGGTCGAATTTTTTATAATCAAGCCAATATGTCGGCCAGAGGCATTCCACAGGTTGCCGTTGTTATGGGCTCTTGCACTGCTGGCGGTGCATATGTTCCTGCAATGAGCGATGAAAGTATTATCGTTAAGAATCAGGCGACCATATTTCTCGCTGGTCCACCTCTGGTTAAAGCGGCCACTGGAGAAGAGGTAACAGCAGAGGCTTTGGGTGGTGGTGATGTACACACTAGGGTTTCGGGTGTGGCCGATCATTTGGCAGACAATGATGAGCACGCACTGGACTTGGCGCGTAGCGCTATTGCTAATTTAAATCGTAAGAAGCTGGGCTCTGTTGCAGAAATAGAGCCACAAGAGCCTTTGTATGATCCACAGGACGTTTACGGGGTCATTCCAACTGAGTTGAAAACGGCATTTGATGTGCGTGATATTATTGCACACTTGGTGGACGGCAGTGAATTTGATGAATTCAAGGCGCGTTACGGTACAACGCTGATCACAGGTTTTGCGCACATCAAAGGAATGCCTGTAGGCATTATTGCAAATAATGGCGTACTGTTTTCCGAGAGCGCCTTAAAAGGCACTCATTTTATAGAGCTGTGCAATCAGCGCGGAATCCCGCTTGTTTTCTTGCAGAATATCACTGGCTTTATGGTTGGTGAAAAATACGAAACTGGCGGTATTGCAAAAGATGGAGCAAAGATGGTAACCGCTGTCTCTTGCTCGCGTGTACCTAAATTTACGGTGATTATCGGTGGCTCTTTCGGCGCTGGAAATTATGGCATGTGTGGTAGAGCTTTCGATCCACGTTTTTTGTGGATGTGGCCGAATGCACGCATTTCTGTGATGGGCGGAGAGCAGGCGGCGGGCGTTATGGCTACGGTGACGCGCAGCAAAATGGAGCGTGAAGACAAAAGCTGGTCTGAAGAGGATGAGGCGAAATTTAGAGCGCCTATCGTGCAAAAATACGAGCGTGAAGGACACCCTTATTATGCCTCTGCACGCCTTTGGGATGATGGTGTTATTGATCCAGCTGATACGCGACGCATTTTAAGCTTAGCATTGGCAGCAAGTTTAAACGCGCCCATAGATGAGACGAATTACGGCGTATTTAGAATGTAGATGATGTATATGGATAACTTATGAGTGATGACATTGTAATACTTGATATTGACAGCGGGGTGGCGAGTATCACCCTTAATCGTGGTGCTGTGCACAATGCCTTTGATGAAGTGATGATTGCACGACTCAGCGAGGTGTTTGATGAACTCTCTGAGCGTCATGACGTTATTGCGGTGGTCCTGCGGGGCGCGGGCAAGAGTTTTTCTGCCGGCGCAGATTTGAACTGGATGAGGCGCGCAGCGACTTTTAGCTTAGAACAGAATAAAGCCGACGCACTCGGCTTGGCGAGCATGTTAGATAAGCTCAACCGATTACCAAAACTAACGATTGCTTGTGTACAGGGTGCAGCCATGGGCGGCGGCATAGGATTAGTGAGCTGTTGTGATATTGTTATTGCCGATAATACGGCGAAATTTGCCTTATCGGAAGTAAAGTTAGGACTCATACCGGCGACGATTTCGCCTTATGTTTTAGCGGCAATTGGTGCACGTCAAGCGCGTCGATATTTCCAAACTGGCGAGCGCTTCGGCGTTGAGCAGGCACACCAAATTGGGCTGGTGCATATTGTTGCCGAACATCAAGAGGATATGTCAGCGCAACTCCAACATATTTTAAAAGAAGCACAGGCAAATGGCCCTATGGCCATGGCGAGTGCCAAGGAGCTTTGTCTCGATTTTGCTGGAAAAGCCATCAACGTCGAACTGATCAATGAAAGCGCGAGTCGTATTGCCGCCACACGCGCTGGTGAAGAAGCGAAAGAAGGCTTGTCGGCTTTCTTGGAAAAACGAAAAGCTGAGTTTTGAGCTTGAGATACGTAGTGGGGGCGTGCATATTTTATGTTTAAAAAAATACTGATAGCCAATCGCGGCGAAATTGCTTGTCGTGTTATAAAAACAGCGCGAAAAATGGGCGTTAAATGTGTTGCGGTTTATTCTACAGCCGATAGGCGAGCGCTACATGTGCGTCTAGCAGATGAGTCTGTTTGTATTGGCGAAGCGAAGTCCAGCGAGTCGTATCTTAGGGGCGATGTCATTATTAAAGCTGCGCTGACTTGTGGTGCAGAGGCCATCCATCCGGGGTACGGGTTTTTATCCGAAAACGCTGAATTTGAGCGTGCATGCGCCGCCGCCGGACTGGTATTTATTGGACCTTCTGCGGATTCTATTTCTGCGATGGGGCTAAAGGATTGCGCCAAAGATACTATGAACAAGGCCGGTGTGCCAGTTGTACCAGGGTATCAAGGCAAGCAACAGGACGATAGCTTTCTCGGTGAAAAGGCACAAGAGATAGGCTATCCAGTTTTGATTAAGGCGGTTGCTGGCGGTGGTGGCAAGGGCATGCGCTTGGTTGAGCACGCGTCTGATTTTATTGAGTCTCTAGCAACATGTCGGCGTGAATCAAGCGCTGCTTTTGCTAATGATCATCTTTTGATCGAGAAATATCTCATCCAGCCACGTCATATCGAAGTTCAGGTTTTTGGCGATACGCAAGGAAACGTGGTCCATCTATTTGAGCGTGATTGTTCTTTACAAAGGCGTCATCAAAAAGTAGTTGAAGAGGCGCCTGCACCAAATATATCAGATAGATTTCGTAACGAAATATGCAGCGCAGCTGTACGAGCGGCTCAAGCGATTAACTACTATGGCGCGGGAACGGTTGAGTTCATTGTACAGGGTGATACTTTTTATTTTATGGAAATGAACACTCGTTTGCAGGTTGAGCATCCAGTGACCGAAATGATTACTGGGCAGGATTTAGTGGAATGGCAGTTGCGTGTTGCCTGCGGAGAGAGATTACCTCTGACTCAAGACGAGATTGCCATTAATGGCCATGCTTTTGAATCGAGACTTTATGCCGAAGATCCATCAAAGGACTTTATGCCGCAAACTGGCCGTGTTCATTATTTTTCTTATCCTCAACAAAGCCAATACATGCGTGTTGACACTGGCATTGAGGCCGG
>Ga0207991_1000014_pt1 | contig 102967 bp, 91 predicted proteins | sample ETN07SmetaG_FD_185786 | JGI IMG/M metagenome (GOLD analysis project Ga0207991, IMG submission 185786) | Marine microbial and viral communities from oxygen minimum zone, Eastern Pacific Ocean - ETNP2014F14-07SV275 (SPAdes) (version 2) | ecosystem: Environmental > Aquatic > Marine > Oceanic ...
CTGCTCGTAGCTGCCACCCCGGGTGAGAAAGTCAATCCGCTCACTCAGAATACGCAGCAACTGCTCCAATCCGGCGCGATCGCGCGCCAGTACGTCAAAGGCCACCAGCATGCCCACCGCCGGGCGCGGTGTGGTGATGCCCTGCTGATGAGCACCGTGCCAGGGATAGGCTTGACCAGTGGTTGCGCTGGTCGGTGCATCGGCTACCTCGGCAGTGCGCGCCGGCTGACTCGCCAACGCGCCACCGCTCAGACCAGCAGCCGCAATACCGGCACCGGCGGCGCCAAGCCCCTGCAGAAAACGTCGACGATCCAGCCCGGCGAACGGGCAACCCAGGGATGAAGTGTCATGCTTACTCATGCAATGCAATCCTAATTGGCCGCTGCAAGCAGCGGGTTGACGTTGGCCAGCTGCGCCGCCAGCGCTTCGGTCAGCGGCAGTACGGTTGGCGCACTGCCCTCAGACATCTGTGCAGCCAGGGCCTGATTGGCCTCGGCCAGTTGCGCCGCCTGCTCCGGGTGCGCCTGTTGCAGCACGGGAACCACCAGACTCACGACCTTGTCCACGCCCTGCTGCAGACTCATCAGATCAGCCAGCGCCAGCTCACTCAGTTGGGCCTGCCCCTGCTGCTGGTCATGCCAGGCCTGCAGCACGCGACCGGCACCGCGAGCCAGCTGCGGCGCGGGCACGCCCTCAGCGCGCAGGCGCTCGCGCAACTCAGCCACATCGTGATTAAGCTGCTCGGCTACCGGCAGCAATCCATCGAGGCTTTGCTGTTCGAACAATCCGTAAGCCAGACGCTGAAACCCCATGAACTCAGGGTCCTGTTCGCGCTGGGCGAAGTAGTCGGCGCGGGCGTTGAGACGCTGATCCAGATCGCTGAACAGGCCAACGGCCAGGGCCATCTGCTGATCCACCGTACGCGCCGCCCGATAGGCCTGCTGAGCGGCGCTCAGGTCACCGGCCGCAATCTGCTGCTGCAGCTGTTCAGCCGCCTTTGCCAGGGCGCGCCCACGTAGCGTGAGATACACCTGATATTCGGCCAACGGCCCGATCAGCGCGCGGGCGGACACTTCCGTCACGCGCTCACTGCCATCGCCCTCGGTGACCGTCAGCGTGCCTTGGGGGTTGCTCAGCAGGCCGCAGGTCATCGCGTACTCACCGGGCGTCAGTTGTGCACTCAGCTGTTGCCGCATGCCCGGCGCAATGTTCTCGCGCTCCTCCAGCACCATCACACCATCGAGAATCTCCCACTCGATAGCCCGCTCCGAGCCGTTGATGACGGTAAATCGCCGCTTACCCGCCGGCACCGAAATGGCATTGGGTACGCACCCTTTGGCGGTAACCGTCACCTCGGTACTGTCGGCGTGCGGTGCGGCAGACTTGCCGCCCAGCGAGACATAGAACAGCGCCAGCGCACCCAGCATCAGCAACGCGGCCGCGACCAGGCCGGCCCGCAGGGCCAGACGGCTGGGCGCAGAAACAGGAGAATCAGTCATCAGAAGACACTCGCAAGCAGTTGAAAAACAGACCTGAGCCAATCAGCCCCGAGCTGCAGAGGGCCCAGGCAGTGCCTGGGCAGGCGGCCAGAAGAAAGCGCACAGCGCCAGGGCCAAGTACCCGAGGTAGGCCACCAGCTCACTCACGCTGGGCGCCGGGTAATAGCCAAAGATGCCGGCAAACAGGCTGCCCAGCGCGGTATCCAGCGGTAGCCAGTCACTCAGATCAAAGACCACCGCCTGAGCGTGGTTCCACAGTCCCGCCTCGTGCAGCGCCCGCACCGAGCCGGCAAACAGTCCGGCGGCCACCAGCAGAATGAACAGCCCGGTCAGGCGGAAGAAGTACTTGAGGTTCAAGCGCAGGCTGCCGCGGTAGAAGGTCCAGCCCACCAGCGCCGCGCAGAGCACGCCGAGGAGCGCGCCCAGCGGCGCGCCATGGCTATGACTTTGCTGGAATACCGCCAGCAAGAAGAAGATCGACTCCAGCCCCTCACGGGCTACCGCCAGAAATACCATGCCGATCAGCGCCCAGGTGTGCTGGCGGCCCTGGGCAAACGCCTGATCCAGCGCCCCGGTCAGCTCGCCACGCAACCCTTGGGCGGCGCGACGCATCCAGAACACCATCCAGGTCAGCATCGCCACAGCAACAAAGCCCACCAGGGCCTCAAACAGCTCCTGCTGGCGTTGCGGAAACTCGGCACTGACAAACTGCAAGCCCGCACCAGCCAGCAACGCCAGACTGACCGCCAGGAAAATGCCGATCCATACCAGCGGCATCCAGCTCGCGCGCCCCGTCTGGCGCAGGTAGGTCGCAATGATGCCAACGATCAGCGCCGCCTCGAGGCCTTCGCGCAGCATGATAAGAAAGGGGATGAACATGAATGAAGTCGCAGATGAGAATTGATACGCAACAATGATACCTGTAACAAAATATGTAACAAGCAGCAAAACCGTATCCGATATGGAAACACTGAATTCTAATCTGGCACTGCAAGGAAGGTATACAGTAGTAGGGCGGACAAAGCCGCAGGCGTGTCCGCCTGTAGGCCTCAATGCTGACATCGGTGGTTTGAGCGGGTGGACTAGGGCAGCGTAGTCCACCAGAGCCACACCGCATCACCCTGTCCCGCGGACACGCCTACGGCTTAGTCCGCCCTACCCGCCCAAGCGTGGAATCGGGGACTAACCGAGCAGCCCGGAGAACGGCAGATAGCGCACCAGGTCGCCCGCAGCAAAGGTCTGACCTGCCGGGACGCACAGCAGCCCGGTGGCCTGGCTGGCGCTGCTGAGCACGCCGGAGCTTTGATTGCCGGCCAGCTGCACCGCGCCCTGCTCTACTCGCGCACGCAGATACTCATCGCGACTGCCAGCCCGGTTCCAGGCGCAACCGGCGGGCAGCTCAAACTGGGCCGGGGCGGTCTCGAGCGCTCCCAGGCGGGTCAGCAGGTACGGGCGCACCAGCAACAAAAAGGTGACCAAGGTTGCCGCCGGGTTACCCGGCAAACCGAGCACGGGCGTGTCGGCGTAAGCCGCCAGGGTAAAAGGCTTGCCCGGCTTGATCGCCAGCTTCCACAGATCCACAGCGCCGCCCTCGCGCAGCGCCTGTCCCAGGCAATCCGCCTCGCCAACCGAGACGCCACCGGAGGTGATAATCACATCGGCCTGCGCACTCAGCTCGCGCAGGCGCGCGTGGGTAGCAGCCAGGTCATCCGGCAGGATGCCGGCATCCAGCACGGTCTGGCCCAGGCCCTTGAGCAGCCCGATCAGGGTGAAGCGATTGCTGTTGTAGATCTGCCCCGGCGCCAACGCCTCGCCCGGCTCCACCAGCTCATCACCGGTCGACACCACTGCCACCCGCAGCGGCTGACGCACCGATACGTCCGCCAAACCGACCGAGGCGATTACACCCAGCTCTTGCGGGCGCAGGCGCACACCGGCGGCGATCACCTGCGCGCCCGCCGCAATATCCTGTCCGCGCCGACGCACGTTCTGGCCGGACACAACAGGCGCCTGCAGCTGCGCCACCTCTCCCTGCTGCGCCACGTTTTCCTGCATCTGCACCGCATCGGCACCGGCCGGCAGTGGCGCGCCGGTAAAGATGCGCGCACAGGTCCCCGGCTGCAGCGGCTGCGGCGCCATGCCCGCCATAATCCGCTGACTGACCGGCAAGCCACTCGCCATGGCCGCAGCCAGATCGCTGCTGGCCAAGGCATAGCCGTCCATCGCACTGTTGTCCCAGGGCGGCACGTCCGCCGCAGCGACTACCGGCTCGGCCAGAACACAACCCAACGCATCTGCCAGCGGCACCTTGACGACGGCCGTCGGCGGGTGCTCGGCCGCACTCGCCAGCAAGCGCTCAAGGGCGGTGGCGACCGGCATCAGACTCATGCGCGACGACCACACTGCTCGGCACTGCCCAGGTGCTGCACAAAGTTGCAGGGGCGTGTGCGGCTGTCCAGTTGCGGCTCTAGAATACGCGTCCAGGCGGTACGACAGGCGTTGGTCGAGCCCGGCATGCAGGCCACCAGCGTGCGGTTGGCCAGGCCCGCCAGCGCGCGGGACTGAATGGTCGACGTGCCGATATCTTCTACCGACACCTGACGGAACAGCTCGCCAAAGCCTTCCACCTGCTTGTCCAACAACGGGGCAATCGCCTCGGGCGTGCTGTCGCGACCAGTGAAGCCGGTCCCACCGGTAACCAGCACCACCTCGATCTCGGGGTCGGCAATCCAGGCCGACACCACCGCCCGGATACGATACAGGTCATCAGGATAAAGTTGCCGATCAGCCAGGTGATGACCGGCGGCCTGCAGGCTATCAGCCAGCAACTGCCCGGAGGTGTCAGACTCCAGCGTACGGGTGTCACTGACGGTGAGCACGGCGATGTTCAGAGGGCAAAAGGGGGCGTCGGGCTTGCTGCTCATGGGTGGAATCCTTGTCGAAGATAAAATCAGGCAGGCGCGAACCCGTGTCATTGTTCGCTGCTTGCCGCGCTGTTATAACACAGGGCAACCTTGCACGGAGTCCTGTCATGCCCAACCCGATCAACCTCAGCGCACTAGTGCTGGCCGGCGGCCAAGGCAGCCGGCTGGGCGGTATCGACAAGGGGTTGATGGTCTATCATGGCGAGCCCGTGGCCGCCCATCTGAGCCGATTGCTGGCCTCGCTGAGCAATGAAGTGCTGATCAGCTGTAACCGTAACGCCGACCAGTACCAACAGTGGGCCGACCGGCTGGTCAGCGACCCGCAACCCGACTACCCCGGTCCGCTGCTGGGCATTCTCAGCGCACTGCGGGTCGCGCGCGGCAGCCATCTGCTGGTCGTGCCCTGCGACATGCCGCGACTGGACGCGCCGCTACTGCGAGCGCTGGTCGCGCTGGCCTGCGAGCACCCCGAGCGGCCCATCGCGCTGCAGAGCGCAGAACAGTTGCAGCCGCTGATCTGCATATTGCCGCGCAGCCTGCTCAACACGCTGGAGCAGGCCTGGCAAGCCGGCCAACGCAGCCCGTATCGCTGGCTGACAGAACAGCACGTGCTGACCGTCAGGGTCGAAGAAAACGACCCACGCCTGCTCAACGCCAACACCCGCAGCCAATGGCACACCCACTTTAAACGCCACAGCCCCCAGCAACGGCGCTAACGTCCAAGCCAACCGGTGGGCAAACCTGCGGCCTGCCCACCCTACAAAGGACCGCACCAACCGTAGGGTGGCCTAAGCGAAGCGTGCCCACCATCAGCGCCACAGCCTCCACCACCAGCGGTGGAGTCGCCCTGCACACCCGCTAACTCCGCGAAAAACGGCAATTTTTTTCGATTGCCTCTTGTGCGAAAAGCTCTTTTAGGTAAAATGCCGCCCACAACGGAGCGTAGCGCAGCCTGGTAGCGCGTCTCGTTCGGGACGAGAAGGTCGCTGGTTCGATTCCAGTCGCTCCGACCAACAGCAAAACCCCTGACTCAGTGAGTCAGGGGTTTTTCTTTTTGTGCTCGCAAAAAGCAGACGACCGGGCCTTCACCCGGCCGCCCCTCCATCAGTCCAGCATCTCGCGCAACACGTGGTGCAGAATGCCGCCCGCCTTAAAGTAGGCAATCTCGTTGGCGGTATCGATCCGACACAGCACCTCAAACTCGACCACCTTGCCTTCCGGGGTGTGTGCCTTCACCTGCAGACGCTGGCCCGGCTTGAGGTTGTCGTCGATGCCCAGAATATCGATCTGCTCATGCCCATCCAGTCCCAGCTCGGCGACATTTTTGCCGTCGACAAACTGCAGCGGCAGCACGCCCATGCCAACCAGGTTGGAGCGGTGAATCCGCTCAAAGCTCTCGGCTAGCACCGCCTTGACGCCCAACAGGTTGGTGCCCTTGGCGGCCCAGTCACGGCTTGAGCCAGTGCCATACTCCTTGCCCGCCAACACCACCAGCGGCGTACCTTCGCTCTGGTAGCGCATGGCGGCATCGTAAATCGACAGGCGCTCACCGGACGGCACGTGGATGGTCTCGCCACCCTCTTCGCCGCCCAGCATGCGGTTGCGAATACGGATATTGGCGAAGGTACCGCGCATCATCACCTCGTGGTTACCACGACGCGAGCCGTAGGAGTTGAAGTCATCCGGCTCCACGCCCTGGGCCTGCAGGTATTCGCCCGCTGGCGAGCTGGCCTTGATGTTGCCGGCCGGCGAAATGTGGTCAGTGGTGATGGAGTCACCAAACACCGCCAGTACCCGCGCCTGCTCGACCGACTGCAATGGCGCCAGCGGCTGATCGATGGCTTCAAAGTACGGCGGATGCTTCACATAGGTGGAGGCATCATTCCAAGCGTAGGTCTTGCCCTCGCCCACAGCAATCGAGCGCCAATGCTCATCGCCGGTAAATACATCGGCGTAGCGGCTGCGGAACATGTCGTCCTCCACCAGCGCCACCGCATCGGCGATATCCTGATTGCTCGGCCAGATGTCTTTGAGGAACACCGGGCGATTGTCGGCATCCAGCCCCAGCGGCTCTTCGCGCAGGTTGATACGCGTATTGCCGGCCAGCGCATAAGCCACCACCAGCGGCGGCGACGCCAGCCAGTTGGCCTTGACCTGCGGATGCACCCGGCCTTCAAAGTTGCGGTTACCCGAGAGCACGGCCGAGACGGCCAGGTCATGCTCGCTGACGACCTTCGACACCTCATCAGGCAGCGGTCCGGAGTTACCGATACAGGTGGTGCAGCCGTAACCCACCAGGTTGAAGCCCAGCTGGTCCAGACTGTCGGTCAGGCCGGCCTTCTCCAGATAATCGGTCACCACCTTGGAACCCGGCGCCAGCGAGGATTTAACCCAGGGCTTGCGCATCAACCCGCGTTCAACGGCGTTTTTGGCCAGTAGGCCGGCGGCCATCATCACGCTGGGGTTGGAGGTGTTGGTGCAGGAGGTAATCGCAGCAATCACCACTGCGCCATGATCCAGCACGTGTTCTTCACCATCCACCGTAATCGAGGCCTGAGCGTTGGGGCCGCCCACCGCTGTGCCACCGCCGCCTTCGCCTTCCAGACGCGCCTGCTCGCTGTCAGCCGGCGTCATCTGCAGCGCCAGCAGCTCTTCAAAGGCGGCCGGCACATCCGGCAGCGCGACACGGTCCTGCGGGCGGCGAGGACCGGCGAGACTCGCCTCAACCTCGCCCATGTCCAGGTGCAATGTGTCGGTAAACTCCGGCTCATCACCGGCCTCACGCCACAGGCCCTGGGCTTTGCAATACGCCTCTACCCGCGCAACCACCTCGTCAGGCCGGCCAGTCAGGCGCATGTAACGCAGGGTTTCGTCGTCCACCGGGAAAAAGCCGCAGGTAGCACCGTACTCCGGCGCCATATTGGCGATGGTCGCGCGGTCAGCCAGCGGCAGGTCCGCCAGGCCGTCACCGTAAAACTCGACAAACTTGCCGACCACGCCCTTGGCACGCAGCATCTGGGTCACGGTCAGCACTAGGTCAGTCGCGGTAATGCCTTCACGCATACGACCGGTCAGCTTGAAGCCGATTACCTCAGGGATCAGCATCGACACCGGCTGCCCGAGCATCGCAGCCTCGGCCTCAATGCCACCCACCCCCCAGCCCAATACACCCAGGCCGTTGATCATGGTGGTGTGCGAGTCGGTACCCACCAGGGTGTCGGGCCAGGCCCACTGCTCACCGTCCACCTCTGCGGCCCAGACGGTCTGCGCCAGATATTCCAGATTGACCTGGTGACAGATACCCGTGCCCGGTGGCACCACACGGAAGTTGTTAAAGGCTTTCTGCCCCCAGCGCAAAAATTCATAGCGTTCGCCGTTGCGCTGCATTTCAATCTCCACGTTTTGCGCAAAGGCCTGGTCACTGGCAAAGCGGTCCACCATCACCGAATGGTCGATGACCAGATCAACCGGCGACAGCGGATTGATCTGTTCAGGATCGCCATTGGCACGGGCCACCGCATCGCGCATGGCAGCCAGGTCGACCACGGCGGGCACGCCGGTAAAGTCCTGCATCAGTACCCGCGCCGGGCGGTATTGAATCTCACGGTCAGAGCGCCGCTCCTTCAGCCAGTCCGCCATCGCCTTGATGTCGTCCTGCGTCACGGTTTCGCCGTCTTCGTTGCGCAGCAGGTTTTCCAGCAGCACCTTGAGCGACTTGGGCAAGCGCTTAAGCTCCGGCAGCGTCTCTGCGGCCTGGGCCAACGAGTGGTACAGGTAGGTGCTATCACCGACGGCTAGTTGCGCGCGGGACTTCAGGCTGTCTTTCACGGACATATCTCCTCCTAATGTCGAGCACTGGCCACGTTTGTGGTTGCTATAATGGTTCGGTGCCAGCACATGTATTTGGTCCTGAGAGCCGCAATGTCTGTCTGCGCTCTGTGTTCGGAAGACCATAGTGCGCCAAAAATGTTCATGCGGACTATAAAGACACAGTGTTCTGTGACCGATACACCAAGCATAGACAACCCGGCACCCCTGCCAACCCGGCGATCGTGCCGAGAGTCACTCAGTAGAGAATCCGAACATGCGCAACAACCAGCCCGTCACTCAACGAGAACGCACCTTTCCCGAGACCCAGCGGCTGATCTCCACCACCAACCTCAAGGGCATCATCACTTACTGCAATGACGCTTTTGTGGACGTCAGTGGCTTCACCCGGGAAGAGTTGATCGGCAGCCCGCACAATATGGTGCGCCACCCCGACACACCGGCTGCGGTGTTCGCTCACATGTGGGCCGACCTCAAGCGCGGGCGCGCCTGGATGGGCATCGTCAAGAACCGCTGCAACAACGGCGATCACTACTGGGTCAATGCGTTTGTCACACCGATTTATGAGAACGGCCAGGTTCAGGGCTACGAGTCGGTACGGGTGCGCACCACACCCGGCCAGGTGCAACGGGCCGAAGCCTTGTACCAACGCCTGAATAGTGGCCGCAAGGCGGTTACGGCCGACTGGGCTGGCATGGCCCTGACTATCGTCCCCAGCGCACTGATGCTGGCTATCGGCGCTGCGGCAGGTGCGGCGCTGGGCTGGAGCGGCGTTGCGCTGGCGGTCGTGCTGGGTATTCCGGCCGGTCTTGGCCTCAAGGCACTGCTCGACAAGCGCCTTGAGCGCATCATCGGAGCCGCCGAGAGCACCATTACCGACCCGTTGCTGGCGCAGATGTATACGCCCTATCAAGGTGCGTTGGGACAGATCGAAATGGCCATCCACAGCCAGCAGGCGCGCCTGCAAACCTGTCTGACTCGCCTGGCCGACAGTGCCGAACGGCTCAAGCAACAAGCCAGCGAGGCCAGCCAGCTGGCCAGTCAGAGCAGTCAGGGTCTGGCGCAGCAACGCGCCGAGACCGATCAGGTCGCCGCAGCGATCAACCAGATGGCCGCTGCCACCCAGGAAGTCTCAGGCAACGTGCAAAGCACCGCCGACGCCACCCACGAGGCCAGCGAGTTGTCATTGCACGGCAAGACGGTCGCTACCCGCGCGCGGCAAGCGATGGAAAGCCTGTCCGGCGCCGTAAACTCAGCCACCACCATTACCAACCAACTCGCCAACGATGCCCGCGAAATCGGCAGCGTCGTCGACGTGATCAAGGGCATCGCCGAACAGACCAACCTGCTGGCTCTCAACGCCGCCATCGAAGCAGCCCGCGCCGGCGAACAGGGACGTGGTTTTGCTGTGGTCGCGGACGAGGTGCGCGCCCTTGCCAGCCGCACCGCCGAGTCGACCGAGCAAATTCATAATCTGATTGCCAACCTGCAGCAAGCCGCACAAAGCACGGTAGACAGCATGCGCTCGGGCAACGAGCAGGCCGAACGCGGCGTACAACAGGTCAGCGAGGCGGACGACGCACTGGAGGGCATTCGCCAGGCCATCGAACGTATCAACGAAATGGCCAGCCAGATTGCCAGCGCAGCGGAGGAGCAAAGCAGTGTGGCCGAAGAAATCAACCGCAACGTCAGCAACATCGCCAATCTGGCAGACAACACCTCTCGCGATGCCCAGCGCAGCGCTGCACTGAGCAACGAGCTGACGGCCACCGCCGAGGCGCAGGTCAATCTGGTGGAGCGCTTTAACCGGCGCTAGTCGGGTTCAGCCCTGGCAGCAGCACCGGTTCTGCGCGAGCGCGCAACGCTTGGGGGGGAGGCAAGGCTTGCTCCAGCGCTTGCCACAGCGCGGCAGGTGCCTGATCCGGCACCTTGCCAAAGCGCCATTGCCCAATAGCCGCTAGCGCATCGGCGATGGCCGCTCGGCGCGGCGCGCTCAGCCCACTGGTCTGCTGCTCCAGCAGGTACCAGGCCTGCAGGCAGGCGGCATAATCCTGCGCCTTGGCGGCCGTCCGCAGCTGCAATAACGCGCTGACACCAAGCGCATCGCGCTGACGCCTGCGCAGCTGTTGGTGACGCCGCCAGCGCGGCCGTAACCCATACCACGCAGCCCACAACAGCAAGAACGCCACCACGAGCAGCAGCACCAGCCAATACTCGGAGCGCTCAACTGCGGCCGCTAAACTCGCCCCGGAGACCTTCAACGCCAGGCCATCAAGTTGCGCGGTTGCGACTTTCTGGTGTCCGGTGTCAAACCAGCTCAGCGCCATAGGCGGCAGACGAGTCGAGCCGCCGGCCTGAGCGATATAGGTATACCGCTCAATACGTTTGCCGCCGTCGTCGGCCTCGCTCACCTGCGGCGAGGCCACGTACAACGCCATACCAGCTACCTCTGCCTGCGCGTCCAGTGCCGGCAGCAGCAGAGCGCTCCCCCCCTCGATGCTCAGGGTGATCTCGCGCTCCAGACTGTCGCCTACCGCCAGTTCGACCGGGTCATCGGTCTTGGCATCAAGCAGCTCAGCGGTGCCCTGGCCGTCGGTCGCGCTGCGGGTCAGCGTGAAGCGCTGCGTTAGCGTGACGGCGCGACCGGCCACGTAGGGTGACAAGCCCGAAGCCGCCGCCGGTATCGTTGCCGTCAGGGTCTGCGCCTCAGTAACCACCTGCTGACTCAGGACCTCACCGCTGTCCGGGCCCTGATACGTCACCGTCAGTGTCTGCGCGCCCAAATTGAACTGACCCGCCGCCAGCGGCGTCAGCTGATAGCTGCGCGTCACGCCGGACCAGGTGCGCCCGTCGATACGACGGCTCAGCGGTGTGGTTGCACGCGCGCCCAACTGGACACGCAGCTGAGGCTGATCCAGCTCGGCAAACACCACGGGCTTCGGCATGAAGGTCGGAACCAGCACGGTGATCCGCAAGCGAGCGCTTTGCCCGGGCGCCACCTCAGCGGGCGTCAGCTCGCTCGACACTTGGGGGGCCAGCGCCGTCGCTGTCTCGGGAGCGGCTTGCGCGAGCACCCGGACTGAGAGGCTCAGGCCGCTCAGGAGCAACAGCATCACGGCCACCGATCTGGCAACCAGGGCTCCGCCAACACGATAGTTCATGAGCCCGCCTCCGCTGCTTCCAGCGCGAACCGCTGGCGCAAATACTCGCCGGTGTCAGCGTCGATAGCGTCGATCCACTGATCCGGACTCAGCAGCTCGTCCCCTCGCTCAGCCTGTATGCTGGTTTGCTCGCCGCGCTCAGCCTGATTGTCAAACACCACCTCGTCCGCGCCCTCACCGGCCTCCTCGCCGGTATCGGACTGCTCGCGGGTCTTCTCGACATAATCGAGGATCTGTTTGGCCAAGGCCAGATTCCGCTCCCCGTCGGGGTAGTCCGGGTCCCTTTGCAACACGGTTTCAAAGGCCTGAACCGCGTCGCGATACTGACGATTGCGAATCATCGCGACGCCCTGGGTATAGGCCGCCTCAGCCGTATCGACCTGCGCCAGCGTGGTGATCGCCGCGGCGTACTGACCATCACGAAACTGGGCATAGCCCTGCCAGGCCGGATCCACAAAGTGCTCACTGGCGCGGGCATAATCGCGCCGCGACATCCACCAACGCCCTTGCTGATCCGGCGTTAAAAAGGCATCCCAGAGCCCCTGCAGCCAGGGTGAAACCGCTTCCCGCTGTGGCTCCGCCCGCTTGGCAACAGAACCGCTGTTGTGCTGCGCCAGCGCGCTGTCGGGCCACCAGGCCGCAGCCGGAGCCAGCCATAGCAACAGGGCGGCCGCCCCCAGCACCCAACCCCGTCGAAACCACAGTAACGCCAGCACCGCCGCCGGCCAGGCCAGCCAGACGCCGTTATCCTGCCAGGCCAGGCGATCATCATCGCGCAGCGCCTGTGCATAGGCGCTGGCAAGCAGCTTCTCCAACTGCGCGAGATCCGTATCATCGGCGCTCACCTGAACGCGGCGGGCGTCGATACTGGCCAGCACCGCATCCTGCTGCCCCTCGGGCAGCATCTGCAGAATCGCCAGCGCGTTGCCGTCATCGCCCCCCGCAAAGGGCGGCGCATTCCTGGCGGCCATGCCATCGCTAACCAACACAATCGTTCCCTTGACGGCACTGGCCTCCAGCACCGCCTGCGCCAAAGCGTACGCCTCGGCCGCGACATCACCGTCCTTGGGCATCACCTGCGGACTCAGACCTTCGAGATAAGGCTTGATCAGTTGGGGGTCATTGGTCAGCGGCACCACCAGATGGGCAGAGCCGGCATAAGCGATCAGCGCGGTGTCGGCTCCGGCTCGGCTCGCCAGCAGGCTTTCGATCTTGTGCTTGGCGCGCTCAAGCCGGCTGGGCGGCACATCGCTCGCCAGCATGCCCGGCGTCACTTCCAGGGCAATCACCAGGGGCGCGGTCTGGCTGACGGAGGGGTTGGCTACCCGGTTCCAGCTCGGACCAGCCAGCCCCGTCAGCAAGCAGATCATCAACGCCGCCAGGATATGAGCAGGAGATACCCGGCCGTTGCGCGCCTGGCCGGTGCGCAGCGCGCTGGCCAGGTGCGGCGCAAAGTGCCTGGACACCTGATCAGCCTGCTGCTGACGCCGCCGGGACCACCACCAGAGGCCAGCCACAACCGGCAGGCCAAGAAACCACCATGGCCGCAAGAAATGAAAGGCAGACAGCACCTCGAACACCGTCATAGCGGCGCCCTCGCCGACAGCTGCCCGTTACGCAGCGCCCAGGCCAGCGCCATCACCAGCAGTGTCAGCCCCATGGGCCAGGCTGCCAGCGGCCGACGCTCCCGGTAGCTGTGATCGGCCACCTTGCGCGGTGCCAGCGCATCAATCTGTTGGTAGACCTGCGCAAGCGCCGCTTGGTCGGCAGCGGTGAAGTCCGCACCGCCGGTCGCTGCCGCAATAGCCTTGAGCGTGGCGGTATCAACGCGGTTCTCGCCGCTGCCATTCGGGTCACCAATGGCGATGGTGATGATGCGCACCTGGCGATCGGCAGCAATCTGCGCGGCATTGACCGGGCTCATGCGACTGCCTGTGTCAGCGCCATCACTGAGCAGAATCAGCAAGCGCTGCTCCACTTCACTGGCATCAAACTGACGAATCGCCAGACCGATCGCGTCACCCAGCGCCGTATGCGGGCCGGCCATGCCAACCTGTGTGCGCTTCAGCAGCGCCTGCAGCGTGTCCAGATCGGTGGTCAGCGGCGACTGCACATAGGCCTTTGAACCAAACACCAGCAGCGCCACGCGCTCCCCCTCGCGGCCCTGCAAAAAGTCAGCAATAACCTGTTTCACCCCTTCCAGGCGCTGCAGCGGAGCCTCGCCCTGAGCGGCAAAATCCTTCTCATCCATGGAGCCGGAGATATCGACCGCGACGATCAGATCCCGCGCGGAGGTCTGCCAATGAATCGGCGCACTGACCTGCTCCGGCCGTGCGAGCGCCAGCACCAGCAGGGCCCAGCACAGCGCGCCTGTCAGCCACACCCAGAGTGGGCGCGCCACGACCTGCGCCCCATCAGACGGGGCAACACCGGCAGCGGCAAGGTAGCGATGAAAAAACGGTAACCGCAGCGCTGGCATACGCTGTTTATGCGGTGGTGCCAACCAGAACACCAACACCGGCAACGGCAGCAGCAACAGCGCCAGCGGCGCAGCAAGCTCAATCACCGGTGCCTCTGGACAGCGCACGGTGGGTATTGATCCAGCGCTCGACCCGCAGGGTCAGGTCTGCAATATCGCTGCTGTGCTGGGCGCCAGACTGTGGGCAATAGGTCAGACGAGACAGGCGGGCGATGGACGGTGCGTCAAAACACGGGGTATCCGGGGCCGTGCACTGATTCAGAAAATCGCACCAACGCTCGTCCCTGAGCGATGCCACCTGCGCCCGCGGGAAAGCCGCCAGCGCAGTACGCCGCAGCACCTCCGCCAGCGCCGCAGCGCCCTCGCCCGCGGCCAGCCGCCGACGCAATTGCTGCAAGGCAGCCCGGCGATAGCGGTTGGCGCGCCAATGGCGGTAGCGGCGCCAGGCCAACACCGTCAGCACCAGCAGCAATAGGCCGCCCAGCACCGCCCAGCCCCAGGTCTGCGGCCACCAGGACACCGCCGCAGGTTCTGGCACCGGCGATAGCAAGTCGATCATTTCCGGCAGCATCAAGGTATCGGGCACCGCAGCCGAGCTGTCGGCTATAGCCTCAGCGTCTGCCACGGGACCCCCCCAACAACCGATACAGCTGAGCAACCGTAGGCTCGCCGGCGCTCAACGGGGCAATCGACAGACCATAACGCTGTTGCCACTGCAGCAGTTGCTCACGCCGCTGTTGCGAAACCGCATCCAGTGCTGAACGAATCCGCGCGTCACCGGTATCCAGCCAAGCCTGCACCGTACCATCGGACACTACCTGCCCCAGGTCATCAGGTAGGTGCTCGGCCAGCGGGTCGGTCACCGGAGCCAGCACAACATCGTTGTGCTGACACAGCGCACTCAGCAGCGCCTCACTGCGCGCGCCAATCACGTCAAAATCACTCAGCACAATCACCAGATAATCCCGTCGGGCCAGCCTGGCAACCGACTCCAGCACGTTATCCAGCGACGTCGGTGCACCTGCCGGCGCATCGGCATGCAACGCCTGGTTGGCACTGGCCAGCAACTGCAGAAAATGCATGACGCCCGCTCTCGAACGTGCGGGTCGACATTCGGTGACGCCGGCATCGGTCACCAGCACCGCGCCAACCCGGTCCTGCTGGGCCAGCAGGGCGAAGGCCAGCAAGGCAGCCGCCTCGGCGGCAACTACCGACTTCATGGCGTACACACTGCCGAAAAACATGGACATGCGCTGATCGACAACAATCAGTGCGGGGCGGTCGCGCTCCTCGGTAAACACCCGCACATGAGGTTCGCCGGTACGCGCGGTTACGCGCCAATCAATGTTGCGAACATCGTCCGAGGGCAAATAGCCGCGCAGCTCAAGAAAGTCCAGCCCGCGCCCGCGCAATCGAGAGCCGTGACGCCCGCTCAGTACGCTACTGGCCGGCTGCCGGGGCATCAAGTTCAGCGCCTTGGCGTGTCTTTCCAGGCTGCGCAGATGGGCCAGGTCAACATGCACTCGGTTGTCGAGCGCGTCCGCTGAAGCCGCCCCCACAACCGGCGCTACCCGAGGTTGGAAAAGTACCATGCCGCCCTCCTGTCCCCCTGCTGTACCCCTGCTGTACCCCGTTTGCCGCCTGCCTCAGGGCAGCGCCACGACCGCCAGCAACTGGGCAATAACCGCTTCGGTGTCGACCCCTTCGCCCTGCGCAGCAAAGCTCAGGCCGATGCGGTGGCGCAGTACGTCCGGGGCCACTGCCTGCACGTCCTGCGGGTCCAGATAGTCGCGGCCGTTGAGCCAGGCATGCGCACGGCCACAGCGATCCAGCGCCAGGCTGGCGCGCGGGCTGGCGCCCAGCTCAATCCAGCGCTCGAGCTCAGGCGACAACGCCGCAGGGTGGCGTGTCGCATTGACCAGCTCAGCGATGTACTGCTCCACCGGCTCGGCGACATGCAAGGCAGCGATTTCCCGGCGCGCGGCGAAAATCGCCTGCTGTGCCACCTTGATCGTCTCATTCGCCACCTGCTCTGGCTGCTGGGCTGCCTGCTCTTCACTGCGCACCAAGCGGATAACACTGACTTCATCGGCCACCGCCGGATAATCAATGAGTACCTTCATCAAAAAGCGGTCAAGCTGAGCCTCGGGCAATGGATAGGTGCCCTCCTGCTCAATCGGGTTCTGAGTCGCCAGCACCATGAACAGCTCAGGCAAGCGATGAGACGTGCCGGACACCGTCACCTGGCGCTCTTCCATGGCTTCCAGCAGGGCTGACTGCACCTTGGCCGGTGCCCGGTTGATTTCGTCGGCCAACACCAGGTTGGCAAACAAGGGGCCAGGACTAAAACGGAAGACCGGCCCGCTGTCGCCCTGGTGGTAGACGTCACTGCCGGTCACATCCGAGGGCAACAAGTCAGGGGTAAACTGAATGCGGCTGAAGTCCGCCTCAAGGTGACGCGCCATCGCCTTGATCGCACGCGTCTTGGCCAACCCCGGCAAGCCTTCGATCAACAGGTTGCCGTTAGCCAGCAGGCCAATCAGCAACCGCCGAATAACCTCCTGCTGACCGACGATGGACTGGCCGATGGCGGCCTCCAGCGCCTCTATATCCGCTTTTGCACTCATAGCCTCTCCCTGTAGTGCAACCAACTGCGCGCTTTCTCAATAGGCATTCGCGGGCCCGACCAGTGAGCAGGCAACAACGAATACCGTGCAACGGGTCGTTGAAAGGCGTTTAGACATGGGTAGGTAGTCCAGACAAACGACTTTCAGCGACCGGCCACCCCCGTGTGCGCTGGTTGTCCAGCGCACACGGGGTTACCTGTGGTTAAAAGTCTACTGAGCGGCAGGCGGACTCTGCAGAGCGTCCATCACCTTGTCGAGGCTGAAGCTCGCCGCCTTCATGCGCGGCGGGTACTCCTCAAAGGTCGACATGAACTCAGCCACATAGGCCTGCGCCGGCACCAGCATGAAGGCGTGGTCCAGCACCCAATCGTAGTACGTATTGGAGGTCAGGTTGGCACGCTCATAGGGGTCACGACGCAGGTTGAAGATCAGCGGCACCCGCAGCGGAGTGAAGGGGTTGGCCCAAACGGCCAGGGTGCCCACAGCACGTTGCTCCATGAAGATCAGCTTCCAATCGTTGAAACGCAGAGCGGTCAGGTCGCCGTCATCAGAGAAGTAAAAAATCTCGTGACGCGGCGCTTCATCACTCTCGCCGGTCAGATACGGCAGGAAGTTGTAGCCATCCAGATGCACCTTGTACTGCCGACCGATGGCTTCAGCTTCGCCGTCCAGCAACTCCTGCTTGATGTCGTCATTACCCGCAATCGCCAGGAAGGTCGGCAGCCAGTCCATATGATGCATGATGTCGTTGGAGATCACGCCAGCCTCAATATGACCCGGCCAACGCACCATCGCCGGCACCCGCCAGCCACCTTCCCAGTTGGTGTTCTTCTCACCACGGAACGGCGTCATCGCCGCATCCGGCCAGGAGTTCATGTGCGGGCCGTTATCGGTGGAGTAGAACACCAGGGTGTTGTCCGCAATGCCCAGGTCATCCAGTTTTTTCAGGAACAACCCCACATGGCGGTCATGCTCGACCATACCGTCGGCATACTCGTTCTGCCCGGAAATACCGCGCAGCTCATCCTTGACGTGGGTGCGGAAGTGCATACGCGTGGCATTCCACCACACAAACCACGGCTCGCCGGCCTCGGTCTTGCGATCAATAAAGTCCAGCGCTGCCGCCGACGACTCGTCGTCGATGGTTTCCATGCGCTTGCGGGTCAGCGGGCCGGTGTCTTCGATCTTGCCGTCGGCCGTGGAGTGGATCACGCCACGCGGGCCAAAGGTCTCCCGAAAGGTCTTGCCGTCTTCCATGACCATATCGCCCGGATAATCCGGAAGCTCAGGCTCTTCCTCGGCATTGAGGTGGTAGAGGTTGCCGAAAAACTCGTCAAAGCCGTTGTTGGTCGGCAGATGTTCGTCCAGGTCACCCAGGTGGTTCTTGCCAAACTGCCCTGTTGCATAGCCTTCGGCCTTGAGCAACGCCGCAATGGTCGGGTCTTCCGTGCTCAGCCCCTCCTTGGCGCCTGGCATGCCCACCTTGGACAGGCCGGTGCGGAATACGCTTTGCCCGGTAATAAAGGAGGAGCGGCCCGCGGTACAGGACTGCTCACCGTAGTAGTCGGTAAACATCATGCCCTGGTCGGCGATGCTATCGATATTAGGCGTCTGGTAGCCCATCAAGCCGTGGGTATAAGCGGAAATATTGGATTGCCCAATATCATCTCCCCACAGCACCAGAATATTGGGTTTTTCGGTTTGCTGAGCGACCGCAGGAGCCGCCAATGCGCATAACAGCGCCAAGGACAGCACACCAGAAAGACGCCGCGATGAGGGTATTGTCTGCCGGTATTCCATTGCTATTCTCCATGCAAGTTAGAGCGCAGCTCAGCCACCGAGAGGTAAAGCCGCACATACCCGAGTGTAGACAGCCCGGGAGTCATCGCCAGCGGGAATAGAAAGATTCACAAATGCGGACACAAACCAACACTATCTAGCCATCACTAGGCCACTATAAATTCACCTCAAACCGTCAGGGACGCGTTAATTCACTCCACACGCTCTGCGGAGTTGAGCAACGCTTCCCTCCCAATGCCCACCACGTGCGGCGCAGTGATACACTTGCGCTTTTGTTTGCCAGCCAAGGACACCACCATGTGCGGAATCGTCGGCGCCACCGCCCAACGCGATATCACCCCCATCCTGCTTGAAGGCTTGCGCCGTCTTGAGTATCGCGGCTATGACTCCGCTGGCGTGGCAGTACTGAACCCCGGTGACGGTATCCAGCGCGTGCGCGCCGTCGGCAAGGTGGCAGAGTTGGAGAGCGCCCTGCAAGCCACTCCGGTCAGCGGCACCCTGGGTATCGCTCATACCCGCTGGGCTACCCATGGCAAGCCGGCCAAGCACAATGCGCACCCGCATATCTCCAACGGCCTGGCCGTGGTACACAACGGCATCATCGAAAACCACGCCCCGCTGCGCAAACGCCTGCAGGATCTCGGCTTTGAGTTCACCTCCGAGACCGACACCGAAGTGGTCGCCCACCTGCTGGCGCACCACTATGCCGCCAGCGCCAACGTGCTGGACGCCTTCCGCGCCACCCTGGCAGACATCCACGGCGCCTATGCATTGGCGGTGATCCACGAGTCAGAACCCAACACGCTCTACTGCTCGCGCATGGGCAGCCCGCTGGTGATCGGCGAAGGCAGCGGCGAGCACTACCTGGCCTCCGACCCGCTCGCCCTGCTCCAGGTGACTGACCGCTTCCGCTATCTGGAAGAAGGCGACTACGCACGCGTCAACCGTGAGCAATGCGAAATCTGGGATCGCGAGCACAACAGCGTGGACCGGCCGGTCGCACGCTACGAGCACGCCGCGCACAGCCTGGACAAGGGCGAGTACCGCCACTTCATGCTCAAGGAGATCTTCGAACAGCCCCAGGCGATCAGCGACACCCTGGCCGGCACACTCGGCGACGATCACGTTCTGACCGCAATCCTCGGTCCTGAAGCCGAAACCCGCCTGGCAGATATTGCCAACATCCATATCGTCGCCTGCGGCACCAGCTACCACGCTGGCCTGGTCGCCCGTTACTGGATCGAAGAGCAAGCCGGCCTGCCGTGTCAGGTAGAAGTGGCCAGCGAATACCGCTATCGCAGCGTGGTCGTGCCCGCCAACACCCTGCTGATCACCATTTCTCAGTCTGGCGAGACCGCCGACACTCTGGCCGCCCTGCGGTACGCCAAGGACCAGGGCTATCTCGCCACTCTGGCGATCTGCAACGTCGCCGGCAGCTCACTGGTGCGTGAAGCAGACTGGCGCCTGTTGACCCACGCCGGCCCCGAAATTGGCGTCGCCTCCACCAAGGCCTTTACCACCCAGCTGGTTGCCTTACTGTGGCTGACCACCGCCCTGGCGCAAACACGGGGCCGCACCGAGTACGTCGCCCGCAACGTCGACGCACTGCGCGCCCTGCCAGCACAGGTCGAGGCGGTACTCGGTCTGGAGCCTGCGATTACCGAGCTGGCCCAACGCTTTGCCAACAAGCACCACGCGCTATTCCTGGGCCGCGGCCCGCACTACCCCATCGCGATGGAAGGCGCACTCAAGCTCAAGGAAATCTCCTACATCCACGCCGAAGCCTACGCCGCCGGCGAACTCAAGCACGGCCCGCTGGCGCTGGTAGATGAAGACATGCCCGTGGTCAGCGTCGCGCCCAGCGACAGCCTGCTGGAAAAACTGCGCTCCAACCTGGAAGAAGTTCGCGCCCGTGGCGGCCAGCTGATCAACTTCGCCTGCGAAACCATCGAGCCCAGCGGCGACAGCAGCGTCCAGACCGTCGGCCTGCCCTGGGTCGAAGAATGCGTCTCCCCGGTGCTCTACACCCTGCCCCTGCAACTGCTCAGTTACCACGTCGCACTGGTCAAAGGGACAGACGTCGACAAGCCGCGCAATCTGGCCAAATCGGTGACCGTCGAGTAGGTACACTTCTTGCGTAAGCCTGACCAACAACGGCCAGGCTGACAGCCAACCCGCGTGATAGACGAAAGCACTTTAATACGAGCGAAATTCGCGCCCAAAAATGGCGCACAACAAGGTAAACTGCGCACCGTTTTTAAATAAGGCAATCCGGTGACAGCCCGATTGCAGCGCCGCTGACGCACTTCAAGAAGATTCGGAACCAATCCGAACATCCCCTCTCAAAGCACCCGGCGCGCAGCCCAAGCCGCACTGCGCCGCGAACCTGCTGTTTTAACGAGAGTTGCAGTATCCGTAAGGTCACAAAAAAGTAACCTTACCTAAACATACTAAGCCGGCCTAAAATGCATCACCGCCCTTCTGGCGCCGCACCACACAAGGCCAGAAGCAAGCAAAGTCCTCAGGATGAAGACTGTAAATCCTGGGGCGGTAGCGTGCCTGAACGCCTGTTTTTTGTGCAGCCAATGCGTCTCGGGCCTGTATCACTTTAGCGCCACAGCAAGCTTGACCCCCACCGGGGCCATGGATACAGTCAAACTGCCCTCCGAGCTACCCACAGCACAGAAGGCCGCAACTCAAGGCAGAGACAGCAGCAACATGTTCAATTCCATCCTCATCGTCTGCGTGGGCAACATCTGCCGCAGCCCCATGGCCGAGGCCATGCTTCGAGATCAGCTGGCGGGTAAAAACATCCGCGTCGCCTCAGCCGGCGTCGGCGCCCTGGTCGACAAGCCCATGGACAGCACCGCCTTGGAGGTGCTGCGCGAACACGGTGGTGACCACCCTGATCACAAGGCGCGGCAGCTCACCCGCGAGATGGCACATCAGTACGACCTCATCCTCACCATGGAACCACGCCATGTGCAGGACATACTCAAGATAGCCCCAGAGGCACGCGGCAAAACTTTCCTGCTCGGCAAATGGCAAGGCGATCAGAAGATCCCCGACCCCTACCGCCAGCAACGGCCCGCGTTTGAGCACGTTTATCAATTGGTCCAGCAAGGCGTCACCAGCTGGGCCAAGCACCTATAACAAACACTAAAGAATCCAACTCCTGATTTCCGAAGGGATTACATGCAGAACAACACCCCGACTACTGCAGCACAGCACGACAGCGACGAAATCGATCTTCTTGCCCTGCTCGGCGCATTAATAGATGGCAAATGGGTCATCGCTGGCTTTACCGCATGCTTTGCAGTCATCGGTGTGGCTTATGCATTGCTGGCAACGCCTATTTATCAGGCAAATGCGTTGATTCAGATTGAGGAAAAGTCTGGAGGGGGGCTCACCGCGATTAGCGACGTAAGTGACATGCTTGGAGCTTCCTCCAAAGCGGTAACAGAAATCGAGCTCATCAAGTCTCGCGCGGTAGTTGGACAAGCAGTGCGCAACCTCAAACTAGATATCACCGTCGAGCCAAAATACTTCCCATTAATCGGTCACTGGATAGCCCGGCGCTTTGTAGCGACCGAAGAAAGACCCATAGCAAGTCCTTGGTTAGCGCTCAATAGTTATAGCTGGGGTGGAGAAGTACTCGATGTATTCCAGCTCGACGTGCCATACGAATACTTAGCCAAACGCCTGACATTGGTGGCAGGTGATGGGGGCGATTTCACACTGTACGATGAAGATGGAAACGCAGTACTCAGTGGCACTGTGGGAGAAACCGTCGGTCAAAACGGATTTAAAATTCAAGTGCAGACACTAAACTCTAACCCTGGGGCGGAGTTTTATATTACTAAACGCAGAGAACTGAACACCACTCTTAGATACCAACAAGAGATAGTAGCAAGTGAGCGAGGCAAGGACTCTGGCATCATTGCACTATCACTAGAGAGCCAGGACCCAGTGCACGCTACAACTGTATTGAGCGAAGTTAGCAAACTGTACGTCCGCCAAAATGTCGAGCGAAACTCCGCAGAGGCAGCGCAGAGCCTAGAGTTTTTAAAAGAGCAGCTCCCCCAAGTCCGCAAAGAATTAGAGCGCTATGAGCAAGCCCTTAACGACTATCAAACTAGCAGCAAATCCGTAGACATTTCGATCGAAACACAGGCAGTACTTGATCAAATAGTTGAGTTAGACACGCTCATTTCCGAACAAAATCTCAAGCGCGCAGAAATGGAGCGTCGCTTCACCCGTCAACACCCATCCTACCAAGCCCTTCTAGACCAAATGGAACAGCTCAAACGTCAAAAGACCGAGCTAACCGCAAAAGTTGAAGACCTACCTGCAACACAACAAGAGCTTCTTCGTCTGAAGCGCGACGTAGAGGTGACAACAGAAGTATATACAGCCTTACTCAACCGTTCCCAAGAGCTCGACGTAATGCGAGCAGGCACCGTCGGGAACGTGCGTATCATTGACACAGCTGATGTTAACATCACAGACCCCGTCAAACCCAAGAAGCCATTAGTCGCATTAATAGCAACCCTACTGGGTGCTTTTTTTGGCGTCGCTATAGTCCTCTTCCGCCACGTCACTAATCGAGGTGTTGAAGACCCTGAAATTATTGAACAGCTGGGCCTCCCCGTTTACGCCAGCATTCCATTCAGTAAAGACCAAGAAGTTGTAGAAAGCTTCACCAAAGGCAAAAACAAGGGAGCAACCCCTGGATCATTGCTGCTAGCAGTGAGCAACCCTGCAGATTTGGCTATTGAGTCACTGCGCAGCCTGCGTACCAGCCTACATTTTGCGCGCCTGGAATCAAAAAACAACATCCTGATGATCTCAGGCCCAAGCCCGGGCGTTGGTAAGTCATTTGTCTCCGCCAACCTTGCAGCCATCATGGCGCAAGCCGGGCAACGTGTGTTGCTGATCGACGCAGATATGCGTAAAGGCTACATACATAAAATGTTCCGCCAAGTACCTGAAAACGGCTTGTCCGAGCTACTTAGCACACGCATCACCAGCTCAGATGCCATCTATAAAACAGAACTGGAAAACCTCGACTTCATTCCCAGAGGACAGATTCCGCCAAACCCATCCGAACTGCTCATGCACGCTAACTTTTCGAGTTTTTTGGACAATGTGAAAGACGTATACGACATCGTTATCGTCGACACTCCGCCGATTCTCGCGGTAACTGATGCAAGCATCGTCGGCAGGCAGGTAGGGATGAGTCTGATCGTGACCCGTTTTGGCCTCAACAGCGCCAAAGAAATCGAAGTAACCAAACGCCGTTTCGAGCAAAATGATATTCAGCTGAAAGGTGCTATCTTCAACGCAGTAGAGAAAAAGGCATCTTCCTATGGTGCCTACGGCTACGGCAATTACGGTTATTACAACTACGAGTACAAGTCAGACAAGTCCTGACGCTGCCTGCAAACCAAGGTGCCACGCTGCCGCGTGGCACCTACTAGAACTCAAAAGTCGGATACTCCCCCTCTTCCCCTCAAAATACAGTGTCTGCGTATGCGAGCACTCCCGCCCGCATCATCGCAATTACCTGAAGGAATATGCGCATGAAAATCGCCGTTGCAGGGACTGGCTACGTCGGCCTGTCTAATGCTGTACTTCTGGCTCAACACAACCAAGTCGTTGCATTGGACATCGTGCAAAGCAAAGTTGACCTTATCAACGACCACAAGTCACCCATCGTTGACGCCGAGATTGAAGATTTTCTCGCCAATCAAAAGCTGGAGCTAGAAGCCACTACAGACAAAGCTGCTGCATTCGCAGACGCAGACTACATAATCGTCGCGACCCCAACGGATTACGACCCACAAACTAACTACTTCAACACAGAAAGCGTCGAATCAGTGGTAGCAGACGCAATGGCTGTAAATCCGAGCGCCACCTTGGTAATCAAATCCACAGTACCTGTGGGTTATACACAGCAACTGCGCGAAAAAACCGGCCACCCAAATATTATCTTCTCCCCCGAGTTTCTGCGGGAAGGTAAAGCGCTGTACGACAACCTTTACCCTTCGCGCATTGTCGTAGGCGAACAAAGCGAACGAGCGCAAACGTTTGCAGAACTACTGAAGCAAGGGGCGATAAAAAAGGATATACAGGTACTGTTGACCAACAGTACCGAAGCGGAAGCAATTAAGCTCTTCGCCAACACCTATCTCGCGATGCGCGTCGCCTATTTCAATGAGCTGGATACCTACGCAGAGACACACGGGCTGGACACTCGCCAGATCATCGACGGGGTCTGCCTGGACCCACGTATCGGTGCGCATTACAACAATCCCAGCTTTGGCTATGGTGGCTACTGCCTCCCCAAAGATACGAAGCAACTACTCGCCAACTATCAAGATGTACCAAGTAATATCGTCCAAGCGATCGTAGATGCTAACCGAACACGCAAAGATTTCATCGCGGAGTCAATCATCAAGCGCAACCCCAAGACCGTCGGAATATATCGACTAGTCATGAAATCAGACTCAGACAACTTCCGTGCTTCGGCTATACAGGGGGTAATGAAGCGAATAAAAGCCAAAGGAATAGAAATAAAGGTATACGAACCCAAGCTAGATTCAAATTCTTTTTTTAATTCAGAAGTATTAAGCTCCTTAGATACTTTTAAAGAAATCTGCGACATAATCATCGCAAACCGGATTCATCCAGAGTTGGAAGATGTCCAAGAAAAGATCTACAGCAGAGACATCTTCAGAACCAGCTGAATAACACGAGTCAAGATGAAAAGAAAAATCCTTAGAGGCGATATACTGCAGGTCGCCTTGATGTTCGTAAACAAGCTAGGCTCAGGAGTTGCCGGCTATGCGATGTTCATCATAATAGCCAAAGCGCTAGGGCCTGAAGACTTTGGAAACTTCAGCCAGCTCTACAGCTTGGCTCTAGTCGCGGGAATAGCCGGTTCGTTTGGCCAGCAAATCTTTCTTGTTAAGGAAGCAGCAAACCTAAACTCGCGGGAGGACCAGACTTACTCAAGCGGCCTCTACAGAGACTCAAAGTTTTCGACTGTAATATTCTCAGCGATATGCTGCATTTCACTCTTTCTCTACGCCACGTTTATTATATTACCAACCCCTAATCACGCAACAATACTAGCAGCACTTCCTATAGCGTTCTTTTACGCACTCACCCAGACAACAATAGGTGAGTTGAGAACCTTCGATAGAACTCAGCTAGCACTATTTACAAGGGACTTTCTCTGGCGCGCAATAATCTGCGCAGGCGCAGCACTTATTTATAAATTTACACCGCCCGAGCAAAGATACACCGCAACAATGCTGCTTATATCATTGAGCATCGCTGGGATTGCAGTATTCCATCTATTAGTGGCAGCTAACGAGAAGAGAAAACTGAGTGATAACGGATTAAGCCTGGACAGAAAAGCAGCCTTCAAAGCGAGCATTGGCCTAACCCTTATTGCAGTAATATCCGGATCCGACAGTTATATTTTCACACTGCTAGCAGGCCAAATTGGGGGCAATGATTACGCGGGGGCATTTTTCTCATCGATAAGAACCACTGAAGCAGTAAACCTGTTTCTGATGGCAATAACACTAGTATATGCAAACAAACTATCAAAAGCCGTCGCAAAGAGAAATTTCAAAGAACTTCAATCCCTATGTAACGCGCTAATGATACTACAGATAATACCCGTACTAGCTGTCAGCACCGTCATCATTTTTTTCAACACAGAGATAATAAGCTTCTTTTCCCCCGAGTACTCAAAACACACCGCGACATTAAACCTGCTAGTAGCCGGAATAATATTCAACGCACTAACCGGCTCCACTGTTCTCCTGATGCAACTGCTTGGACTGCACTGGAAACAAATCCTTCTACAAGGCGGATTCCTGATTGGCTCTGCTGGCTTTGCCTTGGCACTATCCTCGTTTACAGAACCCGAGGTTGTGGCCTTATCATATTTAGTGGCGAAAGTAGGCTGGAATTACTTTGCGATAAAGAGCATTAAAAGTGCTTGCGGTGTAAACCCATCAGTTGCTGCAATATTTGGTTCGAAACACATACCATTCAGCAGTGTTAAAAGCGAGCTACTTAATAAGTTAAGAGAGTAGATTATGCAAAAGCCATTGGAAGTCGTCGGCCTCGAAGGTTGCATACACAGATTTTATGACACCTCACCGATAAGTCCGTCCGGGAGATTTATCGCGGTGACAAAGCTCCCATATGATGACCGGCCTGTCGCCTATGGGGAGTACGCACGAGTAATTGTTGTAGAACTGCAAACAAGTAAACAGATCTACGCTAACGACACCGCAGCCTGGGACGCCCAAGTCGGTGCGCATGTTCAATGGGGCGCGAGTGACGAGGAGCTATTCTTCAACGTAGTTGACACAAATTCTTGGGAGATAAAATCACTAAAAGTAGACATCGCCACAGGAAAACACGTCGAAATGGAGGGCGCTGTTTACAATGTCGCGGCTGACGGCTCGTTTTCCGCAGCGCCGGACCTTAGCAAAATCATTCATACCCAAAGAGGTTACGGAGTACTAGTTCCCGACTACAGGCTAGCAGTTAATCGCGGCTGGGTTGAGGATGATGGTCTTTACAAGTTAGATCTAAAAACCGGAAAAAACCAGCTAATACTATCTTTTAAAGAAATCTTCGATCACTTCCCTAGCGTATTTAAAGAATTAACCAACGACAAGGGTGGGGCCTATGGCTTTCATGCCAAAGTCAGCCCCGACTGCAATAGAATAATGTTCATAGTAAGATGGCAGATTCCTGGTGGCAGTCAGAAAAACACCAAAAACTTCATCATAACCTGCGACCCTGATGGTAAAAATCTGAACTTATCTTTGCATCATGACGACTGGGTCGGAGGTCACCATCCAAATTGGATGCCTGATAGCCACAACATTATTATGAATCTAGTTTTCCCCTCGCCGAGGGGTATGGTATTTAAATTTTTAAACCTAGTACAAAAATGCCTTAAGAAAGCAAAGTTTAAGATACGCTTCAAGGCATGCGAGCTAAGCTTGGTAAAGTTTAATCAAACCGGATCGAGTAAGGTGAAGGCATCTAAACATATCGGCTCGGGCCACCCGAGCGCGAGTCCAGACGGCCGCTACATATTAACCGATGCGTACCTATCTGAGCCCATGTCAAGACCCGACGGCTATGCACCACTGAGATTGATTGATACACACAACGACACCGAAAACACTATTTGCTGGGTATATACAAGACCTTTCTATTTAGGCAGCAACAATGAATTTCGGGTTGACCCTCACCCTGCATGGAGTAGATGCGGCAAATTCATCTCCTACAACTCCTTTGAAAACAATGAACGTAGTGTAAAAATAATAAGTCTCGAAGGGGTGACCATAAAGTGAAAAACAAGCCAATCTTGTACCACATTGACGCAAAAACCCAAAGTGACAACCTTGGAGATCTTGTAATCAACGCGGTACTAGCCAATGAAATATCAAAAAGCCACAAAGTCCGGGTAAATACTTTTGGATGTACCGACAGTTACTCCAGTATGTTCTCTGGAAAAAAAACAACAAAGATAAAAGAAACAAAACTACAAACCTTAATTACACTAATAAAAAAAGCAAAATCCGAAAAAGTAGTATACATACTAAACCCGGGCCACCACTTCATAAAACAAAAAATACCATTAAAACACATACTCAAACTCATGTTTTATTCAGCACTTCGAGCCAGTGGGGTAGAACTAATTCGCTTAGGCGCATCACTCGGACCTAATTCAAAAGCAGGGGATTGGTGCGAAATTGCCCTCTCGAAACTATGTACCCTTTACACTGCCCGAGAAAGCCTCTCCTACGAGCACTCTAAAAAACTTGGCATAACAAACATCACATCATGTCCAGACATGGCTTTTTTAATAGCAACACCATGCGAGGGAAGTAGGCACAGAGACCAACATGTACTTAGCTTTAGAGAAGGAATCTTGCTCAATGACACAACCAACAAGAACAGCATCTCGCATATAGTACCTTCAAAACTTCCAAAAAAAATATCAACGCTGCCCGTATTTCTTAGCCAAGTAACACGGGATGATAACTTCAACTCGAGTCTGTGTGAATCAACACCTGCGGCAAAAAATTTGGGGGCCTACCCCTACATTAGCCACGAAGAGATATTTGATAGTTACTCGCACACTGACTTCGTATTGAGTAATAGACTCCACGTCCTTCTATTTAGCGCATCCCAAGGCGCGATTCCGATTCCGGTAATTCGAGCATCGTTACACACAAAAATTACTGGTGTTTTTGAATCCGCGGGCTTAGGTAAACTGATATTTGACCTAGATAGGTCAGACAGCTTAGCAGAGCATATAGAACATATTCTTGAGCAAAGAGAAGAAATAAGAGACAAAGTAACAAGAGCATTTAATACTGAAAGCCTAAAAATAAAAAAAATTCTCGACCAGCTATCTCTTGACTTACAATCATGTTAAGCCCACAAATATTCCTTGCTAGCTACATATTATTGAGCTTATCGCTTCTCGTCGCCATCTTCATAAGTGCATTGAAAGAGAGTGTCTCTAGCACCCTAAAGCCTGCGATTTTCTTTTTTTCAGCGTTCGCAGCGTTGATTGGAGTGCGCTCAATAGAAGTTGGCGTGGATACGGCATCATTCTACTCTTGGACCCCTGATCGAATAATATTATTCACCAAGGAGCCCCTCTACTGGGGGTTAGCCACAATCGGGAAGATGTTGTTAGGATTCACTGGATCAATGTTGGCCGTCTCGACAGTTGCGTTCTATGCATATTACCAAGCAACGAAACGCGTAGTACTCTACAGCCCTGACCATACAAAACCAGGAGCAAACGGTTCCCAAGGGGCTTTGCTCATTCTACTTCTAGCTATTTCAAGCTCTGATTTTCTAATTTTAAATATAAACCAAGTAAGGCAAGGGTTGGCCGGGGCTCTTCTCTGCTTGGCGGCAATTAATTTTTTTTACAAAGAGAAGCAGTTTGCCATATACATGCTGCTCGCCCCTCTCGCCCACACTTCAGCTCTATTTTTCATACCATTAATATTTATAGCAAAGAGATTCAACTCTCCAGCAATCCCTCTTTGCCTACTATTCATAAGCGTCATATTTTGGCAGACAAATGCAATCAACTCGATAATCCCGTACATCCCTTCGGAGTACATACAGGGAAAACTATCTGTCGCAATTTATCAAACTGCGCTAACTTCCCAGACAACCCTCATAATTAAAACATTCCTTTCAGCCTCATTCATATTGAGCTTGCTTTTTTTTATTCCATCATCAAAGCACAACAAACAGTTATTCCTCTATCTCTACACAATTTTCTCGCTTACTATCTGCGCTTCTATCTTCCTACTTGAGTTTGGCGAAGGCGCAAATCGCGTCCAAAGATATGCATGTTTCTTCCTTCCCATTTTAATCTGCTTGGCAATCGAAAAACTTCGCCCTAAAAAGTTAGCTTTCGGGACTGCTGGCTGCATTTCATTTATATACCTCATCCTAATGATCCTCTATCCTTCCACACTAGGCACAATAGGAGTCCGCTAATGCCTGAAGTCAGCTTTAGCGTAGTAATTCCTTACTACAATCGTAGCAAGCAAATACGCCGACTACTATTATCACTAAAAAATCAAACCCATCAGGCACTAGAAATATTCATAGTGGATAATGGGTCATGTGAAGAAGACATAAAGAAAGCGCTATTAGAAATAAGGGATTTTCCAGAACTCCCACTAACGCTGGTATCTACGTTAGAAAGAGGCAATGCCAATTTCGCTCGAAACCTCGGGACCGAGCTTTCGACATCATCTCATGTGGCATATCTTGATTCAGATGACTGGTGGGACGAATCTCACCTACACAGCGCCTATAAGTTGCTTTCCACAACTCCGACCAAGAGCACATATAGCTCTTACAATATTCATAAGCCAAACAAAATACTAAGAGTAAAAAATCGAGGTTTTCATAAGAAAGAGTCAGCTTGTAATTTTCTATTTGGAAAAGACCGAGGATTTGCTCAGTCATCAGGCCTCATAATTGAGCGGAACGCCGCAACTAGTTGCAAATGGTCTGAGACACTGAAGCGAAACCAAGACTATGATTTTTTTATTAGAGTTCAGTATAAAACCTCTTTTTGTTTCACTGGCGAAGCAACCGTTCATATAGACTGGGAGCATGAACCCACGAAGGCAATTGACTATCAAAGCACCCTACAGTTCTTCGACTCAACATTAAAAAGCAACGCCAACAAAAAACAACGATTATTCTACCTAATATTGACGATAAAGGAATCATACCTCAGATCAAACGGACCTTTGTATCGCTCACAGCTTATTAGTCGCCTAGGCCAAGATTCCAAACTTTTTGCTCTCATTATAAAGAGCACCCCAGATCTTTTCATATCGTTCTTAATTAAAATTTTCGACGAAATCAAGTCAAGGAAAAACTAAACCATGCCTAAAGTGAGCGTACTAATGTCCACTTATTTTAAGGATGACCCAGACAACCTAAAGCTAGCTATTGAGAGCATAGTAGATCAGACGACGCGCCCCACTCAAATCGTACTAGTTCTTGACGGCCAGGTCTCATCAAAACTGCTAGCGGCCATCAGCGCGGCTGATAATAAATCAGTAGATATTGACACGATCCAGCTCGAATCAAATGTAGGCCTAGCTAAAGCGCTTAATATCGGATTAACTCATTGCACTTCGGACCTTGTAGTTCGGATGGATGCAGACGATATTGCGCTTCCCAATCGCATAAGCGACAACATAGCTACCCTCGAGCGTTTCCCACTTTCTTCAATTGCCGGAGCAGTGTACGACATCTATGACAGTGAGATGAAGATAAAAACAGGGACGCGAACCCCTCCTGTTACGCCTAGTGCCTGTAAAAAGCATTCCCGATTTCGCGTTCCATTCAACCATCCCACTATAATTTTCAGAAAATCCGACATCCTTGAAGTCGGGGGTTATCCAGAGGATGTCGGCCGCTTTGAAGACTGGGCACTAGCTCTCAAATGTTTACATGCAGGCAAACAAATATCCAACTCAAACAACGTCGTCTTGAAGTTCCGAGGGGGCGCCGACTTAATATCTAGGCGGTCTGGCATAAAATACGCTAAGGAAGAATTCCGTGCATTAACAGCGCTATACAAGAGCGGAATTCTTTCCACGTTCGACTACATAGCAAACTTAACACTGAGATTACCAGTTCGAATTTTACCCCCTTCACTGGTTCAGTTTATTTATAACAAGTTCATGCACAAGCAAACGGCCGAAGCGTAGCCACTTCAAAATTCGGAGCAAATATAAATAATGCAAAAAATCACTTGTTTCAAAGCCTACGATATCCGCGGCCAACTCGGCACAGAGCTCAATGAAGATATCGCCTATCGTATTGCCCGCGCGTTCGCACAGTTCCTCAATCCCAAGAGTATCGTCTTGGGTGGCGATGTCCGCGCCACCTCCCCTACTCTTAAAGCTGCGCTCGCCAACGGCTTGCGTGATGAAGGGGTAAACGTTCTGGATCTTGGCCTGACCGGGACGGAAGAAGTTTACTTCGCCACGTTCCACCTAGGCGTCGATGGCGGCATCGAAGTGACCGCATCGCACAACCCCATCGACTACAACGGCTTCAAGCTGGTGCGCGAAGGGGCCCGGCCCATTTCGGCGGATACCGGCCTTGCCGCTATCCGCGAGATCGCCGAAGCCAGCAGCTATCAATTAGTGGACGGTAAAGACCCCACGGTGGCAGAAGCAGACCGCGGTAACTATGAGCTGGTCGATACCCGTGCGGACTTCGTCAAGCACTTGATGGGCTATATCGATACCACCGCTTTTGACCGCCCGCTCAAGCTGGTCGTCAACGCCGGAAACGGCGCAGCGGGGCCTGCGGTTGACGCCATTGAGGCTGCTTTCAGTGCCGCCGGCCTGCCCGTTACCTTTATCAAGATCTGCCACGAGCCAGACGGCACCTTCCCCAATGGTATCCCCAACCCCATCCTGGTCGAGAACCGCGCCACTACACGTGACGCTGTGCTGGAGCACGGTGCGGACGCAGGCATCGCCTGGGACGGCGACTTTGACCGCTGCTTCCTGTTCGACGAACAAGGCCGGTTTATTGAGGGCTACTACATCGTCGGCCTGCTTGCCGAGGCGTTTCTGCAGAAAGAAAACGGCGCTCGCATCATTCACGACCCGCGCTTGGTCTGGAACACGGTTGAGCAGGTAGAGAGCAACGGTGGCGTTGCGGTACAAACCAAGGCCGGTCATGCCTTTATCAAAGAGCGCATGCGCAATGAAGATGCCATTTACGGCGGTGAGATGAGTGCGCATCACTACTTCCGTGACTTCGCCTACTGCGATAGCGGCATGATCCCCTGGTTGCTGATTGCCGAGTTGATGTGCCGCAAAGGCCTGCCCCTGTCAGCCTTGGTCGACGAGCGCATTGCGCGCTTCCCGTCCTCTGGCGAGATCAACCTGAAAGTGAAAGATGCTCCAGGCGTGCTCAAGGCCATCGAGTCCCAGTATGCCGGTGACGCTTTGAGTGTTGATCACACTGACGGCGTTAGCATCGAGTTTGCTAACTGGCGCTTCAACTTGCGCGCGTCCAATACCGAGCCGGTTATTCGCCTGAATGTTGAAAGCCGCGCCGACCAAGCGCTGATGGAGCAGCAAACCAAGCAACTGTTGGACGCTATCAACGCGTTGTCCTGAGCGACCAACACCGGCCCACTACTAGAGATCGGCGCCACTCAGCGGCCGATCTCTGCGATACTATGCGACCTGAGTCACAGGCTCGTCATAGCGCTCTGCCCTGTCAACGCGTTGGGCAAAAAGGGGTGAAACCACTTCACCCTGCAAGACTCTTAATCAGATCGCAGCCGACAGTGTTTCTGAACATTGTGCATTCGCAGGAATAGATCATGCAGCCTACCCAGAACGGAATCATCCGCTCCAATGAACCGATGCTCGCGGTCATGCACCGCTGGCTGGACCTCGTCGTCATTGCTGGCGTACTTTTTGTGGTGCTCTGGTTTCAAGAGACCACACTGCACCGCGATCACTGGATCAGCTTGCTGATCACGCTCTTTCTCTTTTATCTGATCAACGATTTCAGCCACCTCTACGGCTCTTGGCGGGGTGAACACTCGCTGCGCGAGCTACGCCAGGTGGGTGGCAACTGGGCAGCGGCCTTTGCCGCAGCCTTCGTGACTGACTACTTCTTTTTTCAAAACACCCGCCTTCCAGATATGGAAAAGCTGGCGTGGTTTGCCTTGGGCCTGATTAGCCTGTGGGGTTACCGGGTGTTGCTGCGCTACATCATGCGGCACCTGCGTAGCCATGGCTACAACACTCGCTCCGTTGCGATTGCCGGCGCAGGCGAGTTGGGCCAGCGCCTGGCAAACAACATCGTCAGCACACCCTGGATGGGGCTGAACCTGATGGGCTTTTACGACGACAAGACCAGCGACCCTATCCCGCTGGGAGGTACCGCCGTGGCCATGCCGGTGAACGGCGATATGCAACAACTCATCAGCGATGCCAAGGCCGGCTTGATCGACAAGATCTACATTACCTTGCCCATGCGCGCAGAGCTCAAGATCAAGTGGCTGCTCGACGAGCTGAGCGACAGCACCGCCTCGGTTTACCTGATTCCGGATGTATTCGTGTTTGACCTGCTGCACGCGCGCAGCGAGTCCATCAACGGGCTGCCGAGCATCAGTATTTTCGACACCCCGATGGATGGTGCCAACCGCATCGTCAAGCGCATCGAAGACATCATTCTGGCGACACTGATTCTCGCCTTAATATCTGTCCCAATGCTGATGATCGCCTTCTGCGTGCGCATGACCTCCCCCGGCCCGGCACTCTTCCGCCAGAAGCGCTACGGCATTGACGGTAAGTCCATCGAGGTCTGGAAGTTCCGCAGCATGAAGGTGATGGAGAACGGCGCCAAGGTCACCCAGGCCACCCGTGGCGATAACCGCATCACCCCCTTTGGTGCTTTTTTGCGCCGCACCTCCCTAGACGAGCTGCCGCAGTTCATCAACGTCCTGCGCGGTGAAATGTCCATTGTCGGCCCCCGCCCCCACGCCATTGCTCACAATGAGGAGTACCGCAAGATCATCAGCGGCTACATGCTCCGCCACAAGGTCAAACCTGGCATTACCGGTTGGGCGCAAATCAACGGCTGGCGTGGTGAAACTGACACCGTCGACAAGATGGAGAAGCGCATCGAGTATGACCTGGACTACATACGCAACTGGTCGCTATTTCTGGATTTGAAAATTGTATTCCTGACTGTCTTCAAAGGCTTTATCAACAAAAACGCGTACTAACACCGGGAGCTGAAAAGTGAGCAGCGTGATCAAATATCGTCCAGAAATCGACGGATTAAGAGCTCTGGCGGTAATACCGGTAGTCCTTTTCCACTCAGGAGTTGAATTTTTCTCTGGAGGATTCACTGGGGTAAATATATTCTTTGTTATATCTGGATACCTAATAACCAGCATCATTAGCGATGAAATAAAGAGAAAAAAATTCAAGATATCTACCTTTTACCAGAAGCGTGCTGACAGACTGTTTCCTGTTCTTGCAGCTGTACTTCTATGCACACTTGTAATTGGATTTTTTTTCAGCCCACCTCAAGAGTTTAAAGGAATTTCCGCAAGCGTAGTTTCTGCAGCAACATTCACATCTAACATATACTTTTGGCAAACTAGCAACTATTTTTCCGCGTCAGCGTTCAGCATCCCACTACTGCACACTTGGTCTCTCGGAATAGAGGAACAGTTCTATATATTTTTTCCGGTATTCCTCATAATTGCATACCGCCTTAAACTTCCTGTGTTATTTGTTGCAATTGCAGCTTCAGCCTCCTTTTTACTAGCAACATTCACATTAAAAAGCCACACTTCAGCCACCTTCTATTTGCTACCAACTCGTGCATGGGAGCTTTTGCTTGGCTCCGTGCTAGCCCTTTTAAGACTACCGCCGCCCACTAGGCGCGCATCTTCTGAGTGGCTGAGCTGGACAGGGCTCGCTATGTGTCTATGGGGAATTTTTTCTTTTGACAAAGAAACACTATTCCCCGGACCAAGTGCACTACTACCAACCACCGGAGCAGCCCTTCTTATTTATTCAACAGCCAACACTCAGAATAGCATCCATAAGCTATTCACTCTCCAACCCGTCGCAACAATAGGTAAAGCGTCCTATTCAATATACATGTGGCACTGGCCCTTCATTGTTTTTTACGGTTTATTGTGGGGCTACCCGACAGACACATCTCAAAGCATTTTAATCGCAACTGCTTCTACTGCCCTTGGCTTAACCTCATGGGCAACTATCGAAAGATGGAGTCGCGGCAAGATCGCAAAAATGAGCCCACCCAAAGCGTGTGCGTATATTTTCGCCTTTTTTCTACCCATTCTTTCCTTAAGTATTGCCAGCTTATTAACGAAGGGGATACCCAGTAGAGTAGCCCCTTCGGTTGTTTCCTCTGAGCTTGCAATAAACGACTATAGCCCTTATCGAGAGACCTGCCATGCAGGAGAACGCAACAATCTCGATTACAATGAGGCCTGCATCCTTGGCGACCTCAGCACTCCACCGTCAATCGCGGTCTGGGGGGATAGCCATGGCGTCGAACTATCTGCAGCACTAGGAGAAGCTCTTGCCACGAAAAACCTATCTCTTAGACAGCTTACTTATAGTGCCTGCCCGCCGGCCTTGAACGTCGACCAGCCTACCAGGCCAGGATGCAGGCGCCACAACGAGGAAGTACTGAGAGCATTAACGACCGACAGTAGTATCCAGACAGTACTATTAGCAGCAAACTTTTCTAACAATAAGAAGTTCTCACAAGAGTTTGCCAACGGCTATAAATTAAGCATTGACGCATTACTTTCTTCAGGGAAACAGGTAATTTCTATGCAGCCACTCCCGAAGACGATAGATAATGCGCCGACAATGATCGCTCGCTCCTTGATGCTGCAACGAGATGAGCTAGTAAGTACCTCAATAGAAAATTTTCTAAACGAATACTCACAATCCTTCGAGCTCATCTCGGAGCTGCCCGACTCTGTGGTGAAGCTAGAGACTTGGAGGAGATTTTGCAGGAATAGTGATTGTTTTATTGGCGACCATGGGGGAGCCTATTTTTTTGACGGGCACCATCCAAGCATGCATGGCGCTCGACTTATAGCAGAAGACGTCATAACCGCTATAACCGAGAGTAGCGTCAACAATATAACTTCCTCAAATTCGCCGCAGACAGTCATGTTGGAGAGTCATGAATAATTCAAAAATCTTAGTCACCGGCGGCGCCGGCTATATCGGCACCCACACCTGCATTCAACTACTGTCTGCCGGCTACGAGCTATTGGTACTGGACAACTTCAGCAATAGCTCACCGGAAGCATTGCGCAGAGTACAAGCGATCACGGGTATCGATGTGCCCTGCATTGAGGGCGATATCAATGATGCCGCGCTGCTGGATAGGCTGTTTGAGCAGCACGCTATTGATGCCGTTATTCACTTTGCCGGGTTAAAAGCGGTCGGCGAGTCTGTAGTGCAGCCGCTGCGCTACTACCACAACAACGTCAGCGGCACCGTTACCCTGTGCCATGCGATGCAGCGCGCGGGTGTTTTCAATCTGGTGTTCAGCTCGTCGGCCACGGTCTACGGCGACCCGGCGACACTGCCGATTCGCGAGGACTTTCCCACCAGTGCGACCAACCCCTATGGCCGCTCCAAGCTGATCATTGAAGAGATTCTGGGTGATCTATACACCTCCGATCCGCGCTGGAACGTGGCTTTACTACGTTACTTCAACCCGGTCGGCGCTCACCCCAGCGGGCTAATCGGTGAAGACCCTAGCGATATCCCGAACAACCTGATGCCCTATATTGCGCAGGTTGCCGTTGGTCGCAGGGAAAGGTTAAGCGTGTTTGGCAGCGATTACCCCACGGTGGATGGCACCGGGGTGCGCGACTATATCCATGTTATGGATCTGGCGGATGGTCATGTGAGGGCGCTGGCTTGGCTGCAGCAGGGCTTGGGTATCAAGGCATTCAATCTCGGCACCGGGCGCGGCTATTCGGTATTGGAAATGCTCAAGGCTTTTGAACAAGCCTGTGGCAAGACGTTAGCGCACGAGCTGGTCGCCCGCCGCCCCGGCGATGTCGCCAGTTGCTATGCAGATCCGACGCTGGCGGAGCAAGAGCTGGGCTGGAAGGCGACACTGGGTATTGAAGCCATGTGCGCCGATGGCTGGCGCTGGCAGTCGCAGAATCCGGAAGGGTATCGTAGCTGAGGAAGGTGCCAGGTCACTGGGCAGGTTGAGCTTCTGCTTGATCTGCGGGGGAACAATACTAGCCCATGGCCGAGTTGGCACTCGGCCTTTCCGTAAATGGGCGCGGGCTGGTGGACAAGCCGTTGGCTTCTCCACCCTACGGGCGATTGCGAGCCCCAAAAGGGTTTCGCGGGAAGGTCGAGTTCCTGCTCGACCAGCGGAGCAACGGTGCAAGCTCTTGGCCGAGTTGGAACTCGGCCTTTCCGTAATTGGGGCGTGGGCTGGTGGACAAGCCGTTGGCTTCTCCACCCTACAGGCGACTGCGTGCTACGCGACCAGCGCGGTCGTAGGGCGGAGTGAGCGCAGCGTGTCCGCCATCAAACTCGCTATTCCCCCAGCGCTTTTCTGCAGTCCCTTGGTGGACACGCTTTAGGCTTTGTCCACTCTATTCCTAGGTTTACTGGGCTTTGATAAAGTCGATCAGTCCACGGGTGGAACTGTCGAGCGCGGCGGCGCCGGCTTCACCTCGAATCACCCCAAGGGTTTCGGTGGCAATTTTCTTGCCCATCTCCACTCCCCACTGGTCAAAGGGGTTGATGCCCCAGATCACCGCCTGGGCAAACACCTTGTTCTCGTACGCTGCAATCATGGCGCCCAAGCTGAAGGGGCTGAGTTCCTTCAACAGCAATGTCGAGCTGGGTTGGTTACCGCGGTAGCGCTTGTAGTGCGGCAGCTCACCCTCTTCTGCCAGCGCAGCTTCTCCCAATGCCAGCAGGCGCGACTGCGCCAGGCAGTTGGCCAATGCCAACTCATGCTGACTGACCAGCTCTTCTGCATCGGCTGTATGGCGCGCCTCGTGGTAACGCAGCGCCGGCGCAATAAAGTCGCAGGTCACAACTTCTGTGCCCTGGTGCAGCAGCTGATAGAACGCATGCTGCGCATTGGGCCCAACCTCCCCCCACAGCACCGGGCAGGTGTGCAGCTGCACCAGTTCGCCGTCACGGTTGACTGACTTGCCGTTAGACTCCATCTCCAGCTGTTCCAGATAGGCCGGCAGCTTTTCCAGACGACCATCATAGGGCAAGATCGCGTGGGCGTTGATGCCCAGGCAGTTGGTATTCCAGACACCAATAAGCGCCATCAGCACTGGCAGGTTGCTGGCCCAGGGCGCGGAGCGAAAATGCTCATCCATCAGATGTGCACCCGCCAGCAGCTGGCGGAACCCCTCCATGCCGATACGCAGCGCAATCGGCAGCCCAATACAGGACCACAGCGAGTAACGGCCGCCCACCCAATCCCAGATCTGCAGTTGGTTTTCCCGGTGGATGCCCCACTCGCTCATTTTCTCCGGCTTGGACGACACGCCGATAAAATGGCAATGCATCAGCCCTGCGCATTTACCCAGCGAGCGCTCCAGCCAAGCCAACGCCGTATTGGCGTTGTAAAGCGTATCGACGGTCGTGAAGGACTTGGACGAAACAATGAACAGCGTATTTTGCGGCCGCAGTTGCTGCAGCAACTGCGCCATCTGACTGCCGTCCATTGATGAGGCAAAGTGAATGCCGAGTGACTTGCTGCTCTTGATTGCAAAATCGTTGAGCGCGCGGCTGACCATCAAGGGCCCAAGATCCGAGCCACCCACACCGATGTTGACTACGTCGGTGATGACTTCACCGGTCATGCCGCGCCACTGGCCACTATGGATCTTGTCGACCATCGCAGCCATGCGATCCAGCTGCGACTGCACATCTGAATAGACGCCCTCTACCGGCTCCTTCAGCTCTGTATCAGCAGGCACACGCAGGGCCCAGTGCATGGCAGCACGCTGCTCGGTGTTGTTGACCGTTTCGGCGTTGAACAGGCGCTCGATCCAGCCGCGCAGGTCAGCACTGTCAGACAGGGCAAACAACTTCTCCAGTGCCAGCGAGTCCACACGCTGCTTGCTGTAATCCAGCAGCAGCGGGCCGGCGGTCACGTTAAATCCGGCAAAGCGCTGTTCATCCGCGCGAAACAGCTCAGCCAGGTGCAAGGGGCGCAGGCGCTCTGCCTGGATATTCAGGTCGGCCCAGGCCTGTTGCTCGGCTTGCGTCCCAGTGTCGGGTATGGCTTTAAAGGCATTCATGTCGGCATCCCTCCGGGCTTAGCGCCCTACTCCGTAATAGGTAAAACCGTGCTCACGCACGTAGGCCGGGTCATACATGTTGCGGCCATCAAGGATTACCGGTTGCTTCATGCCCTTGCGCAGACGATCCAGGTCAGGGCTCCAATAGGCTTTCCACTGGGTCAGTACCATGAGCGCATCGGCGCCGTCGGCTGCCGCGTAGGGATGGCTTGCATAGTGCAGCCCCGAATGATGTCCGTAGCGTTCCAGCAACGCCGGCAAAGCTTCCGGGTCATGCACGCGCACCTTGGCGCCTTGCGCCCAGAGGGCCTCAAGAATGCGAATGATGGGTGCGTTGTCGATGCGCCCGGTTTCCGGCTTGAAGGCCGCGCCCCAGATGGCGATGGTGCGGCCCTTGAGGTCCGTGTGATAGTGCTGCCAAAGTCGGCGGAACAGATACTCTTTCTGACGCTCGTTGATCTCAATCACCTGATTGAGCAAGGAAGAACCCACACCAGACGCGTCCAGAGTATCAACCAGGTTGATCACGTTGCTTGAGAACCCCGGGCCACCAAAGCCAACCCCAGGATACAGGTAGGCCGGCCCGATACGCGGGTCCGCCGCAACCCCCTGACGAACACTTTCGATATCGATGCCCAGCGAGTCGGCCAGGTTGGCCATGTCGTTCATAAAACTGATACGGGTCACCAGCATGCCGGTGATGGCCAGCTTGGTGAACTCCGCCTCCCGCGGGCTCATAACCAGAAAGTGGTCGCGGTCACGGTTAAAGGGGCGGAATATTTCCTTCACCAGCAGCTCTGCGTAACCATCGTTGCAGCCCAAGATGATCTGCGGCGGCTTGTGCATGCCATCCAGCGCGGTACCTTCCTGTAGAAAGTCCGGTAGGGCCACTACCGAGCGACGGCTTTCGCCACCATCGGTACGCAGCAGCTTCTCCAGGTGCTCGGTAAAACCAACCGCAAACGGACTTTGGTTGACCACCAGCCAGCTGCGCTCGCGCACCTGCGACAGCCGCGTGACTATCTTCTCGGCCAGCGCCGACTCGTCGGTGTCCAACGCAAGAAAGACCGCTCGACTGTCAGCGCCGGGCAAACCGTCAAAGTCACCGTAAACCAGCCGGCCGCTGGTGTGGCCGCTGCTGATCAGCCGACGCAGGCCGGGTTCGCTGTAAGCAGCCTTGTTGGCGATAATTTGCTGGCGCACGCGCCCCTGGGGCATGCGCAGCACCACATTGTGGCCAGTGGACGCCAGACTGCCGGCAGTGACCAACGCTGAAAGGGTGTCGCCGTAGAGATCGATGTGCACGATAGGCTCCGCGTTAGTCGTTATATTGACGCAGCAGCTCGGCAAACTCGGCACCTACCTGCGGGTGGCGCTTGGCGTAGGCCAGCGTCGCCTGCAGGTAACCAATTTTGCTGCCGCAGTCGTAGGTCACGCCTTGCATGCGGTAGGCTTCTACCGACTCTTCCTTCATTAATGTGGCGATGGCATCAGTCAGTTGGATCTCGTTACCGGCGCCGGGAGCGGTATCAGCCAGCAGTTCAAAGATACGCGCGGGCAGGATGTAGCGCCCAACCACCGCCAAATCAGAGGGTGCATCGGCCTGCGCCGGCTTTTCTACAACGCCCGTCATCACCTGGCTGGTACCGGGCGCAGGTGCGTCGCCCTCAAGGGCAACCACCCCGTATTGCGACACCTTGTCCATGGGCACCTGTTCTACCATGATCTGCGCACGCTGGCTGGCCTGATAGCGCTGCACCATAGCAGCCAGGTCCGGCTCCGAGCCGGCCGGTTGCAACTCGGCATCGACCAGCACGTCGGGCAGCATGACGGCAAAAGGAGCATCGCCGACCACTTCACGGGCACACATCACGGCATGGCCCAGGCCAAGGGCCTTGCCCTGGCGTACGCTGATCACGCGAACGTCTGACGGCAAAATGGAACGCATGACTTTGAGCAGCTCGTCCTTGCCACGGCGCTCCAGCTCATTCTCCAGCTCGTAGTGCACGTCGAAGTGGTCTTCGATAGCGCGCTTGGCAGAGTGGTTGACCAACACAATCTGTTTAATGCCCGCGCGTACGGCTTCATCCACCACGTACTGGATAACAGGTTTATCGACAACCGTGATCATTTCCTTGGGGATGGCCTTGCTGGCTGGGAGAAAGCGGGTACCGAGACCGGCAACGGGGAGAACGGCTGTTTTAACAGTCACAGATAACTATCCTTTGTCACGACATACAGTCAGAAAAATAAACACCAGGCCGCCACAACAAAAAGTAGCGGCCTGAAATATCACGCATATTTCGCGCCAGCCAGAGAACGACCGGCAAACGTATTGGCCTGCGCTGGCCGCTCACCCGCTGACTTGATGCTGCGCAGGGGCAATTTCAGACGCTGCTCTCGATGCAGCAGAGTAAGCAAAAGAATGGCGCGCTCTTCACCATCATTGCGCAAAAAAATGGCTTCAAGCTCACTGAAGGGGCCTTCAGTAATGCGCACGGCATCACCACAGGAAAATTGGCAGGCCACAGGCGCTTCACATTCGTGCGCATGCAGGCGATTGATCAGATCAGCGGGCACCAGCGCTGGCTCGGTTCCAAAGGTCACCAGGCGCGCAACGCCGCGGGTTGAGCGGATGGAGTACCAGTTGTCCTGCAGGCGATCCAGCCGCACAAACAGGTAACCGGGGAACAGGGACTCACTTACCTCAGCCTGACGACCACGCTTGACCTGCTGGGCGCGACGTAGCGGGCGATAGCAATTGAAGGCCTGATTGCGCAGATTCTGTTCTGCCCGCTCATCCTGTCGGGGTTTGCATTGAATCAGGTACCAACCTGAGGCGTTTGCGTGTTGTCCAGACATCCTGTCACCCGAGCAGCCTGCCGGCCGGCTCTCAATTGAACTTGGTAAGTTGGCTCTCACCTTGCGCATATAGGATCACCTCACACCCCGAAAAACCTGGGCGGGCAATTGAGGCGCAATGATAATTGCCTGCCCGCCACCCGAACAAGACTTGACTTGCTCTAGGCGACACATGGTCATGACGCGCCACCTGGCCAGAAAACTGGCGCGATAAGACAACCCTCGCGCCCACCTTGGCCTGCAACGACGCAGCCTCCAGCCCAAACCGACCGCAAACCCCATATTTCTGCGCCAGCCACACAACAATTTTGTGAGCAGCTTCACACAATTAAGTTCAAAAGGGGCAGAGGCGCGCCTCTGTCGCAGTCGGTCATCCAGTAACAGAAGCGGCATACTATAGATGCGCACACCTCGGCTGCATCACCTCAATGGCCAGCATGGCGCCACTACGCGACATGTACAAGGCTCTGATTTAGGGGTTTTCATTCGCCCTTAACTGCGTATAATCCAAGTCGTATTTCCCACGTAACAAGGAGACGAGTTATGAATAAACAAGTACTTGCACTAATTGCCAGCGGCCTGTTGCTCGCCTCCGGCGGAGCTATGGCTCAAGCAGCTAGCGGTGCCGGCAGCTCCACTAGCGGTGCTGGCGCGGCTGGCGCGGCTGGCGCTGGTGCTGGCGCGGCTGGCGCATCTGCTGGCGCTGGAGCTGGCACTTTGTCCACAATGGGCGGCATCGCGCTGGCCGCCGGGGTAGGTGCTGTCGCTATTGCTGCAGCCACCGACGACAGCAACAGCACCACCGCCACCAGCACTAGCACCACCGGTACTACCCCCTGATCCGGGGCGTTTAACTTAGGATATAAAGCCACCCACCAGTACGTATGGGTGGCTTTTTTTTGCATCGCTTTCTCGCAGCTCAATTAACTACAAGACCTCCTGCCAATGAATCGCATCGCCCTTGGCGCCCTCGGCGCATCGACACTCTTACTGCAAGCCTGCATGTTTTCTCCAGGCATGCATATGGACACGGACCGTCTGATCGCCGAAGACTCTGTCGAGGCAAGCATGGTCGAGATGGTGCAGATTACCCCCAAGGTGCTGGCACAGGAAAATGTGGTACGCCCTGAGCGGCAGATACCCCAGGCACTGCTAGATTACGCGCCCGAGAACTACCGTCTTGGTCCCAACGACGCTCTATTTATCACTGTCTGGGACCACCCCGAGCTGACTATTCCTGGTGGGCAACAGCAGCCATCCTCTGCCAACGCACGGGTAGTACGAGACGACGGCACCCTGTTCTATCCCTTCATCGGCAACGTGAAAGTGGCCGGGCTCACTCAGGAAGAACTGCGCAAACTGATATCAGAGCGCTTGGCTCGCTACATTGAGCAGCCCCAGGTTGATGTCAACATTCTTGAGTACAACAGCCAAAAGGTCACCCTGAGCGGCGCCTTCATTGAACCGGGCTTTCGAGCAATTAATTCTCAGCCCCTCACCTTGCTGCAGGCTGTTGGTGAAGCAGGGATTGACCAGTCCCGTGCTGACCTCTCGCGCCTGCAGATTCTGCGCGACGGGCAAGTTTACACCCTGGATTACGACTATCTTACTGGCCACCCAAGCGCCGTCGGCAATATCTATCTGAAAGACGGCGACAAGCTGCACTTTGGCCTGAACGACGCGCGCAAGGTCTTTGTCATGGGGGAGGTACCGCGCCCCACCGCGCTGGCCTATAGCACCAGCCGAATGACGCTTAGCGAAGTGCTGGCCACCGTTGGCGGCCCCTCCCCAACATCATCCAGCGGCCGCGAGGTGTACGTGATTCGTGGCGTTGAGAACCTGGAAACGGACAAAGCAACCGTATTCCAGCTAAACGCGCAGTCGCCCTCTGCATTCATCTTGGCGGACCAGTTTGAAATGCAGCCGCAGGATGTTGTTTTTGTCGGAGCAGCCGGGATCACCCGCTGGAACCGTTTTATCAGCCAGCTACTGCCGAGTGCTTCCTTGGTAGGCACCACAGCTAGAGCGGGTAGTGACTACAACGACTTCTCTGACGGCAACTAATCGTGCACCTGATGCGCACCCTGCGCAGCTGCGCCTTGCTCGCAGCTGCCGTAACTGTGAGCGGCTGCAACTCGCTGACATCCAACGCTATCGACAGCGTCCGACTGGCATGGCAAGGCAAGGTCAACGAGATACCTGACAGCCAGGTGCTTGCAGTGCCAGGCGACAGCCTGCTGATCCGCGCCGGCGCCGCGGAGGCGCTGTTTACGGCACCCGCTGGCAGTGCCGGCTGCATTGCTTGGTGGGGCATCGCCGAGCAAGTTGAGACCTGTTATGGCCGTATCAGCCAGATTGTGGGGCTGGAAACCGATGTTGCGCAGCCGTTGGCTACGGACGACCCCTTCAAAACAGGTCTACTGAACATTACCGAAGGGCAACAAGTCACTCGCTTCGTCGACTACCCACTTGGCTACCAGACAGGCATAGAGCAAATTGCGACCTACTTTATAGGCCCGCAAGAGTCGCTCACGCTGTTCGGTCAAACAGCGCAGTACCAGCGGATTGATGAGCGTATCTGGATGCCGGCTCTAGACTATTCCGCCCTCAACCAATATTGGGTTGACCTGAACACAGGACTGGTACGACGTAGCTTGCAGTATCCCAGCCCCGACTTCCCGGTATTTGAAGTTATCAGCACCCATAAAAGCAGCAAGGATGCAGGACAATGATTGCTCGGCTGCTATTTGCCGCAATACTGCTTCAGCCTGCCCTTGTGGCAGCGGCCCCAATATTCAGCATTACAGGTGCCGTAAGCCAACCCAGCGACTACCAGTGGCAGCAAGGTGTTCGGCTGCTGGATGCGTCCGTTACCGCGCAGGTGCACCCAAACGCCTGGTATATGGGCGCCACCCTGCAACGTGAGAGCGCGAAGCTTGAGCAGCGCAAGCTCAAGGTTGGGCTGCTATTTGACCTGCGTAGCGCCAAGGCGCGCTCGCGCCTGGCCGACAACGCGGAAGCCCAGGCGCTGATTGAGCGGCTGACCGCCCAAGTAGAGGCCATGCCCGTTACCGGCCGCATTCCGGCAGAGATGAACCCGCTGAAACAACGTCTTATCCGCTACAACCCGCTATTGGAAGCAGGTGACAAGATCCACTATGCGCTGCGCCCCAACAGCATCACTGTAACCGGCGCCGTGCAAGCCGACTGCCAGCTCACTTACTCCTACGCCTCCAGCCTGTATGACTATCTGGCCGCCTGCCCTGCACACCCGCTAGCCTCCGCCGACACACTGTATCTGATACAGCCGGACGGCGCAGTAGAGCGACTCGGCAGCGGCCACTGGAATCAGCAGGATGCGCCGGTCGCAGTCGGGGCCACGCTGTTCGTACCAGTAGATGAGGCAGCGCTGACCGCCGACGGCGAGCCCGAAACCTTCAACGAAGACATGGCCGCCTTTATCGCCACCCAGACACCTATACAGGAGCGCATCAGGTAATGCAGCGTCCACTCCTGCCAGCATTGTCCGCTGCCGCTCTACCCTCCCTGTTGCTGGTTAGCGTGACTGCTGCGGCCGACATCAACAGCCGCTATAGCACTACCCAGCACGATTTTGGTGGCGTCGGCCTGCTGCAAACCCCCACGGCACGTATGGCGGAAGACGGCAACCTGAGCTTCAACGCTAACCGCACTGAACCCTATAGCCGCTATAGCATCTCGGCGCAGCCGCTGCCATGGCTCGAGGGGACAATCCGCTACATAACGATCACCAACCGCAAGTACGGCCCTGAAGAGTTCAGTGGTGATCAGAACTATAAAGACAAGGCAGTTGACTTCAAGGTACGCCTACTTAAAGAAAGCTACTGGCACCCACAGATCGCTTTTGGTATGCGTGACGTGGGCGGTACCGGGCTTTTCTCCAGCGAGTATTTCGTCGCTAACAAACGGTTTTATGACCTGGATGTCAGCTTGGGCATAGCGTGGGGCTACATCGGTAACCGCGGAGATATAGCGAACCCTCTATCTATTTTCGGTGATAACTTCAACGAGCGGCCAGATGTAGACAATACAACGGTTGGCGACCTCAACGGCTCAAGTTATTTTCGCGGACGCCCAGGTATATTTGGGGGTATCGAGTACCAAACACCTTGGGAGCGTCTGCGCCTCAAGGTGGAGCTAGACGGCAATGACTACCAGTCCGAGCCGCAAGACAATAACCAGGAGCAAGACTACCCGATCAATTTTGGTGCGACCTACCGCCTGGGCAAAAACATTGACCTGACAGCAGCACTGGAGCGCGGTAATACCGCCATGTTCGGCATTACCTACCAGGCGAACCTGAAAACCGATCAGAATCCAAAAAAATATCTGGATCCTGCCCCCGAAGCTCGACGCGGCCTACCCGCCGGCGTGAATGGCAGTCAGGTCGACTGGGCCGACGTAAGCCGTCGTCTCAGCGATAATGCGGGCATCAATGTTCATCAAATATCCCGGCATGGCGATGAGGTCATTGTTACCGGCGACCAGACCCGCTACCGCAACCGTGCTCAGGGCCTGGGCCGCGCCGCCCGCGTACTGGACAACAGCTTGGGCGAAGGCACCTATGATTGGTACACCCTTGTATATCGCCCCCACGGGATGGAAGTCAGCCAGACCAGCGTCAATGCCGAAACCCTGCGCCGTTATGAGATGAACGAGGTAGACGCAGATACATTACGCAAAGGCGTGGTAAATGCGGCGCCTTCTGTGCTCGATGACGAGGTTGTCTATACCGCGCCACTGGAAAAGTACGACTTTGGCACTTCGCTGGGTTATACCCAAAATGTCGGTGGCCCAGATAGTTTTCTGCTGTACCAATTCCTGCTGCGCTTCAACGGCACCTACAATTTTGATGACAATAAGTGGCTGAACGGTAGCGTTGGTGTAAACCTTCTGAACAACTACGACAAGTTCGAATACGACGCGCCGAGTAATCTGCCACGCGTGCGCACCGACCTGCGCTCTTATGCCACCAGCTCAGACGTGCAGCTCAGCCGCCTGCAATACACTCAGACCCACCGCCTGGATCGTGACCTGTACGCCATGGCCTATGCCGGTCTGTTCGAGTGGATGTACGGCGGTGTTGGCGGTGAAGTGCTGTACCGCCCCTACGGTGCAAACTGGGCCATTGGCGCAGACTTTAACTGGGTCAAGCAGCGTGGTTTTGAGCAGGACTTTAGCTTCCGTGACTACTCTACCTTCACCGGCCACGTGACCGGCTACCTACAGACCGGCATCTACGACGTACTGGCTCAGGGCAGCGTGGGCCGCTATCTGGCTGGCGACTATGGGGCTACCCTTGAGCTCTCGCGCCGCTTCAACAGCGGTTTCACTATGGGGACTTGGGCCACCTTAACAAACGTATCGAAGGAAGAGTTTGGTGAAGGTAGCTTTGACAAAGGCGTCTACATCCAGATTCCGTTCGATGCCTTCTTCGTTCGCTCAACTACCTCAGTCGGCACCCTCGCCTGGAGGCCGCTGACCCGTGACGGTGGCGCGCGCCTTGGCCGCTACTACCAACTCTACAGCTTCACCAACGACCGCGATCTCGACAATTTCAATGACGGCTTCCGCCGGCTGACCGAGTAATGTTGATGTGGCGCAAGCTGGAAAATCTGCGCCGTACCTGGCGACCGTGGTTTGTCGTCGGGTTCTTCGCCCTGCTGGCATTGGGGCTGTATCTGGGCATGCGCCCCACCCCACCGCCAGCGGCGTATAGCTGGCAGGCCAGCTTTTATCATGGCGGCGGCATCTTTGCGCTGACGCTACTGAGCTTTCTGGCCTTTGCGCGCTGGCCCTGGTGGCTGCGCGCGGTGCTGCTGACACTGGTTGGCGTGGCGGTTGAGATGGTGCAGGCGCTGCACCCCACACGCACCACCGACTGGCACGACATTGTCGCTAACAGCACGGGGCTGGTAATCGGCTTGCTGCTGATTGGCGGCTACCAGTACATGCTGCGCCGCCAGACCGCCTAGCGGCGCTCAGCACCTCTCCGACCGCTCTTCCCCGCTTCCAGTCCCTGCCCTGCCCCGTATGGGTTATGTACGGGGCCTGCGCTATGCGCGTCAAAACTTAGACCATTCGTCATACATTACTGTTTATTGACATTTTTGCGTCACAGGTCGCAGAGATTCACTGCTTACATTGTTAGCGTCTAATCTGGTACAGCGATAAGGAAAGTCCATGACCAGAGACAGATTCTCACCTCGTTTCACACCCACGGAAGTCTGGAAGGGTTGGCAGCGCTCACCGCAGAAAGCCGAGCGCGCCATTCCCTACGATTTGCAACTGATCACCCTGCGCCTCGCTGACTCCCTGCCCCCTTGCGCCATGCAGGTTTTGCAGGAGGAAGTGCGCGCCCAGCCGCCGGAAGAGCGCGTGCTGTTTCGCCGCCGACGGTTAGACCATCATCTGCAACAGGGTCACGGCTGCTGCTTGCTGGCACATCCGAACATGGCTGCCGAAGTGGCCGATGCACTGGAAAGCCAGAATCGCAAGCGCTACAAGCTGATCGCCTGGTGCATCATGCCCAATCATGTGCAGGTGCTGCTGGAGCCCACCTACTCTACCCCGCGCATTATCCAGGCGTGGAAGACCACGACCACCCACTGGATGCAACAGAACAAGCAATCACTGGCGCTCGACACACCCGGCCGCATGCTATGGATGCGCGACTACTGGGACAGGTACATCAAGGATGAGCAGGACCTGCAACAGAGCATCCAGGAGCTGCAGAACACGCCGGTCGCCGCCGGATTGTGCGAGCAGCCCAAACAGTGGCGTTGGTCCAGCGCGTATGAGTCCGGGTGAATTGATCAGCCCCTGCGGGCATAATGGCGGCCTTAGCCAGGAGGACCCATGCAACCAGACGAACAACATCGGCTGCTGGAAGCCGTAGCCACCCTGACCCGCGCCGCCGGCGCCGTGATCATGGATATTTATCACAGCGATTTTGCCGTGCGCGGCAAGGACGACGCCTCTCCTGTGACCGACGCAGACGAGCGCGCCGAGGCGCTAATTCTTGAGGGCCTGGCCAGGTTGGGGGTGGACTTTCCGGTGGTGGCTGAAGAAGCAACCGCGGCGGGCCATGTGCCCGAGATAGCGGACTGTTTCTGGCTGGTGGACCCGCTGGATGGCACACGGGAGTTCGTCAACCGCAATGGCGAGTTTACCGTCAACATTGCCTTGATCGAGAACGGCAGCCCGCTGCTGGGCGTGGTGTTTGCGCCGGCCATTGGCGCACTGTATGCCGGGTCCCGTGCCAGTGGCGCCTATGTTGAAGATGCCGACGGGCGTCGCGCCATCCAGGTTCGCGAGCCATCCCACGCCGGGCTCGACGTGCTGGCCAGCCGCTCCCATGGCGATAGCGCGGCATTGGAAGAACTCTTGGCCGGCCGCCCGGTGCGTTCACTGATCAACGCGGGCTCGTCGCTCAAGTTATGTTTGCTGGCCGCTGGACAAGCGGACGTCTACCCGCGCCAAGGGCGCACCATGGAATGGGATACCGCCGCGGGTCACGCCGTATTGGCTGCTGCTGGCGGGCAGATACAAACCCTGGACGGCGGTCCGCTCCTGTACGGCAAGCCCGGCTTTGAAAACCCCCATTTTGTCGCCTGCGGGGCTCAACCGTTTTTTTGAGGGTGTTGTATGGGCAGGTTGGTGTACACGCCTGCGGCTTAGTAAACCCTACGGTGCAGCACGGCCAGTAGGGCGGATTAAGCGCAGCGTATCCGCGAAGGCCCACACTCGGGTAATCGGCCCGTGTGGACTGATGGTGTACACGCCTGCGGCTTAGTACACCCTACGGGGCAGCGTGCCGCCCGTTGCCCTGGGTTACTCGGTGTGAAAACACAATAAAAAACGCCCGAAGCCTTTCGCCTTCGGGCGCTTTTGCTGGCTAAGCGGCCAGGATCAGGCGGCGGGCTGGGCTGCCTTGACCATGGTTTGCAGCTCACCGGACTCGTGCAGCTCCAGAATGATGTCGCTGCCGCCGACCAGTTCGCCGTTGATCCACAGCTGCGGGAACGTCGGCCAGTTGGCGTAGCCCGGCAGGCTTGCTCGGATCTCGGGGTTTTGCAGAATGTCCACGTAAGCAAACTTCTCACCGCAGGCCATCAGCGCTTGTGAGGCGCGGGCGGAGAAGCCGCACTGCGGGGCGTTCGGCGCGCCTTTCATGTAGATCAGTACCGGGTTGTTGGCGATCTGTTCTTTGATGGTATCGATGATGTCCATTGCATTCCTCATAAGGTTGTCGGCGTTTTGGCACCTTGCAGATGCGCCATTCTAACGTAAAGGAGGCTCTGATCAATTCCACACGCCCTCTGCGAGTGCTCAAGTGTGCAGATGCAAGGCACGGTGTGCAGCCAATAGTGGTTCTATCGGCAAGCAGCGCAACGCCACAGATGCATGCTTGAGCGCTCGCCCTGCGGGTGGGGCCGCCGAGGTTGCGCCTGTAAAGCCGTCACTCGGCGTCGCTCGTCGCTCACGTGGAATAACCACAAAAACGCCGGGAGCGTTTTTGCGCGCCAGCCCCGAAGGGGTGAAGCGCAGGGATGCGCTGAACACCCTACGCTTCTCCCTCCTTGATTGGCGGCTTTACAGGCTGCAACAGGAGGGTGAACAAAACGTCAACAGACCCTAAGGTCCAGCGTCCTGCTGAGCCACAAAACCCTCTGCGACCAAGGCCCATTTGCCACGGGCTGGATTTTCCCTATAAGATCCCTGCTTCTCTTTATTACTGTGGCTGTTACCAGGCCTTCAGGCTCTCTGGTACGGCGACGTATTTCCGGTCGTTAAGCGACCGAGGTAACTAGGTAGTACAGATATGACTACACGGCACTTTCTATCGTTGATGGACTGCTCGGAAGCCGAGCTCATCAGCCTGATCAAACGCGGCATCGAACTCAAGTCCCTGCACCGTCAGGGCGTGGTGTACGAGCCACTGAAAAACCGCGTATTGGGGATGATTTTCGAGAAGGCCTCCACCCGCACCCGCGTGTCCTTCGAGGCAGGCATGATTCATCTGGGCGGCCAGGCCATTTTCCTGTCGCCGCGTGATACGCAGCTGGGCCGCGGCGAGCCGATCGAGGATAGCGCCCGGGTACTGTCCAGCATGTGCGATGCGATCATGATTCGGACCTTTGCGCATGAGACCCTGGAAACCTTCGCCCAATACTCGAAAGTGCCGATCATCAACGGCCTGAGCGACGACCTGCACCCTTGCCAGCTACTGGCCGACATGCAGACCTATCTGGAGCACCGTGGTGCTATCAAGGGCAAGACCGTAGCCTGGATCGGCGACGGCAACAACATGTGCAACACCTTTATCCAGGCTGCCATCCAGTTTGACTTCCACCTGCGCGTTGCCTGCCCCGAAGGCTACGAGCCGGCGCAGCAGTTTCTGGACCAGGCCGGTGACCGCGTGACCGTGATGCGCGACCCGATGGAGGCCGTCGCCGGTGCCCACCTGGTCAATACCGACGTTTGGGCGTCGATGGGCCAGGAAGACGAAGCCGAAGCGCGCCTCAAGCAGTTTGCGCCTTACCAGGTAACGCCGGCGATGCTCGATGCGGCCGACGAGTCAGTGCTGTTCATGCACTGTCTGCCTGCCCACCGTGGCGAGGAAGTCAGCGACGCACTGATGGAAGACCCGCGCAGCGTGGTCTGGGATCAGGCCGAAAACCGCCTGCACGCGCAAAAAGCGCTGGTCGAATTCCTGCTGGTTGAGTGACGCCATGACGACGCCAGTGCTGGAGCTTGATTCCCTCAATTGCGGCTACGGCCAGCAGTTGATCGTCAATGAACTGAGCATCCACCTGCGCGAGGGCGACATCGGCTGTCTGCTGGGCCCATCGGGCTGCGGCAAGACAACGACCCTCAGGGCCATTGCCGGCTTTGAACCCATCAGCGGCGGCAGCATCCTGCTCGACGGTAAAGCCCTGAGCACCGCACAGCATCGGGTTGCCCCGGAGCAGCGCCAGATCGGTATGGTATTTCAGGACTATGCGCTGTTCCCTCACCTGAGTGTGGCGGACAACGTGGGCTTTGGTATTCATACCTCTCCGGAGCGCAAGCGCATCGTCGATGAGCTTCTGGCACTGGTCAAGCTCGACAAGCTGGGCCGCCGCTACCCGCACGAACTCTCCGGCGGCCAACAGCAGCGCGTGGCGCTGGCCAGAGCCATGGCACCCAACCCGCGCCTGCTGTTGCTCGATGAACCCTTCTCTAACCTTGATGGCGAGCTACGTCGGCGGCTGTCTGCCGAGGTACGCGATATCCTCAAATCCCGTGGGATCAGCGCCATGCTGGTCACCCACGACCAGGCTGAAGCCTTTGCCGTCTGCGACCAGGTCGGCGTGCTAAAGGATGGGCGTCTGCAGCAATGGGACACGCCCTACAACCTCTATCACGAGCCCGCCACGCCCTTCGTCGCCAGCTTTATCGGCCAGGGCTACTTCATCCGCGGCCAGATGGAGGCGCGCGACACCGTTGCCACAGAGCTTGGCGTGCTTCAGGGCAATCGCGCCTACCCAATGCCAGAGGGAAGCCCCGTGGACGTGTTGCTGAGGCCGGATGATCTGGTAGGTGACGCTAGCAGCGCATTGCGCGCCCGGGTGATTGATCGCACCTTTCAGGGCGCAACCATCCTTTACCGCATGCAACTGCAGACCGGCACTCAGCTAGAGGCCCTGTTCCCAAGCCACGCCGACCACCAGCCCGGCGACGAGGTCGGTCTGCGGGTCGCGGCGGAGCACTTGGTAGTGTTCCCAGCCCAGGGCAGCGTCAACCTGCACGCCCAGCTGCCGCTGGAGCAAGTGCTTGATACCGGCCGCTCTGCCTGACCCCTTTGCGTGGAGAACGCTGCGCGTTTCTCCACCCTACGCCTCTACACAGTTCTGTGCGTAGGGCGGAGAACGCCGCAGGCTTCTCCGCGCGCCACCACATCAGGGCTGTGCGGGCCCGTACAACGCGCGACTCGCCTTGCCGTGGATCATGCGCGAGAGACGGTAATCGGTGTTCTGCATCATGCCGATGATGATCGCGTCGTTGCTCGGATCAATCCAGCACCAGGCGCCCTGAATGCCCCACCACCAGTAGGTCCCTTCCGGCAGGTAGCCCGCCGCTGGCGAGTCATTCACCACGGCCACATTCAGGCCAAACTGGTTACCCGGGAAAAACGGACCAATATTATCCACGCCCTGCGGCAACTGATTGCGGCGCATCAGCTCAACGGTGTCTGCCTTGAGAATACGGGTACCCTCCAGCTCGCCGCCGCCCAGCAGCATGCGGGCAAAGCGCAGATAGTCATCCACCGATGAGATAAGCCCGCCGCCACCATTGAGAAAGCGCGGCTTGCTGAGAAACGGCGTATTGGACAGCGCCTTGAGCGAGCCGTCAGGCTGCGGCTGGTAAGACAGCGCCAGACGCTCGGCCTTTTCCTCCGGCGCGTAGAAATCAGTGTCACTCATCTGCAGCGGGTCGAAGATGCGCTCTTGCAGAAACACATCAAAGGACTTGCCAGACAGCACCTCAATCAGAGCCGCCTGAATATCCACCGAAATACTGTAGTGCCAGACCGTGCCCGGCTGATGCAGCAAGGGTATGTGCTCGAGCTTGGCCATCATATCGGCGAAGGTGGAGTCACGGTTCTGGATATCGGCCTGAACGTAGAGCTGGTCTACCTGGGTATCGCCGAAGCGACCATAGGTAAAGCCGCCAGTGTGGGTCATCAGCTCACGGATGGTTACCGGATGTGCCGCCGGTTCAGTCTTGGGCATGCCCTCAGGCCCGTCGGCTACCGCCACCTGCAGATTTTGCAATTCAGGAATGTACTTGCCGACCGGCTCGTCCAGCTCAAAGCGCCCCTCATCGTAGAGCGTCAGGAGCGCGGTGCCGGTCACCAGTTTGGTCAGGGAGAAAATCTTGTAGAGGCTGTCTGGCTCAAGCGGCCGCTGCTGCTCCCGGTCTGCATACCCATACTCGGCGCGCTGCAAAACCTCGCCGTTCTGGTACACCAGCGTGGCGATACCACCGATGCGCCCCTGCTCCACCTCCTGGGCCATGGCCGCGGCAAAGGCATCCAGCCGCGGCTGGGTGAAGGTGTGCGCTGCCTGCTCGGCGTGCAGACAGCCAGAGAAACCCGCCGCCAGCAGCACAGCACTGCCCAACAGCTTACGCATGCTTGATCGAATCATTATTATTTTCCTTGCGTGTGTTATTGGCCTGCCGATGCCGAGGGAAGCACCGGGATATAGCGAGACTAACCGCCACGAGACAAGCTGCCAAGCTGTCTCAGGGCCTATCAGGCCGAGTGATACGCACGCCCCGATGTAACAAATGCCGTTACCAGGCGTCAGATGATGACAGTCACCACACACAGGATCGACCATGAAACGCCGTACCCTGCTTAGCGGCCTGCTGGCCGCCCCCGCCCTGCCGCTTCTGTCCAGCACGGCCAGTGCCAAGGATGCCTTTCATGTGCCGCAAGTCGAGGCACTGGACCTGCCCGCAGACTACTGGCGCGACAAGGTATCAGACGCCGCCTGGGACGTGCTTTTTGAAGAAGCCACCGAACGCCCCGGCAGCAGTCCGCTGGACAAGCATTACGAGCCCGGCACCTACCTGTGCGCAGCCTGCTACCTGCCGCTGTTTTCGTCTGAGCACAAGTTCGACAGCAAGACCGGTTGGCCCAGCTTTACGCAGCCGTTGGTCGGACACATGGGAACACGGCAGGACTTTGCGCTGATCTGGCCGCGCACCGAATACCACTGCGCCCGCTGTGGTGGCCATCAGGGCCATGTCTTTGACGACGGCCCCGCCCCCCGGGGCGAGCGCTGGTGCAACAATGGTTTGGCACTCAGATTCATTCCCGCTGGCGAGCCTCTGCCGGCCCTGCGAGGTGATGCATGAAATACGCTGCCCCTACTCTGGTTCTGTTCGCCCTGTCTCCGCTGGCCGTGGCCAGCGAGCCGGTCACCCAAGGCCCACCGGGCACCGAAATGGCGGTGTTTTCCGGCGGTTGCTTCTGGTGCACCGAGTCTGACTTTGACAAGCTGCCAGGCGTGGTGGAAACGCTGTCTGGCTATACCGGTGGCGAGGCCGAGACCGCAGACTATCAGCAAGTGTCTGCCGGCGGCACCGACCACATCGAATCGGTCGCGGTGTTTTTTGACCCAACCAAGACCAGCTACGCTGAGCTGGTGGAGGCCTTCTGGCCCACCATCGACCCGCTTACCGCCAACGCCCAGTTCTGCGACCACGGCTACCAGTACAGCAGCGCCGTGTACTACGCCAACGATGAGCAGAAAGCCTTGCTGGAATCGTCTCGGGATGCCCTGGAGGCGCGTTTTGATGAGCCGATACACACGCTGATACTGCCGCGCCAGCCCTTCTATGCCGCCGAGGACTATCACCAGGATTACTACGAGAAAAACCCGCTGCGTTACACCTTCTACCGCACTACCTGCGGTCGCGACGCCCGCCTCGAGGAAATATGGGGCGATTGACTGACCATGGAAAAGTACCGCGCGAGTCTGGATAATGGCGGGCTTTGATAGCCCAAGCGGAATTCACTATGCAGATTGCCGAAAAAACCGTTGTCCAGTTTCACTACGATCTCTCTGACGCCAATGGCCCGATCGAGTCATCCCGCGAGCATGATCCGGTGTTGTATCTGCACGGCCAGACCGGCCTGATTGATGGCTTGGTTGAAGCCATGGAAGGTCACAGCGCAGGCGAGACCTTTACTGTCACCATCCCGCCGGAAAAGGCCTATGGCGAAGTCCGCGAAAATGCCCTGCATAAAGTCCAGGCCAAACGCCTGCAAGGCGCCAAAAAGTGGAAGCCGGGCATGGTTGCCATTTTGCAGACCGAGCAAGGCCCGCGTCAGGTAGTGGTGGTCAAACCGGGGTTGTCACAGGTGGTGGTTGATACCAATCACCCGTTGGCCGGCCGCGAGCTGACCTTTAACGTGGAGATTCTCGACGTACGCGCTGCCACCGAAGAAGAGCTGGCCCACGGTCACGCCCATGGCGTGGGTGGCCATAACCACTGATCAGCCGCCAGCGCTTGCCATGCCGTAGGGACGCGACATGTCGCGTCCGCTACCTCGCAGAGCGCTGATCATGACCTTTCGGACGCAGCATGCTGCGTCCCTACGCCTGTCGCTGTCTCAGCGCCGTTCTCCACGCAATGCCAATACCTGTTCATGCAGGTACTCCGGCTGGGCCGCCTCGGGCGTCACCGGCTGCCCTGCTACCAGACAGACCCGTGACCACAAGCGGCGGAAGAACCCCTTGTGCGGGTCACGACTGAAAAAGCTGCCCCATAGCCCCTGCAACGCCAAGGGCACGACCGGTACCGGGTCGTTCTCCAGAATCCGCGTGATGCCCGCGCGGAATACGTCCATCTCGCCATCAGCCGTCAGTTTGCCCTCGGGGAAGATACAGACCACCTCGCCTGCGCGCAGGTAGGCCGAGATGCGTTCAAAGGCGCGCTCGTAGGTCACCTCATCCTCCTGCCGCCCAGCAATCGGCACGGTGCCGGCGGTGCGGAAAATGAAGTTGAGCACCGGCAGGCGATAAATCTTGTAGTACATGACAAAACGCACCGGGCGGCGCACAGCTCCGCCAATCAGCAGCGCATCGACAAAGGACACGTGGTTGCACACCAGTACGCACGGCCCGTCATCCGGGATCGCCTCGAGATTGCGATGCTCAACGCGGTACATCGAGTGTCCCAGCAGCCAGATGAGAAAGCGCATGCTGAACTCCGGCACCACCTTGAAGATGTAGCCGTTGACCAGCACGTTGAGCAACGAGATGGTCAAAAACAGCGTCGGGATCGACAGCTCCAGCACGCTGAGCATGACAATCGCCAGAATCGCCGAACAGACCATCAGCAGCGCATTGAGAATATTGTTGGCTGCGATGACCCGCGCGCGCTCCTCTTCGCGGCTGCGCGACTGGATCAGCGCGTACAGCGGTACGATGTAAAAACCGCCGAATACGCCCAACCCCAGGATGCACCCCATGATGCCCCAGGCGCCGGGTTGTGCCAGCAGGGTCAACCAGTCATAGGCTTCGGCGCCGGCGGCGATGCTGCCGGACAGGCTCCAGATCAGCAGGCCGAATACGCTCAGGCCAAAGGAGCCAAAGGGCACCAGGCCAATCTCTACCTTATGGCCCGACAGCCGCTCACAGAGCACGGAGCCCAGCGCGATACCCACGGAAAACACCGTCAGGATCAGGGTAACCACGCTCTCGTCGCCGTGCAGATAGTCCTTGGCAAAGCCGGGAATCTGCGTCAGATAGGTCGCACCGAGAAACCAGAACCAGGAGTTGCCGAGAATCGAGCGAGATACCGAAGGCACCTGCTCCTTCAGTCCCAAGCGCAGAATAGCCCAGGACTGGCGAAAGATATTCCAGTCAATCGCCAGGTCCGGCAAGCCGGCGCGCGCGCTCGGAATCCGCCGCGCCGCCAGGTAGCCGCCAATGGCCACCACCACCACTGCCCCGCCCACCAGACTGGCCCAGCCACCGCTGGCCATCAGGATACCGGCACACAGGGTGCCGCCCAGAATCGCCAGAAAGGTGCCCATCTCAACCAGTGCATTGCCGCCAACCAGCTCGTCCTCTGCCAGCGCCTGCGGCAGGATCGAATACTTGACCGGCCCGAATAGCGCCGACTGGGTGCCCATCGCAAACAGCACCACCAGCAACAGCGGCAAGCTGCCCAGCCATAGTCCAAGGGCGCCAAGCAGCATGATCGCCACCTCGCCCAGCTTGATGCGCCGGATCAACACGTCCTTGTCGAACTTTTCACCAAACTGCCCGCCGAGTGCCGAGAACAGGAAGAACGGCAAAATGAACAGCAAGGCACTGAGGTTGATGAGCAGATCACGGTCAGCATTGAAACTGAGCTTGAACAGGATCGCCAGGATCAGCGCCTGCTTGAACAGATTATCGTTGAAGGCGCCCAGCAACTGACTGGTGAAGAAAGGGAGAAAGCGTTTGCTACCGAGCAAACGAAACTGCGAGTGTTCCGACATGGCGCTGCGTATCCTTCCGGTCTATTCGGTGCAGGGGGCAGCATACCCAAAATCGGCAGGCTCCGGGACGGAACCTGCCAACAATCTGGCGCAGATTTGCCGCGCCAGAGGGTGGCTCGTCCTGCTAGCGCGAGGCGCCCATGACGCTCAGACGTGCTTCGCGGCGCAATACCCAGCGGTGGATACGCTCCTGACGCTCGGCGGTAAGCGGGTAACGCCAGGCAATCACGAAAGCCGTCATATACAGCGCGACGGGGCCGAGAATGTAGAGAACGCGCAGTGACATCAGCTGCGAGGCGGAATGCTCAACGGCCTTGGCATCAAACCCGACCACGGCCAGCAAGCCCAGCGACAGACCAAGCCCCAGCGCCATGGCTGCCTTCTGCGCCATGCCGCTCATGGCAAAGAACAGGCCGGTGCGGTGCTCGCGGCTACGCGCCGTGTCCAGGTCGACGATATCCGCCAGCATCGACAGCGGCAAAAACTGAAAGGCAGCAAAACAAAAGCCCTTGACCGCAAACAATATTGCGAAGGGCAGCAACTGGCCGGCCCCTAGGAAGAACATGCCCAGAATACTGGTACTGGAAATCGCCAATGCCGCACAGAACGCCCGATGCTTGCCGATGCGCTTGCCTACCTGCAGCCAGAACGGAATGCCCAGAATGCCGATGCCGAAGTACAGCAAATACATCAGGCCGATCTGCGCCTGAATCTGAATCACGTGCTGCATAAAGAACACCGACAGCGCGTTGCGGAACGACTCACCCGTCACCACCACCAGCAACATCAGGATCATGCGCTTGAACGGGCCGTTGTTCTTCAGCACGCGCAGGCCCTTTTTCCAATCGGTGCGCTCAACCGACTGCGGTGGCGCTTCTTTGACTGCGCCAACCACCCAGAAGACCGTCAGCGGCAGCAAAATCAGCATCATCCAGGCCATCACTGCGAGAATCGGCCCATAACCAATGCCCAACTCACCGTCGCGCCCGAACAGGGTGACCGCCGTTTGCATCAACCAGCCATCAGTGTGTCCGGCCTGAAAGCGTGCGCCCAGAGCCTGTACCAGCGCCGGTGCCAATGCGGCCAAAAACAATCCAATCAGCACAAACCCCTCACGCGAGGCCACTACACGGCTGCGCTGGTGATAGACGGTGGACAGCTCGGCGCCCCAGGCGCCATAGGGCAAGGTCACCATGGTCCAGCCCAGGTACATCAGCATGGTCCAGAACAATAGATGCCCGATACCAATGCCGTCGGGCGGCATGAAGATCATCACCGTACCGGCCAGCATCAGCGGTACCCCCATGACCAGCCAGGGCTTGCGCCGCCCGAAGCGGGTGCGCCAGCGGTCGCTGAGAGTGCCAATCAGCGGATCGGTGATGACATCAGACAGGCGAGCAATGACCAGCACCAGCGCCATCAGCGCCATGTTCAGGCCAACTTCCTGGGCATAGAACGGTGGCAGATAGACCACCAGGGGATAACCAATGATGGCCAACGGCATACCGATGGAGCCATGCAGAAGAATCGTAGAACGTTTGAGGACGCCATTGGCGTCCGTACTGGACTGCGACATGCCACTCTCCCAAGAACGCGGGCTCCGCACCCGCTTTTTATATTTATTGTTTGCCCCTGCACCGCCAGGCGGCTTTATCACTCCAGAGCAGCCGGCAACGTCAAGACCGACCTTAGGTGCACGTTTGTATACTCTATACTGCAGCCCCCGCTTTCCACACCAGCGCACCGACGCCGAAGCTGCGGGCAATTCATGCAATATGTTTCCGCCCCCGCTATACTCGGGCCCAGTCGCCTACCCCGCACCCCAGCAACCACGGGGGCTGCAGCCTGCCAAGCCGGCGCAGAAGCACGCCATCAACTCCGCCTATAGTACTCATTCGCCGCACTGATGGTGCGTTAAGGAAGCCGTACGATGCCCTATCGCCAACCCTCCACGCTGCATGCGGTAGTCGCCGCCGCAGCCTTGCTGCTGGTTGTCCATGGACTCGGCCGCTTCATTTTTACTCCCTTGCTCCCTCTATTGGTGGACGATGGACAGTTCAGCACCAGCCAGGGCGCCGCGCTGGCCAGCTGGAACTATGTTGGCTACCTGCTGGGCGCGCTGGCGGCGATCCGCTGGCATCGGCCTCAGCAAATCCAGCGCAGCATACCGCTGGCGTTAGCCCTGCACTGCCTCACTCTGCTCGGCCTGGTCATCACCGATTACGTTCCCTTCATCACCTTGCTGCGCCTGGGCAACGGCGTCAGCAATGGCTTGATTTTCGTGATGGTCCCGGCGCTGCTGATGGAGTGGTTGGCAGCCCGGCAGCGCATCGGCCTGAGCGGCCTTATTTATCTTGGGGTTGGCGGCGGCCTGCTGCTGTCTGGCGTGCTCTCGCACCCGCCCGGCGTGTCGCTGGCGCATGCGAGCCGCTGGTGGCCAGCAGCCCTGCTCAGCGTGCCGCTGGCGCTGTGGGGCGGCTGGCTCATGCTGCGCCTGAGTGTTGACGCCCCCGGCGCAAGCACGGACAAGCGCACACCTGCGCCATCAGCGTCCTTGCTCGACGCGCGGACCCGGCCACTGTTTCTGGCTTATGCCGGTGCAGGCATGGGCTACATCCTGCCAATGACCTTTCTGCCGATGATCGCCAGCATTCAGCTGGGTTCCGGTCATCCGATGGTGCAACAAAGCTGGCTGATTGTAGCGGCCGCCACCCTGCCCGCTGCCTGGTTATGGAATCACCTTGGTCAACGTCTTGGTGACCGAAATGCCCTGTTGCTCAATTACACGACCCAGCTCGCCAGTGTGCTCGCTGCGCTGATCCTGCCGGCCGGAATCGGTATTGTGCTTTGCTCGCTGCTGATGGGCGGCAGCTTTCTGGGCGCGGTACTACTGACCCAGCGGCTTGGGCGCAGCCTTCAGCCACACCAGGGGCCGCGCCTGTCGGCAGCCCTTATCGCCCTGTACAGCGTGACGCAGCTGCTTGGGCCCTGGCTTGCACGCGAATGGCTCAATGACGGAGGCACCTTGCCGGAAACGCTCTGGCTCGGCGCAGGCGCCTTGGCCTGGGCGCTGATCTGGACTTGGCGAACCGGATACGCACACAGGTAACAGGGAACCTCCGGGAAAGCGCTTTAGGAAGCACGGATTAATTCCACATGCCCTCTGGCGTTCAGGCTGGGCCGCATCCGGCGGGGCTGCAATCAAGGCGTGGTTTCGAAGGCATGTCAGGACCTGTCGAGAATTCACAACGCAGAGTGTGGCCCCGCTTGAGCACTCGCAGAGAGCGTGTGGAATTAATCAGTGCTTCCTATACTCAAAGCAAGACAGAGATATTTGCAGAGGCCAGACCATGCGCATACCTTCAAGCTCCCTTCTGATTGCCGGCCTGCTGGCCGCAGCCCTTGCCGCACCGGCTCACGCCAAGCAGGATGACCGCGGCCATGGCAACGGAAACGGCAATAGCCATCATGCACAGCAGGGCAATGACCGAGGCCAAGGTGCAAACCGGTATGACGAACGTGATCATGATCGAGATCGCTACGACCGTCCGTACGATCGCATTCAGGAAGACGTCATACGCAGCATCTTCCGCGACAACCGGGAGCTGGTGCAGCGCGGCGATAGCCTGCCGCCGGGCATCCGCAAGAACCTGGCACGGGGCAAGCCCCTGCCGCCCGGTATTGCCAAGCAGCTCGATCCGCGCCTAGTAAGCCGCCTGCCCCATTACGACGGCTATGAATGGCGCCAGATCGACGGAGACGTAGTGCTCGCCGAGATCACCACCGGCATTATCGAATCCATCATTTATGACGTAATCTACTGATACACAGATGAGCCAGCGGGTTTCAATCCGCTGGCTCTTTTGTTTCGGCTCGGCGTAATCGCACAAGCCGACAGACGGCGTCAATCGGTCTAATAAATCGACGCTATTTTCTTTGACAATCATTCTCATTCGAATTAGCATGCACTCATTGTCAGCTCAGGCTGTTCAGGAGAATCTGCATGTACGTTTGTCTCTGCAAAGGTGTAACCGACAATCAGATTAAAGACGCCATTGCTGGTGGCGCCTGCTCTATGCGCGACCTGCGTAACGACCTTGAAGTCGGCACGCAATGCGGCAAATGCGCCCGTGACTGCAAATCACTGCTGAGCGAAAATCTCGCTGCCAGCCCCGCCGCCACTGCCATGCTGTCGGCGCAATACGTAGCGGCCTGATTCCGGCTCTCATTACCGCCTAAGAATCATTTTTAACTTCTTTCTTTTCAAATACTTAGATTTGACAACCCCCTTTTGGCAGCCCACACTTGGCGACTGAATAGTCCTGAGGGGGCATCGCTATGAAAGGCGACAAGCAAGTCATCCAACATCTGAACAACGTTCTTGGCCTGGAACTGATTGCCATCAATCAGTATTTCCTGCACGCGCGCATGCTCGAAGACTGGGGTCTGGACAAGCTCGGCAAGCGCGAATACAAGGAATCCATCGCTGCGATGAAGCACGCGGATCGTTTGATCAAGCGGATTCTCTTTCTCGAAGGCCTGCCCAACCTCCAAGATCTCGGACGCCTGAAGATTGGCGAAAATACCCGTGAAATTCTGGAGTGTGACCTGAAGCTGCAGATGCAAGCGCTGCCTGACCTGAAAGAGGCCATCGCTTTCTGCGAAAGCGTGGGCGACTACGGCAGCCGCGAAGTCTGCGAAGACATCCTCGAAGCGGAAGAAGAACACGTCGACTGGCTGGAGACTCAGCTGAGCCTGTATGACGCCGTCGGCGCTGAAAATTACCAGCAGTCGCAGATCGAATGACCTGCTGTCTGATCCCATAAAAAACGCCGCATTTCGCGGCGTTTTTTATGGGCAGGTACCTCTGAGCGTTTAGCCCAGGCTGGCGATAATCTCGTCCAGCGCCTGGGCCGGATTGTGCGCACGGGTCACCGGACGACCAATCACCAGATGGCTGCTGCCATTTTCCAGCGCCTGCGCCGGCGTAACGATACGCTTCTGATCATCTGCCGCGCTGTCGGCCGGCCGAATACCCGGCGTGACCAAAAGGAAGTCTTCTCCCAAGGCACCGCGTAGCGCCTTGGCTTCACGCGCCGAGCACACGACCCCGTCCAGACCGCAATCCTGTGTCAGGCGAGCCAGACGCTGAACCTGAACCATGGGCTCGATATCGATACCTACTTCCTGCAGGTCCTCCTGCTCCAGACTGGTAAGAATGGTCACAGCGGTCAGCAGAGGACGACCGCCAGGGCGACGCTCCAGTATCTCGCGACAAGCCTCCATCATCCGGCGACCGCCACCGGCGTGCACATTTACCATCCACACGCCCAATTCAGCGGCGGCGCGCACGGCACTGGCGGTGGTGTTGGGGATATCGTGAAACTTGAGATCCAGGAACACCTCAAAGCCCTTGGCCTGCAAGGCTTCAACCACCGCAGGGCCTGCGCTGGTGAACAGCTCCTTGCCAACCTTGACGCGGCACTTCTGTGGATCCAGCACATCCGCCAACTGCAGGGCCGCACCCGACTCAGGGAAATCCAGGGCGACGATAATCGGGCTGATGTTCGGCATATAACGTATATCCTGTTCAAGATTGGATTAGGCGATGTCAGACCAGCTCGTGGCCCTTCAGCGGTTTTACCGTGCTCCAGCTTTGGCAGCTAGGGCACTGCCAGTAGAGCTTGTTACCTGCAAAGCCGCAGCTGTCACAACGATAGCGAGGACGCGCCCGGCTAAGGGCGTCCAGCAGTCCAGGCAGAGGGTCGGCAGCGTTCTCCGCCGGCCCACGCAAGCGCAGCAACTCCTGCACCCCGGGTAGCGAGGGCTGCACCTGCAGACGCTGCAGTAAAAAACGCTCTGCACTGGCAGCCCCTTCTGTGCGCTGAATCAGCCGAGCGCGCGCCAGGATGATGGCGACAACCGGCTTGGCAGAGCGCTCCAGCGCCTGATCCAGATAGTCCGCCAGATCGAGCGCGCCATTATCCGCACAGCGCTCGGCCAACGCCAGCACTTCCGGTACAAAGTCCGGGACTTGCTGCGCAAGTCGCTGCAGCAGATCCGCTGCCGCCTTGTACTCGGCTGCCTGCGCGTGCAATTCAGCAAGCATGATCAAGGCCCTGCCACACAGCGGTTCAACCTTTAGCGCTGCACGCAGATGTCGCTGCGCATCGGCCGCCTCGCGCCGCTGCAAGGCCTGCGCAGCGAGCTCACAATGATAGTGCGCCAGGGTAACCGAAAACTCCGGCCGTTCGCGCAGCAGGCGCTCACCAATAGCGATAGCCTCGCCCCATTCGTGCTGGTGCTCGTAAACCGAAACCAGATCGACCAGCGCCTCTGCACGGAGACTTGAGCCAGAACCGGCCAACTCCTCCAGCAAACGCTCCGCGCGCTGATGCATGCCGACAGCCAGGTAATCACGGGCCAGCTCCAGCTGCACGCGGTCAGCCTGTTCAGGCGTCAGACTGGGGCGAGCCAGCAGATTCTGATGGACCTTGATTGCCCGCTCAACATCACCACGCTGACAAAACAGCTTACCGATGGCGATGTGGGTTTCGACGGTCTCGGGGTTGACCTCTAGCGCGCGGATAAAGGTCTCGATGGCCTCGTCAGGCTGCTCGTTCAGCAGGTAATTGAGGCCAATAAAATACTGCTTGTCGACAGCACTCCCGTGCGGCTGCAGCATGAAGCCAACCTTGATGGCCTCACGGCGCCCCAGAAACCAGCCTATCGCCAGGGCCAGCACAAACAGCCCAAGGAACATCAGTTCCTGCATGACTATCAGCCTTTGACAGCTTGCGTGCGCAGTTTGTCGATTTCTTTACGGTAGCGATTGAGCTCGTTGCTTTGCACCATGAGCTTCAGTCGCAAACGGGTGGTAATCAGCCAGCCGACGAAAACGCCCAGCGCACTGCCGAGAATGAAGGCAAGCACAACGTAGATGGAGAGAGGCAATGCAGGAGACTGCATCTCGAGAAATTGCAGGGAGGTGGCTTGCTGATTTTCCAGCATGAAATCCATGGTCGCCAAGGCTACCAGCAGCAAAACCAGGATCAGCAACACGCGCTTCAACCACAGCATGTGATACAACTCCGCATCCATTGAGTGTGTGCGAAGTATAACCCAGCCCAGCCGGGCTGCGGCATTGGATCAGGCGTTTTCGAGTGACTCGTTAACCCGATCACGCAACTCCTTGCCTGGCTTGAAGTGCGGTACGTACTTGCCCTCCAGTTCTACCGCATCACCGGTCTTGGGATTACGCCCTACCCGCGGCGCACGGTAATGCAGAGAGAAACTGCCGAATCCACGAATCTCGATTCGCTCCCCGGTAGCCAATGCCTGGGACATGTGTTCCAGCATGGTCTTGATCGCAAGCTCAACGTCCTTCGCCGACAACTGCCCCTGTTGTTCGACAATGCGCTCGATCAACTCCGACTTGGTCATGGTTTTCCCTTTCTTATCAAGCGAGTAGACTCGTTTGTCGTTTTATAGGGTTTTACCATGCTTGACTAGGTTTGAACAGCCTGTTAAGCGAAGCGCTCCCGCGCTTCGCAGCGGCAAGCGGCAAGCGGCAAGCGGCAAGCGGCAAGCGGCAAGCGGCAAGCGGCACCAGGGTGCGTTGACCTGCCGGGCCGTCAAGTTTTCTATCCACAGCTCCCCCACCCCTCACCTTCAGAGAATCCACGCAACTGACAACCCCACGGGTTTTGCTTGCAGCTTGTGGCTTGCGGCTGCCCCAATGGGCGGGCACAAAAAAGGGCGACCGAAGTCGCCCTTTTTCTACAGCTGGATAGGCTTAGTTGCCTTTGCCTTCCATCTGCTGCTTGATCAGATCACCAATGGTGGTCGGACCAGCGGCCAGCATCTCCTGCTTACGCAGGTCTTGCATGGCTTCTTTCTCGTCTTCAACGTCTTTCGCCTTGATGGACAGGCTGATGACGCGGCTCTTACGGTCGACACCAATGATCTTGGCTTCGACTTCATCGCCAACGTTCAGGACGTTGCGGGCATCTTCAACGCGGTCACGGCTGATTTCGGAGGCTTTCAGAGTGCCTTCGATGTCGTCTGCCAGAGTGATGATGGCGCCTTTGGCGTCAACTTCCTTGACGGAACCGGTGATGATGCTGCCTTTCTCGTTCAGGGAAACGAAGTTGGAGAACGGATCGTCTTCCAGCTGCTTGACGCCCAGGGAGATACGCTCGCGCTCGGGGTCAACAGACAGGATAACGGTTTCGATCTCGTCGCCTTTCTTGAAGCGGCGTACTGCCTCTTCGCCGGCTTCGTTCCAGGAGATGTCCGACAGGTGAACCAGACCGTCGATGCCGCCGTCCAGACCGATAAAGATACCGAAGTCGGTGATGGACTTGATGGAACCGGAGATCTTGTCGCCCTTGTTGAACTTGCTGGAGAACTCTTCCCACGGGTTCATCTTGCACTGCTTGATGCCCAGGGAGATACGACGACGGTCTTCGTCGATGTCCAGAACCATAACTTCCACTTCGTCGCCAACGTTGACAACCTTGGACGGGTGGATGTTCTTGTTGGTCCAATCCATTTCGGAAACGTGAACCAGACCCTCTACGCCTTCTTCCAGCTCGGCGAAGCAGCCGTAATCGGTCAGGTTGGTGACCTTGGCAGTAACGCGAGTGCCTTCCGGGTAGCGACCGGTGATAGCGACCCACGGATCTTCGCCCAGTTGCTTCAGACCCAGGGAAACGCGGTTACGCTCACGGTCGAACTTCAGGACCTTGACGTCGATCTCGTCACCAACGTTGACGATCTCGGACGGATGCTTGATGCGCTTCCAAGCCATGTCGGTGATGTGCAGCAGGCCGTCTACGCCGCCCAGGTCAACGAACGCACCGTAATCGGTGAGGTTCTTGACGATACCCTTGACGACTTGACCTTCCTGCAGAGTTTCCAGCAGGGCTTCGCGCTCGGCGGAGTTCTCGGCTTCCAGAACTGCACGACGGGAAACGACAACGTTGTTGCGCTTCTGGTCCAGTTTGATGACCTTGAATTCCAGTTCCTTGTTTTCCAGGTGGGTGGTGTCACGTACTGGACGTACGTCAACCAGCGAGCCCGGCAGGAACGCACGGATGGTGTTGACGTCGACGGTAAAGCCACCTTTGACCTTGCCGTTGATAACGCCCTTGACGACTTCTTCTGCAGCGAAAGCAGCTTCGAGGACTTTCCACGATTCGGCGCGCTTGGCCTTTTCGCGGGACAGTTTGGTTTCACCGAAACCGTCTTCAACGGCGTCCAGTGCAACGTGAACCTCATCACCCACTTCGATGGTCAGTTCGCCCTGCTCGTCCAGGAACTGATCGCGCGGGATGACACCCTCTGATTTCAGACCGGCGTGAACGGTGACCCAGTCGGAGTCGATGTCCACAACGATACCAGTGATGATGGAGCCCGGCTCCATATCAAGGGTTTTTAGGCTTTCTTCAAAAAGTTCGGCAAAGCTTTCGCTCATTTGGAATCCTGTAAGTAAGTATTTTAGGGCAGCTACCGCAGAGCCGTTTTAAAGCGCGCCTTGCAGCTACTGTCCCGCCACGCCACCAGCTTGCGTGGGTTGATGGTATCAATGCCCTTTCCGGTGGTGCTGGTTACCCGGAACAGACAGTCTGATCAGCCCAGCAGGTTGCGCTCGCGCGCCATCGTCTGGACTGTTTCAAGTACTTCTTCGATGCTCATCTGCGTGGAATCGATCAGGATTGCATCATCCGCCGGCTTCAGCGGCGCAACGCTGCGATTCATATCCCGCTCATCCCGCGCGACAATCTCATCGAGAAGACTCGCCAGATTAGCAGTTTCACCCTTTCCGAGCAACTGCCGGTAACGCCGTGACGCGCGCTCCTCGGCGCTGGCGGTCAAGTACACCTTCAATTGCGCATCGGCAAAAACCACGGTTCCCATATCACGACCATCGGCGACCAGCCCCGGCGCTTCGCGGAACACACGTTGGCGCTGCAGCAGCGCGTCGCGCACCGCTGGCAGGGCTGCTACCTGGGATGCGCCGGCACCGACATCTTCGGTACGGATGGCGCGGGTCACATCCTCGCCCTCGAGGATGATCTGCTGCTCGCCACCCGCCTCGGCGGCGATGAACTGCACATCCAGATGCGCGGCCAGCGTTTCCAGCGAGGTTTCGTTGGTCAGATCCACGCCATGATTACGTGCCGACAGGGCGAGCAGGCGATACAGGGCGCCAGAGTCCAGCAGATTCCAGCCCAGGCGAGACGCCAGCAGACCGGCGATGGTGCCTTTGCCCGACCCACCAGGGCCGTCGATGGTGATGACGGGGGCCTGTTGATCAATCACGCGTTGTCCTCCAGACGGACTTGCATGCCGACCGATTGCGCAAGGTCGATGAAGCCCGGGAATGATGTCGCCACGTTGGCGCAATCCTTGATATGAATGTCGCCGGTGGCGCGCAGTGCAGCGACCGAGAACGACATGGCGATACGGTGGTCGCCATGGCTTTCGACACTGCCGCCACCCATGGGGCCGCCGTCGATAATGATGCCGTCCGGCGTCGGCTCTGCCTTCACGCCCAGCGCCTGCAGACCGTCAGCCATGACCTGGATGCGATCCGATTCCTTCACCCGCAACTCTTCGGCATCACGCAGAATGGTCCGCCCTTCAGCGCAGGCTGCAGCCACGAACAGTACCGGGAACTCGTCGATTGCCAGCGGCACCTGATCCACCGGGATGTCGATACCTTTGAGCGGCGCGTAACGCACGCGGATATCAGCCACCGGCTCGCCGCCTACTTCGCGCTCGTTGAGCAGCTCCAGATTCCCGCCCATGGCGCGCAGGATATTGATGATGCCGATGCGCGTCGGGTTGATGCCGACGTGCTCCAGCGTCAGGTCAGCGCCCTCGCAAATGCTGGCAGCAACCATGAAGAAGGCCGCAGACGAGATATCGGCCGGCACATCAATGCGGCAGGCTTTGAGAGTATGTCCGGATTCGATGGTCGCAGTGGCACCATCCACCTTGACCGGGTAGCCGAAGCCCTTGAGCATGCGCTCGGTATGGTCACGGGTGGGCGCAGGTTCGGTCACCGAGGTGGTGCCAGAGGCATACAGCCCCGCCAGCAGGATGCAGGATTTGACCTGTGCACTGGCCATCGGCATCTGGTAGTCCATGCCCATCATGCGGCTGCCGCCCTTGATACGCAGTGGCGGGCGGCCCTCTTCGCCGGTGTCGATCTGCGCGCCCATCTCGCGCAGCGGCTTGGCCACACGGCCCATCGGGCGCTTGGACAGCGACGCATCGCCGGTCAGTACGGTGTCAAAATCCTGTCCGGCCAGCAGACCCGACAACAGGCGCATGGACGTGCCGGAGTTGCCCAGGTACAGCGAGCCGGGCGGCGCCTGCAGGCCGTGCAGGCCAACACCGTTGATGGTCACACGGCCATGGTGCGGCCCCTCAATCACCACGCCCATGTCACGGAATGCCTGCAGAGTCGCCAGACTGTCTTCGCCTTCCAGGAAGCCTTCGACCTCGGTCACGCCTTCGGCCAGGGAGCCGAGCATGATCGAGCGATGGGAAATGGACTTGTCGCCGGGCACACGAATACTGCCGTTGACCTTGCCGCCGGGGCTGGCGATGAAGTTGAATTCTTGAGTTTGCATAGGTTCCATATAGGCCCTGCGGGCCAGAATAGTGCTGAAATGCTCTCGTGCCGACTTGGCTCGGGTAAACACACCAAGCAGCGTGTTGGCGTCGCGGGTGTCCACCGCCTCACGCAGTCGACCCAGATCCTGGGTAAAGGCATCGAGGCTGCGCAAGACCGCATCCCGATTGGCCAGAAAAACATCGCGCCACATCACCGGATCACTCGCGGCAATGCGGGTAAAGTCCCGGAAGCCACCGGCAGCGTAGCGAAAAATCTCCAGATTTTCGTTACGCGATGCCAGCGTATCGACCAGCGAAAAGGCCAGTAGATGCGGCAAATGGCTGGTCGCCGCCAGGACTTCATCATGGTCGGCCAGCGACATGCTCTCCACATCGGCATCCAGCGCCTGCCAGCAGCGCTGCACCAAGCTCACCGCCTCCGCCGCCGTCTGCTCAAGCGGCGTAAGAATCACCTTGTGGTGGCGAAACAGATCTGCCCGCGCCGCCTCCACACCGCTTTTTTCCGAACCGGCAATCGGGTGACCCGGCACAAAGTTGGCAGGTACCGCGCCAAACACCTCTTCCACCGCCTGGGCAACCGCCCCTTTGGTACTGCCCACATCCGTAATCACGGCATCGCCCAACTCCAGCGCTGCCAGTTGCGCCAGTACCGCACGCATACCCAGCACCGGCACGGCCAGCATGATCAGATCAGCGCCCTGCACGGCTTCAACCAGATTGGCCGTGACCTTGTCGACCACGCCCAGCGGCACCGCCTGACGGCGTGAGACCGGGTCCAGATCACAACCGATTACCTCGCGGCACAGGCCGCTCTGGCGCATACCCTTGGCAAAGGAGCCGCCGATCAGGCCAAGCCCGATAACGGCAAGGCGATCGATTGTCGGTGTTACTGGTGACAGGCCGGTTACATCAGCCACGACTCAGCACCTGCTTGAGCACATCCAGAAACCGCTGATTTTCCGCTGGCAGACCGATGGTCACGCGCAGGTGGTTCGGCATGCCGTAGTTGGCCACCGGCCGCACAATCACCCCTGCCCGCAGCAACGCCTGAAAGACCGGTGCCGCTTCACGACCCAGGTCGATGGCGAGGAAGTTGCCGCGCGAGGGAATCCAGCTCAGGCCAAGAGCCGCACAGCCGTCTTCCAGCTGCTGCATGCCTTGGCGGTTGATGCGGCGACTTTCGATCAGGTAAGCCTCGTCCTGCAGGGCCGCCAGTGCAGCGGCCAGCGCTAGACTGTTGACGTTGAACGGCTGGCGTACGCGGTTCAGCGCATCGGCAACCGCCGGATTGGACAGGCCGTAGCCTACCCGCAACGCGGCCAGGCCATAGGCTTTGGAGAAGGTACGCGAGACCAGCAGATTCGGGTAGCGCGCCAGGTAATCGACGCCATTGGGCACGTCGTCCGTTTCAACGTACTCGGTATAGGCTTCATCCAGCACCACGATGACGTTCTCCGGCACGCGATCGAGGAAGGACTCAAGCGCAGCGCGTTCAATCCAGGTGCCGGTGGGGTTGTTGGGGTTGGCGATAAAGACCACCCGGGTCGCCTCGGTGATGGCCGCCGCCATGGCATCCAGGTCATGACCCCAATCCTTGGCCGGTACAGACACCGCCTTGGCACCCACCGCCTGGGTGACAATGGGGTAAACAGCAAAGGCATGATCGCTGAAGACCACTTCGTGCTCAGGACCGACAAAGGCGCGCGTGACCAGTTCAAGGATATCGTTGGAGCCGTTGCCCAGCGTAATACCTGCGGTATCCACGCCCAGCTTCGCAGCCAGCGCCTGCTTCAGCGCAAAGCCATTGCCGTCCGGGTAACGCGTCAATTCTGCCAATGCCGCAGCAATGGCCTCACGTACCGCCGGGCTCGGGCCCAGCGGATTCTCGTTACTGGCCAGCTTGACGATATCCTGCGGCCGTAAGCCAAACTCTCGCGCCAACTCCTCTACCGGTTTGCCCGGCACATAGGGAGACAGCTTCTGCACACCTGGCCGCGCCAGGCTGAGGAAATCACAACTCATAGAACACAAGCCTCAAGCTACAAGCAGCAAGCTTCAAGTCACACCAGGCCGCAGTTGCTTGCAGCTTGCGGCTTGCAGCTTGTCGCTGATGATTTAGAGCACCGCCTTCGGATACGACCCCAGCACCTTGAGCGCTACCGATTCGTCGTTGATCTTCTCCAGCACATCCTTGATCAACGGATCGTGCTGGTGACCGAAGAAGTCGATAAAGAACACATAGGTCCATTTGCCACTGCGCGACGGGCGGGTTTCGATGCGGCTCAGATCGATGCCGTTGGAATGGAACGGCTCGAGCAGGTGATGGAGCGCACCCGGTTTGTTGCGCATGGAAACGATGACCGAGGTCTTGTCGTCGCCGGTCGGCGGTACTTGCTGGTTACCGATGATCAGAAAACGCGTGGAGTTATCCGGGCGGTCTTCGATTTTCTCGGCCAGACGTGTCAGCTCGTACAGGTCGGCCGCCATATCGCCGGCAATCGCAGCCGAGTTCCATTCACCCTTGACCCGACGCGCGGCATCGGCGTTGCTGGCAACAGCCACGCGCTCGACATTGGGGTAATGGGCGTCCAGCCATTTGCGGCACTGGGCCAGCGACTGGGCGTGGGAATACACGCGGGAGATCTTGTCGGTCTGGGTGTTTTCACCGACCAGCAAATGATGGTGGATGCGCAGCTCTACCTCACCGCAGATCACCAGATCGTGCTCCAGGAAGCTGTCGAGCGTGTGGTTGATGGCGCCTTCGGTAGAGTTTTCTACCGGCACCACGCCAAACTGCACCGCGCCGGCCGCCACTTCACGGAAGATCTCGTCGATCGCCGCCATCGGCACGCTGACCACCGAGTGACCAAAGTGCTTGAGCGCAGCCGCCTGAGTAAAGGTGCCTTCCGGGCCCAGATAGGCCACACGCAGAGGTTCTTCCAGCGCCAGGCAGGCCGACATGATTTCACGGAACAAGCGGGCCACTTCTTCGTTATCCAGCGGCCCCTTGTTCAGCTCCATGATGTGCTTGAGCACCCAGGCTTCGCGCTCGGGACGGTAGAACAGCGGCTTGACGCCCGGCTCCAGCGCCTTCTGCTTGACCTGCGCAACCGTCTGCGCGCAGGCAGCTCGCTCGCTGATCAGGTCAAGGATCTTTTCATCAATGGTGTCGATGCGCTTGCGCAGCGCCTTCAACTGATCTTCATCAGACATGGATATCAACCGTGCTGCTGTTCAAACTCGGCCATGTAGGCCACGAGTGCGTCGACCGCGGCTTGCGGCACTGCGTTATAGATGGAGGCGCGCATACCGCCAACCGAGCGATGGCCTTTCAGATTGAGCAGTCCGCGCTCTTCGGCGCCCGCCAGAAAAGGCTTGTCCAACCGATCATCAGCCAGGCGGAACGGAATATTCATCCAGGACCGGTCAGCAACGTTGATCGGGTTGCTGTACAGCTCGCTACCATCGATGGCGGAGTACAGCGTTTTTTGCTTGGTATCGTTGATGCGCTTGAACGCCTCCAGGCCGCCCTGCTCCTTGAGCCACTGGAAGATCAGGCCGGACAGGTACCAGGCGAAAGTCGGCGGGGTGTTGTACATGGAGTCGTTCTGCGCGGCCACGGCGTAGTCAAGCATGGTCGGACAGCTGGCACGGGCACGACCCAGCAGATCTTCACGCACAATCACCACCACCAGCCCGCTGGGGCCGATGTTTTTCTGGGCGCCGGCGTAGATCATGCCAAAGCGTGAGACATCAATCGGCCGCGACAGGATGGTCGAGGACATGTCCGCCACCAGCGGTACATCGCCGGTCTGCGGCACCCAGTTGAACTCCAGGCCGCCGATGGTTTCGTTCGGGCAGTAGTGCACGTAAGCGGCGTCTGCCGACAGCTGCCACTCGTTCTGACCAGGAATGGCAAAGTAGTCGTAGGCCTTGGCGCTGCCGGCCACGTTGACGTTGCCAAAGCGCGCAGCCTCGTCGATGGCCTTGCGCGACCAGATGCCGGTATCGATGTAATCGGCGCTGCCGCCCTCGGGCATCAGGTTCAGCGGGATCTGGGCAAACTGCTGACTGGCGCCGCCCTGCAGGAACAGCACCTTGTAGTTGTCGGGAATGACCAGCAACTCGCGCAGATCCTGCTCGGCCTGCTGGGCGACAGCAACAAATTCGTCGCTGCGATGGCTCATTTCCATGACCGACAGGCCCTTGCCCTGCCAGTCCAGCAGCTCAGCCTGAGCCCGCTGCAACACCGCTTCCGGCAACGCTGCCGGTCCAGCACAGAAATTGAACAGACGCTTACTCACGATTACTCCTGATCATCCACGGGTTGCTGCTCATCACCTTCGGGCTGCTGCTCCTCGCCTTCTGCGGCGGCTTCAACGGCCATTTCAATCTCTTCCTCGGTGGGCTCCTGCACACGCTCCAGGCCGACCAGCTTTTCTTCCGGAGCCAGGCGAATGAGCATGACGCCCTGGGTATTACGCGACAGACTGGACACCTCGCTGACGCGGGTGCGCACCAGGGTGCCCTGGTCGGAAATCAGCATGATTTCCTCGCCATCGACCACCTGCACAGCACCCACCAGTGCGCCATTGCGCTCGTTGGAGACCATGGCGATCACGCCCTGGCCGCCACGACCGCGACGCGGGAAGCCCTCCAGCGCGGTGCGCTTGCCGTAACCACGCTCGGAGGCGGTCAGGATCTGCGCCTCTGGCTCGGGGATCAGCATGGAGATCAGACGTTGCTCGGCCGGCAGACGCATGCCGCGCACGCCGCGGGCGGTACGGCCCATGGTGCGTACATGACGCTCCTTGAAGCGGATAACCTTGCCGCCGTCGGAGAACAACATGATGTCGCGCGAGCCGTCGGTAATGGCTGCGGCGATCAGGGTGTCACCCTCTTCCAGACGCAAGGCGATCAGGCCATTGCTGCGCGGGCGGCTGAACTGCACCAGCGGCGTCTTCTTCACGGTGCCGCGCGCGGTGGCCATAAAGATGTAGGAACCGGTGGGCTCGTCGTTGTCGTCATCGTCGCTGTCAGCATCACCGTCGGCATCGGCCTCGACTTCAACGGCTTCACCTTCGATCACGCCCGCCTCGTCTTCCAGCTCATCGCCCTCTTCGGCGCTCTGCTGTTGCAGGGCTTCCAGGTCAACCTGCAGCATGGCGGTGATCCACTCACCCTCCTCCAGCGGCAACAGGTTGACCAACGGGCGCCCACGCGCGGCACGCGACGCTTCCGGAATTTCGTAGGTCTTCAGCCAATACACCTTGCCGCGACTGGAGAACAGCAGCAGCGTAGCGTGGCTGTGGGCAACCAGCAGGTGTTCGACGTAGTCTTCATCCTTCACGCCGGTCGCCGCCTTGCCGCGGCCACCACGGCGCTGGGCCTGGTAGTCGGTGAGCGGCTGGCTCTTGGCATAGCCGCCGTGGGAGATGGTCACCACGCGGTCTTCTTCGGCGATCAGGTCGGCCAGGGACAGGTCCATGCGCGAAGCAACGATCTCGGTGCGACGCTCGTCACCAAAGTCGTCGCGTACCTTTTCCAGCTCTTCGATGATGACTTCCATCAGGCGCTCCTGGCTGTTCAGGATGCGCAGCAGCTCGCCGATCTGCTCCAGAATCTGCTGGTACTCGGTCAGCAGCTTTTCATGCTCCAGGCCGGTCAGGCGATGCAGACGCAGATCCAGAATGGCCTGGGCCTGCTCGGGAGACAGGTAATATTTGCCTTCACGCAGACCATACTGCTCGTCCAGCCCATCGGGGCGGCAGGACTCGGCACCGGCACGCTCGACCATCTCGATCACGGTACCCGGCGCCCAGGCGGTCGCGATCAAGGCTTCGCGGGCTTCAGCCGGGCTGGGCGACTTCTTGATCAGCTCGATAACCGGGTCAATGTTGGACAGCGCAACCGCCTGACCTTCCAGGATGTGCCCGCGCTCGCGTGCCTTGCGCAGCTCATAGACAGTACGACGGGTCACCACTTCACGGCGGTGACGGACGAAGGCTTCGAGCAGTTCCTTCAGATTGAGAATCTTCGGCTGACCGTCCAGCAGACCGACCACGTTGATGCCGAATACGCTCTGCATCTGGGTCTGGGAGTACAGGTTGTTGAGCACCACCTCGGGCACTTCACCACGGCGCAGCTCAATAACCACACGAATACCGTCCTTGTCGGACTCGTCGCGCAGCTCGGTAATACCTTCGAGTTTCTTTTCCTTGACCAGCTCGGCGATCTTCTCGATCAGGCGCGCCTTGTTCAGCTGATACGGCAGCTCGGAAATGACGATCTGCTGGCGACCGCCGACTTTGTCGATATCTTCGATTTCGCAGCGAGCACGCACGTAAATACGACCACGGCCGGTACGGTAGGCCTCAACGATGCCGGCGCGACCATTGATGATGCCCGCGGTCGGGAAGTCCGGACCCGGGATATACTCCATCAGCTCGTCGATGCTGATATCCGGGTTGCCGATCACCGCCAGGCAGCCGTTGATCACCTCGGTCAGGTTATGCGGCGGAATATTGGTCGCCATGCCGACGGCGATACCGCTGGAACCGTTGACCAGCAGGTGCGGGATCTTGGTTGGCAGGACGTCGGGAATTTGCTCTTTGCCGTCGTAGTTGGGCACCCAATCGACGGTTTCCTTGTCCAGGTCAGCCAGCAGCTCATGGGTCAGTTTGGCCATGCGCACTTCGGTGTAACGCATCGCCGCCGCGTTGTCGCCGTCGATGGAACCGAAGTTGCCCTGGCCATCGACCAGCGGGTAACGCATGGAGAAGTTCTGCGCCATACGCACGATGGTGTCGTACACCGCGGAGTCGCCGTGCGGGTGGTATTTACCGATGACGTCACCAACCACACGCGCCGACTTCAGGTACGGCTTGTTCCAGTCGTTGCCCAGTTCGCTCATGGCGTACAGCACACGACGGTGCACCGGCTTGAGACCGTCACGCACATCCGGCAGAGCCCGACCAACGATGACGCTCATGGCGTAATCCAGGTAGGACTGTTTCAGTTCGTCTTCGATATTGACTGGAAGGATTTCTTTGGCCAGTTCACCCATGAAACGGCATTCCTTTTATTGTCGGCGTTGAAATAACGCCAAAAGCAATGCAAAGGCCTGAAGCCCCGGACTGGCCGGGACATCAACACCTCTGCGACACGCGCATTGGAAAAGCGAAAGCACTGATCAACCCACCCTGCAGAACGGCTTCTGCAGCGGGGCGCATTCCGCCCGATCAAAGCGGCAAAGGATACCACAGAGAACCCGTCGACGGGAGCACATAGCGCGCCCGCCAAAGGGGGTGAGCGAGCAACATCAGTGCAGTCGGCGAATACTCATGAGTTTGGCGATCTTCCCCTCGTCAGGTCGCTCGATAACGCCCTTTTCCGTGACGATAGCGTCAATCAGCTCGACCGGCGTAACGTCCAGCGGTTGACTGGACCCCGCCGCGCCCTGCAGCACCTCGGGCTCCAGGGCATCGCCGTCACTGAGGCTCATGTCCAGGGTGGCGGTCGAGGCCACCACCATAAAGCGCAGACCGTGGTGCATGGCCAGAATGGCCAGCGCGTAGGTCCCCTGGGTAGTGATCACATCGCCATTGGCGGCAATGCGCTCGGCGCCCACTATCACCCAGGACACCGGGTCGTATTTCATGCTGCTGGCCGCGGCCGTATCCGCTATCACGCTGCACGGCACGCCAGTGCGCTGCAACTCCCAGGCAGCCAGTCGTGCGCCGCTGCGCGACGGGCTGGCCTCACTGACCAGCACCTCTTTCAATACGCCGGCCCGGTGAGCCGCCTGTACCACCCCCATGGCCGTGCCGCCTCCGCCGCCAGACAGCTCGCCGCTGTAACCCAGCAGCATCAGCTTTTGTTCGGCCGAGTGATGGCGGCGCAGCAACTGCAAGCCAAAGCGCGCCATGCTCTGGTTGGCCTCGGCATCGGCGCCAGCGATCGCCTCGGCGGCCTGCAGCAAGCGGCCTGGCACATCGGCATCAGGCGCGATGCCGGCCAGCGTTTGCCGCATGATACCTAGTGCCCACTGCAGGTTAGCCGCCATTGGCCCCAGCGCGGAAAAAGCGGCGATGACCGGCTCCAGCTCCTGCGACCAGTCGCGGACCGGCGTGACCAGTTGTCGCGCCGCCAATGCAACGCCAAAGGCTGCAGCAACGCCCAGCGCCGCCGCACCGGCCACCACGCCGCAGCGCATGGCCGCCAGCACCTCGACCTCATCATGGCAATCCTGGGTTGCCAGCTCCGGCAGGCGGCGCTGGTCCAGCAACCTGACTGCGCCCTCCGGCAGCCAGCTGACTGCCTGCAAACACGCTTTATCTGCTACCGCCTCAATCTGCAACATGACAGAATCTCCTTCCAATGGCGCCGGGTTGGCCGGCGCACCACAAGCCCACGCTGCATTTGCCCATAACCAGCAGGTATACTTGCCGACCATGATGCAAGGCGAATTGAACATGACCACCCTGCCCGGCGAGCTCGACCTGCTGATCGTGCCACGCTGGATTATCCCTGTTGCCCCCCAGGGCCTGGTGCTGGAACAGCACGCCGTGGCGGTCCACCAGGGGCGTATCGTCGCCCTGCTACCGCTGAGCAGTGCCAATACACTGCAACCGCGCGAGCGCCGCGACCTGCCCAACCACGTACTGATCCCCGGCCTGATCAACGCCCACGGCCATGCCGCAATGACCCTGTTCCGCGGCCTGGCCGACGACCTGCCGTTGATGACCTGGCTTACGGAACATATATGGCCCGCCGAAGGGCGCTGGGTCAACGCCGATTTTGTCCACTTGGGCACCGAACTGGCGATGGCCGAGATGCTGCGCGGCGGCACCACCTGTTTTTCAGACATGTACTTCTACCCGGATGTTGCAGCGGCTGCAGCACTGGATGCGGGCATGCGTGCGCAGGTGTGCTTTCCGGTCATCGACAACCCGATCCCCGGCGCCCGCGACGCGGCAGAGGCGATTGCCAAAGGCCTCAAGCTGCGTGACGACATGCGCCACAGCGGCCTGATCACAACGGCCTTTGGTCCACACGCGCCCTATACCGTGGGTGATGAAACCCTTACCCGCATTCGCACCCTGGCCGACGAGCTGGACATGCCCATCCACATGCATGTGCACGAGACAGCGGGCGAGGTTGCCGATGCCGTGAAGCAGACCGGCGAGCGACCGCTGCAGCGCCTGCAGCGCCTGGGCCTGCTCGGCCCCAGACTGCAAGCGGTGCACATGACCGACATCAGCGATGCCGACCTGGCCTTGCTGGTCGAGTACGGCGTGCAGCTGGTGCATTGCCCCGAATCCAACCTGAAGCTGGCCAGCGGCATGATGCCGGTGCAGCGCCTGCTCGACAGCGGCCTGAACGTGGCGCTGGGCACCGACGGCGCTGCCAGCAATAACGATCTCGACATGTTTGGCGAGATGCGCACCGCCGCCCTGCTGGCCAAGATCGTGGCCGGCGCGCCCACCGCACTGGACGCCCACAGCGCCCTGCACATGGCCACTCTGGCTGGCGCTCGTGCGTTGGGGCTGGATGAGGAGATCGGCTCACTGGAAGTCGGCAAGGCGGCCGACATGACTGCCGTCGACCTGTCCGGCATTGCCCAACAACCACTCTACAACCCGGCCTCGCAGCTGCTGTATACCTGCAACGCCAGCCAGGTCAGCGATGTCTGGGTAGCCGGTCGCGCCAAACTGCGCGACGGCCAGCTGATTGGCCTGAATACGCCTGATATCCTGCAGCGAGCTCGCGAGCTGGCTGCCCTTATTGCCCAAGGGGAACCCCATGAGTCTTAACGTTGATCGCGCTGAAATCGCCAAATTCGAGGCGCTGGCAAGCCGCTGGTGGGACCGCAACAGCGAGTTCAAGCCGCTGCATGAGATCAACCCGCTGCGCACCAACTGGATCGATGAGCGCGCCAGCCTGGCCGGCAAGAAAGTGCTGGACGTTGGCTGCGGCGGCGGCATTCTGGCTGAGGCCATGGCCCAGCGTGGCGCCCAGGTCACCGGCATCGATATGGGCGAGGCGCCGCTGGCCGTCGCTCGTCTGCACCAGCTGGAGTCCGGCGTCAGCGTCGACTACGAGCAAAGTACCGCCGAGGAGTTTGCCGAGCGGCACGCCGGCACCTTTGATGTGGTGACCTGCCTGGAGATGCTCGAGCACGTGCCAGACCCAAGCTCGGTGATTCGCGCCTGCGCCAAGCTGGTCAAGCCGGGCGGCCAGGTGTTTTTCTCCACCATCAACCGCAACCCCAAGTCGTTCATGTTCGCCATCGTGGGTGCCGAGTACGTCTTGCGCATGCTCCCGCGCGGCACCCACGAATTTGCCAAGTTCATCCGCCCGGCCGAACTGGGCCGCTGGGTGCGTGACGCCAGCCTTGACCTGCAGGACATCACCGGCCTGACCTTCAACCCGCTGACCCGCACCTACAAGCTGGGCGCCGACGTAGACGTCAACTACATGGTGCACTGCCAGCGCGAGGCGCAGGCTTGATGCTCAGCGGCGTTCTTTTTGATCTGGACGGCACCCTGCTTGATACCGCCGAGGATTTTGTCCATATCATCCAGGCCATGTTGCAGGAGCACGGCAGACCGCCGGCCGCTGCCGAACTGATTCGCGCCCAGGTGTCTGATGGCTCGATCGGCATGCTGTCTACTGCCTTTGAACTATCGCCCGAGGCAGCGGCATTCGCCGCGCTGCGCGAGGACTTTCTCAGCCGCTACGAGCAGGGATTGGCCGTGCATACCCGGCCCTTTCCCGGCATCAGTGAACTGCTCGACTGGCTGGACGCAGAACAACTACCCTGGGGCGTAGTGACCAACAAGCTCAGCCGCTTCAGCATTCCGCTGCTGGAGCAAACCGGCCTGGCCAGCCGCTGCGCGTCGCTGGTCTGCCCGGATCAGGTCGCGCGCGGCAAACCCGACCCGGAGTCTGCACTGAAAGCCTGCAGTGAGATGCAGATCGACCCGGCCGGCTGCATTTTTGTCGGCGACCACCTGCGCGACATCCAGGCCGGCCGCGCCGCCGGCATGGCCACCATCGCCGCGCTGTACGGCTATCTGCCCGCAGATGAAGACCACCTTGCCTGGCAAGCCACCCACAGCGTGCAGCACGCCAGCGAACTATTGCCCTGGCTGCAACAGCGGCATCAACCGGAGACATCCCATGTTTGAGTACACCGCCCCGGCCGACCTGCTGACCGGCCGCGTTATCCTGATCACCGGCGCCGGCGACGGCATTGGCCGCGCCTGCGCGCTGAGCTGTGCCGCCCATGGCGCCACTGTGGTGCTGGTTGGCCGCACCCAGAGCAAGCTGGAAGAGGTTTACGACGCCATTGAAGCGGCTGGCCATCCGCAACCGGCGCTCTGCCCGCTGAACCTGGAAACCGCCACCGAAAAGGACTACGAAGACCTCGCAGACCAACTGTTCGACACCTTCGGCAAGCTTGATGGCCTGGTCCACAATGCCGCCGAGCTGGGCCCGCGCACCCTGCTTGATGGCGTCAAACCGGAAGCCTGGCTGCGCGTCATGCAGGTCAACGTCAACGCGCCCTTCATGCTGACCCGCGCGATGATGCCGCTGCTGCGCGCTGCAGAGGATGCATCGGTACTGCTGCTGTCCTCCAGCGTCGGTCGCAAGGGACGTGCCTACTGGGGCCCCTACGCGGTCAGCAAATTTGCCGTTGAGGGCATGATGCAGGTGCTGGCCGACGAGCAGGATGGTACCAGCAACATCCGCGTCAACAGCGTCAACCCGGGCGCCACGCGCACCCGCATGCGTGCCAAGGCCTACCCCAACGAGCAGGCTGAGACCAACCCCAAGCCCGAGGACATCATGCCGGTATTCCTTTACCTGCTGGGGCCTGACGGCAAAGCGCACAATGGCGAGGCTTTTGACGCTCAATAGCCGTTTTTTTGACAACAGCACGCCGCCTGTCACGGCCCCCTTGGCCGCAGGCGGCATTTTTTTGCCGCCCCGTCACCCTGCCGGCCCACAAAAAACCATAAGCCATTGATATAAAACAACAAAATATAATGGCACATTGATTGCTTGAGGAGCTGTACCAGAGACTCCGCAGGTACATCCATCATGCCTCTTCAGGGAAACACCATCGATTTCGACTCGGCCCGCATGAAGCTTGCCCAGGGCGACGCCGCACGCCGACGCCGCAGCAAGCCGGTATCCAGTTTCGAAGCGATCCAGCGCCACCTGAGCCTGACCCTGCAAACCAGCCTTGAGCTAGACCGCGTACTGGAGATGTTCTTTGCCGGTTTACAGGCACTGCTGCAGGCCGACGGCATGGAGTACCGCCACAGCGCTGCCGGCGCGTCCCTCAGTCTCGGCCACCGGGCCCTGCACCGCTGCAGCTACCGCCTGTCACACGCCGGCGGCTACCTGGGCGAACTGCAACTCAGCCGGCAAACACGCTATACCGAGAACGAGCTGGCCAGCCTCGAGGCCCTGCTGGGCACCCTGCTGTTTCCCCTGCGCAATGCCTTGATGTACCGCGAGGCGCTGGCCAGCGCACTGAACGACACCCTGACCGGTGCCGGCAACCGCCTAGCCCTCAACCAGAATCTGGAGCGCGACATGCGCCTGGCCAAGCGCACCGGCCAACCGCTGTCGCTGGCCATACTGGATGTTGACCATTTCAAACGCATCAACGACCGCTTTGGCCACGCTTACGGCGATGAGGCGCTAAAGGCGGTGGTGAACTGCGTAGCAGCGTCACTGCGCAACGTGGATGGCCTGTACCGCCTGGGTGGTGAAGAGTTTGTGGTGTTGCTGAACAACACTGACGCTGACGCCTGCAAGCTGGTCGCCGAACGCATTCGCCAGTCAATCGAGCAACTGCAGTTCCACATCGACGGCCAGCCCCTGCCGATGACTGCCAGCCTGGGGCACGCCACCCTGCGCGCTGACGACGACGCCACCAGCCTCCTCAACCGCGCCGACCTGCGCATGTACGAAGCCAAGCGCGGCGGCCGCAACCGGGTGATTGGACAGTAACTCCGGCACAAAAAAACGGCGCCCGAGAGCGCCGTTTTTTTATCGTTTCATCATCAGCGATCGCGTCGACGACCACCCCGCGGCTGGCGAGCCTGATGCATGGAAGGCTTGCGTGCCAGGCGCTGCAGCTTCTCCTTGTCGCTGGTCTTCATCGCCGGCAGGGCGATGGGCTCCAGGCCCACTTCCTTGCTCAGCGCGTCCAGTTCGTTCTGCTTAAGCTCGCGCCAGCGGCCAACGGGCAACTCCGGGCCGAGGAATACCGGCCCGAAGCGCACGCGCTTGAGGCGGTTGACGCGCATGCCCTGGGACTCCCACAGGCGGCGTACTTCGCGGTTGCGGCCTTCCATCAGGCAAACGTGGAACCAGCGGTTGATACCCTCGCCACCGGAGGCCACGATATCGGTGAACTTGGCCGGGCCGTCTTCCAGCATCACGCCCTCTTTCAGGCGCTCGACCATTTCCTCGGTCACCTCACCCATCACGCGCACAGCGTATTCACGGTCCATTTGATAGGACGGGTGCATCAGGCGGTTGGCCAGTTCGCCATCGGTGGTGAACAGCAGCAGACCGCTGGTGTTGATATCCAGGCGACCAACGTTGATCCAGCGCCCATGCTTGAGACGCGGCAGCCGGTCGAAAACGGTAGGGCGACCTTCCGGGTCATCACGGGTACAGACTTCGCCCTCGGGCTTGTTGTACAGCATCACGCGGCGGGTGACTTCGGAGCCCAGATCACGGCGAATCGGGCGGTCATCCACGCTGATCTGATCCATGCTGTCGACTCGGCAGCCGAGCTCGGCGGGCTGTCCGTTGACGCTGACCCGGCCGGCGGCAATCCAGCCTTCAACCTCGCGGCGTGAGCCCAGCCCCATGCGGGCCAGCACCTTTTGCAGTTTTTCGCCTGGCGCCGGCGCGGCGGGGTTGTCGTTTACGTCGATATCGTCAGTCATTGGAGCACCTCCCGGTGTGATGCGGAGAAAAGCCGTGCAGGATACCACTGAGCTCAGGCGTCAGCCAGCTCAGCTGCGCTGCCCTTCATCGGAATCATCAACGCCTGACTGTTGGCCGGGGGGTGGGGTTTCTGGCGCAGGCGCGTCCGAAACCGGCATGTCCGAGGCCGGCATGTCATCAAAGTCACTTTTGAGGTTGGCTTCCATGGCATTGAGCTCATCCAGCAGATTGCGGAAACCCGTCTGGCCTTCTTCCGAGTCCAGCGGCTTGAGCGGCTCCACCGGCAACCAGGGCGCGTCACCTGCAGCTTCGCCGTCGCGCGCCTGGGCATCGGCCTCCTCCGGTGACTGCAGCGCCAGCTCCGGCGCCATATCCAGCTCATCCAGATCACGCACCGCCGCCAGCGGTGGCAGCTCGTTCAAGCTGCGCAGGTTGAAGTAGTCGAGAAACTGCCGCGTGGTGGCGTACATGGCCGGGCGCCCCGGTACGTCTCGATGCCCTACCACCCTCACCCACTCGCGATCCAGCAAGGTCTTGACGATCTGGGTGCTGACCGCAACGCCACGGATATCCTCAATTTCGCCACGGGTGATAGGCTGCCGGTAGGCAATCAGCGACAGGGTTTCCAGCAAGGCACGGGAGTAACGCTGCGGACGCTCCTCCCACAACCGCGCGACCCAGGGCCCGTACTGCTCACGCACCTGCAGCCGCCAGCCACTGGCTACCTCACGCAGCTCGATGGCACGTCCCTGATAGCTGGCTGCCAGCTTCTCCAGCGCCTTGCGAATATCGTCAAAGCCGGGCAGCGCATCCTCATCAAACAGCTCGCGCAGCTTTTCCACCGACAGCGGCCGTCCCGCCGCCAGCAACGCGGCCTCGACAATATGTTCAATCGGCGGCTGGCTCATGCTCACCTCGTGCCTTGACGTGAATGGGGGCAAAGGCTTCGCTCTGCACCAGATCTACCAGCTGTTCCTTGACCAGCTCCAGCACGGCCATAAAGGTCACCACCACCCCGAGCTTGCCTTCGCTGGCGTTGAACAGGCTGACAAAGGGGACAAACTGTCCGACCCTCAGGCGATCCAGCACCTCGGCCATGCGCTCGCGCGTCGACAGCGCCTCACGGGTTACCTGGTGGCTTTCGAACATCTCGGCCCGACGCAGCACTTCCGACAGCGACAGCAGCAGCTCCTGCATACTGACCTCCGGATGCGCGCGGCGGCTCGGCAACTCGCCCACCTCGACCCGCGCCGCCCAGGTCTCCCGCCCCATGCGCGGCAGCCCGTCGATGTCCTCGGCGGCCTTCTTGAAACGCTCGTACTCCTGCAAACGGCGGATCAGTTCGGCGCGCGGGTCACCCTCGTCATCATCCAGCTCTTCAGGGCGTGGCAACAACAGGCGCGACTTGATCTCCGCCAGCATCGCCGCCATCACCAGATACTCGGCCGCCAGCTCCAGGCGCACGGCCTTCATCAGCTCGACGTACGTCATGTATTGGCGGGTGATCTCAGCAACCGGAATATCGAGAATGTCGATGTTCTGCTTGCGGATCAGATACAGCAGCAAGTCGAGCGGGCCTTCAAAGGCCTCAAGAAAGACTTCCAGTGCTTCAGGGGGGATATACAGGTCCTGCGGGACTTCGGTGTAGGCCTCGCCGTAGACAACGGCAAGCGGCAGCTCCTGCTGCCGGCCGACGCCGCGCGAACGGTCTAGCGCGGCGTCGGTCTCGGGGCTGACCGCGGCATCCTGCGTCGGGTCAGCCATCGCTTACTGCCGGTACTGCAGGCCCATGGCCTGACGTACTTCGATCAGCGTATCACGCGCCGCTTCACGGGCACGCTCGGTCCCCTCATTGAGGATCACCCGCACCGCATCGGGGTTGGCTTCGTATTCGGCAGCACGCTGCTGCATGGGCAACAGCTCGGCGCTGATGGCGTCGATAACCGGTTTCTTGCAGTCAATACAACCGATACCGGCGCTGCGGCAGCCTTCCTGCACCCAGTCGTGAATCGGCTGGTCGGTATACACCTGATGCAGCTGATACACCGGGCATTTGTCCGGGTTGCCCGGGTCAGTGCGGCGCACCCGCGCGGGGTCGGTCGGCATGCGGCGCACCTTTTCCGAGACTTCGTCGGTAGTGTCGCGCAGGGTGATGGTGTTGCCGTAGGACTTGGACATCTTCTGTCCGTCCAGACCGGGCATCTTGGAGTCCGGCGTCAGCAGGGCCTGTGGCTCGGGCAGGATGACCTTGCCGCCCCCCTCGAGGTAACCAAACAGACGCTCCTGGTCCCCCAGGGTAATGTTCTGTTGCTCTTTGAGCAGCGCACGCGCCGTCTCGAGCGCATCCGCATCGCCCTGCTCCTGATAGGCCTTGCGCAGGCTGGAGTAAAGCTTGGCGGCCTTTTTGCCCATCTTCTTGACGGCGGCCTCGGCCTTGTCTTCAAAGCCCGGCTCCTTGCCGTACAGATGATTGAAACGACGCGCCACCTCGCGGGTAATTTCAACGTGCGCCACCTGGTCGGCACCCACCGGCACCTGGCCGGCGCGGTAGACCAGGATGTCCGCGCTTTGCAGCAGCGGATAGCCAAGGAAACCGTAGGTTGCCAGGTCGCGATCCTTGAGCTTTTCCTGCTGATCCTTGTAGGTCGGCACACGCTCCAGCCAGCTGACCGGGGTGACCATCGACAGCAGCAAATGCAACTCGGCGTGCTCGGGCACCTGGGACTGAATGAACATGGTGGACGAGGTACCGCTGACGCCGGCGGCAAGCCAGTCGATCAGCATGTCCCAGACGTTCTGCTCAATGCTCTGCGGGTCTTCGTAATGGGTAGTCAGGGCGTGCCAGTCGGCGGCGAAGAAAAAGCACTCGTACTCGTGCTGCAGCTTGACCCAGTTTTTTAACACACCGTGATAGTGACCCAGGTGCAGACGGCCGGTAGGGCGCATGCCTGACAGAACCCGGCGCTGCGAATCGACAGAACTCAAGGGGGACTCCTGAAAAGACCAATTGTAATAAGCAAACTGCGGCGATTATACCGATAAAGCAGGATCAGTCATGCAGCTCGCTGCGGCTGACCCCAAAGGGCTCTGGATCGCCCCGCCCCTCACGCAGCACTTCAACCTCGCCATCGAGCAGACTGATCACCGTAGTGGGCTCCACCATGCAAGCGCCACCGTCGATAATCAGCTCGATTTGCTTGCCGAGGCGCTCGCGAATCTGCTCGGGGTCGGTCAGCGGCAAGTTATCGCCGGGCAGCATCAAGGTCACACTGAGCAGCGGCTCACCCAACGCCGCCAGCAGATCCAGGGTGATCTGGTGGTCCGGCACGCGCAGGCCGATGGTACGGCGCTTGGGATGCAGCAGCAGCCGCGGCACCTCGCCAGTGGCGTTGAGAATAAAGGTATAGGGGCCGGGGGTCGTCGCCTTCAGCAGACGAAAGGTCGTGTTGTCGACCTTGGCGTACACACCCAGCTCAGACAGATCACGGCAGACCAGGGTGAAATTGTGCTTGTCATCAAGCTGGCGCAGGCGCCGAATGCGCTCCAGTGCATTCTTGTTGCCGAGCTGACAGCCCAGCGCGTAGGCCGAGTCGGTGGGATACGCCACTACGCCGCCCTGGCGAATAATGTCGGCGGCCTGACGAATCAGTCGTGCCTGCGGGTTTTGCGGGTGAATCTGGAAGAACTGGCTCATCGAACTCTATCCGTGTTTTCTTGAAGTTTAGCAGGGTGCTAGCGGTAAAGCGGGCGATATCAGCAGGCGTATTGCGTCACGCACTGAACAGGCTGCTCTGCCACAGGGGCGTACAGTCAGGCGGCAGCGCCGTCATGCTACCCAGCGCCGTCCAGGGTGAAGCCGGGTTGTGAAAATCGCTGCCACAGCTGGCAAGAAAGCCGAACTCGACCGCCAGCTTACCCAGGTAGGCGACCTGATCCACCGGCTGCCTGCCGTTGGCCACCTCAATGCCACGCCCGCCAGCTGCAGCAAACTGGCGCAACAGCGCGCGCAACTTGCTGCGCGTCAGGCCGTAGTGCCAGGGGTGCGCTATCACTGCCATGCCGCCGGCAGCCCGCAGTTGCTCAACCACCTCTTCCAGGCTGGGCCAGTGCTGGCGAATGTCGCCCAGCTTGCCAGCCCCCAGCCACTTGCGAAAGGCTTCGCCATGGTCGCGCACATGGCCGGCCTGCACCATCCATTCGGCAAAATGCGGACGTCCCGGCGGCTGCGACACATCGCCGCCAGCTGCCTGCTGCGCGGCCACCGCCCCCTCATAGGCGCCAGGCATCCGCTTGGCGGCCAGCCGTTCACCAATCTGCTCTGCCCGCCGCCAGCGTCCATCACGCACCGCCGCCAGCGCCTCGGTCAATACCGGCGACTCGGGATCAAAGCCGTAACCGAGGATATGCAGCGTATGGCCAAACCACTGCGCCGACATTTCGACACCACTGACCCAGTGCACACCGAGGCTGCGCGCGGCATCCGCCGCTTCGGACAGACCGTCGATGCAGTCGTGATCGGTCAACGCGACCATCGCGACCCCCGCCTCGGCCACGCGCCGCATCAATTCAGCGGGCGCCAGGCTGCCATCGGAGGCGGTACTGTGCATGTGCAGGTCAACAATCAACGGCATTCTCCCGGGACAGGTAAAGACACATCGCGATAACAGGGCCGACAAAGCGCGCCCAGCTTGACGCAGCCGCGTCTCTTTCGCCTATTATGCCGCCTGAACCGTCTCAAGCCCATGCCCGATCCATCGGCCCGGCCACAGCCAACCGCGTCACTGAACAGTCACGCCGCAAGGAATATTCATGCTCTACGCCATCATGGCCACCGACAAACCTGACAGCCTGAGCGACCGCCTGGCCGCCCGCCCCGATCACTTGGCCCGTCTGCAGGACCTGCAGGCGCAGGGACGCCTCGTCCTGGCCGGCCCGCATCCGGCGATCGACAGCGCCGATCCAGGTAGCGCCGGCTTCACCGGCAGCCTGGTGGTAGCCGAGTTTGCCTCACTGGAAGATGCCCAGGCATGGGCTGATGCCGACCCCTATGTGGCCGCCGGCGTCTACGCACAGGTGACCATCAAACCCTTCAAACGCGTATTCCCGGCCTGAGCAAGGAGGCAATCATGTTCCGTTCGTTAATCTGCAGCGCTGTGTTCGGCAGCATCCTGCTGGCCCAACCCGCCCTCGCCCAGGAGCCGGCCGGTAGCGCGACGCAAACCGAGGACAGCACTCAGGCCCAGGATATCGGCACACTGCAGGCTGAACTGGCCCGCGTAGAAGCCGAACGCCAGCGTCTGGCCGACCAGCTCGACGGCGGCGCGCAGGGTGAGCGTGTCGAGCAGTTGCAAAGCGAGAACCAGCAACTGCGCAATGACAACCAGGCTGCGCGACTGGACGCCCAGGCGCGCCTGATTACTCAGCAACAGCGCTGGTTTCTGATTGGCGGTCTGAGCGTTGCAGCCAGCATGCTGCTGGGCTTCGTCCTTGCCCGTATGGGCCGCCAGAAGCGCCGCGAATGGCTGAACTGACGCCCGTCCTGATCATCGACGACGATCAGGAGCTCTGCGAGCTGCTGCGCGACTGGCTGGCGACCGAACGTTTTGAACTGACGGCGGCCCACGACGGGCCCAGCGGCCTGGCTGCGGCGCGCGCCGATAGCTACGCTGCCATCATTCTCGATGTAATGCTGCCGGGCATGAACGGCCTGGAAATCCTGCGCGAGCTGCGCCAGAGCTGCCAGACCCCGCTGCTGATGCTCAGCGCCCGGGGTGAGCCGGTTGACCGTATTCTTGGCCTGGAACTGGGCGCCGACGACTACCTGGCCAAGCCGTGCGATCCGCGCGAGCTGGTAGCCCGCCTGCGCGCTCTGCTGCGCCGCAGCCAGCCAAATACCGATGCCGGCAGCGACGAGCTCAGCCACGGCAATCTGCGCCTGGATACCGGCAACCTGATGGCCTGGCAGGACGACGAGCCCCTGCAGCTGACGCAAAGTGAAGCGCTGATCCTGCGTGCGCTGATGACTCGCCCGGGGCAGGTTGTCGACCGCCAGACGCTGTCACGCGAAGCGCTCGGCAAACCTCTTGGCAGCTACGATCGCAGCCTCGACATGCACATCAGCAACCTGCGTCGCAAACTCGGCCCGCATCCTGAAGGCCGGCCACGCATTCAATCCATTCGCGGGCGTGGTTATCTGCTTGGCCACTGAACAGTCAGCACTGCGTTCTAGCCATTTACACAACCTTTACCAACCCCATGCCACCGCTGACATAGCACTCTCTAGACTCTGCAGGCAATGAGCGGATTCCCCGGTCAGACACCAACGGAGAATGACCCATGAAAAAGACACTGATTGCTGCCACCCTGCTGCTGACCACCGGCCTGTCCGGCGCTGCAATGGCGGGTTCCAACCACGACAACCCGCCGCCGCGCGAGCGTGGTTTCGAGCGCATGGCCGAAGAACTGCAGCTGAGCGATGAGCAGAAAGCGCAGCTGGAACAGATTCGCGAAGAAGAGCGCGAAAAATTCAAGACCCTGCGCGACGAGAGCAAGGCGCGCTTTGATGCCGTGCTGACCGCCGAGCAGCGCCAGAAGATGGAAGAGCTGCACGAGCAACGCCGCGAGCGTCTGGAAGAGCGCCGTGAGGGCCGCGAGCACCGCAAGCCGCGTGGCGATTGCGAGTAACACGCTGACAGGAAACACACCCCATGCGGCTATTCTGGAAGGTCTTTGCAGTACTCTGGCTGGCAACCCTGCTGGTCGGCGGTTCAGGCTTTCTGGTCAGCCGCACCCTGCAGCAGGACTGGCTCCTGTTGCAGCTCAATCCGCAGCTGCGCGACTTTGCCGCGCAGCTGGTCGGCATCTACGAACAGCAGGGGCCGCACGCCGCCCAGCAGTGGCTGGAAACCCAACGTCGCGAAGACCGCTTGCGCGCCCACCTGTTTGACGATACCGGCAGCCCGCTGCTGCCCGGCACCTTACCCGTCAACCCGCGCTTTGCCCCGGGTCCACCGCCAGAACCGCCGCGCCACGGTGATGGCCCCGGGCGTGGCCGCCTGTTCCAGTTGGCCTGGGACACCGAACAGGCGAACTACTTCGTGACCCTGTACGTTCCGGCGCCGGCGCTCTGGCAAGGCCAGCGCGCCCCGGTTGCGCTGATGCTCAACGTGGTCCTGGCGATGGCGTTGCTGGCATTACTCAGCCTGGTGCTCAGCCGCTACCTGACACGCCCCCTGCGGCAGCTCGGCAGCGCGGCTCAGGCGTTGGCCAAGGGCCGTTTCAGCACCGGCAGTCTGCAACAGACCAGCGAGCGACGCGACGAAATCGGCGAACTGGCCCGGCGCTTTGAGAGCATGGCCGAGCAGGTGCAGTCGTTGCTGGATAGCCAGCAACAGCTGCTGCGCGACGTATCCCATGAGCTGCGCTCACCACTGGCCCGCCTGCGCGTCGGGCTGGCACTGGGCAGCCAGCGTGACCTTGAGGCGAACGACCCGCTATGGCAGCGCCTGGACCGCGAGTGCGACCGCCTCGACCGCCTGATCGACGGCATTCTGACCCTCAGTCGACTGGACAGCCAGCGCGAACCACCCACCCCCTTCGCCCTGGACCCGCTGGTACGCCAGGTGGTGGACGACAGCCGCTTTGCTGCCGCCGATCTGGAGCTGGCGCTGCAAGGACAGACTGACCTGCGCCTGACCGGTTGGCCCGACCAGCTGCAGGCCGCGCTCGACAACCTGTTACGCAATGCGGTGCGCTTCAGCCCGCCGAACGGAATCATCCAGGTTGCGCTGTCAGCAACCAGCCATGGCGCACAGATCATCATCGATGATCAGGGCCCGGGCGTAGCGGATGAATGGCTCAGCCGCCTGAGCGAACCCTTTGTCCGCGTGCCCGGGCAATCCGCCGATAGTGGCTACGGCCTCGGGCTGACCATCGCCCAGCGCGCCGTGGCCCGTCACGGCGGCCAGCTGACCTTCGCACGCAACAGCGACGGCGGGCTGCGGGTAACGGTACTGTTGCCGGGTTCAAGAACCGGAGCATGACAACCGTGTCAGCACCGGTTATGGCTTAGGCCGCAGGCCAGGACGAGAAGTAGGATTCCACCGCCAGCGCTGGCACACTCTTGCGCTCACCGGCCGGGTGGCCGACATAGAGAAACGCCAGAATCTGCTCGTTGCTCGCCAGCCCCAGTTCCGCATGCACCTGCGGATGATAGGCCAGCGCGCCGGTGCGCCACACGGCACCAAGCCCCATGGCATGGGCTGCCAGCAGCATGTTGTTGACCGCCGCACCGCAGGCCAGATCCTGCTCGATGGCCGGCACCTTGGGGTGATCCTGATGACGGCTGATGGCCACGATCATCAGCGGCGCGCGTAGCGGCAGCCCCTGATAGCGCGCCAGGGTATCGGCGGACAGGTCTGGCGTGTCGGCCAGCGCAGCGCGGCCAAACACCTCGCCCAGCGCCTCCAGCCCTTCACCTTGGATCACCAGAAAACGCCAGGGCCGCAGGTAGGCATGATCCGGCGCCCGCAGGGCCGCACGGAACAGGGCCTGTTGTTGCTCAGACGTAGGGGCCGGGCCAGTCAGCCGTGGTACGGAAACCCGCTCATGCAGGGCGGTCAGGGCATCCACAGAACGCATTACTCCTTGATATCGACGTCATCGCCATTGAGCACCTGCTCGCGGTACTGCCCGGGCGGCAAGCCAAACCAGCGCTTGAAGGCCCGAAAGAAGTTGCTGGGGTCGGCAAACCCGAGCATGCAGGCAATCTCAAACAGGGTGAGTTGCGGTTGACCCAGATACTGCAACGCCAGTTCCCGGCGAGTGCGCTCAAGCAACTGCTGAAAGCTGACCCCCTCTTCCTGCAGGCGGCGCTGCAGGGTACGAGTGCTCATGTTCATCGCGGCGGCAACTGCCTGGCGCTTGGGCTCCCCCTGACGCAGCAGCCGGCACAGCACCTGGCGAGTCTGATGGGTCACCGGGTCGGATTCAAAGCGGGCCAGAAATTCGCCGGCAAACCGGTCGTGCAGTTTGGCCAGATGCTCGTTGGCCGTGGCCAGCGGTGTTTCCATCAACTGCCGGGAAAAGGTCAGGCTATGGCTTGGCGCATCAAACGCCATGGGGCACTGAAATAACGCGGCATAGGGCGCGGGATCGCTCGGGGCCGAGCGCGCAAAAGTTGCCTGCAAGGGCGTCACCGGCTCGGCCGTCATCCAGCGGCAAAACGCCAATGCATAGGCCATGGCCGCCTCGACACTCTGCTGGGCGGCCGGCAGGCGATCGCCATGGATGGCAAACTGGATGCGGCACTGCCCCGGCTCCAACTGCAGCATCAGGTCAGCAGACTCGCCGATCAGACGCTGATAGCGCACCACCCGGTTAAAGCCTTCAAGCAACGAGCGGCTGCTCATCAGCGAGTATCCGACCACACTGAAGTGCGCCGGACGAACCACATGGGCCATGTGCAAACCGATTGCCGGGTTGCCGCTACGCTCGACCGCCAGGTGCCAAACGCGCGTCATGCCGTCCTGCGCAATGCGCGCATCCGGGTCGCTCAGCAGCTCCGGGTCCAGACCGGCATCGGCGAACAGCTCGACAATATCCAGCCCTTCAATAGCCAATGCATGCCCAATGGCCGAGGCCCAGCCTGACGAGGTGGTCCGTTGAGCTTGCAACATGCTGTTCTGTACCCTGTCCTTTGTGTTATTCGATTGGATCAGCCGCCATGTCCGCCCCCCGCTGCACAACTGGCAGAGGTAGAGCAGGCACTTCCATGATGTCCGGCGGCTGATCATAGACTAAAGTAGGCTTGAAACAAAAATCCGTGCACCGCCGCCCATTGGGCGCGCCTGGGAGTCCGCCATGCCCCACGCCAGTGAGCCGTCATCCTTCAGCAGCTTCGCCGAATTCTATCCCTATTACCTGAGCGAGCATCAGGATGACAGCTGTCGGCGCCTGCATTACGCCGGCAGCAGCCTGGTCATCGCCCTGCTGCTCTATGTGCTGTTCAGCCAGAACTGGCTGTGGCTACTGGCCGTGCCCCTGGCTGGCTACGGCTTCGCCTGGGTGGGTCACTTCTTTTTTGAGCACAACAAGCCAGCCACCTTCCGCTACCCACTCTACAGCCTGATGGGCGACTGGGTCATGCTGCGCGACGCCCTGACCGGACGCATCCGCTTCTGAGCGCCAGAGCTCGGCAAATCCGCTGACTGTCAGCAGAGTGACAGTCAGCCCCCACCCCCTTCTCTATCATGCCTCGAGGTAGCACTGCTCCAGCCAGCCGGCAGGCCAGCTGGCGCAGTCTCCGCAGCCTGAACCACAAACATAACAAGAGGAACGCCACCATGGGTGAGCAACGCGCACAATTCCGCGCCATGCAGGAAGGTACCGCCGAAGACTGGGGGATCATCTCCAGCCACTTCCGCCCCTTTGCCAAGGAACTGCCAGACCGCATCATCAAGCACCTGCAGTTGCTGGACGGTGATTTTGGCGGTTTCCCGATTGACCGTCTCGAGCACTCGCTGCAAACCGCAACCCGGGCACACCGCGATGGCCGTGACGAGGAATACGTGATCTGCGCCCTGCTACACGACATCGGCGACACCCTGGGCAGCTACAACCACCCGGATATCGCCGCGGCGATACTCAAGCCCTTTGTCAGCGCCGAAAACCTCTGGATGGTCGAGAAGCACGGTATTTTCCAGGGCTACTACTTCTTCCATCACCTGGGTATGGATCGGCACCTGCGTGACCAGTTCAAGGATCACCCGCTGTACCAGTACACCGCCGAATTCTGCGCCAAGTACGATGCCCCGGCCTTTGACCCGGACTATGAAAGCGAGTCGCTGGCGTTTTTTGAACCCATGCTGCGACGCGTCTTCGAGAAACCGCGCAACAGCATCTACAAGACCGAATAACCGCCGACACCAATGAGCAGGCGCCTCTCCCCATCCGAGGCGCCTGCTTTTGACCATGACATCCGTCGGCGAATTTGGCCATTGGATAGACGGGCAATTGTCCCGCCTGATCCCAGGCCCTATGATGCTCAGTCATGCGACGTAGCCGGGTGCCTGCCCGCTACCGCCGTCTCGGCCACGGAATTGACTGAACATGACGATCGACACCCGCATTGCGCCCGTCAAACCACCGCTTGACGGCTACTACTCCCGTATCATCGCCTACCTGTGCGCAGCCCTGACCTTCAGCGCCCTGCTGGTCGAAGATGGCCACCGCCTGAGCTACCTCGTCGCGATCCTGTATACCCTTGCGTATCCCCAGCTGGCGCAATACTTGCCGGCCCGACTGCCGCGTCTGCCCCATCTGCCCCAGCGCCTGAGCCTGCTGGCACTGGATGCGCTGCACACCGGCGTATTCATCGCATTGCTGGGCTTCAACTACGTGCCCAGCATCATGTTTATTGTCCTGCTTGGCCTGTCCTGCCTGATCGCAGGCGGGCCCGCCTATCTCGCCGCAGGCTGGCTGCTGGCGCTGGCCGGGGTATTGCTCGGCGCGGCCATATTCATGCCCGACGTCAGCCTCTACAGCAGCCCGCTGGTGACCCTGGTCAGCCTAGTCAGCGGCGGCTTTTTCATTCTGGTGATGGCCGCCTTTGTGCATCGCCAGGGGCGGCATCTGGAAGAAGCCCAGCAGCAGGTTCAACGCGAGCAGGAAAAGACCACCCGACTGGCCGCCAACCTGTCTAAATACCTGTCACCTCAGGTATGGGAGTCGATTTTCTCCGGCAAACGCAGTGTCCAGCTGGAAACCCGACGCAAGAAGCTGACGGTATTCTTCTCCGATATCCGCGGTTTTACCGAGCTGGCCGAGGAACTGGAGGCCGAGGCGCTGACCGACCTGCTGAACAACTATCTGGATGAAATGTCGCGCATTGCCCTGCAATACGGCGGCACCATCGACAAGTTTGTCGGCGATTGCGTCATGGTGTTCTTTGGCGATCCGAAGACCCAGGGCGCCAAGCAGGATGCCGAGGCAGCGGTTTCCATGGCCATCGCCATGCGCAAGCACATGAAGGTGCTGCGCCAGCAGTGGCGCAGCAAGGGCATCACCAAACCGCTGGAAATCCGTATGGGCCTGAGTACCGGCTACTGCACAGTGGGTAATTTTGGCGCCGCAACACGCATGGACTACACCATTATCGGGCGCGAAGTGAACCTGGCCAGCCGCCTGGAAAGCGCCGCCGACGCCGGTGAGATCCTCATCTCCCATGAGACCTACTCCATGGTGAAGGATCTGATCATGTGCTACGACAAGGGCCAGATCAGTGTGAAGGGCTTTGCCCGGCCTGTGCAGATCTATCAGGTGGTGGGCCTGCGCCGCGAACTGGGCGCTGCGCCGACCTTCCTTGAGCGCGAGCTGTCCGGGTTCTCGATGTATCTGGACACCAACCACGTGCGCAACTACGACAAGGAAGACATCATCAAGGCGCTGGAACTGGCGGCGCGCAAACTGCGAGACAAGGTGATCGTCTGACGCCGCGGCTGTTGCGATGCGCTCATCGCAACAGCGGTCACCTCTCAGGCTGCGCTGCCCTCCAGCGCATCGGCTACCGGCTCCAGCGCCGCAGCCGTACTCTCGTCCCAGCGGTACAGCTCGATACGTCCGTCCTGATGCTCGATCAGCGCTGTGCAGGACTCCACCCAGTCACCGCAGTTGAGATAGTCAATGCCGTTGACCTGGCGAATCTCCGCGTGGTGAATGTGGCCACAGACCACGCCTTCATAGCCGCGCTGAACGCATTCGTGGGCCAGCGCCTCCTCGAACTCGCTGATGAAGTTGACCGCCTTTTTCACCCGATGCTTGAGATACGCGGACAGCGACCAGTAGCCGAAGCCAAAGCGTGAGCGCCAGTGGTTGAGCCAGCGGTTGAGCACCAGGCTGAACTCGTAGGCATGATCCCCCAGAAATGCCAGCCAGCGGTGACAGCGGGTGATCACATCAAACTGATCGCCATGGATGACCAGCAAACGACGCCCGTCCTGGCACTGGTGTACCGCCTCGTCCACCAGCTCGATATTGCCCAGCAGCAGGGTCGAGTAGCGGCGCAGAAACTCGTCGTGGTTACCCGTCACGTAGACCACCCGAGTGCCACGCTTGCTCATGGTCAGCACGCGGCGCAGCACATTGGTATGGGCCTGCGGCCAGTAGATCCCCTTGCGCAGGCGCCAGCCATCGATAATGTCACCAACCAGGTAAAGCTGGTCACAGTCGTAGGATTTGAGGAAGGTTGCCAGCTTGTCGGCCTGGCAGCCACGGGTGCCGAGGTGCAGGTCCGAGATCCACAGGGTTCTGACGCGCTGCTTTTGCGCCTTGGGCAAAGACACGGCGGTATTCATGCGGCTGTCCTCCTTGGGAAGTTAGGAAAACCTTATCGCCGAGCAGTGACTGACACATGTCAGAAATATGGCCTTAACATGACAGCAGGATCGACCCGCAGGGGCGCGCAGCTTCATATACAATGGCGGCTTTTCCACCATGCCACCCGCTGCCCGGACCCGCGTCATGCTCAAACGCCTGCTGCCGTTGCTGTTGCTTTTCCTCTCCACCTGGACCCTGGCCGAACCGCTGCGTACCGGCCTGGTGCTGTCGGGCGGCGGTGCCCGAGGGCTCGCGCATATCGGCGTGCTCAAGCAACTGGAAGAAATGAACATCCCGATCGATGCGATCGCCGGCACCAGCATGGGCGCAGTGATTGGCGGACTTTATGCGGCTGGCTACAGCGCCGATGAACTGGAACAGATCGCGCTGGATCTGGACTGGCAGGCGACCCTCAGCGACACGCCGCTACGCGAGGACATCCCCTACCGCCGCAAGCAGGACGACCGCGACTTTCTGGTCAAGCAACGGCTGACCTTCAAGGATGGTGCGCTGAGTTTCCCGCTGGGCCTGTTGCAGGGCCAGAACATGGGCGTAGTACTGGAAAGCCTGCTGGTGCACACCAACGAGATCGACGATTTTGATCGTCTGCCCATCCCCTTCCGCGCGGTGGCCACCGATATTGCCACCGGCGAAGCCGTGGTGTTCGACCGCGGGCACCTGCCGCTGGCCATCCGCGCGAGCCTGGCCCTGCCCGGCTTCTTTGCCCCGGTCGAGGTGGATGGCCGGCTGCTGGTAGACGGCGTACTGAGCAAGAACGTGCCCATCGATGTCGCCCGCGCCATGGGCGTGGACCGGGTCATCGTGGTGGATATCGGCACGCCGCTGAAATCGACCAGCGAGCTTAATTCGGTGCTGGACATCATGGACCAGACCACCACCCTGCTCACCCGTACCAACACCGAGCGTCAGCTGGCCACCCTGACCGACGCCGATCTGCTGCTGCAACCCGCGCTGGGCGACATGGGCTTCAGCAGCTTTGCCGAAACCCAGCAGGCCATCGACGCCGGCGCGCGCAGCCTGAGCGAGGCCGACGGCGTGCTGGCCTTTGTTGCCCCACAGGGCAGCGATGCCGGCGGCAATCTGGCCAGTAGCCGCCCCCAACGCCAGGCGATTATTCATGCTGTCGAGGTGGACAACAGCGGCAAGGTGGCCGATGAAGTAGTGCTCAGCATGATTCGTCAGGAGATCGGTGAGCCGCTCAATCTGGCACGCCTGCAAACCGACATGGGCACCATTTACGGCACCGACTACTTCAGCCGCGTCACCTACGAGGTAGTGCACGATCAGGGCCACAATACCCTGCTGGTGCACACTGCCGGCCGCCGGACCGGCACCGACTACCTGCGTCTGGGGCTGAATCTGGTCGATGATTTCGAGGGTGACAGCCAGTACAACCTGGGCGCCAGCTTCCGCGTCAACGGCCTCAACCCCTTGGGCGCCGAATGGCTGACCCGGCTGCAGGTCGGCTCGGATCAGGAGCTGTACACGGAGTTCTATCAGCCGCTGGACTACGGCTCACGCTACTTCGTCGCCCCCTTCATTGACGCCGAGGCGCGCAACCTCGAAGTCATCGACGACAACGACCCCATCGTGGCTTACCGCCAGAAGCGCTATGGCGCCGGTATCAATATCGGTCGGCAAATTGCCAACAACGGCGAGGTGCGTTTTGGGCTGTCGCGCTACCGGGGCAACTCGCGGGTCCGCATCGGCGATCCGGACCTGCCGGATGTCGACTTTGACGAGGCGTTTTACTCGATCGAGGTCGACCGCGACACCCTGGATAACGTCAACTTCCCGCGTTCCGGAGATGAGGCCAAGTTCAGCTGGCGGCAGTCCGAGCCGGCACTGGGCGCCGACGAGCGTTATCAGCAAATCGAATTCAAGGCCAACAAGGCCTTCGGTTTTGGTCCCAACAGCTTGCAGGTTGGCGGTTTTATCGGGCGAACCGACAGCGATGTAAACGTGGCGCAGAGCAGTTTTGTGCTGGGCGGCCCCGGCTGGTTCTCTGGCTTCCGTCAGGACGCTCTGGCCGGCCAGAACTATCAGCTCGGCCGCCTGGTCTACTACCGCCGCCTGACACCCAGCTACTTCAATGCCGTCAGCCTGCCGCTGTACCTGGGCGCCAGTCTGGAATACGGGCGGGTATACAACCGCGACGAGACCGACTTTGACACCGGCTACTTCGGGGGCGGCAGCCTGCTGCTGGGGATGGATACGCTGGTCGGCCCGCTATTTTTTGGTCTGGGCGCCAACGAAGAGGGGCATGAGGCGCTGTACATGAAGCTGGGGCAGACGTTCTAACCTGCCGGGGCGCGAGGCCATACGCCTCGCACAGCCTCGCATCCTAGCCGCTGATTTCCTGCACCAGCGCCGCGCGGATGCAGTGCAGCACGCCCTCTTCGATCGGCTCGTCGAGCTCGCGGGCCACCGTGCGCACACCCGGCAACTCATCGCTGTCGTGATTGAGAAAGTGGTCCTGAATCCGTTCCAGCTGCGCCGGCCCGATATCAATCGCCTGCTCCAGCGTCAGGTTACCGGTACTGATACCCTGCGCCAGCTGGCCGTAGACCTTGCGCAACGGCTGGCCGAGCTGCGCCGCTGCCTGCTCGGCGGTCATGCCGGCCAGCACCAGCGCCAGCGCCTCATGGGCGTCACGCGTCTCGTTATCCGCCTGCGCGCCCTCACCTCCCAGCACCTGCAGAAAGTCTGCGCCGTAACGCTCCAGCTTGTGCGACCCCACGCCGCTGACCAGTGACATGTCCTGCAGAGTGGTCGGCCGCTGACGCAGCATGTCCACCAGCGTACTGTCAGGGAAGATGACATAGGGAGGCACACCGTGGGCATCCGCCAACTGCTTGCGTCGAGCCCGCAGCGCTTCCCACAGCTCGCGATCGGCCTCGGCAATCACCGGCTTGTTGCTGCTGCGCGTACCGCTGCTGCTTGGTTTGCTGACATCACGCCGCAATTGCAGGCTTTCCTCGCCACGCAACAGGGCGCGGCAGCTTTCGGCCAGACGCAGGCTGCCGTAACCATCCAGGTCGATCTCGACCAGCGCTCTGGCAATCAGCTGACGGAATACCGAGCGCCACTCGTTTTCGCCCAGCCCCTTGCCAATCCCCCAGGTAGACAGATGCTGGTGTCCGGCATTGCGAATCTTCTCGTTGTCGCGCCCCAGCAAAATATCGATCAGATGACCGACGCCGTAGCGCTGCCCGCTGCGGTAGATGGTCGACAACGCCATGCGCGCCGCCTCGCTACCGTCCCAGGTATCCACCGGTTCCAGACAGTTATCGCAGTTGCCACACGGCTCCGGCAGGGCTTCGCCGAAGTAGCCCAGCAGGGTCTGCCGACGACAGCTGGTCAGCTCGCACAGCGCCAGCATGGCATCAAGCTTGTGCCGCTCGATGCGCTTGTGCCGCTCGTCGCCCTCGGAGCCGGCCATAATCTGGTTGAGCATCAGCACATCTTGCAGGCCGTAGGCCATCCAGGCATCGGCTGGCAACCCGTCACGCCCTGCCCGGCCCGTCTCCTGGTAGTAGGCCTCGACGCTCTTGGGCAGATCCAGGTGGGCCACAAAGCGCACGTTGGACTTGTCGATCCCCATGCCAAAGGCGATGGTGGCGACCATGATCAAGCCTTCCTCGTTGAGAAAGCGCTTCTGGTGATTGGCGCGCAGCTCCGCTGGCAGGCCGGCATGGTAAGGCAGCGCCGGCCAGCCCTGGTCACACAGCCAGGCAGCCGTGTCCTCGACCTTGCGGCGCGACAGGCAGTAGACGATACCGGCGTTGCCCCGATGCTCGCGCAAAAAGGCCTGCAACTGCTGGCGCGGCTTATCCTTGGGCACAATGCGGTAGAAGATATTCGGGCGATCAAAACCGGAGATAAAACAGGCTGCTTGCTCCAGCTTCAGGCGCTGCGCCATTTCGGCGCGGGTGCGCTCGTCAGCGGTCGCCGTCAGCGCCATGCGCGGCACGCCCGGAAACTGCTCGGCCAGCTGGCCCAATTGCAGGTATTCCGGACGGAAGTCATGCCCCCACTGGGACACGCAGTGGGCCTCGTCAATGGCGATCAGGGCGATCTGCAGAGACTGCAGGAAGGCAATGGTACGCGGCTTGAGCAGGCGCTCGGGTGCCAGGTAGAGAAACTCCAGCTCCCCAGCGCGCATCTGCCGGGCGATCTCACGCTGGGCGTCTTCGCTGAGCGTCGAGTTGAGTGCAGCGGCGCGCAAACCAAGCTCGTTGAGCGTGGCGACCTGATCATCCATCAGCGCAATCAGCGGCGACACAACGACTGTCAGGCCCTGACGCAGCAACCCCGGCACCTGATAGCACAGCGATTTGCCGCCGCCGGTGGGCATCAGCACCAGGGCATCACCGCCACAGGCAACCTGATCAATGATATCGGCCTGCTGACCACGGAATTCGCCGTAGCCAAACACGTCTCGCAATTGTTGCAGGGCTTGCTCGCGCATGGGTCTCCTTAGTGGGGGTCAGGACGCGCACCGGGATGTTTCAGCGGCCGCAGAGTATAACGCCTTTGGCAATTGCCCGGGGCATGCGTAAAATGCCGGGACCATTGATAGAGAGGTGTCCCCATGTCCTTTTCCGACCAGCTCCAGCACCTGCAAGCATTTCTGGACGCCGACGACCTGCACGATGAAGCGCTGGATTACATGGCCGCCTGCGGCTACCTGACCGCTCTGGCGATAAGCCCGGAGGTAGTGGAGGACGCCGAACTGCTGGCAGAACTGTTTGCCGAGACGCCGGACTATCAGGATGCCGAGCAGCAAGCGCAGATCGAGAGCACCCTGCTGGAACTCAAGGCGCGCATCGCCCGCGAAGGCACCGACGTGACCATCGTCTCCTTCGGCATCGGCATGACCTACGCCCTCGAGGCGGCCGAGAAGCTCGCCGCCGATGGCATCGAGGCCGAGGTGATCGACCTGCGGACCATCCGCCCGATGGACACCGACGCGATCATCGAGAGCGTCAAGAAGACCAACCGCTGCGTCACCGTCGAAGAGGGTTGGCCGCAGGGTTCGGTCGGCGGCTACATCTCCTCGGTGCTGATGCAGGAGGCGTTCGACCATCTCGACGCGCCGGTCATCAACTGCACCGGCAAGGACGTGCCGATGCCCTATGCCGCCAATCTCGAGAAGCACGCGCTGGTCACGACCGACGAGGTCGTCGAGGCGGTGCGCAAAGTGACCTACAAGTAACGGAGCG
>Ga0207991_1000015_pt1 | contig 100916 bp, 99 predicted proteins | sample ETN07SmetaG_FD_185786 | JGI IMG/M metagenome (GOLD analysis project Ga0207991, IMG submission 185786) | Marine microbial and viral communities from oxygen minimum zone, Eastern Pacific Ocean - ETNP2014F14-07SV275 (SPAdes) (version 2) | ecosystem: Environmental > Aquatic > Marine > Oceanic ...
GCTTCTTCTGCAGCTTTCTTAGCGGCGGCTTCTTCTGCAGCTTTCTTAGCGGCGGCTTCTTCTGCAGCTTTCTTAGCTTGCAAAGCGGCCAGATTATCAGCTAATTGCTGAGCAGCAAGTTCAGCTTCAAATGCAGCAATTTCGTCCAAAATAGCTTGTTCAGCGGCTTGTTCTTCAGCCGCTAAAGCCATTGTTAAAGCTTCTTCATCCAATGATACTATCTTCTCAGCGCATGGTGCAGATCCCTCTTCATCGGTACAAGTTGAACTTGAGACCGAATCCAACGACTCAACAAGCACATCATCACGATCATCGCCACCAGCAAAAACATTGGTTGCCAAGAACAATATTAATATAAATTTTGTCAATTGCTTTGCCACACTAGCCTCCGAAAATTAAAAGAAATTTTTCCATTCACATTTATTTTATACTACTTATGTTAATCAATATTGTTCTTATAGGTTTATTATGTTTGCTGATGAAATCACCTCTATATACGGCCCCGTCTTTAATATAACCCTTAATAAATGGCTTGATTTAAGCAATAAATCCTATTTAGTCAATAATGGAAACATCCCAAAATGGGAGCAAGCACTTGACCTTTTAAAAACATCTAAAAATGGGACTCTTAGTTTTCAGTCACCCTATCTTGCAATTGATTGTGTTGGGTTAGAAAGTGAGATACTGCAACCAGCGCTTGAAAAACTTATGCCTTGGCGCAAGGGACCTTTTAAAATTAACGAACTAAAACTGGAAAGTGAATGGCAAGGAGACTTGAAATGGCAGCGCATTATTAAGCACATTCAACCACTAAAAGGCAGAAAGGTGCTAGATGTTGGCTCTGGCAATGGTTACTTCACTCTACGAATGGCATTAGCAGGCGCTGAACTTGCACTTGGCATAGAGCCTTTTCTACTTTTCAACTATCAATTCAGAGCTATTAACTCTTTAATTGAATCACCACCAAATGCGCATATGTTGTCTTTAAGACTTGAAGAGATGGAAAAAGCAGCTGTCTTTAACACTGTATTTTCCATGGGCGTCCTCTATCATCAAAGAGATCATATGGCTCATTTAAAACAACTAAAACAAATGTTAACGCCTGAAGGGGAGCTCATTCTGGAAACATTAATCGTTGACGGCCCCAAAGGCCACACCCTTGTTCCAAAGGACCGCTACGCTAGAATGCGAAATGTCCACTGTCTACCCAGTGTAGAAACTCTTGTGTCGTGGTTAAAAGATGCAAAATTCAAGAAGATCAAAGTAGTTGATATATGCAAAACCTCTATTATGGAACAGCGCCGAACAAAATGGATTGGTGAAAATAGTGCCTCTCTCGAAGATTTTCTCGACCCATCAAATGATCAATTGACGATTGAAGGGCTTCCGGCACCAAAAAGAGTAATTGTCATCGCTCAGAAATAGATTGCATTCGAGTATAATTTGACCTTGATTTTAAGGCACGCAATGAAACCTCGTCTTTACCTAAGCTTAATCTTTTTTTTGCTCACTTACACCCACAATGCACTAGCTGTGCCAAGCGTTGTCGTTAGCATTAAACCTATTCACTCAATTGTCTCGAGCCTTATGCAAGGCGTGGGCGAACCTCAGTTACTGCTAGCAACTAATAACTCTGCTCATAGTTTTCATATTCGACCATCTCAAGTACAAGCTCTTAAAAATGCGAATCTAATTGTTTCTATTAATTCTAAGTTTGAGGTCGGCTTAGCAAATATTTTAAGCAATTACAGCAATTCATCTCGGTTTGTTATCAGTGAATTAAACCTTCCAAACTTTTACACCTTAAGAGAAAATACCCGTCAGGGCAAAGACGATGAATATGATTACCACTTATGGCTAGACATCAACAATGCTAGATCAATCGCCAAACAACTCAGTTACCGTTTAATCAAAATCGACACAATCAATGCCTCTATATATTCCAGGAACTTTGAGAAGCTTGATGCAAAATTACTGCGGTTGCACAAAGACAATAGAAAGCAGTTAGCAGGGCTTGATGCAACCAATTTTGCTAATTATTCGGATACTCTCCAATACTTTGAAAAAAACTACAACCTCAGCAAGCCTATCATTATCACACCCTACCATGGTGCAAGACTCAGCATTCGCGGCGTATTGAATGCCAAAAAGAAAATGAAAGAGCAGCAAACAAAATGCTTATTTCATACAAATCAAATTAACTCTAAAAAAACAAAAGTTATAACAGAAGGCATGGTAATTAGTCGCGCTGAAATAAGTATCTTGGGCAACGAACTTGAAAGTGGTCCGGATCAATACTTCAATTTAATGAAAAACCTCACCTCGCAAATAGCACAATGTCTCCAATAAGACCCAGCTTTAATAAAGCAGCCTTGCACTATAACGCCCACGCATTCTTACAAGATGAAGTAGCACTTCGCCTGTCAGAGAAACTTAATGTCATTTCAATCAATCCTGAAGTGGTAATAGATTTAGGCGCAGGAACGGGCCTGTTGACAAGTAAACTCTCTCAAAGATTGCCGCACGCACAACTAGTTTGCGTTGATTTCGCCCAGCACTCTTTACAATCAAACCCAGCTCAATTGAAAGTTTGTGCGGACGCTTATCAACTACCATTTGCAAATAAAAGCGTTGATTTCATTGCCTCTAATCTAATGATGCAGTGGTGTCCAGATTTAAAGGCTCTTTTTGATGAGTGCCACCGAGTAATGAAACCTGGCGGTTTAATGCTTTTTTCAACATTTGGCCCAGACACGCTAAAAGAATTAAAGCGTAGCTGGTCTGTTGTTGATTCAGATCCTCACGTTAACACCTTTATAGACATGCACGATATTGGCGACCAAATGTTACAATCAGGCTTTAACAGCCCTATTATGGAAATGGAAAAGCTGACGCTTACTTACGACAAAGTTATTGATCTCATGCGTGACTTAAAAGGGATTGGTGCACAAACCGTACACAGCCGCTCAAAATCCCTTACGGGAAAGGCAAAATTCAAACAAATGATCGAGATGTATGAATCTTATCGGAATGAGGGTAAGTTACCCGCAACTTACGAAGTGATTTACGGCCACGCTTGGAAAAAAACAAGCTCATTAGGCGTAGTTCCAGTCAGTAATTATTAGAGCTAGAAAAAAATTGGGAAATTATTGAAATGGCAATTTTTTGGGCACCAAAAACTCTAAAAACAATTAAAAATGCTTTTTTAAGGCAAAAACTAGGCAATTATTGGCTCTTTTAAAGAACAAACAGCGCAAACTCAGAAAATTTGGGAAATAATGCAAATGAGTCAAAAAAAAACCGAAAAACGGTTTTTTTTACATAAAGTAGGAAAAAATAACGCATCCAGTTTGAGACAACATCGTACTAGATTGACTAACTTCTCTAATTAAGAATTCTTAATAATCAAACCATCGCCAACTTTGATGGTTTGAAGTACCACTGATAAGAAAATAGCATTTTGACCAAAAAAAGCACCTTTGAGTTCACTACTTAATGCCAGCTTAGTTAGTGTTGCAAGTGGCTCTTTGGGCTCTGGTATTTCTGCAGTGACTTGGTCAATAGTTGTTATCTTGCAGCGCTTACAAGGCTTTCTCAAACCAAAACGATAACCGCCATCTTTTGCAACAAGATCGCAAGCTGTTTTTTGCTCAATTTCTGCTAGTCCTTTGATCACAATATTTGCTCGAAACCGATCCATTGTTACTTCTCGTGCGCCATTTAGTCCTAGATTTTCATTTAAATAAATTAGTGATTCCTCAGCTGTAATTAAATAAGGAAATTGATCCGAAAAAGCACTTTGAGCCTCTTCTTGTTTTAAGAATTGAACAGGCACTGAGCGTTTCTCATGTTTGGCAAATCGTACCAATCTTAAAGGTTTTTCAGGATAATAATCCAAAACCTTTGTCAACCAAACCGAGGCATCATCGCCTTCATCAAAAGCCTCACAAGCATCTTCCCAAACGATTGCTTTAACCGACTTGTCCCTTTTCGCATTTAAGTTTATTTTTAGTGACTCGTGGTTTTCAGAGTTTAGCACCAAGAAATCTGAATCAATCGCGACCGAAATGGTTGCCATTTTTTCAATTTCACGCTGCGTAACAAACCGATAATCACTATCGGTAATCATCCATTCACGATCATATTCAAAGCCTCGCGAACCTGTCTTTGCCGAGGTTAACGAAATGCCTTTTAATGATTTAACGGGATAAACAAAAATTCCTGTGATGGCAATCATAAAACTGTTATCCAGCACTCCTAGATTCGTATATTTCAATCCATTCCGAAGGTGTTATTTTTCGCATCAATTGGGCAATGAGATCAAAAGGAATGTGATCTGGATTGTTAAATCTTATACAGCTTTTTCCCATGTTCAGTTTCCTCTTAGAATGCTTTGGATACTCGTTTACAATCCAAGACAATAATTTGGGGTTAGCATAAATACCCATATGATAGAGCGCAATAAAATGCTTTTGTGAGGCAATATTAATAAAGGGCAAGGGTAAATTGGTATTGCAGTGATAGCCTTTTGGGTACAAACTATGCGGAACAATATAACCAATCATGCCGTAGCTGATGACTTCTTCAAAGCCTATTGGAAGGTTGTCAAGAATGGTTTTTCTAAGTAAATCAAATCCAGAGGCTCGCTCAATGGGAACTTCGGCTAAATATTGTTCAATCGTTTCTGCGCTAGATTGCATAACTCAATAACCGCCAATTACAATTAATTACTGCTTGAGTCGATAGCCTGTTTTAAACATCCACGCCACAACCGCTAAACAGACGCTTAAAAACACCAAGATCATCATTAAACTGGTGCCGACACTAACATCAGAAACCTCAAAGAAGCTCCAACGAAATCCGCTGACTAAATACAGCACTGGGTTGAATAAAGTCACTTTTTGCCAGAATTCTGGAAGCATGCTAATGGAGTAAAAACTACCACCTAAGAAAACCAATGGCGTAATAATCAATAGCGGAACAACTTGAAGTTTTTCAAAATTACCCGCCCAAAGGCCAATGATAAAACCGAATAAGCTAAAAGTGATGCAAGTAAGCACAAGAAAAGACACCATCCACACGGGATGTGCAATTTGTAACTCTACAAAAAAACTGGCAGTGAACAAAATCACCGTAGCCAAGATTAATGACTTACTTGCCGCAGCACCCACGTAACCAAGTAACGCTTCATAAAACGAAATTGGCGCCGAAAGAATCTCATAAATTGTGCCAGTAAATTTTGGAAAGAAAATACCAAAGGAAGCGTTAGAAATACTATGCGTCAGAATGGATAGCATGGTCAGACCTGGCACAATAAAGAGACCATAAGAGACGCCTTCGATCTTATCAATACTGGAGCCGATGGCTGCACCAAATACAATAAAGTAAAGCGCTGTTGAGATTACTGGAGAGGCAAGACTCTGAAAAAAGGTTTGCCAAAAACGCATCATCTCGTTGGCGTAAATCACCTTGATTGCTCGGAAATTCATGCTGCCCCCTTGACCAAGTCAACAAAAATATCCTCAAGCGAGCTTTGGGAAATCTTCAAATCATTAAAAACTAGGCCAGCTTCGCTTATGGCATGAATGACATCGGCAATGTTGGCTCCACCTTCTGTCGTGTCGTACGTATACGTAACCGAACTACCATTTTCAGATAGCTCCAAATTAAACTCTGCCAATAATTCAGGGATTGATGTGATGACTTCATTCAATTCTAAAATCAATTGCTTCATGCCAAGACTAGCCATTAAATGATCTTTTTCTTCTACCAAAAGCAATTCACCATTGTTAATGATGCCCACTCTATCAGCAATTTCTTCGGCCTCTTCGATATAGTGTGTCGTTAGAATAATCGTTACACCAGAAGCTCGAAGCTTGCGCACAATCGCCCACATGTCTTTTCGTAGTTCCACATCAACACCCGCTGTTGGCTCATCAAGGAAAAGTATTTTTGGCTCGTGGGACAATGCTTTAGCAATCAATACTCGGCGCTTCATACCACCCGAGAGCGCCCTTAACTCATCATTTTTTTTATCAAAAAGTGATAAATCCTTCAACAGTTGCTCTAGGTAAGCCTCATCTCTCTTACAGCCAAACAACCCACGACTAAAATTAACAGTACTCCAAACTGTCTCGAATGCACCAATCGTTAACTCTTGTGGTACCAAACCAATCAATTCCCGTGTTTGTCGGAAGTCTTTAATAATGTCCTTGCCCGACACAGTAACGGTGCCAGAGCTCGGCGAAACAATGCCACAAATTGCCGAGATCAGCGTTGTTTTCCCAGCGCCGTTTGGCCCCAAAAGAGCAAGAATTTCTCCCTCTTTAATATCAAGAGAGACACTCTTTAAGGCTTTAAAACCTGTGTCATAAGTTTTGCATAAATTATCAATAGAGATGATTGGATTCATAAATAAGCTACGTTATATAGGTGTTAATTTGTGCCTATTTTATACTTAGAGGGTGACGTGTCTCCAACTATTACAACCGATACCAAGTGAGTGGTTTGCTGTTGTTTCTTTTGATAACGCCTTTTGCTTCAAGATCAAGTTGCACGGTTTTCATCCACCAAGCGGATTTAGCACCCTCAGGAAAAATATCTTGTGGTAAATACGGTTGAATTAAGGACAACATTTCTATTTGAGTAATACCACTCTCATCTACTGGTAGGAGGCTCATTAATACCTTTTTCATGGCCAAGTACTTTGTCTTATCCACTCGTGAAGTGCGTCCCGGAACATTGATATTTTCGACAAGTATCTTATAACTCATTGCAAAAATTCGTCGACTAAAACCAACGACGAACTTTTGCTTTATACACAGTGTAGTGTTCTCGAAAATTAAGCACCATCGCTCTTTCTTCAGGGATTATTTGCAAGAAGTTCATTGCTGGTACAAACAATATGGCCAACATCAAAGAAAAACTATTCGCCAAAAACACGCCCCAAGCTAAAAGTACGCACAGCAAGCCCAAATACATTGGGTTACGGCTATATTGATAAATGCCAGTCGTTACAAGCGTTCCTGCTTTCTCGGGCTGCATTGGATTGGTTGTGGTCTTTGCCTTAACAAAAGACAGCACGCCCAAAATTGAGAACAGCGCGCCCAAAGAGCCTAAACCTATCGCAACTAGCAAGCGCACATCATCATCAAGCACAGAGCTGGGTAAGTATTGGTCTGCTAGCCACATACCGAAAACAAACAATGCTGCCAACATCGGTGGCGGAATTTTTGTTTCAATACTTTTCAGCATAAATAGTTTCAAGATATCAAAAGAGGTCCTTAATTCTACCCCTTCCACAGCTATGAATTTATCTCAAATTAACCTAGACAAGCAAATCTCTGATGGATTGCTCAAGCGCTGCTGTAAAGCCAGGATCGTTTCCCGGGTTGGCAGCGCAGTGTCCCCAGGGAGAGTCATACACTCTTAGCTCGACATCTGCAATGAATTCAGCTTCAATCTCATTATCTTCGGGCGGAAAGTACAAATCTTGTGCGCATGGCATGATGATTGTTTTTGCCTTGATCGAACGCAGAGCATGGTCTAAATCACCGTTATAAAGTGGTCCAGTACTTATGTCGCTACTTTGCCAGGTGTTCAACTTTGCCAATAAGTTATTCGCATCCCAGTTCTCAACATGATCTGTTTCCCAATCTCGCAATAAATCTTCGATTGACTCAAATCCAATTTCTTTATACAAACCTTCCCGATAGAATGTTTGTGAAAAAGCCCATCCTGCATAGACTCTGGCAAATGCCTTTAAACCGGCTATTGGGGGTGTTGAGTAATTTCCACTATCCCAATGACCGTCTGCACAAAGTGCCGCTTTAACGCCTTCAAGAAACACGTGATTATGGGTTGAGGTTTTCGCAGATGCACAAAATGGCAGAATTGCATTAACAAAATCTGGATATTGCGCCGCCCACTGATAAGCTTGACAACCCGCCATCGACCAACCGGTGACAAGCGCTATGTGCTCAACCCCTAGATGTTCAGTTAATAATCGATACTGGCAAGCAATATTATCCCAAAGGCTTATTTGTGGAAAGCGCGGCCCATCCTGAGGGGTTGGCGCATTACTTGGTGAGGATGAAAAACCATTGCCAAATAAGTTAATGGAAATAATAAAATGCTTCTCTGGATCGATCGCTCTACCGACACCAAAAAAACCTTCATTTCTATGGTGAGAGCCGGTATAAAAAGTTGGTAGAACCACAACATTGTCTTTGTTGCGGTTGAGCCTTCCATAAGTTTTAAATGCTAAGTGCGCATCGAGAAGTGTTTCACCCGAGAGCAATGCAACATTTCCTAGCGTGTATTTTTCTCCATCCATGGCACTCAATAGTACTTACTTGCTGGTTTGCTACCATCAAAGAAAACAACCCGCAAAATCAAAAAAATAATAATTAACAGTCTAGCGTATGATCACGCTCCCATTGTGTTAAATGAGAGGAGTGATCGTCCCATTGACTTTTTTTCATTTTCACATAAGAATCAATTAAGTTGTTACCCATACGCTCTCTTAACACATCACTATTATCTAGCAAGCGCAGCGCATCAAGCAAATTACGTGGCAACTGCTTGTAACCCTCTAAATCCTTACCGAGCTCGTACATGTTGATATCCAGTGGCTCACCCGGATCACGATTTGCTGCAACACCATCGAGACCGCAGGCAAGGATAGCCGCTTGCATTAAATATGCATTGGCGGCACCATCCATTAAGCGCAATTCAAAACGACCTGAATCCGGCACTCGGATCATATGGGTGCGATTATTACCACCATAGGTTATTGAGCTCGGTGACCAAGTTGCACCCGAAAATGTTCTTGGTGCATTGATGCGTTTATAGCTGTTAATGGTAGGGTTGAAGATTGCCGTAAGACAATCGGCGCTATGCATAATACCGCCAAGGAATTGATAAGCTAAAGGTGATAAGCCCAAACCACGAGCATCCCCCTCACCGTTAAATAGGTTTTGACTACCGTCCAGATTCCAAATGGACAGATGAGAGTGACAGCCGTTTCCTGTTAGATGACTAAATGGCTTGGGCATAAAGGTCGCCCTCATGCCGTGAAGCTCAGCGATGGATTTAACCATATACTTGAAAAAAACATGGCGATCAGCAGTTTTCAGTACATCATCATAATCCCAATTCATTTCAAACTGGCCGTTGGCGTCTTCGTGATCGTTCTGATACGGATTCCATTCTAACTCGATCATTGCATCACAAATCTGTTTTATCACTGGATATTGTCGCATTAATGCTTGCTGATCGTAGCAAGGTTTGCTTTGCTGATCTTTGTCATCAGCGATATTGGTGCCATCGCTGTTGATCAAATGATACTCACACTCTACCCCTGTTTTCATTCGAAAACCCAATTTTTCAGCTTCAGCCAACTGCTTTTTAAGGGCGACTCGTGGCGAGACCTCAACCGGTTTTCCGTCCATCCACAAGTCTGAAGCCAACCAGCCAACTTCCCTCTTCCAAGGCAATTGAATCAAACTGTCGGGATCAGGAATAGCAAACATATCTGGATGTGCAGGGGTCATATCTAACCAAGCAGCAAATCCGGCAAAACCCGCACCATTTTTTTGCATGCCATCGATGGCTCTAGCGGGCACCAATTTGGAGCGTAAATTACCGAATAGATCAACAAAGCTGATAAGAAAATATTCGATGCCACGTTCAGCGGCTACCTTACTAAGTTTGATTGACATAAAACCTCCTATTTATCCTGAATATAATGTGTGTTAATTAAGCTTTAAAAGTAGTAATTAAAAACCGTTTTTACCTGGAATCCAATTGGTGCCTGCCAATGGCACACCAGCCATTGCTGCCGCCTCCATTGTCAATGCTACCATATCCTCTGGCTCCAAATTGTGTACATGGCTCTTGCCACAGGCGCGCGCCAGTGTTTGCAATTCCAGAGTAAGAACATTAAGATAGTTAGCTAGTCGGCGTCCACCCAGTTCTGGATCCAGCCTTTTGGCAAGCTCAGGGTCTTGGGTAGTAATGCCAGCCGGATCATTGCCAGCTTGATAATCATCCCAAAATCCAGCGGCAGAACCTAGGGCCTTGTATTCCTCATCAAACTCAGGACTCTGGTCACCAAGCGCAATAAGGGCGGCTGATCCGATAGCCACAGCATCAGCTCCCAAGGCTAAGCACTTAGCCACATCAGCACCACTGCGAATACCGCCAGAGACAATTAATTGCACTTTGCGGTGCATATCCATCTCTTGTAAAGCCTCAACAGCCAATCTCACCGCTGGCAAAGTTGGAATGCCTACATGCTCAATAAAAACATCTTGGGTTGCTGCGGTACCACCTTGCATGCCATCTACAACGACCACGTCGGCGCCCGATTTAACCGCTAAAGTGACATCGTAAAACACGCGCGTGGCGCCGACTTTGACATAAATAGGTTTTTCCCAATTGGTAATTTCTCGTAACTCTTGGATTTTAATTTCCAAATCATCTGGGCCCGTCCAATCGGGGTGACGACATGCAGATCGCTGGTCAATTCCTTCGGGGAGGTTGCGCATTTGTGCCACTCTCGGGGAAATTTTTTGTCCAAGCAGCATACCGCCTCCGCCTGGCTTGGCGCCTTGACCAAGGACGATTTCTATGGCATCAGCACGTCTCAAATCATCGGGGTTCATGCCATAACGCGATGGCAGATATTGATAGATAAGGATTTTCGAATGTCCTCTTTCTTCCGGTGTCATGCCGCCGTCACCTGTCGTTGTACTGGTGCCGGCAATAGTTGCGCCTCTGCCTAAAGATTCTTTGGCTTGTGCCGAGAGAGCGCCAAAGCTCATGCCAGCAATCGTAATTGGGGTTTTTAAACGAATCGGATTTTTTGCAAAACGACCTCCCAATACTACTTCAGTGGTACACTTTTCACGGTAGCCCTCTAAGGGGTAGCGTGAAGTCGAGGCACCTAAAAATACCAAATCATCAAAACTTGGGAGCGCTCTTTTAGCGCCAAAGCCACGAATATCGTAAATGCCCGTGCTGGCAGCGCGCTGAATCTCAGCAATAATATGGCGTGGAAAAGTAGCTGATTCAATTAATGTTGGATTATCTTTACTCATATTTTTTATCTCCTTAGTAGGCATCAACTTGGTCAATATCAAAATTGTATAATTTTCGGGCAGAGCCGTAACGGCGAAACTCGTCAACGTTGTGACTCATCCCGGATTGCTTTAATAACTCCTCTAATTGCTCTTTGTGTTCAGCACGCATTTCTTTTTCGATACAATCTGTGCCCAAGCTTGCTACCTTGCCACGGACGTATAAACACGCTTCGTAAATAGAATCGCCCAAGGCGTCGCCAGCGTTACCACAAACCACTAAACAACCGGATTGTGCCATGAAAGCACTCATATGGCCGATGTTGCCCCCGATAACAATACTAACCCCCTTCATTGAGATTCCGCAGCGCGAGCTAGCATCGCCTTCAATCACTAACAACCCGCCGTGCGCTGTTGCACCGGCGTATTGTGAAGCATTACCGGTGACGTGGACTTTGCCTGACATCATGTTCTCTGCAAGACCGGGACCTGCATTGCCTTTAATGGTGATGTTTGCCTGTTGATTCATGCCAGCGCAGTAATAACCTACATGGCCGTTAATACCAACATTGATGGCCGTGGTTAAACCTACTGAAACGGCGTGTTTTCCACCAGTGTTGCTGACATTGAAGTTGTCTCCAGAAGCGGCCCCTTGTAATTTCACATTAAGACTTCTAACACTGCTCGTATCTAAATTAATTTCTGTCATGATTAACTCCTTTTCCAGCTGTAAATTTGAGTCGGTTCTGGCTCCCATATGCGCGCATTTTCAGCACCAGGCAAAGTTGCAATAGCGCGATACTCAGATGCCATTGCTGCCCAATCATCGGTTTCTGCCATTATTGCAGGCTTACAACCAATGGGATCTCGCATTACCGCAAAGCCATCCTTAGTGCCAATTGCAAAGGTATAAAAACCATCTAGATCATCAATTGCGTGGTTAAGGGCTTGGTCTAAGTCATCACCCTCACTTAAGCGCCAGCTAAGGTAGCCCGCTGCAACCTCGGTATCATTGTCGGTTTTAAAGTGAACACCTCGGCGACGCAAAGTTTCACGCAGACGATTATGGTTTGATAAAGAACCGTTATGCACTAGACACAAATCTTGACCGGTTGAAAATGGGTGGGAATGCTCAGTTGTAATAGCACTTTCCGTTGCCATACGGGTATGACCCAAAGCATGCGTTCCGCTCATACCTTTAATATCAAACTTCTCAATAAAATCCAGTGGATTACCCTTGCCTTTAAAGATCTCAATACTAGTGCCCGCACTGATAACACTAAGTTCACTGTAGTTGTTATAAAGCCAGTCTTGAACCTTGTTAATCTCTGAATCCACAAACAGTACAGCTTGATTGTGCACCACCACTATTTTTTTAAGGCTAAAAAACTCTTTAATTGCCACCTCAAGAGCATCCCAGTCAAAGCTTGAATTCTGAGCCAGTACAGAAATTTTGCAACCACTTTCGTGAGGATCTCGGTAAATCGCTATCCCTGCACTGTCTGGTCCACGTTCTGTCATCTCCGCCAACATCGGCGCTACCAGAGCACCCAATTGAGACTCCAGAGCTGGGTTTTTTATAAACAGTCCAACAATTCCACACATATATAACCTCCAAAAAAATGGGCGGCTTATTGCCCACAATGTTTTACAAAAACCAATCCATACAAAATGGAAGCTACTTTTTTTAAATCACCAAGGGAAGTAAATAACACGCTATAAAACGTGACAAGGCAGCTTTCATTTTGTAATTTTTTTCACGCCTGTAATCATTATCGTTGTTTTTTATATTGGACAATAATTAATTTAATCATTACACTGTTGTTTTAAATCAACAATAAGGCAAACTATGCATCTAAATCAGATGTTAATATTTTCGAAAATTGCTGAACATCAAAGCTTTACCAAAGCTGCCACCGAGCTAAATATAGACAAGTCGACTGTCAGTTACAATCTTTCGCAATTAGAGTCACTACTGGGTGTTCGCCTACTCAATAGAAGCACCCGCAGTGTCACCCTTACAGAGGCAGGATTGGGTTATTATCGATACTGCCAGCAGATTGTTGAAATTGCAGAAGAGGCCGAACAATATACCGCCACCTTGGGCAGTAAGGCGGTTGGACTCTTACGAATAGCCGCCTCTAATGATTTCGCTCAAATTTTTATACCTAGGGTAATACGGCCTTTCATGAAAGCCAACCCTAAGGTTGATGTCGAGCTTATCCTTGAATATCGCAATGTCGATTTGGTAAAAGAAAGAGTTGATATCGCTCTGCGCTTCGGCATCATTCCAATGGAGGATTCGGACCTTATTGCCAAAAAAATTCTCGATGATGAATTAGGCTTATTTTGTTCGCCCTCGTTTATCAATGAATACGGAAAACTTGAGGATGTTAGCCAAATTCAGGATTTTAATTTGATCGAACTTTTTATGGGTCCTCACATTCAATTAACCATTCACAAAGACTCACATACACACAAAATCAACATGAAAGGACGATTCAAGGTGAATGACTTACTCAGCGCCAAAGACGCCGCCCTTTCCGGATTAGGTATTGCAGCACTGTCAAAACTGCTCAGCCAAGAGGCTGTGGCTAATAATCAACTGGTGCCACTGTTGACAGACTGGGATTTCCCAGCTGTATCTGTTTACGCTGTCTATCCTAGCCGTCAGTGGATGCCTGCCAAACTAAAAGTATTTTTAGAATATCTCAAGCAACTTTAAATCCTCAGTAGCAACCCAAAAGTCACTCCTGAGAATCTTTAATAATGGTTTAATACAATCTGAGATATTCTTCAACCTCCCATTCTGTCACTGCTTGATGGTAGCGATCCCATTCATCCATTTTGTAAGCAAAAAATTGCTTCATCATGGACTCGCCCAACACTGCGTGTGCAAAGTCACTCTTTTGTAGTGCTTCGAGTGCTTCGAGTAGGTTACGTGGCAATGGTGTAATTTCAGCTCGCTTAATTTCCTCTGGACTTAATGAGTACAAATCTAAATTCAAAGGCTCTCCAGGATCAATTTTATTTTGAATACCATCTACAGTAGCAGCAGTTGTTAACGCCAGTGCCAAGTATGGATTCATGCACATATCCGCTGCACGATTCTCGATACAAAAACGATTTTGAGGTAAACGAACCATACAAGAGCGGTTGTTATCGCCATAGGCCATATGAGTTGGCGCCCACGTCACCGTGCCCCCTTCAAAGCCGCCAACTTTTGGCACCAGTCCATTATAAGAGTTAACCGTTGAACAGGCGATTGCGGTAATGGCATGGCCGTGTTTTAATATGCCGCCAATTGCATGGTAGGCCTCTTCTGAAAACTTGCCAACTTCGCCCTCAAAAATATTGCCTCCACCGTCGGTACCAGTCAAACTGAAGTTGATATGCGCACCGGAACGCCAATCACCAATTGTAGGCTTTGGCATAAAGGTAATAAACATGCCGTGGTTTTTCGCTACCTGTTTCAACAAAACTCGTAAAAAAACTAGGCGGTCCGCCATTTCAAGAACGTTGGTATAAGTGAAGTCCAGTTCAAATTGCGAATAAGCGCCTTCGGCAACTACGTCTTTCACGTCCCAGCCCAACTCGTTCAGAATGTCAATCATATCGCCAAGAAAACCCATTGACTCAATACTGTATTCAGCATCGTAACCGAATGCTTGACGGCGAGGGCGTAAACCTTCACCAGGCAAAGGATCATCATCGATGGCCTTAACGGGCTGGCCATTTTCCCAGCGCATGGCAATAAACTCAGGTTCGATACCACAAAAAGCTTTATAACCAGCATCTTCGGCATCTTTGACGGCGCGCTTAAGTGTTTGACGTGGGCAAAGATTGTAAGGCTTATCTTCCCACCATAAATCAGCAAATACCCAGGCACACGTTTTGTCCCAAGGACAAATCACCAAACTATCAAGATCGGGTAGAGGAATCTGATCGGAATCGGCTGGTCCTAATTCTGGCACAAATGAAATAGAGTGGACTGCGAATTGCGGACCTTTGCCAGCACATAAGGCTTCAAATTCACACATTGGCACCGGTTTGGTTTTTGGAATGCCGAGTAAATCAATCCAACAGGACAGAATGTATTTAACACCTGCCTTTTCAAGTCTTTCTTTTGCTTCGCTAACGCGGGCCTTAGACGGCAGTGCCTCGGCCATTGAGGTTGGGTATATATTTGACATATCTTCTCCTAATTACTTGTATTGATACAAACTTAAAGTTTTTCGTGTGACTTTAACAAGAACTGATTTTTATAAGTCGTCAGTCCTTTCATTACTTCTACATTATTTATGTCGCTTTTATTAAAACAATGCTCTTCAAGAAAGCGACACAAGGTGTCGTCGCCATCCGAAACAATTTCCACTAAAAGGTCGTAACGTCCTGTGACCCAGATAATAAAAACGATTTCATTGCAGTCCTGAAGCCGCTTGGCAACTTCACTAGGACTTGAGGTGGGTGCAACCTTTATGCCCAACATCGAGTCTGTTGCATAATTGATGGCTGAGCGATCGACTAAAGCTTTGATTTGCAAAACACCTGCATCCTTCATTCGATTCACTCGATTTCTCACCGTACCTTCAGAAACATCCAGTGCTGTTGCAATCTCCTTAAAGGGCAAGCGCCCATCCATCTCAAGCATGCCAATAATTTGTTGGTTCAACTTGTCATTTAGGGTGTCTCTAGACGGAATACGCAACAATTGATCACCATCACTCATCTCGGATGTTTGATTCAAGGGTGTAACAAACTTGTTAGAATTGCTCATTAATAGTGCCTAGTTCTGTGGCATATCTTCGGGGTCAATACCTGGCACAAAAGTAATACCTGCTTGTTGTTTCCAGTCGTGAGGATAGGCTGCATAAAAAATCACGCATTTTTCATCGCACTCATAGGCAATGTGATTGTCGCGAGGAATGTAGAGGACATCTCCTGGTGAACAAGTATAAGACTTGCCATCGCAAGTCAATCTAAATTCGCCCTCCATGCAGTAGATAATTTCGTCACAAGTAAGATCCCATGGAACCGACACTTTGTTCAAGAAATTAAGCCCGCCACACATGGTGTCGCTAACATTACTCGTAACGAATGGTTTGATATAAGATTTGCCTGGCTCTAATGTGTGAAGGCGGTTCTCAATATCACTAAATTTATACAATTTTGGTGTTTTATCGCTCATTACTTATCTCCTTGTTAATTTAAGTTTATGGTTTCGTTTAATTCGACAACGTAGCCGTCTGGGTCTTTTAAAAATGCCAGAATTCTAGTTCCGTGGCTCATTGGGCCAGGTGGCGATATAATCTCAGCACCTTGCGCTGTAAGATCTTCAAAAGCTTTATGCACATCAGGCGTTTCGATACAAAGATGACCCCAGCCATTACCTTTGTCGTAGTGCCCTTCTTGATCCCAGTTGTGGGTTAATTCCAAAGTTGGGAACTCTGCTTCAGGGCCATAGCCAATAAAAGTGTTGGTGTAACGACCGCCTGGATAGTCGGTTTTTCTCAACACCTGCATCCCTAGAATGTCACAATAAAAGTGGATAGATTTATCCAAATCCAACACTCTGATCATGGTGTGGGCCAATCTATAATTCGTTTTTTTGTTTTCGTCAGACATTAATTAACTCCTATTTGTGTTTATTTATCCTGTGTCACAGCTACTGCAATCATCATTTGAAATGCACGAACACTGTCCTCCCAATGGGGAGACAACAGACCGCCATTCTCTGCAACCGGTGACTCTCTGCCAAGCTGCATCCGCTCACAGATGGCATGATCTTCTTTATGAACGTCCCACCATAATTGCTTTAACTCTTTTATCTCAGTGACTGATAACGATTGACCCTCGGTTGTATAAATCACTCTTTTTTGTGTTGTGTGTCCTGAATCCACAGGTACACTCAAATACACACCAAGTTGATCGGGGAAGTAACGCCCAATAATAAAATTAGGGAAAAGTGTTAGGTAGCGTGAACTCACCGAGAGCGAGCCTTCCACCTGGTCACTATCATCCAAGTCAACTGCACTGCCCAGACACACATCATCAACAATTGTATAGTGATCTTCAAGCGGTTGATTGGTTGTGGTTCGGTGCACAAATTGAACGTGATAAGGTTCAATAAAGTTCTCAATCAAAAATTTCCAATTACACGAAACTTCGCCAAAATCCAATGTTGCCACTGGCTTCACCTGGTCAAAATTTATGCCATCCAAATGCCTAATCAAAGGGGCTGCATAATCTACAAATGCTGGCGCATCACCGCTTAAATTGATAAAAATCCAATCATGCCAAACAGTCAGCCTAATCGGTTTAAGGCCATGTTTCGACATCTCAAAGCCTTCGGGATGCTGTTCTTTACCGCCAAAAAATGGCGTTGCACAAAGATCACCATCTAAATTATAGGTCCAAGCATGATAAGGGCAGCACAACATAGCGCCGACATTCATCGGCTCATTTACCAATTTAAGACATCGGTGGGAGCAGGCATTATGAAATGCACCTATATCACCTTGCGCATTCTTGAGTAGTAGAACAGGTTTTCCAGCAACCGTCACTGGTTGCGCATCACCCGGCTGGGCAAGTTCATGAGCAAAACCAACGAAAACCCAGTTATCGGAAAACAGCGTATCGCATTCAGCTTTCAAAAATTGCTCATCGTTGTAAGCAACAGCCGGCAAACCATGCTTGAGTGCACCTTGCTCAAAGAACGAAGACAATTCAATTGTATTTTTACTCATCACATATACTCCAATCAATAAGCAACCAATATTTTATATTGGCAAATTATATCCTTATATTTTGCATTAAGTGCAATTAATTATGTGTATTTTTGTCAATATACACATTTTTTTGATTAATAATTGATCAATAAGTAATAAATTTCGGTATTATTTACACATATAGTTATTAGCAACAAGCATTAAGGAATCACAAATGAACAACATACATGAAGAGATTAAAATAAACTATAAGGGCTTTTCAGGCCACAGTATTGCTCTGTCAAACGACGTAGATGACGAAATTACCCGCGTTGGCCCTAGTACCCCAGCTGGTGAATACTTGCGGCGCTATTGGCACCCGGTTTTTCTCTCGAAGGACTTGGGCGAACAACCCGTTGCAATCAAAATATTAGATGAAGAATTAGTCATATTTCGAGACAAAAGCGGTAATTTGGGCTTGGTTCATAAACACTGCCCGCACAGACAAGCCTCCCTCGAATTTGGGATGTGTACCGATAGTGGCATTCAATGCTGCTACCATGGCTGGCATTTTTCTGCGGATGGTAGTATTTTAGATGTTCCTGGTCAAGGCGAGAAAGCAGCCGATATGATCAAACAGAGGGTGAGATTGGGTGCCTACCCCACACACGAATACAAGGGACTAATTTTTGCTTACATGGGGCCGATAGAATCGATTCCTAAATTTCCAGTGTATGACAGCTTTGATTTTGAAGACATGGAAATGGTACCCTACAAAGCACCCTTTGGCTGTAATTGGCTACAAGTTCTCGATGCAATTGTTGATCCGATTCATACCGCCTTCTTGCATTCCAACGTCAGTCGAGTGCAATTCTCTGAGGGTTTCGGCGAAGTTGGCCAAATGGATTTCTTTGAACGGAAATCATGGATTTTAGGCTGCAATACCCGTCGCGTTGGTGACAACATTTGGCTTAGAATTAACGAAGTTATCTTGCCAAATTTTACTCAGGCTGGATCTGCATTCGCAGCTGACGGCACCAAGGAAATTTTTTATGGACGAAGCTCTTTTACTAGATGGGTTGTGCCTATTGATGATGAGCATACCATCTGCTACGCTTGGGCAAACTTTGGAGAACGTGGCGATCCACAAGAATACAACACACCTGAAGGACCTGAGCTGATTGAGCAAGGCGAGGTTTTTGACCGCCCTTATGAGCAAAAACAAAAGTTTCCTGCAGACGTGGAAGCCTGTGAAGGTATGGGCCCTATTACTATTCACAATAATGAGAATTTAACCACTAGCGATATCGGTGTTGCCCTGATGCGGCGTCAAATCCGTGAGCAAATCCGTGACCTTAAAGCCGGCACAGAACCGATGCATGTTAGCCCAAGTGATGCTGCACCAATTCCAACTTATGGCGGTGACACCGTTCTTAACATTCCACGCAAAACTGAGGGTGATGAATTATCATTGTTGAGCAAGATTGCACATGAATTTGTCGAAATTCAGTTCGAAGTTGATGGTAAATCGGAAAATGAAAGAATTAGTATCGTCACTGATAAACTAAAAGAAATGCAATCAGGCTACAATTGCCCAGAATAATTCAGGAGAGAATCCCATGGATCAAAAAATTCATATCCATTTTAAAAGCAACCATGCCGACCCCGAATCGTTCCCACCAACGATAGAGGGCGAGGCCGTCTTTGCCTTAACCGAAGAGCGCTACTACGACACACTAGAAAGATTTCCAGACCTAAAGGGTAAGTTAGAACCTGTGTTTGACTGGGATCTTGACAATTTCTACGAATCGATGAAAACAGCAGAAGTGCTTGTCTGTTGGGATTTTCCAACCGAAAACCTAGCAGAAATCGCACCAAACCTTCGCTGGATTCACATTATTGGTGCGGGTGTTGAGCACCTATGCCCAATGGACTGGCTGCCTGATAATGTCACGGTTGTGAATAGCCGAGGTGCACACGCTGCAAAGGCAGGTGAATTCGGACTTATGAGTATTCTGATGCTGCATACCCATATGCCGCAAGTGATTACCAGTCAACGCAACAAACATTGGAAGTCTTTGTATTCAACGTCGATTGCAGGTAAAACCTTGCTTGTGATTGGTACCGGTAACATCGGCCACTCGGCAGCTAAAAATTGCAAAATAGTAGGCATGCATGTGATTGGCGTTAGCCGCCACGGTAAAGCTTTAGAGGGTGTTGATGAAATGGTGACAACTGAGCATTTAGACGAAGTTTTACCTAAAGCCGACTACATCTTTATGTCAACACCAAATACCGCTGAAACCAATAATATATTAAACCGAGAACGCCAATCACTAATGAAACCAGGTGTAGGCATTGTGAATGTCGGCAGAGCGGCAACCATGGATTACGACGCCCTTCAGGACAACCTTCATTCAGGCCACATTAGTGCAGCGATTATTGATGTATTTGACACAGAGCCATTGCCAGAAGACTCACCACTATGGACAACACCCAATCTGATGGTGATGCCACACATATCCGCAGACGATGGCGATACTTATATCCCTCTAACACTGGACTTAGTTTTTATCAACATACGTCGCTACCTGAAGGGCGAAATATTAAACAATTTGGTTAGACCGGAATTAGGCTACTAGACTTAAAAGGGAAAAAATGAAAACAATTGCTTTTATTGGACTTGGCATTATGGGCACACCCATAGTTGGACACCTTGCGGATACGGGTAATCAAATTATCACTAAACTTAGCTGACTATGACCACTCTGCCTTGGTTCAAGCCATCTAGCATCTCAGCAGCCAAACTTAACTAATTATTTAACCCTTGCAACCACCCTTGAGCAACCTTGCGTGAGGTAAGTTCGAGATTCTTGAATGGCTCTGCCAAGGCATCTGAAAGTGAAACATGTTCCGAAACAACAGAAAATACAGAATCAATACCCTGCGCCTGGATTAACCGCACATCACCTTCAATCGATCCGGCAATAACAATCACAGGGCATTGATGTTTCTGAGCGCGCTTAGCGACACCAATAGGTGCTTTTCCATGCAAGCTTTGAGAATCGATACGACCTTCACCAGTGATCACCAAATCAGCATTCTCAAGGTGACCTTCGAAATGCAACACATCAAGGACAATGTCGATACCACTTTTGAGATCTGCGTTCAAAAAAGCTAGAAAAGCTGCGCCCAGTCCACCACCCGCGCCTGCACCAAGTACCGACGCAACATCTTTCCCTGTTGTTTTTTGAATGATGTTGGCATAATGCCTAAGGTTGGCATCGAGTTCAGCAACCATTTTGGCGTCAGCGCCTTTTTGCGGCCCAAAAACCGCCGAAGCGCCCTGCTCACCAATCAGCGGGTTATCAACATCGCAGGCAATCTCAAAGTGGACATTTTGCAATCGAGCATCCAACGTACTCGTATCAATACAACCTAGCGCACTTAGACTGCCGCCACCTTTGTTTAGCTCGTCACCTTCAGCATCCAATAATCGAACGCCAAGTGCTTGCAGCATGCCAGCACCACCATCGTTACAAGCACTACCTCCTAGGCCAACAATAAAATGGAGAGCGCCTTGATCAAGTGCTGCAAGAACAATCTCGCCCAAACCATAACTACTCGCCAACATTGGGTTTCTCTCATTAAAATCCAGCATATCCAAGCCACAAGCAGAAGCCACTTCTACAACCGCTGTTTCTGAATTACCAAGCAGCCCCCAATATGCATTGACAGTATCGTCCAAAGGGCCAGCAACCATTGACGAGTTGAGTTGACCCGCTGTAGCAGCGACCAGTGTTTCAGTTGTGCCTTCGCCGCCGTCAGCAATTGGCAATTGCACAATATCTGCATCAGGAAAAATTTCAGAAAAACCTTTGGTTATTGCTGTTGCCGCATCCTTAGCACTTAAACTACCTTTAAATGAATCTGGCGCGACAATGATTTTCATCAGTCAACTATAGCCATGATAGAAATTTGTAGGCCATGATTAAAAAATCGAAAAGTTAAGAATATTTTTTACCCCAAAATTCAAGACTGCTCGTTGCCAAAATAATTACCAATATACCCAACCACTGCGTAAGGCCAAGCACATTGTGCAAAAGAGCAATACCCATCATAATAGTAAAAACAGGCTCCAAAAACATAACGTTTGAAGTGCGAACAGGGCCAATTTTTGCAATAGAATGGAAATAGAAATAAAAGCCACCGCTCATGCCAACAGCTGAGATAAGACTCCACATAATCATTGAAGTTGTTACTGAGGCTAATGGTTCAGCAGTATTTACAAAATAAACTAAAGCAAACACGGTTGCAGGCAGTACCATAATATATTTTACAAAACCCCATCCCGGCTTAACACCTTCATGGCGTGAGAGGATATTGACACTGGCTTGTGCAACTGATGCGACCAAACCCCAAAAAATACCCCATATATCCCAATCTGTAGTATCGCCTTGCACCATTAACCATATGCCAAAAAGTGATACAAAAAGTGCTAAAGCTGACAGTACATCGATGGATCTACTTCTTATGATTGAGTTGGCAAAAAACGTAAAAATTGGGAAAGTGTAAATCACCACAACAGCCAAACTGAGAGGAATTAAAGTAATAGAATACATGTACGAAGCAACAAAAACTGCCTGTAATATACTTATGATAATCAAACGGACATGTGTGGACTTCTTTTTTTGTTTTATTGAAGGCTTATCAAATGCCGTTGCAACAGAAAGAGTAGCGATATAACGAATACAAAGCAACAAAAAAACACCGCCACCGACTGCATAAAATGAAGACGCCGCGGTTGCGGCAGCTGAGAAGAAAAACGCCGCAAATACGGCCGAAAGTACTTTCGTTGAAATTAAAGCTTTCATCGCAGTGACGCTTTTGCCAGATTAAAAGCCTGCATTTTATAACTCAAAAATACCAAGCGTCAAGCTTTAAATTAAGCAGATGATGTTAGTATTTTCCTAAGTCGTTTAGGGTTATTTGTCGTCAGTGAGGATGCACCCCAGTCTAACATGCGTTGCGCCCATGCAGTGTCATCAATTCTCCAGCCAGTATGGTATGACAAGCCTAGAGAAAGCACCGCATCAACCAACTCTTTTGAGTTTTCATTATTAGAACTCAAACCATCAGCACTTATATTACCCAAAGTTGCTGTTATATTGTCAATATCATAATTCTCTTTAAAATCATACAACCAATAAGCTTGATATTGGGGTGCTAACGCTTTGCAGGTTTTGATAACAGAAACATCAAATGCAATGATAACAATTTGATCAAGCTGTAGTTTAGAGCGATTTAGCTGATCCATCAGAATCGGCACAACCACAGTACCGCACTTAATTTCAATTAGAATTTTTTTACCATTTGGAATTGTTGCAATCACCTCTTCAAGAGTCGCAATCCGTTCTGCCGAGAATTGACTGCCACGATAACTACCAATATCTACCTCTCTCAACTCTTGTAAAGTGGATTCAGCAATGACAAGTTTTTTATCGCCGACACGCTCAGTATTGTCATCATGAATGCAGACAATAACACCATCCTTTGTGAGGCGAAAATCTCCCTCTATTGCATCGGCATTTTGTTGCCAAGCATGCTCAAATGCAGCTAGCGTGTTTTCTGGTGCGGCGCCCGAGGCGCCTCTGTGCGCAACAATCATCATAGATACTTGCTCACAAGTTTTTCACCGAGTGCGCGTGAAGTTGTCCACTTACCGCCAAAAACGGTGATGTTCTTACCATTTTGTTCAATCACGCACTCTCGTGATGCCTTATTAGGGTTTTTGTGCGAAATTAACAGGGGCCTTAAACCGGCATAATTGCCAACAATATCCGACTCTGTAACATCGTTGCTAAAATAATGTTGATAGGCAGCCAACAAATAGTTGATTTCTTCATTCGATGCTTTAATCGGCTCATCAATCGATTGACGCACTTCGGTTGTTCCTACAAGAGTCTTACCGTGATGAGGCAGCACAAAAAAGACCCGTTCTTCATTGGGCACTTCCAATATAAAGCCGCTATCCAATGGCCGATCAATAATAATATGCGATCCCCGAATCAAATCAAGATGCGCTTGGGTACTGATGTTAGAGCGTTGCAACAAAGCTTCAGCCCAAGGGCCAGCAACATTAATGACTTTGTCGAATTGATAACACTTTCCCGACTCTAAGTGAATTGTGGCATCATTATCCAGTCGACTAACGGGGCTGTTTTCAATAATTCTACAACCCTTGGAGCGCAGCTCATCAGCCAACATCAAACCCAAATTCCTGTCGTCCATTTGCCCATCAGAATAACTGTAAATAGCCGACAAATTGCTTTTGTTAAATTCAGGAAACTGCTGAATGAATCGACCCATGTCTTCTTTACGATGCTTTTGGATCGTGTACTTGCCCGCCAAAATATCATAAAGGTACAGACCAACACGCACCATCCAAGCTGGGCGTCTGCTTGTTTTATAAACAGGTAGATAAAAACGCAGTGGATGCGCCAATTCGCTTGATTTATTCAGCCAATATTTTCGCTCTTTAAGGGACTCTCGCACCAAGCGAAACTCACCATGCTCCAAATAACGCAGACCGCCATGTAGGAGCTTAGAAGAGTGAGCGCTGGTCTCGCTCATTAGCTGACCACGCTCAAACAAGGTAACTTCATGGCCTTTTTTCAAAGCTTCGGAGGCTACGCATAATCCGTTGATGCCACCACCAACAATGCCAATTTTCATAAAATAAAAATCATCAAATAAACCTATTTTTCAAACAACTCTGAAGCAATATTTCTAAATGCTTTGAATTCCAAAAAATTACCCGAAGGGTCTTCAAAAAACATCGTTCCCTGCTCGCCCACTTCACCTGCAAATCTAATATAAGGCTCAATTACAAAAGTATCAATAGCGCCACGCACTGTGTTTGAAAAGTTGTACCAATCATCAAAACTTAGCACCACACCAAAATGCGGTATAGGTACACCATGACCATCAACAGAATTTGAATTACTTGGCATTTTGCCATTTTTCCCAATGAGTGGGTTTAGGTGAGTCACAAGTTGATGGCCAAACATATTAAAATCAATCCATTCATCACTACTCCTTCCTTCAGGAAATCCAAGCTTTACACCATAAAAAGCTCTCGCTTCAGAAAGATCACGCACACAAATAGCTAAATGAAAGGGTGTCAATTGCATAATAATTGAAATAACTTGTACTTATACCCATAGAGCATAAGTTTCATTTGAGCAAACAGTTGCCCAACTCAGTTTTAATAATTCGCCAATCATACTTGACTTTAATTATTTATTTCGCCAAAAGGCTGCTTAAATAAATAATAAGTTTTAGTAATTAGGCATAAACACCCGCAGCTTAAGCAACCATGTGGAGTAGTCTTTACTACCAATAATTAATGTTAGGTTAAGCATACATCGCTAATTAAATATAAAGATTGGACTACTCCAGGCTTGGAAACCATCTTCTGTGGTGACACAGACCCATATTGGGTTGTCGCCAGGGGAAGTTAATGGCACCTCTACCGTCTCTTGTATGCTTCTGTGAGGGTTGGTTTCAGGCAGTCGGAAAGCGCGAATTTTTCGCTCAAGCCCACCAGCTGCCATAATTGTATCCTCAAAGCCCACTTCAGCGAGAGGTAGGCTTAGGTTGCCGTGATTCGTTGCAATGTCAAGATTTTCGTCGCCCTTGGCGTCCAACCAAACATCAAAACCGCCAAAATTACCCGTTGTTACCGTATCCCAAATTACCGTATTATTATTTTTTATCTCCAGTTTTCTTTCAAGATTCCAGGCGTTGATCTTGGCGATATTGCGTATAGAGGCACCACCAAAGCTGGCACAACCCTGCCAAAAAGTTGTACGGCCACGGCCTCTATATTCAGCGCCACTCCAAACAACACGAATGCGATTGCCTAGATCTTCCGGCTTATAACCACGCAAGGTTTTAATCACTTCCATACCATTGCGGATTTCAATACGCTCAATAGGCGTTTGCGCTTCAACTTCGATTTGTACCTTGACACTAACCATCGCTGTTTGCACGATATCCCCCATAATCACTTCTTTTGTAGGTGTTCCGACAGCGTCAGGAAAAACATTTGGATCCTGTTCATAAAGTATTGATTCTTCAGTAAAAAATGCGCGAACATCAAGGTGTAATCGCGTGCCAGTGGTGCCATAATGATGACGTCGACGCAAGCAATCAAAAATAGAATCTCGTGTCAATTCTTCGGTCAAGAAACAGGTTAGACCGCCGTAGGCACCAAAAACGCCCGCCCCCGGATAGCTGGCGCCAGGTCGTCCTTTATGACCATCGCTATTGCACACCACACCGCAGCGATGACCCAGTGCAAAGCCATCGGTTAGCATCCACTCAAAAGTGCCCCAAGCAGAATGGATTTCCATTGCCCTCTCAAGTTTGGCATCATGGGCGTAAGCAATATCTGCGTAACGTCCCCCAACATGAGCATAAACCACGCAGTCTTCATCGGCTAATTTTTCAAAAAGAACATTGGCATTGTTAGCATCTGTGCCCAAATCACTCCGGTCTGTCAACAAAGCGTGTGAAGAGCGATGAATCTGACGCCCTTCCTCACGAAAAAAAACATTGCGGTCACCGCCTACGGCTGTATTTCCTGACCACTCGTAACCGGGGAATGTGACAAAACGCCCATCCTCTTGGTATTTGGCGGTAAGCTCGTTGAGATGCGCCCAAAAAGCATTATTAACCTGAAAATCATTCGCTTGATGACTGGTAATATCCAAAAATGATTTGTTCCGAGCAAAATCAAAATACTCATCCGATGTAGTAACGCCAAAACTCTCGCCACTCTGGCCATGCAAATCCCCCCAATAACCTGAGTATTGACCCTCTCGTATAACCAGTGGGTGTGACTCTGCGACGAGCACACCGCTACTGTCTTTGACTTTAATCCGTAGGGTGCCAGATTCATTCACACTTAGATTTTCCAGAGTTACTGACTTTTGACCCAGTGGATACTCAAAATTCTCTTGCAATCCATCCACGCTTAGGTTTGTTACAAAGATAAAACTGCCTTGTGCCTGCGGGCTTGGATTGCCCCACTCATCTTCGCATTTCAAACCGAGTTGAAAGCGCTCGCCTGGGCGCCTTAAAGAGGGCAGAACAGCGTGCCAAGTTACGCCAACGCTAGGCACAATAGAAATATTAGGCGTATTTGGGATTGGGATATAGTGCCCCACAGCACAGACATCAGCAAGAACTTTAAATTCAAATTGACGCTCAACAAATGTTTGCATTGCCATGCCGGGCGAGCCTTGTGAGGTGTCGCCAAAAACAATGGTGATGAGATCACCTTCGCGCAAATAGCCACCAGTGACTCTTACGGTTAAGCTTTTCCAGCGCGGCCTAGGTGCAGTACCATAATGACTGTAATCCACCTGCAAATGGATGCCATTATCTGTAGTTGCTGTAACAAAATTAGGTGCTTTTGGGTCCTTGGTCTGCAACCGCCCCCAGTCACCCATTGCCCGAAATACCACGCGTATTGCACCCGTGTCATCCAGACCAAAGCGGCCAACCGTGTAAGTCAATCGAAAAGTTTGAAAGCTGCGCACAGGAAATTCCCCACTAGGCTCCATACTGACATGCCCATAAAGTACAGGATCTTCGCCTGGTTGAGCAACAGACCAAACTTCGCCGACCTTATTTGAATCAACTATTGTGTTCTCTTTCTCAGAATGTTTAATGTTCATAAGTCTTGTTAATACAGCCAACCAGCACCGCCCCTATTGTGCAAATGCCCGATGAAAAAATTACCGACTATAATAGCGCACTTTTAAAGCATTCCAGTACAAATCTTATTCACGCGTATTGATAATGATATGAGTTACTTAGATTAGCTAAAAATCAGTGTTTTAGAATTGATTTCTAGAAAGTTTTGGAAATTTTCAATATGAGAATTTAGAACAATGAAATCGCCAATTCCATCCAGTAACTTGGCATTAAGCCAATCACCAAAATTAGAATACCATTGACAGATAAAACAACCTTCATGTCCAGTGGCGCAGTCACTGTAATTTCGCCCTCGGCATCATCAAAGTACATGGTTTTGATGATTTGTAAATAGTAATAAGCACTGATAACCGCGAAGACAACTGCAGTGATTGCCAAGTAAACATAGCCCGCAGAGATAACTTGCTGAAGAATGAATAGCTTGGAATAGAAACCAATAAACGGTGGCACACCAGCCATTGAAAGCATGACAACAAGCATGATTAAAGCAAACCAAGGCGAGTGCTTGCTAAGACCTCTAAAGTCTGCAATTTGCTCAGCCTCAAAGCCTTGTTTGTTAAGAGCGATGATTGAGCCGAAAGCGGCCAAACTCATCAAAATGTAAACCAAAACATAAAATGCAGCAGCACCGTAACCTTCAATTACACCAGTGGTGAAACCAAGCAAAATAAAACCAATATGAGAAATTGTCGAATAGGCCAATAGTCGCTTGATATTGGATTGCATTAAAGCAACCAATGAGCCAAGCGCAATGGATAGAATTGCCAACACCATAAATAAATCAGACCAGTATGCTTGCATTGCACCCAAGCCGTCGATCAATAAGCGCACTAACATTGCAGCAGCAGCAATTTTTGGCACGGTAGATAAAAACATCGTCACTGAAGTCGGCGCGCCTTGATAAACATCGGGCACCCACATGTGGAAAGGAACAGCACCGAGCTTGAAAGCGATACCAATAACCAAGAACACTAGGCCAAAATTAAGAATAAGCACTTGCTCTGAGGCTAAGGTCGCGCTTGTGGCAAACGTCGCAATTTGGGCAATATCCAAACTGCCAGTTATGCCGTAAATCATCGACATACCGTAGAGCAATAAGCCCGATGCAATTGCACCCAAGACAAAATATTTAAGCGCTGCCTCAACGGCTGTTGCACGATCTCTAGCGATGGCAATCAGCGTGTATAAAGACAGTGACATAATCTCCAGACCGAGATAAATCGTCAAAAGACTGTGAGCGGAAATCATTACCATCATGCCGAGCACTGAGAGCAAGGCAAGAACAAAGTATTCGCCATGAAATAAATTGTGCACCTTGAGGTAATGGCGAGTATAGACAAGTGCTACCATGGCAAAGCCCATGGTAAAGACCTTAAAGGTTGAACCCATCGTGTCGAGTACAAAAGTGCCATCGAAAATAACTTGCGATTCACCAATTAAACTAAAAGCTAAATAGCCAGTAACAAACAAGGTGATTTGCGCTAAAGTGTAAGTCAAGTTTTGAAAGCGCTGAGAGACAAATAAATCAATCAGCAGAATAAGGGAAATTGCGCTCAGCATGAAAATCTCTGGCAGAGCAAAAACTAAATCGGCAGTATTAAATTGATAATCCATAATTACAATGGTAGTTTGGTTGTGAGCGCTTGCTCAAGAAGGTTAACAACGGATGCGTGCATCACTTCAACCACAGGTTGTGGGTAAACACCCATCACCAGCACCGCCACAGCAAGTGTTGCCAAGATGAAAAACTCTCTGTTATTAATGTCACTCAAAGTACTGACTTCAGGATTTGTCACTGGGCCCCAGAATACGCGTTTCACCATCCACAAGGTATAAGCCGCACCAACAATTAAAGTAAACGCTGCTAAGAAGGCGTACCAGAAGTTTGCTTGTAAAGCACTAAGGATAACCATGAACTCACCAACGAAGCCAGAAGTGCCTGGAAGGCCAGCATTTGCCATCGCAAATAGCACAGCAAAACCGGTGAACTTAGGCATGGAATTAATGACGCCACCGTAAGTTGAGATTTCTCTTGAATGCAGACGCTCGTAAAGCACACCGACCACAAGGAACATAGCGGCTGAAATAAAGCCGTGAGAAATCATTTGAATCATCGCACCCTCAAGACCGAGATAAACACCTTCAAGACTGCCGATAATATTGCCGTCGATACCCATTTCAACGATTGAGAATAAGGCAAACACACCCAAAGTAACAAAACCCATGTGAGAAATTGACGAATAGGCAATGAGCTTCTTCATATCTTTTTGCACAAGAGCAACAAAGCCAATGTAGACAATGGCTATCAATGACAAGGCAATAACAACGGTTGCAAACTCTGACGATGCGTCAGGCGTGATTGGTAGCGAGAAACGGAAGAAACCGTAGCCACCCATCTTCAACATGATGGCTGCTAGGATGACCGAGCCGCCTGTTGGCGCTTGGACGTGCGCATCGGGCAACCAAGTATGTACTGGGAACATTGGCACTTTAACCGCAAAAGCGAGGAAGAATGCCCAGAAAATCCAGCTTTGCTCAGTCAGCGTTAATGGCAAATCATTGAGCGCCGCTAATGAGAATGAGCCGCCCTGGTTGTACATGTAGATCAATGACACCAACATGAACACCGAACCAATGAAAGTATATAAGAAGAACTTAATCGCTGCATAGACGCGGTTTTGACCACCCCAGACACCAATAATGAGTAACATCGGAATGAGGGAAGCTTCCCAGAATACGTAGAACAGAATCGCATCTAATGATGAGAACACGCCGATAATGACGCCTTCCATCATCAGGAATGCCGCCATATACTCAGCCGGTCTGTTTTTAATCACTTCCCAGCCGGCAATAATCACCAAAATTGTTGAGAATGTCGTAAGGATAATTAGCGGCAGGGAAATACCGTCGATACCAAGGTGGTAGTTGATGTTAAATTGCGCAATCCAAGGGCTATTTTCAACAAACTGCATGGCAGAAGTTGAGGTGTCAAAACCTGTCCAAAGACTCAAAGACAATACGAATACAACAACAGAAATTGCAACACTTGTCCATTTCGCAACTTCACTTCGATTATTGCCAATTGCTAGAACTAGACCGCCACCGAATACGGGTAGCCAAATCAATATACTCAACAATTCCATACTAGGATCCTAAGCGAATAAGCGGGTTGTCGCCTGACACAAGCACCCAAGTTAAAACAAGCATTAAGCCAATAATCATAAAGAAGGCGTAATGATATAGATAGCCAGTCTGAATCGGTCGAATAACCGAGCCAACAAAGCCTGCGAATCTTGCACTGCCATTAACCATTAATTGGTCAATGATCGCCATATCAGATACTCTCCACAGCAGGTTACCCAATTTTTTTGCACCATTGACAAAGACAATTTCGTTGAAACGATCAAAGCCATAAAGTGACTCCAGCGCGTAGTTTATACGGTGAAATTTCTTCTGCAAGTAATCTGCCCATTCTATCTTATGCAGTGAGAACAGCCAGGCCGTTGTTATACCGCCAACCATCATCCAGAACGGTAATGTCATCACAGCATGGGTAATTAAAGTCATAGCCGAATGGAAGTGCTCTTTAAGGGCTGCCAATGAGCCGTGTACAGAGTCGATATAAATACCTTTATCTAGCCAGCCAGTAAATAACATTGGCTCAATAGTGAAATAACCAATAACGGCTGACGGTATCGCCAGCATAATAAGCGGCGCGGTAATCGATGGTGCAGTCTCATGCAGGTGCTCTTCTGTGTGATGATCAACGCGAGATTCGCCGTGGAATACCAAGAAGAACATGCGGAATGAATACAAAGCTGTAATAAATACACCCGCAACAACCGCGTAATAAGCCCAGTCTGCAAACGGCAAATTAGAGAAGTGAACCGCTTCGATAATCATGTCTTTCGAGAAGAAGCCAGCAAAGCCTGGAAATCCAACCAATGCCAATGTGCCCACCAAAGAAGTGATATAGGTAATCGGCATTTTCTTGCGTAAATTACCCATCTTGCGAATGTCTTGTTCGTGGTGCATGGCAACAATCACCGAGCCGGCTGCCAAGAATAACAAAGCCTTAAAGAAGGCGTGTGTCATCAGGTGGAAAATAGCCACTGAATAGGCACTAACACCGAGGGCAACCGTCATATAGCCCAGTTGCGATAAGGTTGAGTAAGCAACAACCCGCTTAATGTCATTTTGCACAATGCCGAGCAAGCCCATGAATAAGGCAGTGATTGCGCCAATAACCATCACCACCGTGAGGGCAACATCGCTGAGCTCGAAAATCGGCGACATACGAGAGACCATAAAGATGCCAGCCGTTACCATTGTTGCCGCGTGAATCAGTGCTGAAATCGGTGTAGGACCTTCCATAGAGCCCGGCAGCCACACGTGTAGTGGCACTTGTGCTGATTTACCCATTGCACCAACAAATAACAGTAAGCAAATAACGGTAATAACGGATACATCACCAAAGATTGTTTGACCATTAACTTGGTCGGCTAAAGCAAATGTTTCAGCGTAATCCAGCGTACCGAAAAACATCAACAGCAATGCAATACCGAGCAAGAAACCAAAGTCACCAACACGGTTAACAATAAAGGCTTTTAAGCTGGCCTCATTCGCAGATTCTTTATGATGCCAAAATCCAATCAATAAGTAAGACACAAGACCCACCGCTTCCCAGCCGAAGAATAACTGCATGAAATTGTTTGACATCACCAGAATAAACATTGCGAAGGTGAATAGCGAAATATAACTGAAGAATTTGGTGTAATCATCGTCATCGTGCATATAGCCAATGGTGTAAATATGCACCATCAAAGAAACGAATGAAACAATAACCAGCATCACTGAGGTTAGATTATCAACCAAAAAGCCGACGCTAATGTTGAGGTCGCCGATTTGCATCCAAGTGTAGAGGTTTTGATTAAAGATCTCACCACCTTCTAGCACATGATGATTAAACACGTAAAGCGCTAATGCAGTCGACACAGCAACACCTAAAATGGTAATTGTGTGCGACAGCGTGCGACCCAAGCGATTGCCAGCAAGACCAACAATAATTGAACCAACCAAAGGCGCAAGGGCAATTGTTAAGTAAATATTTTCCATGATTATCTTTGGATTAACCCTTCAAACTATTGGTAACGTCAACATCGATCGAACCGCGATTTCGATACATCAGCGTCAGAATTGCCAAGCCGATAGCCACTTCTGCTGCTGCAACTGTCAAAATAAAGAAGACAAATATTTGCCCTGCAACATCATTGCCATAATACGAAAAGGCGATGAAGTTGGTATTGACCGCTGTCAAAATCAACTCAACACACATCAACAACATAATGATGTTGGTTCTGTTAATGAAAATGCCCGCCAAGCCAATACAAAAAACAATGGCGCTTAAAATAAGGTAGTCCGATAGAGCAATCATTTTGACTCCTTACGCTTGCCAGAGGGGATAGAAACAAGTCGCATTCTGTCTTTTGCTTGCACGCTTACTTGTTCTGCAATATTTTGCTTTTTACTTCTAGAGCCTTTGCGGTGCACTAACGTAATTGCAGCAATAATCGCAATTAATAGCAGCACTGCTGCCAATTCGAATGGGTAGACATAAGCGGTGTATAGTAGGTTTGCCAATTCAGTAATATTACTGTAATCAGCCGCATGTCTTGCAGGCTCGGCAACGGCGTCCAAGCCAAACTGTCCCGCACTCAGAACCAATGCCATTTGCGCAATAACAATCACAGCAACAACAATGCCCAATGGTAGATATTTGGTAAATTTAGCGCGCAGGGTTGATTGATCCACATCAAGCATCTTAATAACAAATAAGAACAACACCATCACTGCGCCAACATAAACCAAAATCAGCGTCACCGCCAAAAATTCAGCTTCTAGCAGCAACCAGATACTCGCTGCACTGAAAAACGACAATATTAATAGCATTGCCGCTTTCATTGTGTTTCTTGCGCTCACCATTAATGCCGCACTTGCAACAAATGAGAGCCCAAAAACATAAAATAGTACTGATGTAAATTCCATATCTAAAATTACCTGTATTTCGAATCTTCAAGGCGAGCCTTGTTAATCGCTTTCTCATTCTCATCGCCAATCGCTAACAAGCCTTCCTTGTCAATAATGCTGCCTTCTCTTGATTCGAACGCATAATCAAAAATATGCGTTTCCACAATAGCGTCCACTGGGCAGGCCTCTTCACAAAAACCACAGAAAATGCACTTGAACAAGTCGATGTCGTATTGTGTGGTGCGACGTGTGCCATCGTCACTAATTTCTGATTCGATGGTAATTGCATTGGCCGGGCAAACCGCCTCACAAAGCTTACAAGCAATACAACGCTCTTCGCCATTTGGATAGCGACGTAGGGCATGCAAGCCTCTAAATCTTGGTGAAATCGGCGTTCGCTCTTCCGGGAACTGCACCGTAATTTTGTCAGTAACAAGCTGCTTGGCAGTAATTTTCATGCCAGCACGGATCTCGCTTAATCCAAAGTCTTTAACAAGTTTTTTTGCTTTTTTAAACATCAAATATCCTCTTTAGAACCAAGGGCCAATTTCAAGCTGAGTCATTAGTGCCACAGCAAAAATCCAAATAATGGTTAGTGGTAAAAACACCTTCCAGCATAAGCGCATAATTTGGTCGTAACGGTATCGTGGAAATGTTGCTCTAATCCACAAGTATAAGAATAGAAAGAAGCTCATTTTTGCCAACAACCACACAATATCTGGCACAAAAGCAAACCAACTCTCTAAGTATGGCACGCCTTCAAACGGCGAATGCCAGCCACCAAAAAACATCAGTACAGCAAGGACTGCCATCATAATCATATTGATGTATTCAGCCATAAAGAACAAAGCAAAACACATGCCTGAATATTCAACGTGGGTACCACCAACAATTTCTGATTCGCCCTCAACAACGTCAAATGGCGCGCGGTTAGTTTCAGCAAGCGCTGAAATCCAAAAGACAATCATCATTGGGAATAATGGAATCCAATACCAATTCCAAATGCCACCTGACTGGTCTGCAACAATTGTGTTCAAATTAACAGAGCCTGAAACCATCACTACCGTGACAACAACAAAGCCAATAACAATTTCATACGACACCAACATTGAAGCACTACGAAGCGCGCCTAATAGCGGGTATTTTGAATTCGATGCCCAACCTGCCAAAATGATGCCGTAAACACCGACAGAGCCAATCGCTAGAACATAAAGCAAGCTCACATCAAGATTGGTAATGTAAAAGCCGTCACCCATCGGAATCACTGCCCAGATGGCAATGGCCGGCACAAACGCTAAAATTGGCGCCAAAATAAACAAATAGATGTTGGCTTTGGATGGGAAGATTATTTCCTTAAACATCATCTTGAAAACGTCGGCAAATGGCTGCAATAAGCCAAATGGGCCAACACGATTTGGACCGATACGAAGTTGCATATAGCCAATAACTTTGCGCTCAGCATAAGTCATGTAAGCCATCATAATGATGAGCGGTAGAATTAAGGCAACACCCTTAATAAGGATAATAACAACATCGGCTAAGCCGCCGTCAAACCACGGTATTAGCTGATGAATAAGATCTACAAATGCTTGCCACATAATTCTACTCGTCCCTATCGCTGTCTTGCTTGGTTTGTGTGAACAAATACACAACCCTCAGCAACGGTTTCGTTAATATTGACGGGCACGCCTTTATATAAATCGCCCTGTGATAATTCAAGTATTTTCGCTGTCGCCTCACTAACAGTCGCCTCGCTTACTTGACCAATTTGAGTTTGTTGTAAAGACTGCGCATGCCTTGTTAATACGTCCGACGCATAAGGCGTGTACTGCCAAACGGTAGCAACATTCAGCACTTCCATGGCAATAATATCAACTTCACCGGTTGCTACATTTGGGCTTAGTGACAACGCATCATCCGCCACTTGTGGCGAATCCGTATAGTCAAAACCTGGCAGCTCCAATAAATCAGCCAATACTTTAAGTACTTTCCAGCCCGGCTTGGAATGGCCCGCAGCCTTTACTGAAGCGCCATAAGATTGCGCCACATTGTCGATATTGATGTGCGTTCCAGAGGTCTCGTAGAAACTTGCCACTGGCAAAATAACATCGGAGAAGCTCAATACCGCCTCATCTTCAAAACTATTCAAGGCTACAACAAAGGCATCATCACGGCTTAAATTTTCAATGGCGGCAACTGAATCCACGCAATCAAATGTAGGATAAACATCCAGCAAAACAAAAGCGTTTAAATTTGCAGTAAACATTTGCCCCGCATTCAAACCACCGTTTGGCTTAAAGCTTACTTTTTCTGCAGCAAGAGTGTTGCCCGTAGCACTTGCATTAAGTGTTTTAGAGTTTGATGCTTTAGCAATTTGCGTAACAAGTTTGGCCACTTGATCTGCACAAGGATTGCTGTTGACTTGCTCGCCCAATACAACAACCGCATTTTCTGCAGCCGACAAGACATTGGCAATATCAATCTGCGCTTGATCAACTTTCACACCCTTTAAATAATCTGGCAGCGCTTGAGAATTAGCCTCTAATAGGACTTTCAACACACCTGAGAGAGTGGCAACTGTATTTTGCGGTGCGCTTAATACGCTATTTGCAATTCGATAATTAAAATCGAATGCTTTAGCATTTACAGTAGAAACTTTAGCGCCCTGAAGGGTGGCTTTTCTAATTCGATGATTAATCATCGGCTGCTCTAAGCGCAAGTAGGAGTTAACAATCAACGCATGATCGATAGCTTCTAATTCTGCTAAAGAGACATTAGTCTCTAATGCGCTCGCACTACTAGGATTAGCAACATCTAGACGAGTATCTAAGTTTTCAGACCCTAGGTTGCGCGTTAGTTTTTGCAATAAATACAATTCTTCCAGCGTGGCATTCTTTGAAGCCAAAGCGCCAAAGCTTGCTTCAGTAGCATTCTTAATGCCGCTCGTTGCCACCTCAAGCGCAACTTCCCAAGAGGCTTCTTGCCATTCGCCTTTCACCTTAATTTTAGGTGTTAAAGCACGATTATCATTTGCAAGGCCTTCGTATGAAAAGCGATCTCTATCCGAAATCCAAGTTTCATTGACGCTCTCGTTGTCTCTAGCAACAACACGCTTAACTTTACCTTTGTGTGTTTGTGTGAAAACGTTGGAGCCGACTAAATCATGGCGCGCAACACTCTCAACAGAGCTCATTTGCCATGAACGAACCTCGTAACGGAACGGCTTTGAAGTCAACGCGCCTACCGGACAAACGTCAATCATATTGCCCGAAAGTTCTGACTGAATACCTTCACTTAAGAAAGGTTCAATTTTCAGCTCTTCGCCTCGTCCCGTTGCGCCCATTTCAACAATGCCCGCCACTTCAGCACCAAAACGCACACAACGCGTACAGTGAATACAGCGAGTCATATCGGTTTGTATTAATGCGCCAATGCCTTTATCGGCAACAATACGCTTGCCTTCATTAAATTTGGAAACGTCTGAACCGTATTCCATCGCCACATCTTGCAACTCACATTCGCCGCCTTGATCGCAAATTGGGCAATCCAATGGGTGGTTAATAAGCAAAAACTCCATCACCGCTTTTTGTGATGCTTTGGCTTTTTCGTTATTTGTATGAACTCTCATGCCCGCCGACGCTGGTGTCGAACAAGCCGGTTGTGGCTTCGGATTGCCTTCAACATCAACAAGGCACATACGGCAATTAGCCGCTACCGATAATTTCTTGTGGTAACAAAAACGAGGAATATCAATGCCTTCTCTGTCGGCAATCGAAATAATCGACTCACCCGAGTGGCCATGAACGACATTGCCGTCAATTTCGATTTCAATATCAACCATTATTTAGCCCACCCAAAGCAAATATATTTAAACTCTGCATGATTTAAAGTTGTCAGTTGCGAGACAAATTTTGCAGTTGATAGCGCACCTCGCAACAAGGAATTTAACGAAGCAAATGATGGCTTTAAAACTTGCCCTACGGGACTTAAACAAATTCTTATCATCGGCGTTATTTTCTTTGAGATAGCAATAAGTATCTCTGCATAAAACTGCCTTGTGGATAAAAATTTATTGTTGTCAGAGATTGTCATATTTGCTTCGGGTGGGCTAACACCATACTCTTACCGTGTTTGATGTAATACTCAAACTCGTGTCTAAAATGTCTAATAAAGCTCTCTACAGGCATCGCAGCAGCATCGCCTAATGCGCAAATCGTATTGCCCATAATTTTGTCTTGAACGCTCATCAATAAGTCCAAGTCTTCCATTTTTCCTTGGCCATCCATGATGCGCTTTAATACGCGATACATCCAACCAGTGCCCTCTCTACAAGGGGTGCATTGACCGCATGACTCGTCGTAATAAAAATGCGCCAAACGCGTTAAGGCTGCTACCATGCACGTTGTGTCGTCCATAACAATCACCGAGCCTGCGCCCAACATAGAGCCCACTTGCTCAATGGAGTCATAATCCATTGTCATTTTCATCGCATCATCTGCTGGAAGTACTGGCGTTGAAGAGCCACCTGGAATAACTGCTTTTAATGTTCTGTCTTCTCGAAGGCCACCTGCCATTTCTAATAACTCAGAAAATGGTGTGCCCATTGGAATCTCGAAATTCGCTGGCTTGGTTACATGCCCCGTCACCGAGAATAATTTACAACCACCCGAATTTGGTACACCTAAATCGGCAAACCATTGGCCACCACGCGCCAAAATATCTGGCACGGAAGCAAAGCTTTCAGTGTTGTTAATCGTTGTTGGCATGCCGTAAAGTCCAACATTGGCTGGAAACGGCGGCTTAAATCTTGGCTGGCCTTTTTTGCCCTCGAGCGACTCTAATAATGCTGTTTCTTCACCGCAAATATAAGCGCCAGCACCCAAGTGAGTATGCAAGTCAAAATTGACTTCGCTATCGCCAATGTTGTGCCCTAAAAGTCCGGCATCGTAAGCCTCTTCTAAAGCCTCTTCAAAACGATAGTAAGGCTCCATGAACTCGCCACGAATGTAATTGTAGCCCACAGTAGCGCCCATCACATAACCGGCAATCGCCATGCCTTCAATCACTGAATGCGGATTGAATCTTAAAATATCTCTGTCTTTACAAGTGCCTGGCTCGCCTTCGTCAGAATTACAAACAACGTACTTCTGCCCATCTTGGTTGCGAGGCATAAAGCTCCACTTAAGACCTGTTGGGAATCCAGCGCCACCGCGCCCTCTTAGGCCAGAAGTTTTTAATTCGCCCAAAATCGCCTCTGGCGATAACTCACCATGAAGAATTTTGCGCCAAACGCTGTAACCACCCGACCCTTCGTAAGTCGCTAAACTTGATGGGTTTTCTTTATCTATGTTTTTGAAACAGACTTCGTTCACTTTACCTCACTCCTAAGTCCATCCAAAATCTCATCAATTTTTTGCTGCGTTAGGTTTTCATAATATTGATCACCAATTTGGAACATGGGTGCGCCAACACATGCGCCTAAACACTCTACTTTCTTAACACTAACCAAGCCATCTTCACTCACTTCGCCTGTTTTCACGCCCGTTTTTGTCTCTAAATACGAGATCAAATCGTCAGCGCCATTGAGCATGCATGAAATATTGTGGCAAAAACGAATGACGTACTTGCCTACCGGCTTGTGGTTGTAATTCTCATAAAAAGTGGCCACTTCATGTACACTGATGACAGGCATTTCTAAGTAATCGGCGACCGCTTGGATTAACTCACTGGTCAGACTGCCATCGTTTTCAGCTTGAACAATTTTCAAGGCCTCCATTACAGCTGAGCTTTGACAACCAGCAGGATATTTAGCCACCCATGTGTCAATTTGTTGTTTTGCTTGTTCTGAAATCATTAGACAATACCTCCAATCCTAAAAACAAGTATTTTTGCTTTGTACAAGGCATATTGTAAAAAATCCGAAAGAGCATAGTAAAAGCTATGCGACTGAGTATTTTTGAAATATAACGCAGCACAAGGTAAAAAGACGAAGTTTTTCATCGGTCTATTTCTCCAAAAACAATATCCTGTGTTCCAATAATCGTGACCACGTCAGAGAGCATATGACCCCTAGCCATTTCGTCCATTGCTGCCAAATGCGCAAAACCTGGTGCACGCATCTTGATGCGGTATGGTTTATTTGCGCCGTCAGAAACTAGGTAAACACCGAACTCCCCCTTAGGGTTCTCAATCGCAGAATAAACCTCGCCTTCTGGTAAGCAGTAGCCCTCAGTAAACAACTTAAAGTGGTGAATGAGTGACTCCATGTCGTCCTTCATATCACTGCGTTTAGGAGGTGCTACTTTATGATCATCCGACATTACTGGGCCAGGGTTGGCGCGAAGCCAAGTAATGCACTGCTCAATAATTCGAGTTGACTGGCGCATTTCTTCCATGCGCACTAAATAACGATCATAACTGTCGCCAGTGACACCGATAGGAATATCAAACTCCATCTTGTCGTAAACCGAATAAGGTTCATTTTTGCGAATATCCCACTCAATGCCAGAGCCACGAAGCATCGGCCCAGTAAAACCAAGCTGCATTGCACGCTCTGGGGTGACAATACCGATATTCACCAGTCGTTGTTTCCAAATTCTGTTGTCGGTCAAAAGACCCGAATATTGGTCAATACTGTCAGGGAAGTTAGCGGCAAAATCGGCAATAAAGTCAAGCAAAGAGCCTTGACGATTGGCGTTCATTGCTTCAAGCTCTTTAGCACTACGCAATTTTGATTCTAAGTATTGCGGCATTTTATCCGGCAAATCGCGATACACACCACCTGGACGATAGTACGTTGCATGCATGCGCGAACCACTGACCGCTTCATAGCAATCAATAAGCTTTTCACGCTCTCTAAAGGCGTAGAGAAAAACACTCATTGCGCCAACATCTAAGGCGTGAGTTCCTAGCCACATGAGATGATTGAGGATGCGAGTAATTTCGTCAAACATTACTCGAATGTATTGTGCACGCTCTGGAATTTCGAGCCCAAGCATGGTTTCAATCGCCATCACATAGGCGTGCTCATTACACATCATAGAGACGTAATCGAGCCTGTCCATATAACCAATCGACTGATTATAAGGCTTTGATTCTGCTAGTTTTTCAGTACCGCGATGGAGTAATCCAATATGTGGATCAGCACGCTCAACAACTTCGCCGTCCATTTCAAGAATAAGACGTAGCACACCATGTGCTGCAGGATGTTGTGGCCCAAAGTTAAGGGTGTAATTACGCATCTCAGACATAATTATTTCCTTATTACCCTTGGAACAGTAATATTGGGTTCAATGCTTACAGGCTCGTAAACTACTCTGCCTAATTCTTCGTCGTAGCGCATTTCTACTTCGCCAATCATTGGAAAGTCCTTTCTTAGAGGGTGGCCTACAAAACCATAGTCGGTTAGAATTCTGCGTAAATCTGTGTGGTTTTCAAACAAAATACCAAATAAATCAAACGCTTCTCTTTCGTACCAGTCGGCTGAATTCCAGATACCGGTCACAGACTCAATGATTAGGTTGTCGCCAGCTAAAAGTGCTTTGACGCGCAAGCGCTTATTGTCAGAAACAGAGAGCATGTGATAAACAACGCCGAAACGGTGGCTCTGCGTTCTTTGGGATTGTTGGGCGGCACGACCTCGGCCATAACCCGATGAACTGGCATTGCCATCCCAGTCCGATTCGCCGTAAGTTAGATAGTCAATACCGCTGAGATCAACCAAAATCTCAAAATTAAAATCGTCTCTTAATTTCGTGCACGTTTCGATAATGGCGCCACTGTCAATGGTTAATGTGAGCTCACCGTATGCTTCGGTGATGCCATCGGCGCCAAAAACGTCGTTTAATTGTTTTTTTAATTCACTCATATTTAGGTGCGTGCAATGGTGTTGGTTCGGCGAATTTTATCTTGCAGTTGCAAAATACCGTAAAGTAGTGCTTCGGCAGTTGGCGGACAACCCGGCACGTACACATCCACTGGCACGATTCGATCGCAACCACGGACCACCGCATAAGAGTAATGATAATAGCCACCACCGTTAGCGCAAGAGCCCATGGATATCACGTATCTAGGCTCTGGCATTTGGTCGTAAACCTTGCGCAGCGCTGGCGCCATCTTGTTGGTCAAAGTACCGGCAACAATCATCAAATCGGACTGTCTTGGTGTTGGTCTAAAAACAATACCAAAACGATCAAGGTCGTAGCGTGACGAGCCCGCCTCCATCATTTCAACCGCACAGCACGCTAAGCCAAATGTCATTGGCCAAAGAGAGCCAGTACGCGCCCAATTAATTACTTTGTCGAGTGAGGTGGTAACAAACCCCTCTTTCATTAAACCTTCAATTGCCATTGAGAACCTTAGTGTTAGAACAGAATGCAAAAACTAAATCCTGATAAGAGCTGTTTATCATTCCCACTCAAGCGCCCCTTTCTTCCACTCGAAAATAAAACCAACAACGAGTAATAATAAGAAGATAGACATACCAATAAAACCAAACCAACCAAGCTTGCCCTGCACAACAGCCCAAGGGATAAAGAACGCAACTTCCAAGTCAAAAATAATAAAAAGAATTGCCACTAAATAGTAGCGAACATTGAAATGCATTCTAGAATCTTCAAATGGTGGGAAGCCACACTCGAATTGTGAATTTTTTTCTTCGTACGGCTTACTTGGGCCAAGAAGATAACCAACTAGGGTTAGACCAACGCCAAATGCGATGCCTAGGAATATAAATACTGCAATGGGTAAATAATTTTCTAACACTTTTTATTGCTCGGATTAGGGGTGCGAATATTATAACAACTTAATCGCAAAACAGCGAGAAAGTTGGTGCTGAAAACACGCAGAAAATCCGAAAACGCAGGCCTAAGTATTAAGCTGCGTACCGCCGACAGTGAGAGAATCCAGCTTCAAGCTTGGTTGACCAACACCGACTGGCACACTTTGCCCCTCTTTGCCACAAACACCTATACCCGGATCAAGCTTTAAGTCGTTTCCTACCATGGAGATTTGATGCAAAACCTCATCGCCCGCACCAATCAGCGTCGCTCCTTTTATAGGCTTAGTAATTTTGCCATTTTTGATGAGGTAGGCCTCATTGGCAGAAAACACAAACTTGCCATTGGTGATGTCCACTTGACCGCCATCAAAGTTCTTGGCATAAATACCGTTATCAACCGAGGCGATCATATCTTCAAAGCTGTCATCGCCACTTAGCATGTAGGTGTTGGTCATTCTCGGCATAGGGATATGCGCATAAGATTCACGTCTGGCGTTGCCTGTACTTGACTCACCCATGAGCCTGGCATTAAGTTTATCGAACATATAGCCTTTCAAGACTCCGTCCTTAATCAGGACCGTTTCTTGAGTTGGCGTACCCTCATCATCAATGGTTAGACTGCCTCTACGGTTAGCAATAGTGCCATTATCAACAATAGTACATTTTTCATTGGCAACTTGCTGTCCAATCTTGCCACTAAAAACTGACGTTTTTTTGCGATTAAAATCCCCTTCTAAGCCGTGTCCTATGGCCTCATGCAATAATACACCCGGCCAGCCAGAGCCAAGAATCACCGGCATTTTCCCAGCGGGTGCATCTTCCGATTCAAGTGCAACCAAGGCCATACGGATTGCTTCTTGAGTATATGTTTCAATAAAACCATTATCAACAAAATAACGGTAATCGTAACGGCCGCCGCCGCCACTTGAAGCCTGCTCCACTCGGCCGTTTTTTTCCACAACAACGCTGACACTAATCCGCACCATTGGGCGATAATCCATTTGATAAACGCCATCGGTTGAAGCGATTAAAACCTCAGTATAAGCCCCCGAAAGAGAGGCACTCACTTGCTTCACTTTTTTCTCTTTTCTGGCAATAGCGTCAATTTGGCGTAATACATTAACCTTCTCCTCTGAGGTCAAACTTCCCAGTGGACTGAGCGCTGGGTACTTGGCTTGAGTAGGCGCCTCTTGCAGAATTTTTGGCTTAAGCAAGCGAGGCGTCTCTGAAATACCCTTGGCAAAGTCAATCGCCCCTTGAATGGCTTTTAGATTAAGATTATCTGAATAAGAGAATCCTGTTTTATCACCAACAACACTACGCGCTCCTACACCATGACTGATATGATACGAACCGTCTTTAACAATGCCTTCATCGAGCATCCAAGACTCGGCCTCTGAGTGTTGAAAGTATAAATCAGCATAGTCAACACCCGTTTCAGAAAGCGAGGTAAGTAAATCAAAAACACCTTCTTGATTAATGTTGTGATCATCGAGCAACTGTTGAATCATAAGGTTTCTCCCGATACTTGAGATTGAATAACAGGCTCAGACCAAGGGCCTGTTACTGTGTAGTTGAACTCCAATACTTTATTAATAACATCAGTGACCTCACCACCAAGTAATAGCTTATCCACCACCCAAACAGCAAAGCCATATAAGCCACCACCAGCCATATAAGCTGCCAATGGCACACTATCGGCCAAGAATGGTTGAACTTTGGCTTTAAGATGATAATCCTGCTCAGCCAAACCCAAATACCCCGTCAACTCAATATTACTTTCATCACTTTCAAGCAAAAAGTCTTTGATACTAGCCTTGCCATTGCCAATCAGTAACGCTGTGTGAATTCGATCATAAACAAATCCCTGCTCTCTTACTTCACTATTGGGCTTCATTATTCTATCGGCAATAAACTCTAAATTGATAAATGAGAGCAACCTAAAGAAATTTTGATCCTGATTGGTAAAAACACCTTCTTCTATATCAACTGTAATCAAGCCACTAACTTGAGGTATAGACACCTCCCAAGGTGCACAGTCGCAATAAAGTCTTATATCTGCTGCAAAAGCACCACCAATAACAGGCTCTTGAATGTCAAACTTGTGTAAAAAATCCGATAAATTGTGATGAGAGGCCTTGGTTCTCAAAGTGGTTTTACCGCCCAACCAATCGCCATTAAAAATCAACTCCTTTTCGGTCAAGCCAACCCCTTCAAACTTAAGATTTTTAATTTGCAGTACTTGGTCTTTGCTCACTAAATCTGCCTCAAAATTTGGGATAGAGATTTCATTAATTTCTGCATTTTTTGATATTAAACGAAAACTTGGAAAATCTTCTGGAGAAAGACGCCAAGGGAGTTTTGTTTTCTCAAGAGTTGATAATTTAAGATTATGCAACTCAACAAATGACACGCCATTTGGACGTGGAGAAAGATAAATCCCTACCTGTAAATTTTTTGATTCAATTTGGGCCTGCCATTCACTGCCAGTGCCTTTGCTAATATAGGCATTAATGTCACCCTCCATCTGCTTCATTGCAACTTTAAAAGACGAATCATCGGTATCAATCCATTTATCTGGATTAATCAGTAACTCAAAAGGTACCCCACCAATCACTCCCTTACCATCGGTCTTGAATGTATTGTCATGATATGAGATTTTAGAAGTAAATTTTTCTATACTGATTTTCTCCTCGAATAAAGTGAGCTTGTTGTCATTAACAAATAGATCAAACTCAACGCTTTTTTTCTTCTCACCTTGTTCTGAAAATGGGACAACGATGACAACATTACCCCCTATATCTCCCTTAAGTTTAAATTGATCAAGAAAAGATTTGATCCTATCTGAAACTGGAGACCGCCGCATAAAATCAACAATTTCTTCACTGCTTGATTTTACCCTACCGTTAATAACCAAGTGAGCGTCTGGGCTGCCTAAATTACTGGCATCAATATTAATATAACTCAAATCAAGAGTATCAAGTTTGGCATCTTTTCCGGTTATTTTTAGATAATCATTGGTGAATGTTACACGTGCATTTAAACCAGTGATAGGTGCCCATTTAGAATTCATAGTCAACTTAACATTCTCCAAGTTGGCCGATAGCTTTGTCATGGGAAGCGCATCATCGCCCGATAAAGTAAATCGAGTGGTAAACAAGACGTCTTTCAGCACCCCTGAGCCCAATGCATTGTTTAGCCATATAGCGCTTTTGGTATCGGCAAGTGACTCTGGAAGATTTTGATGAATTTTTGCCACATCAATCTGATCAACATAACTCTGGAGCTCCAAAAATACCTTATCTTGTTGTGAAAACACTTTAATCTGAGCTGAAAGATTAAAATCTTTGTTTTTTATATTGAATGGGAAAATAGCAACCCTATTCGCCCTCGCACGCCCTACATCAATACTGGTTTTAATATCCACAGTATTACCGATTATTGGTGCTTGAAAGCTACTCATTAGCGCTTGATTTTCCATCGAAAAAGTGATTTTCTGTTTGTTTCTTTTTAGCTCAATTGGGGCAAGATGGTGTGCGTTTTCTCCGAGAATAATGGTTTTATTGATGGATAAAGTCTCTAATGCTAACAAACTAGAGAGGCCATTATTGGAAAAAATAGCATCGGTATCAATGAAAGCCATATAAGATTCAATCAGAGTTGCATCGATACTTAACTCATTAATATCAATATGCCCAGGTATTTCAATGCTACCAATAAGAGCAGACGGGTTAACATCCCAGCGAAGCACGTCCATCGATACTATTGGGTTTAGGCCTTTTGCGCCAATTTTGACTCCGTGTACGGCTAATAACAAATCGTTGTCAATAAATTCTAATGCTAGACGTTCAATACTGACGTCTAATCCAGTAGCACCGGAAAGTCTCTGCTCAAGAGGCCCCTTCATGGTTTGTGGAAAGAGCACAAAGAAAGCCACAATACTCAATAATAGCAGTGACAAAATGGCCGTGAACCAAGTGCTCATCCTGAGAAGATTGAAGCTGCGGCGGAAGCTGATACTAAGCATATTTATCGTGGATTCAAGTGCAATCTATTATAACCAAATGTATAATATGCCGGAATTTAATCTGATTATGAAGGAAGAGAAATGAGTCAAGGTTCAAAAGGCCCAAGTAAGCTAATGTTAGCAATATGGTTAATTGTAATGGTGTTCATTGCTTTCAAGTTCTTTGGTGGCTCTAGCGACGAGACTTCTGTTGGAAACACTACCGACAGCGCAACCCTAGAGCGTATTCAGCCAGTGGGTGAAGTGAGAGTTGAAAGCGCAGTTGCATCAGCAAGTGGTTCAGGTGCTGAGCGCTCAGGTGCTGAGCTGTACGCAAGATGTCAAGGTTGCCATGGTACGGGTGCTATGGGTGCACCAAAGTTTGGCTCACTTGCCGACTGGGCACCGAGAATTGAGCGCGGCATTGACGATGTCCTTCAAGTCGCTATTGCTGGTAAAGGTGCGATGCCGCCAAAAGGTGGATGCTCTGACTGTTCGGATAACGAGTTGAAGTCTGTTATTCAATACATGATGGACAGCACCAAGTAGCACTTTCCAAAATAACAACTAGGGACTTAGCGGTTGAAATACACCCAAGTCCCTATTTTTTTGCACATCACCCCAAGGCAACACTCTGCCGTTCATCGCCACATAAACACCCGGCTCAAGCAACTGCACCGAGCCAATCGCACAGCCCAAATTAAACAAAGCATCGGAATTATTCACCGCATAAGGCACCATTGCGCCAAACAGCACGATTGTTTTATTTAAATCACTCTCACCCAAGAGCTTGGCGGTCTCGCACATCGTATCGGTGCCATGGGTAATCAAAACCCTATCTTCATCACACTCTAGGCAGTGCTTGAGTATTAACTTACGATGGGCGTCAATCATATCCAAACTGTCTATTAACATCAGTATTTCTGAACTTATCTCAACCTCAGTCCTTGCTCGTAACAGCATTTCAGGAAAGTGAGTGGTTTCGAATGTCAACTCACCGTTGGATTGGTTATACACCTTATCAATGGTGCCGCCAGTAATCAATAATTTAATACACATTGCTTTTCATTTATCTCAAATTAAGTTAGGATTTTTCCACCGTCAAGGGCAATGGTTTGTCCGGTCATAAAGTTAGAGCCGCTCGATGCCAAATACATCACCAACTCAGCAATTTCGTCCTTTGTGCCCATTCGTCTTAGCGGCGTGGCCTCATTCACGGCATCCAGTTGCTCTTGGCTAAACACTTCTCGCACCAATGTAGACTCAATAAATCCCACCCCAATACCATTCACCTGCACCGTGGGGGCCAACTCAATGGCCGTACACTTAGTGAGCATATTAAGCCCTGCTTTTGAGGTGCAATAATTGGGTGCACCTAATCTAGCCTGAACACCAGTAACTGCAGAGATATTAATAATTTTGCCGTGACCTTGGTCAACCATAAGCCTGCCAAACACTTGCGAGCAGAGAAATGGCCCTTTTAAATTAATAGCGATCACCCTATCCCACTCATCCTCGGTCATCTCTAAAAAAGAATTGTCTTTGTTAATGCCGGCATTATTAACAAGAATATCAATCGTATCGAACACTGCAAGAGCAATGTCTCGCATCTTCTGTACACTTTCTTTACTAGAGATATCGCCTTTTACAGCAAGCGCTTTGCTGCCCGTCGACTCGATATCACGGACCACTTGCTCAGCAGCATCAATATTGGAGCAATAGTTGATAACGACATTAGCACCATTTTTTGCAAAATTAAGCGCAATGGCTTTGCCAATGCCACGACTACCGCCGGTAATAAAAACCGTTTTATTGTTAAAAGTCGGCATCATTGAAAGTGAAAAGCCATGATTGGGTTAACTATGAAGGCTTGGTCGTTGGGCGCCAAATTGTGGTTCGACCAAACAATGAAAAACCAATATAACACCTAAGAGATAGAGAACCATCATCTTTTAATTTGATATTACAGTCGTAATCTTTACCGTTCCCTGGATCGTAAATTTTTCCTTTCCTCCACTTGTTATCGCCGATATAGATAAAACCTCTTAACAAGTTCAGGCCAACAATAGGGCGACTCTGTTTATCTAGATCTGGGTTATTAAGATCAACTTTTGGCTGGCCCGCCATTCCGGTTGTGGTAGCGTCTGCATACAATGGGTTTTTTAGTGCGACAATTCTGCCGAAATACGCATCATCTTCTCGATATATTTCCACTGTAGCATCATCATCATCAGTAAACCAAAAGGCGAGCAGTCTATCCCCTTCGACGCTGGCAATTGAGACAACTGAAAATAGCAACAAGCCGAACAATACTAATAATTTTACTTTCAGGAGCTTATTAAACACAATATTCTCTTATCTAGAAATACAATCGCAAATCATTGTACGCTGTTCAGTTTATAAAACCGTGTTTTTCAAATAGTTAAAAGCTAAAATCATCTGGCAAAAATCTTTGATTTTTCAAAGGGTTTAACCGCTCTTAAAAAATATCGGAAATTATTGAAATGACATCAAAACCGATCAAATTTATGCTAAATTTCATAGAAAATCAGTAGAAAAATAGCTAAATAATAGGACTTATGATCCTAAAATACGATATTTTCGGCTAAACTCCTAAATAATTACTTTAGAGTGAAAAATTTCGGAAAAAACACAAATACGAATTATTAACTAAAATTACGCTCTTTTACCAAAAATATCAGTACCAATTCGCACAAAAGTAGCACCATTTTGGACCGCTAACTCCAAATCTTGACTCATTCCCATCGATAATGTGTCCATTTTTGGGTATTTAGCCAATAAATTCGCCATTTTGGCAAAACTTTGAGGAGGGTTCGCTTGACTGGGTATGCACATAAACCCTCTAAGAGAAATATTTGGCAAATTTTCGATTTGGGGTACAACCAAGGCAATCTCTTCTAATAGAAATCCAGATTTGGTTGATTCTTGATCAATGTTGACTTGCAGTAAGATATTGAGCTCGTTCGTCGAATCGGATCTTTGATCGCTGAGCCTTCTAGCTACTTTCACTCGATCAACACTGTGAACCCAGTCAAAGTGCTCGGCTATTTTTGACGTTTTGTTGGATTGAATCGGACCGATAAAATGCCAAAGAAGATTTTGCCCTTGAAGAGTATTTATTTTTTCAAGAGCCTCTTGAAGATAATTTTCACCAAAATGCAGCTGCCCTGCATCTACCGCGCCCTGAATGTCGTCAGCACTACGAGTTTTACTAACAGCGATTAATTGAACTTTTTGATCGTGATTGACTGAATTGATTCGCGATTGAACTTGCTCGAGATTTTCTGCAATCATAGCCTTATCCGCTAGCATGACGGCATTAGAAAACGGACTGAGCCTCAAACACCGGACCATCGACACAAACACGCTTCATTGCTGAGCCATTCTCGGTTTGCACCAGCACAGTGCAACCGGCACAACCACCCACCGCACAAGCCATAAATTCTTCTAATGATACTTGGCAAGGCAAGTTGAGTTCCGCAGCCAACTTGGCAACCGCTTCTAACATGGGGTGCGGCCCGCAAGAATAAATTTCGACTTGTGCTAACTCATCTGTCGATAACGTCGATAAATATTCTCTCGCTAAATCAGTGACATACCCCTGATAAACACCCACGTAATTTTGCAAACTGGCCAGTCGACATTCAATCCCCCAATCTTCTAAAAGAGGCATTGTATGCGTTGCACCACCATAATCCACACCATTCTCAGCGACTTTTTCATCAAAAGGAAACGGTACTTCTGAGCCTAAAATAGCAAATGGACTGTAATTTGAATCGTTTTGTAATTGTTGGGCAATGGCAATCATTGGCGGCATACCAACGCCACCACCAATTAATAATGGTCGCTTGTTGTCGGTCAATTTAAAGCCAACGCCAATGGGGCCAATCACCGAGACAAACTCACCAATTTTACGTTCGGCCAACTGACGTGTACCTTCGCCCACATTTTTATATAGAAGGTCGAATGTTTCATTTTCAACATCAACCGACATGATTGAGATCGGTCTGCGCATCGGTAAAGCATCAGAAACACTGATATGAACAAATTGTCCCGGCTTTGTTTCGCGAGCAATTTCTGCAGAAGATAGGGTTATTATGTATTGCTCGCCTTCGAATTTATAATGCGCTAAAACTTGGCAGTCATAAACACCAATTGTACCGCGAGTTGATTTACTCATCAGCAGTAATCAAAGTGCCCACACCACTATCAGTAAAGACTTCAAGAAGCACTGCGTGAGGCACTCGACCATCAATGATGGTCGTACTGACCACACCCGATTCAACTGCGGAGAGCGCACAAACAATCTTTGGTAGCATGCCGCCATGAATGGTGCCATCGTCAATCAATCCATGCACCTGCGCCGCATTAAGACCCGTTAATAACTCACCCTCTGCGTCCAATAGGCCAACTGTATTTGTCAATAAAATCAGTTTTTCAGCATTAAGCGCTTCTGCTACTGCACCGGCCACTAAATCCGCATTAATATTATAGGAAACGCCATTCTCACCAACGCCAATAGGTGCAATGACGGGGATAAAATCCCCTTGTAGTAATAAATCTATAACAGAAGTATCCACTTTATCAACTTCTCCAACGTGACCTAAGTCAATAATTTCTGAAGTTAGCGCCATTTTACTTTGCAACTTCTTGGCAGTAATCAGTTGGCCATCTTTGCCTGTCAGGCCAATCGAATGACCACCGTGCTGATGAATGAGATTGACAATTCCTTTATTAACCAAACCACCCAAAACCATCTCAACCACGTCCATGGTCTCAGAATCAGTAACGCGCATGCCGTTGACAAATTCACTTTCTTTGCCAATCTTCTTCAGTGTATTACCAATCTGTGGGCCACCTCCATGAACAACAATTGGGTTCATACCTACCGACTTCATCAGAACAATATCACGGGCAAAACTTGACTTTAATTCTTCATCAACCATGGCATTGCCGCCGTACTTAATGACAATGGTTTTACCTCGAAACTTTTGAATGTAAGGCAGGGATTCAGACAGAACGCTGGCAATGTTGTGTATTTGCATGATTTATTGTTAAAGAAAAACTAGCGAGTATTTTACCCCATAGGCATTTCTAGGTTAAGTCAGTGACAAGCTTTACCAAATTTTTTGAGACGCCAATAGTTATAAGGCCAAGGGGTGATAAAACCAAAAAACAGTGAAATCGGCAATACCCACCACATAAACACTGCACCGCCTGTCATCAAGTAATCGACCAAATTCATAGCCAATTCCATTGAGATCATCGAAATCAGACTCATGCCCACCGCCGTTTTGAAGGCCAACTTCAGCGCCATTGATTGACGTACCAATAGAATGGTCTCAAGGATGATGCTAGTGACAATGCCGTTAAACATCGCCAAAGCAAAAATAAATAGGGTCGAATAGCCGCTATCTTGCATGATTGCAATCGTACCAAAGTCACCAATCGCACAACCAATTAAGCACCATTTGGTGTTGTTGGCACTATTCTTCCAAGTATGTTTACAAGACCAAAACTCACTGTTCATTATTTGTACCTCTTATCGTATTTTGTTTTAATTTCACTCGGCCACAAACTAAAAATGTAGTCAAGAGCCGCTTGTTTTTCATCGCCAGTGAGTGCTTTTTCAAAAGCAGGCATCTGACCGCCCATTTTAATACCGCCTTCATTAATCGTTTTCAATAATTGCGCCGGTGAGTGATGCCAAGCGTGCGCTGTACCATTAAGAGGTGGCGCTGGATATTTACCATCTGCGCCTTTTACCTTCCAATTACTGACAAGGCCGCGCGCCTCTTGGCCATGACAAACAACGCAGTTCGCCTCAAATACGTCCTTACCAATAGCAATATCCGTATTATCAGATTCGTCACTACTGCAAGCGGAAAGCAGAAGCAACAAAGAAATACAAAGTAGCCTCATAAAAACATCTCCTGCAAATCATTAACAAAGTTAAAGCCTTTATTGGTTGGCTTAACCCAACTCTTGTCAATACTCAACAAACCTAGACTGCTGGCATGTTGTAGCCGTTCATCGATAACTTCACGCGAATGACCCGTTCTGGATTCAAACAATTCTAGGTCAAAACCGCGTTTTAATCTTAGTGCATTAAGCATAAATTCAAAAGGGATATTTTCAATGATTTTGACAGAAGAATCAAGGCTTTTTCCTTGGAATTTAACCGTGTAATCTTTCGGTGATTTGAGCTTTAATGTGCGAAAGATTGTTTGAGTCTCACCGTCCGTTATCTTGCCGTGTGCGCCCGCACCTATGCCCAAATAATCGCTAAATTGCCAATAATTGATATTGTGTTTTGATGGGATTTTGCCATACGCTGAGATTTCGTACTGCCGATGTCCTTGACTCTCTATCATTACCGCTCCTTTGGCACCCATTGCCCAAATATCCTCATCGTCTGGCAACTTGGGTGGGTATTTAGCAAATAAAGTGTTGGGCTCCAAGGTAAGCTGATAAAAAGAAATATGAGTCGAGTTAAACGACAAGGCTATTTCGATATCACTGAGGCATTGCTTGATCGTTTGCCCCTCAAGCCCGTGCATTAAGTCAATATTAAAATTATCAAAACCCACTTCTTTGGCTTTTTCAATGGCATGAATGGCTTCATCACTTGAGTGAATTCTGCCCAATTGGCGTAGGTGTTGATCATTAAATGATTGCACACCAATGGACAGTCGGTTAATGCCTGCGTCTCTGAAACGGGCAAATTTATCAATCTCAAATGTACCTGGATTGGTCTCCAAGGTGATTTCCGCGCCCTTATCAATATTGAGGCTCTGATAAAGTCCCTGCATCAATTGCTCAAGCTCACTACCGCCAAGCAAACTGGGGGTGCCACCGCCAATAAAAATAGAGTGGATGGAGCGACCTTGAAGATAAGGTAAATCGTGCTCTAAGTCTCGTAATAGAGCTTCTACATAGGATTCATCAGGTTGGCCTTCATGAGAATTAAAATCGCAATAAGGGCATTTTTTCACGCACCAAGGGTAGTGAATGTAGAGTGAAATTGGCGGTAACTGTAACAAGGGATTCAGTCTTTAAGTTGCTCTATAAAAGCTTGCAAAGCCTGACCTCGGTGCGATATTTTGTTTTTTTCTTCGGCGACTAGTTCGGCAGAAGTACAACCGTACGAGGGCAGATAAAAGATAGGGTCGTATCCAAAACCACCCTGACCTCTTGCCTCATAAACGATTTCACCCTCCCAACCTTTTTGGATAATCACCGGTGTAGGGTCTTCGCTGTGCTGGACGAAGGCGAGCGCACACCAAAATCGCGCTTGTCGATTACTATCCTCTTGACGCTTTAAATCGGTCAATAATTTTTGCAAATTCTGTTCATCGCTAGCCCCATCCCCTGCGTAACGAGCGGAATAAATACCAGGAGCACCATTAAGTGCATCAACAACAAGTCCTGAATCATCGGCAAGTGCTGGCAGTCCGGTTTGTCTAGCTGCATTACGCGCCTTGATTAACGCATTTTCAACAAAGGTAAGGCCTGTTTCTGGTACCTCGTCTACACCCATAGTTTGCTGAGAAATCACCTCAATAATTCCACCCAACATAGCGTTGAGTTCTCGTACTTTTCCGGGATTACTAGTGGCGATAATGAGTTTTTTCATAAGTGATTTAGCTGCAAAGTATTGAGGAAATTATATAGTCCACCCAGCATTATGTAGCGAAACTTGCATCTGAGGTATAATCGCCCATCAACAGCAATCGGAGTGTACGATGACGCAAGATGAAATGAAATGTGATGTGGCGAATTCCGCCCTTAAGTACGTCGTTCCAAATACGATTATTGGTGTCGGTACAGGCTCTACAGCTAACTTTTTCATTGACGCCTTAGCAACAATGAAAGACCAAATTATAGGTGCAGTGGCGAGCTCATTGGCCACACAAGAACGTCTAGAGGGTCACGGCATTACTGTCTTCGACCTTAACGAGGTTGAATCTATGTCAGTCTATATTGATGGCGCAGATGAATCAGATGCTGAGCTGAATCTCATCAAAGGTGGTGGTGGTGCACTCACCCGGGAGAAAATTGTCGCCGCAGTCGCCGAGCAGTTTGTTTGCATTGCGGACGAGTCCAAGTTGGTTGATGTGATGGGTGAATTCCCTTTGCCAGTTGAAGTGATTCCGATGTCATCGAATTATGTTATGCGTGAAATCACCAAAAACATTGGTGGCACGCCTGTATTAAGAAAAGGATTTGTGACAGATAACGGTAATCTTATCCTAGATGTAGGCGGCTTAAAAATCACCAATGCTAAAGAACTAGAGAATAAGTTAAACAGTATTGTTGGTGTTGTCACCAATGGCTTATTTGCAAGTCGTGGTGCAGATGTTTTATTACTTGGTACACAGCAAGGTGTCAAAACAATCAAACTTTAACTATGAGGCTTTTAATTGACAGCTATTAAGCACAAGAATAAAATAGCCTTTTAGGCAATAACAAATAACTAATTTATTGAGGTCTTTATGGCACAACATACACTAGATGCAACCGGGCTGAATTGCCCCATGCCCATTTTAAAAGCGAAGCAGGTGCTGGCAAAAATGAATGCTAAAGACACTCTGGAGGTGACTTGCACCGATCAAGGTTCGACCAAGGACTTTATTGCTTTTTGCCATCAAACTGGCAATACGCTACTTTCGCACGAAGCCAAAGACAATCAATTTATTTTTAATATCGAGAAAAGCGCATGAGGAGTGCAAATGTCTGAGAATAATGGGATGACAATTATTGCTTCAAAAGGCACATTAGATTGGGCTTTTCCGCCATTTATCGTTGGCTCAACAGCTGCTGCTATGGGAAAAGAAGTGACTATATTTTTTACTTTTTATGGCCTGGGATTACTCTTGAAGGATCTTTCTGGTCTACGCGTCTCCCCTCAGGGAAACCCCGCAATGCCGATGAAGATGCCTTTTGGACCGCAGTGGCTGCAGAAAATTGATTTTGGGCCAAAAATCCCAAACATCATGTGGAATATTCCTGGAATGGAGCTTTTTGCGACAAACATGATGAAAAAAACAATGAAAAAAAACAACATCGCCACCATTGAGGAGCTTAGAGACGTTTGTCTAGAAATGGGCGTTAAGCTCATCGCCTGCGAGATGACGATTGGTATGTTTGGTTATTCTAGAGAAGATTTTATTGACGGCATTGAATACGCTGGGGCAGCAACCTACCTAGACATTGCCCAAAACTCCAATCATGACTTGTTTATTTAGAGAAAAGAAGGGCTAGCGCAAGTCAAGAATAGGCCAGTTTTTATCCTCAGCATACGTTTTCAGTGCCGCATTAGGATTGACTGCAATCGGATGATCCACCAATTCTAACAATGGGATATCGTTATGCGAGTCGGAATAAAAACTTGAGCCCTCAAGCGTTTCATCATTTTCCTTCAGCCACGGCATTAAATTATCCACTTTACCGGAGGCATAAGTAGGAATACCAATAAGTTTACCGGTATATCGGCCACCAATAATCTCTGTCTCAATAGCTAAAAGATTATCGATACCGTAGTGTTTTACAATCGGTTCGGTCACAAATCGACAGGTGGCAGTAACCACTAGTAAAGTATCGCCTTGGCTTCTATGATTGTCAATTAGCTGTTGTGCCTTATCAAGAAAAATAGGCTCAATTTTATCCACCATAAATTGCTGATGCATCAATGCCAACTCTTTTAAACTAAAACGAGTCAATACCTCAATAGCAAACTCTGAATATTTATAAATATCGAGGGTGCCAAGCTCATACTGCTGATAATAGCGCTCATTTATTTCACGATAAGTCTCGGCATCAACTGCACCAATATCACACAAAAACTCGCCCCAGAGATAGTCACTATCACCGCCAATAAGCGTGCCATCTAAATCAAAAATTGCTAATGACATGCATTTTTCTTAATTATTTGAATAATCTCATCGGTTGAATCAACAACGCTCATCAAGGCCAAATCTTGATGACCTATATAACCATCCTCTGCTAATTTCTCAAACCAAGATAGCAGTGGCCTCCAGTAATCTACGCCATATAAAACCACAGGTATGGGTCGCATCTTTTGAGTTTGCACCAAAGTCAACACCTCCATCAACTCATCCGCTGTACCATAACCGCCGGGGAAGTATACACATACACTAGCATGTTTGACCAGCATTACTTTGCGCGAAAAAAAATGCTCAAAAGTCAGACACTCATCCAAATAAGGATTGGCACTTTGCTCATGCGGCAACTCAATATTAAGCCCAATACTTTTTGATTTCCCTTCATAAGCGCCCTTATTTGCTGCCATCATAATGCCGGGGCCTGCGCCAGTAAGAATGTTATAGCCATCGTCTGACAGTTCTTTTGCTAATTGATAAGCCTGTTGAAACAAAGGATCTGTGCGCTTTACTCTTGCCGAGCCAAATACAGTAATATTATTTTGATAGGCGGCTAAACGCTGCTGCGCATCTTCCATCTCAATACCAACGTCAACTATATTCATAGCTTGGAAAAAGCTTTCCTTGCAGCATCAATTGTTTTATCAAGCTCATCTTTGCCGTGAGCACCCGATACAAATCCTGCCTCATAAGCTGACGGCGCTAAATAAACACCTTCAGTTAGCATTATTTGATAAAAAGCCTTAAATCTATCAATATTGCAATTCGAGGCTTGAGCAAAATTACTGACTTTTTCTTCATCACTAAAGAACAGACCAAACATACCACCTATGGTATTTGCTGCCATTGAGATATTACACTCTCTCGCAGCATTAACAATACCTGAAGCTAAATACTCTGTACTTTCAGTTAAGTTTTGGTAGAAATTCGTATCACTCTCCAAGACGCTTAGCATCGCCAAACCAGCGGCCATTGACAAAGGGTTACCCGAGAGTGTACCTGCTTGATATACAGGCCCCAGTGGTGCTATCTTGCTCATAATATCTCGTCGACCACCAAACGCTGCAACCGGTAGGCCACCGCCAATTACTTTGCCCAATGTCGTTAAATCAGGCCTTACTTGATAATACGCTTGCGCACCACCGAGTGCCACGCGAAAACCTGTCATCACCTCGTCAAAAATAAGCACAGTGCCATTTGCATCACAAACGTCTCTCAGACCTTGTAAAAATCCTTTGTTCGGCGGGATACAATTCATATTTCCCGCTACTGGTTCGACGATAATACAAGCCACTTGTTCGCCAATTTCGTCAAACAACAATTGCACTGACTCTAGGTTGTTATATTCAAGTGTCAGTGTGTGCTGTGCCAAATCAGCGGGCACGCCTGGTGATGTTGGTACACCTAAAGTTAGGGCGCCTGAGCCAGCTTTTACCAATAGGGAGTCCGAATGACCATGATAACAACCTTCAAACTTAACAATCTTGTCTCGATTGGTGAAGCCTCTAGCCAATCGAATAGCGCTCATGGTTGCCTCTGTACCTGAACTCACCATTCGTACCAATTCAATAGAAGGCACCAATTGACAAACTTTCTTGGCCAGTTGGGTCTCAATTTCAGTCGGCGCACCAAAACTTAAACCCTTATCCAGAATTTCTCTAACGGCATCTAGAATCACCGGATTCGAGTGACCCAAAATCATTGGTCCCCAAGAGCCGACGTAATCTATATATTCTTTGCCGTCAACATCATAAAGGTAGGCACCCTCACCACGTTCAAAATAAATAGGATCACCCCCAACACCATTAAATGCACGTACGGGTGAATTAACACCGCCAGGAATGTAATTTTTAGCTGCATTAAAAAACGCTGATGACTGGTTCATGACACCTCCTGAAGATTGGTAATGATTGGGTATTGTTTAAGGTGGGTAATATGCGACCAAACAATGAGCACATTATCCAATAATAAGGTCATGTTTACAGGGTCTTGTGCCAATGAAATCGAACGGGAAATATCATCCAGTAATCGAAATAAATTATCCAAAGATGCCTTGTTAACAACTTTGTTTAACTCCAATAGCGCGCCCTGCGTTTTAAGCAGTTTTAAGCGGACACCCTCAGTGATCAGCTGCTGCAAACAAACAAGAGTTTCTAATTCATACCCCTCAAACAGTTTTGTTTCTATAGTTTTAGCTGGATTCATTGCCATTTCCAATAAATGGTTCTGCCAACTTTGAAACTGAAGAAAATAATCTCCCTGTAATTCCTCTACCGCCTTAAATGGGATACCGTGGGCATTTTCAAGCAACTGAGCTGCATCAAAATCACTGCGTTTTTCACTATCAATATGCTTGGATAACCACTCGACACTCTCAGAATCAAAAGTCGGACTAATGTGTACACTCTGGCAACGAGAAAGAATGGTTGCTGGCAGTGCATTAGCATTATGCGCCAGTAAAATAATCAGGGTACTCTCTCGAGGCTCTTCGAGAGTCTTGAGTAGACTATTGGCAGCATTTACGTTCATCTGATCAGCATAGAAAATAACACCAATTTGTAACGCATCTGCAGTTTTGCTAAGAATATCGCAAAAAGCTCGGATTTGGTTTACTCGAATTTCTTTTGATTCCCTGCCAGACTCACTCAATTCTGGGCGGCAAAAAACCATATTAGGATAATGCGACCTTCTAATAAGCACACTTTGATCCAACACATCTCTAGGATTATCTTTGGCAAGTTGTCGGCAATACTGACACTCGCCACAAACGCTATTTTCACACAATAGCGTTTGAATAAAACGCATGGCAAGTTCAAACTTGCCAATTTTTTCAGCACCAGTGATAAGTAGTGCATGTGGCAAATGGTTTTGCTCTAGCATTTGCGTCAGTTTTGCAAAAGCATTTTGGTGCCAAGGAAAAATCATAGCTGCTCTAAATAGGAATGAATTTGTTGACTCACTTGGTCAATTTGGACAGAGGCATCAACCAGTTTAATACGCTCGGGATATTGTTGTGAGCGGTCAATAAACACTTGTCTAACTCGCTCAAAAAAGGCTCGCTCTTCCTGTTCAATGCGATCTTTGGATGAACGCGCCTCAATTCTTTTCATGCCAATCTCGACACTAAGGTCCAATAACAGTGTCAAATCAGGGCGAAACTCTCCTTGCACCCAATTTTCGAGCGCCTCAATCCTAGACAAATCTAATGATCTGCCACCACCTTGATAAGCAAAAGAGGCGTCAGTAAAGCGATCACTCACTACCCACTTACCTTGTGCTAAAGCGGGCTTTATTTTATTTTGAATATGCTCATTTCGCGCACTAAACATCAGCAACAATTCCGTATCACTGTGCATGGTACCTGTTTCAACACCAAGTAGTAGCGCACGAATTTTTTCACCCAGATCGGTACCACCTGGCTCACGCGTTCTTACAACTTCTACGCCTTTTTTCGCTAGATAAGAGCAAATAAACTCAATTTGCGTACTTTTGCCCGCACCTTCTACGCCATCTATGGTGATAAATTTACCTTGTTTCATAGTGATAATTTTAGACTAGATGCTAGAGGCTTTTGCATATATCATTTTAGATTTGATAGTGGGATTTTTAATATTTTACAAGGCATATTTTTAGAAGTGTTACTTGTTGTAAGGCGATAAAATTTAACTCAGGAAAATGTAAAAAATCCTCTATCCCAAAGGGCTGAGGCGAAAAATATTTAAAAGTGAAGAAAAATTCTCATCATTAGCTAGTGCTATTATATCGCCCGAAGGAAGTGCCCTTGGGGTGCAAATTTTTCACATTTTTTATTCATTATTATCACTCGGCAAATTATAAAATGATATATGTAAAGGTCTCTTCTAATTATTTAAGTACCGCTGGATATTGTCCTTGTGCTCTTTGTATGTCTCGGCAAATGCATGACTGCCATCTTTTTTCGAGACAAAGTAGAGAGTATTGCCATTATCTGGATGAAAAGCTGCATACAAGGATTCATAACCAACCGAACCAATCGCACCTGGCGGCAAGCCTTTATGTCGATAGGTATTGTACGGGCTTTCAATTCTTAAGTCTTTCTTTGACAGCGATCCTGTATAAGCATCTCCGAGCGCATAAATAACGCTTGGATCAGTTTGTAACCTCATACCAATGGCCAGTCTACGCAAAAATACGCCTGCAATCATCGACTTTTCTTGGTGGTGAGCTGTTTCTTTTTCAATGAGCGAAGCTAAAATTATCGCCTCGTATGGGGCCTTAAACGGCAAAGAATCCGACTTTGCTTTCCACAAAACATCAAGTTGCCCCTTCAATGACTCATGCGCCCTCGCAAAAATTCTTTGAATACTATCGCCATAGGTGATTTGGTAGGTCTCAGGAAAAATCCAACCTTCGTGCGGCTCATTAATACCAAGTGACTGCATCACTTCTTGCAGTGTTTTTTTAACTATAACAGCGGGGTTTTGGCTTAATTGCATATAATAGTCATCAAGTGTTACGCCTTCAATCAGAGTGATATTTTGTCTGACCACATCGCCACTCGTTGCCTTATCTAGAAAGCTTAAAACACTCATTTCAGGCTCCAGTTGGTAATAGCCAGTTTGTAATTTCTTACTAGCACCCATAGCCATCCCCGCTAGCTTGAAATATGCTTCGGAATTAATCAACTTCTTATTATACAAATCTAGGGCAAGCGCATCAGTGGTCGCACCCTTCTGTAAATGATATATTTGTGAGTCCTCTAAAAGTATGTTTTTTGATGTCCAAATCCACACACCCAAGGTAAGAATAAGCGCAACCTTAATAAACCTAGAAAAAGTTTTATTTTTTTTTACTGAAAGCCAAGCATCCTTTGACTGTTTCTTTTCTTCGAAGACTGATTTAATAGATTCAGTTTCACCATTACTAGAAAAACTCATATCACCAATTTTGGTGACTGATTGAATCCCCATTACACTATTAGAGACAAACACCTCATCAGATTCCATGAGTTTATCCACACTGAGGGGGCCAACATTGACTTGCAAACCGAGCTCACTTGCAATCTCAAGAATAATAGTACGGCGAGTTCCCTCGATACCACACTGATCAAGGCGTGGCGTGTTCAGTGTATTGGCATAAATAGAGTAAATATTGCCTTGAGTTACAGAAATGACATTTCCACCCTCATCCAGCATAATACCTTCATCGTGCTCTAAACCCTCTCTAGCAAGAACTTGCTCCAATCGGTTACAATGCTTAATGCCAGCAAGTTTTGGATTCTGCGCATAGCCACTATCACAAAAACCCAAAGTGAGATTCTTGCTATGAGGAGACTTAGGGCCTTCTGAAACAATGACTATTCTAACGGGCTTAATATCATCTGAATAACCATAACCCCTAAGTGACTCACCTCTGGACAAAATTATTTTGACAACACAGTTATTTAGGCGAGAAATGGACAGTGCTTTCCTAATATCACTCAGCCAAAAAGAATCATCAACTTGGGCAATGCCAAGCTTTTTACAGCCTTTATTTAATCGTGCTATGTGATAAGGCCAAAAGAGGATATTCTTACTTTCAACAACGCAAGTTTCAAACAAACCGTCACCAAATTGTGTGTTTCGGTTAAAGACAGTCGTCTTGGATCGCTTGGCGCCATTAATGAGAACGATTGGTGTCATACTAGTTGATGTTTTAACGGTTTGAACTCATTATAAACAAAGTACAACAGACCTTTAAACTACCGATAGCAGGTTTATAATACGAGGAATAATGGAGGAAGAAAAACACCGATGCATGAGGCACTTAGGAGGCTTGTAAATAACCTGCTCGAAAGTGGTAAAGATTTACTTCCTATTGTTATTGTTATCGCTTTTTTCCAAATCGCTGTTCTGCAGCGACCAATACCTGAATTTAGTTCTATTGTACTGGGCACCTTCTATATTCTAATTGGCCTAACACTGTTTATCTCTGGCCTTCGAACCGGTCTTTTTCCAGTGGGTGAAAATCTCGCTCATGCATTTGTTCAAAGAGGCTCACTACTGTGGCTTGTGATATTTGCTTTTGCGCTTGGTTTTGGCACAACGATCGCGGAGCCGGCACTTATTGCAATTGCTAATGAGGCAGCACAAGTTGCAGCAGTAGGCGGGATTATTTCACATGACCAATCTGCAGTTGATAGCTATGCTTCAACGCTTAGAATCACAGTGGCAATTGCGGTTGGTTTTTCAGTCGTTTTGGGTGTTTTTAGAATACTCAAAGGTTGGTCAATTCAATGGCTTATCATTGGTGGCTATTTACTGGTTTTACTGACAACACTGATAGCGCCTGAATGGATTATTGGCATTGCTTACGACTCTGGCGGCGTTACCACTTCAACCATAACTGTGCCTTTGGTGACAGCGTTAGGTGTTGGCTTGGCCAGTGGTATTCGAGGGCGTAACCCTCTTACCGATGGCTTCGGCATGATAGCCATTTGTTCATTATTGCCGATTATTGCGGTAATGATTCTCGGTGTTCTGTTATGAGTTTCATTAATCCATTCATTGGAATGTTTTGGGATATTACACCCATTATTGCAACGATATTTATTTTTCAACTGCTCATCCTTAAACAAAAAATACCTAATGTCGAAAAGGTGTTATTCGGATTATTGATGGTATGGGTTGGTTTAACATTTTTCATGTTAGGACTTGAAAAAGCATTATTTCCACTAGGAAGATTGATGGCTGAGCAGCTCACTTCTCTCGAATTTCTAGGCAAAGAAAAACTTTTCTGGTTCGACTATTACTGGGTTTATCTTTTTGCAGCATGCATTGGTTTCGCCACAACAATTGCAGAACCGTCATTACTGGCCGTTGCAATGAAAGCCCATCAAGTTTCCGGTGGCTCGGTAAAACCTTGGCCTTTGAGGATCGCAGTGGCGCTTGGTGTGGCGATAGGAATTTCGTTGGGTAGCTATCGAATCGTTGTCGGCGTACCTCTACATTACTTCATTCTTACAGGGTATCTGATTGTCATCATTCAAACTTATTTTGCGCCAAAACAAATTATTGCTTTGGCGTATGACACAGGTGGGGTTACAACCTCAACTGTTACCGTTCCTTTAGTTGCTTCACTCGGTCTTGGCCTTGCAAGCACCATTGAAGGACGAAACCCGCTGATAGACGGATTTGGGTTAATTGCTTTTGCAAGCCTGTTTGCGATTATGAGCGTTTTAGCTTATGTTCAACTTAAACACTTGATTAACAAGTGAGGAGGAAGTTATGCACTTTAAACTGATTATCGCTTTTGTGGACTGCAACAAAACCGATAAGATCTTAGTTGCAGCTCGTGATAAAGGCGCAACTGGGTCAACCGTTATCTCACAAGCAAGAGGTGAAGGCTCTCATGATCAAAAGACTTTTTTGGGACTTCACTTCGAATCACCAAGAGATGTTCTTTTGATGCTTGTTGAAGAATACAACGCAAGGGAAATACTGGAAACCATAAACAAAGTTGGTGCTTTCGATAAAAAATCGCACGAAGGCATTGCTTTTCAAATTGATGTTGAAGATGCTGTTGGTGTCATGCATCAAGTTGATATACTTAATAGAACCCTAAAGGAGGAGTTATGAAAACCGACATACTGGTAAGAGACGTGATGTGGCCTCAAGTTGATGTTATTGATCGCAGAATGACTGTGCAAGACGCACTTAACACCATGCAGCATAAGAAAACCAAAATGCTGATTATCGACAAAGCCCATGAGTATGACGAATACGGCGTGGTGCTAATGGGTGACATTGCAGGAAAAGTTATCGCCAAGAACAAGGCTTTAGATCGCGTTAATGTCTATGAAATCATGAATAAGCCTGCAATTTCAGTGCATTCGAAAATGCATGTTCGTTATTGCGCGCGACTGCTAACACGATTTAATCTCTCTCGCTGTCCGGTTATTGATGATGGAGAAGTTGTGGGTGTTATCAGCCTGACAAGCATCGTCTTTAATAATAATGAATTAAAAGACTCTGACGAGACAAGCGACTGATGACCTGACCATCAAATAACTTGTATTGATACGCAGCATTTGCTACTCAACTCAACAAATAACACTTTTTGAAGATGGCTTAGGTGTCTTCACTTAAGGTCTAGATGTCTAGCTAGATCAGTAGCAGAGCTAAGTTTTATTAAGAATACGAACAGCAGTAATCAACAACCGATTTAACTTGCAATTTAAAAGAACTATTCGCTGGAACTTCAAAGGACTCACCACCGGTTATTGTTGTCCAATCATCTACATTAGGCAAAAGCACGTTCATCTCCCCTGCTTGGATTTCCATTAACTCGTGTTGATCGGTGCCGAATTCAAAATCCCCCGGCATCATGATGCCTAGAGTTTTATGAGTGCCGTCAGCAAACTTGACGACCCGACTGGTGACTTTGCCGTCAAAGTATATATTCGCTTCTTTAACAATTTCTACGTTTTTAAAAGTTGACATATAACTGCTTATGTTTGGTTGATTACATATTGTGTTAAAAGTGGCACAGGTCTGCCAGTCGCACCTTTTTTCAAGCCACTATCCCAAGCTGTGCCAGCGATGTCTAAATGCGCCCAGCGGTAATCTTTGGTAAAGCGAGATAAGAAACAAGCTGCGGTTACTGTGCCCGCCTCTCGCCCGCCGATATTGGCCATATCGGCAAAGTTCGACTTTAGTAGCTCATCGTACTCATCATCCAAAGGCAGTTGCCAAACGGTATCCAAAGCGGTATTACCTGCTTCTTTCAAATCATCAGCTAACGCCTGATCATTTGACATAACACCAGAATGGTGTTTGCCCAGCGCAATGATAACTGCACCCGTAAGAGTTGCAACGTCAATCACCACGCTTGGGTTGAATTTCTCGCAGTAAGTCAATGCATCACACAGAATCAATCGCCCTTCGGCATCGGTGTTGAGTATCTCAATGGTTTGACCCGACATACTTTTGACCACATCGCCCGGCTTAGAAGCATTATGTGCTGGCATATTCTCAACCGTTGGCACAACAACCGTGAGATTAATAGGTAGCTCCATTTCAGCGACAGCGCGCATTGTGCCCAAAACTGAAGCAGCACCACACATGTCGTATTTCATTTCATCCATACCAGCGCCCGCTTTTAATGAAATGCCACCACTATCAAAAGTAACGCCCTTACCCACCAAGACAATTGGCTGGTCATCGCCTGCATTTTTATAGCTAAGACTAATCAACTTGCTAGGCTCTGAGGAGCCTTTACCAACCGAAAGTAAGGAATTCATACCCAAGCCCTCCATGCCATCCTCATCTAAAATCTCACACTCAAGGCCGTAGTTTTTGGCTAGCGATTGGGCTGTTTCTGCCAAATAACTTGGTGTGCAAATATTAGGCGGCATATCACCCAACTCGCGAGTCAACGCCATACCGTTGGCAATGGCCAAACCTTGGTTTAGTGCGGTATTGTCTTTTAAGGCTGAATACACACTGACAGACGCCAATGTATTGTTATTTTCTTTTTCAATGCCGTGTTTATCAACTTGATAACTTGCATTTTGTAGCACTCGAGCAGTTATCTGCTGAACCCACAACTCATCTTTGCCGTCAACATCAATACTGGGCAACATAACATTTATTACCTTTGCCGTCTCAAGAGCAGATGCTAGGGATAACATTGATTTAACATAGTTTTTGCCACTAAGAGGTAATTCACCCACACCAACCACTATCAGCCTTGATGTTTTATAACTCTTAACTCGACTCAGCGCCAAAGTGTTGGCCACTTTTGAATCAAAATTATTTAAAGTCAGAAGATCTTGAAGATCGGTATTTTGCTGCACTTGGTCTTTGAAGACAAAAACCACAGCGCAGTCGCCAGAATATAGGTCTATGGCCTGGTGAGTTACTGAGAATTCCATACTGTATTTTTGGTAAATTATAATCACGGTATTCTACCAAAAAAAATGCTAAAATTTAGCTCTTTGATCGCTCTTATTCACCATGTTTAAATCACTTTTTCTGATTGTTGCACTACTTTCAAACAGTGCTTTTGCTGATAAAAATAAGGTAATCGATCGCCTACAGCCTTACTTTCCAAATTTAACCGTTGACCACATCAATGCTTCTCAACTGGACGGCTTCTACGAGGTATTAGTACAAGAGCCTAAATTTGATGTCCTTTTTATCTCAGAAAATGGACGCTACATAATACAGGGGAGTATTACGGATTTAGACGACATGACCAGCATTTCTCACAAGCGAATCAATACTTTAAAAAAACAAATAATTGAAAGAATTCCTGAGGCGGATAAGATTGTTTTTAAAGCAGACAATGAACAATATATCATTCATGTTTTTACCGATGTTGATTGTCCCTACTGTGCGAGACTGCACGCCAATATGGCTGAAATGAATGCACTCGGTATTACGGTGAAGTACCTAGCCTCACCACTTGCGCAGCTACATCCTGCAGCGCAAGCAACAATGGAGAAAATTTGGTGTGCTGAAGATAGAAAAAAGGCGATTCACGACTATAAAACCAGACGCATCATCCCAGACAGTGAAAAATGTACCAACCCTGTGGCGGAACAATTGGCTCTTTCAGTGAAGTTGGGCGTCACTGGTACACCATCTATCTTTTTTGAAAATGGCAGCAATCTTCCCGGCTATCAAGCGCCAGAAGACCTTCTACAAAGCATAACACAAGCACTTGCGCAGTGAGACCTTTGCATCATTATGCAAAAGTCTCACAATCAGACAAATTCCAGAGTTATTGCACTTCAGGCAATTTGCTCGGTAGTACTTAGTAAGCAATCTCTTGCTGATGTTAAATTTCCGCTAGACACGCTAGATTTGCCTTTTGCCAAATCACTTGTTTTTGGCACACTGAGGTTTTATCATCATCTCAATGATGTCATCACACCTCGCATTAACAAACCCTTAGAAAAGAAAAACTTAGATCTACACTGCCTGCTTTTATTAGGCGCTTATCAATTACTGCACTCAAGCACACCAACCCATGCGGCGATAAACGAAACGGTAGCAGTCGCTGATAGTATTAACAAGAGCTGGGCAAAAGGCTTTATTAATGCCATTCTCAGAGGCGTTGATCGAGAGCGTGAAAAAATATTGGGGGAAGAGCACTTTTCCCACCCTTCTTGGTTGAACAAAAAACTCAAAAAAGATTATCCAGAGCACTATCAAAACATCTTAAGAGAGAATAACAAGCAAGCGCCGATGACACTTCGCATTCACCCATCAATGAAGCGTGAAGACTATCAACAGCACTTAAAAAACTCTGGCATTGTCAGTAATCTCTGTCCTATTGCCAAACAAGCACTTATCTTAAAAGAAGCTGTCAATGTATCTCAATTGCCTGGTTTTTCCGAAGGGTCTTGCTATGTGCAAGATGCCTCAGCGCAACTAGCAGCACAAATCTTAAAGCCAGAGAGTGGTGAAATCATACTGGATGCATGTTGCGCTCCAGGGGGGAAAACTACACATTTAGCAGAACTGTGCACTGATGCCCAGATTGTAGCTATTGATAGTGATCAAAATCGACTAACAAGAGTTGATGAAAATATTGAACGCTCTCAATTAAAAAACATCAAAGTCATGCAAGGTGATGCGAACGCTAAAGACTGGTGGGATAGACAACTGTTTGACAAAATTCTGCTGGACGCACCTTGCTCAGCGACCGGCGTTATCCGCAGACACCCAGATATTAAGCTGCTTAGAAAGCCCCGAGATATTGCTCGACTGTGCGAAATTCAAGCAATGATTCTAGACAATCTTTGGGTGTGTTTAAAGCCAGGAGGCACTCTACTCTACGCCACATGCTCGGTACTTAAGAATGAGAACGAGAGGCAAATAATCAACTTTTTGGAGCGCACAAACGACGCCAAACACGAAGTGATTAATCTTGATTGGGGTATGGGTGAAATCGGCAAACAGCAATTGCCAAGCCGTGAGTTTGACGGCTTTTATTACGCCAAACTCACTAAGTTAAAATAAGTGTAACTAGCTTTTCTCTTTTTCAAGTGCTATATTCAGCACTTGATCAATCCACTTGACACGGATGATTTCGAGATTGCCTTTAATTTTGTCAGGCACCTCAGAAAGCTCTCTTTCATTATCATCTGGAATGATAACTGTTTTAATGCCACCACGAAGAGCCGCCAGCAGTTTTTCCTTCAGTCCACCAATCGGTGTGATTTCCCCTCTTAAGGTAATTTCACCCGTCATCGCCACATCGGCTTTAACTTTTCTACCCGTTAAAACAGAGACCAATGCTGTGCACATTGCAGCACCCGCACTTGGGCCATCTTTGGGCGTTGCACCATCGGGCACGTGAATATGAATATCGAGCTTTTCGTGAAAATCAGAAGCAATATTAAATGCGGCTGCGCGCGTTCTTGTGACCGACATCGCCGCCTGAATTGACTCCTGCATCACATCGCCCAATTGCCCTGTATATTTAAGCTTGCCTTTGCCCTTATAGGTTGCTGCTTCGATTGTTAACAGATCACCACCCACAGATGTCCACGCCAATCCTGTGACTTCACCCACTTGGTTATGCTCTTCAGCCAAGCCAAAGCGGAAAATTTTCATGCCCAAGAATTTCGGTAGACTTTTTGAGTTAATAATCGCACGTCCCTTACGCTTTTTTATGGTGAATTCTTTCACCACCTTACGACAAATACTGCCAATTTCACGATCTAAGTTACGAACGCCGGCTTCTCGAGTGTAATAACGAATAATGTCTAGGATTGCAGAATCCTTAAACGAAATTTCACTGGTCTTAACACCATTATTTTTCATCTGTTTAGCAATCAAATGGCGCTTGGCAATTTGTAATTTTTCATCTTCGGTATAACCCGAAAGTTGGATAATCTCCATACGATCCAAAAGCGCTTGAGGCAAATCAAGTGTATTAGCAGTTGCGACAAACATCACTTGCGAAAGGTCGTAATCCACTTCTAAATAATGGTCGTTGAAAGTATGATTTTGTTCAGGATCTAGCACTTCGAGCATTGCTGAAGCCGGATCTCCCCTAAAGTCGGATGCCATTTTATCGATCTCATCCAACAAAAATAGAGGGTTTTTCACCTGTATTTTTTGCATTTTTTGCACAATTGAGCCAGGCATCGCGCCAATATAAGTTCTTCGATGACCACGAATCTCAGCCTCATCTCTAATGCCACCTAGGGCCATGCGAACATATTTTCGATTGACCGCCTTGGCGATAGATTCTCCCAAAGAGGTTTTACCCACGCCTGGAGGACCGACTAAACAAAGAATGTTGGCTTTGTTGTGGGTCACTCTTGTTTGCACCGCTAAATGTTCTAAGATGCGCTCCTTAACTTTGTTTAAACCATAGTGGTCACCATCAAGGATTTTCTGTGCTTTATTAAGGTCTTGATTAATGCGTGTTTTTTTGCTCCAAGGCACTGTGCAAAGATTTTCAATATACGTTCTGATAATGGATGCATCAGAAGATTGCGATGACATGCGCTGCAATTTATTTAATTCGCCCTGCGCCTTGGTTTTCGCCTCTTTTGGCATTTTGGCTTTGTTAATACTCAGCTGTAATTCCTCAAGTTCAGTCTCATCATCAAGCGTACCTAATTCTTTTTGAATGGACTTCATTTGTTCGTTCAAATAATAGTCTCTTTGGTTAGACTCCATTTGTTTGCGAACTCGAGATTGAATTTTCTGCTCAGCACCTAGAACATCGAGCTCACCTTCCAAAATTTCTAAGATTTTTTCCAGCCTATCTTTAGCAAGCGTGCCTTCCAGTAGTGTTTGTTTTTCTTCAACTTTTAAATTCAGATTGGCGATGATGACATCACTAAAACGCTCAGCATCGGTAATTTCTTTAAGAACTTTGTAGACTTCTTCAGGGATTTTCTTACTGAGTTTAATATAGTTTTCACATTTCTCAAGAGCGAGTCGCATCATCGCTTTGACTTCTGTATCGTCTTCAATAGCCAAACTGCAATCACTCAAAAGAACCTCAGTATGCTCATCGACTAGGATAAATTCTTCAATTTTTGCTCGCTTAACACCCTCAACCAACACCTTGATAGTGCCGTCCGGTAGCTTCAATAATTGCAAAATAGTTGCCAGTGTGCCAACGGTATGAAGATCTTCATTGCTCGGCTCTTCAATTGACTCATCTTTTTGGGTAACTAGGAAAACATGCTTGTCCGACTCCATCGCTTGGGTGATCGCATTAACAGATGACTTTCTGCCGATGAAAAGGGGAATAACGGTATGCGGAAAAACAACAACATCTCTCAGTGGCAATAAGGGTACTGATTGCTGTTCTAAATCAATTGACTTTGTGGTGTCTTCTGTTCCCATAATAATGAAACGCCTTGCTTATCTAATAATCTCTTTAGATAGTGTCGCGTAACGTTAATTTCAAGTAGCCATTGCCCAAATTCATTCATTTTTTCTTTATGAATAAAACCAACATTATGTATTTCACTGCGAATATAGGCTGACTGAACCTCCAACTGAATGCTTGCATGAGTCATCATACCACTTAGACGCTGGGCTAACGCTTGATAAAGCAATTCAACACCCTCGCCAGTATGTGCTGAGAGCCATACTCTTTGAGCATTCCCTTCATGGTCGGTATCAATTCTGGGTTCAAAACCCTCAATGGCGTCAATCTTATTCATGACAATAATGCTTGGTATTTTATCGGCATCAATTTGCTTAATAATGTCTTCTACTTGCTCAATCTTATCGCAATTATGTTCGTCTGCAGCATCGACTACATGAAGAAGCACATTGGCTTGGCTGGTTTCTTCAAGAGTAGATTTAAAAGCAGCAACCAAATCATGCGGTAGATCTTGAATAAAACCAACCGTATCCGCAATTACTGCTTCACCTGAGGCCGGCAGAATAACTCTACGAATGGTTGAGTCCAGTGTGGCAAATAGCTTGTCATCAGCATAAACCTCTGCCTTGGTGAGCTGATTGAATAAAGTGGATTTTCCGGCGTTTGTATAGCCCGCAAGAGCAATCATTGGTAAGTCATTTTTCGTTCTTGACTTACGACCTAATTCACGCTGCTTATCGACTTTTTCAAGTCGTTTGTTAAGATATTTGATACGCTGCCCAATGAGTCGCCTATCCGTCTCTAATTGCGTTTCACCAGGACCACGAAGACCGATACCACCTTTTTGCCTTTCAAGGTGAGTCCAACCTCTAACAAGACGAGTGGATAGGTGTCTTAATTGTGCTAATTCCACTTGTAACTTACCTTCGAATGAGCGTGCCCTGAGGGAGAATATATCCAAGATAAGGCCTGTTCTATCCATCACTTGGCACTGCAAAGATTTTTCTAAATTTCGTTCTTGTGAAGGGGAGAGCTCGAGTGAGAAAATCACTAAATCAATTTCATTATCGCTGACAAGTTCGCTTAACTCTTCGACCTTACCCCTGCCGATAAAAAATTTCGCTGAAGCAAAGCTGCGCTTAACGTTCAAAGCCTGAATAATATTAAGACCGGAGGAGGCTGCGAGTTGCCCAAATTCTTCAACGCCGTTGGCGATGTGTCTGTTACTGCTCAGTTCAATATAAACAAGTATTGTTCGCTCGCCCAGACCAACTGCATCCTTTTGCCGATCGAATAACGCCGTCACCATTAATGTCTAAGTAAAAGAAAGGAGGGAAGTTTGATAATCAACTGGCCTTACGCTCAGTGTCAGATTGTTGCTCACTCATATGCAAAACAACAGGTTGTTTTTTACCTTCAACCACGGCCTTGTCAATAATGACTTCTTTCGTGCTTGGCATTGACGGCATTTCGTACATCGTATCTAATAATAAATCTTCTAAAATTGCACGCAAACCTCTGGCGCCAGTCTTTCTCTTTATTGCAAGCTTTGCAATTGCCGAAAGCGCTGCCTTTCTGAAAGTCAGTTTCACTCCTTCCATCGCAAACACTTCTTGGAATTGCTTAATAACAGAATTTTTTGGCTTGGTGAGAATTTCAATCAAAGCATCTTCATCCAGCTCACTAAGCGAAGTATGCACCGCCAAACGACCTACTAATTCTGGAATCAAACCAAACTTGATTAAATCATCTGGTTCCAAAAGGGAAAAAAGCTCTGTTAATGTTTTTTTACTTTTCTCGTCTTGCACGTCGGCTGAAAAGCCAATGCCGGTTGCTTTTTCAACGCGACGGTCAATCACTTTTTCAAGACCGTCAAAAGCGCCGCCACAAATAAATAGGATTTTTGAAGTGTCAACATCAATGGTTTCTTGATTCGGATGCTTTCTGCCGCCTTGTGGTGGTACAGAAGCAATCGTACCCTCAATTAACTTTAACATCGCTTGTTGCACACCCTCGCCAGATACATCACGTGTAATCGATGGCGAATCTGAACGACGAGAGATTTTATCGATTTCATCAATAAAAATAATACCTTGCTCGGCTCTAGCAGGATCAAAGTCGCATTTTGCCAACAAGCTTTTAATGACGTTTTCCACATCATCGCCCACATAACCTGCCTCTGTCAAGGTGGTCGCATCGGCAACCGTAAATGGCACGTCAAGAAAGCGCGCTAAAGTTTGCGCCAATAGTGTCTTACCACTACCGGTTGGACCAATTAATAGGATATTAGACTTATCCAACTCGACTTCATTTGAAATGTAGTCAGTCTTTAGGCGCTTGTAGTGGTTATAAACCGCAACAGACAACACTTTTTTCGCATGGGTTTGACTGATTACATACTCATTCAAAAAGCCAAAAAGTTGTTTTGGTGTGTAATTCCAATCGTGATGATCTGTCTCTTCTTCTTTGAGTGTTTGCTCTTGAATAAGCTCATAGCACGACTCAATGCATTCATCACAAATATAGACACCAGGACCCGCAATGAGACGACTGACTTCGTCTTTGTGCTTAGAGCAAAATGAGCAATGTAAATCTTGTGTGTTTTGTGACATGGTAGAGACCTTTACATGAGTCTTGTAAGCTTAGCGCTTAGTTAGTACTTTGTCAATCAAACCGTATTTTGCCGACTCGCTTGCCGACATAAAGTTATCTCTATCGGTATCTTTTTGAATGGTCTTTAAGCTTTGTCCAGTATGGTTTTTAAGGATGTTGTTTAACTTATCTCTAACCTTTAATATCTCTTGGGCATGGATATCGATATCACTTGCTTGGCCAGAAAAACCACCCAAAGGTTGGTGAATCATACAACGTGCATGTGGCAGGGCAAAGCGCTTGTCCTTGGCACCGGCACTAAGGAGCAATGCGCCCATACTTGCCGCTTGACCAATACAAAGTGTTGAAACATCCGGCTTAATGAATTGCATGGTGTCGTAAATCGCCAAACCGGCAGAAACCGAGCCCCCAGGCGAATTAATGTATAAATGAATGTCTTTATCTGGATTTTCAGATTCTAAAAACAATAACTGTGCGACAATTACATTAGCGCTATAATCTTCAACAGGGCCTACCAAAAAAACAACGCGCTCTTTAAGTAATCTTGAATAAATATCATAAGCTCTCTCACCTCGACCAGAGCTCTCGATCACCATTGGAATTTGATGTAAGTTTTGGATAGACATATTTTATTGCTGTTTTGCCATAATTTCTAAGAAATCTTTCTTGGTCAAGTTGATCTTTGCTTTCTCAGAGATTAAAGTAACAACCATCTCCTCTTTAACAACAGACTCAATACCTGAAATTCTTTGTGGATCCGCGTTATACCAGTCAAGCATCTGCTGTGCATTTTCACCATATGAGCTTGCCATAAGTTGAAGTTTAGCATTAACCAATTCTTTGTCGGGCATAATTTCGTTATCATCGGCAATTTTATTCACCAATAGACCTAATTTCACACGACGCACTGCCTCTTCTTGAAATAGGCCTTCAGGTAAATTACTCTTAGCAGGAATACCTTGCTGCTCCATTCTGCTTGCCATATCGCTTTGAAGTTTATTCGCCTCTTCATCAACACTGCCTTGCGGCACGTCAAACTCATTTGCGTCAAGAAGTGCCGTGAACACGACGTCTTTATTTTTCTGCATTAGACGTGAGTCAAGCTCTGTTTTCATTTGTGTTAGCATTCGAGTCTTCATGGCATCGAAATCTTTCTCGCCAAAATGCTTGGCCAAAGAGTCGTCAAGCTTCACCTCTTTGGGCGAGCCAACTTCGTTTACTTTGACTTTAAATACCGCCGCCTTTCCAGATAACTCCTCTACTGAATACTTTTGTGGGAAAGTCGCACTAACCTCAAGTTCTTTACCAGCTACTACATCTATTAAACCAGACTCAAAACCGTCAATCATCGTACCTCGACCCAAGATAATCTCAAAGCCTTCTGCTGCACCACCTTCAAAAGCCTCGCCATCAACCATTCCTTCAAAGTCAATAATCAAGCGATCGCCTGTTTTTGATTTTCTTTTAACAGATTTATATTCTGTTGCACTATCTTGTAATTCTTGTAGCCCTCTTGCTTCGTCTTCGTCAGATACTTCTGCACCAATTTGGTTAATTGTTAAATCCGACAAAGGTGCGACATTTATTTCAGGAAAAACTTCAAATTCTAATGTATAGCTAAAAGTTTTCTTATCGTCTAAATCAACTTTTGTCAGTGCAGGTTGTGCTGCAGGCATAACCTCAGCATCTTTCAAAGCATTTTCTAAAGAATCACTAACCATTTCATTGGTAGCATCTGAATTTGCATTAGCACCAAAACGTTGGCGTAGGATTGCAACTGGCACCTTACCTTTTCTGAAACCGTCAATTTTGGCATTCTTACTAAGATTATTGATAATTTTGTCTTTTTTCTCGTTAAAAGAATCAATTGGTAATTCAACCGTAAGAGATCTTTTTAGGCCCTCTAATGTGTTTAATGAAGTCTTCATGTATTGCGTCCGTTACTAGCTTTAAAAAACAAAAGATTATACATGATTTTAGTTGTCAATAAAAAAGGCAGTTGATACTGCCTTTTATTACTGAGTGACGCTTGAGAGCGTCAAATGATTTCTGTTAATGCAGTCCAGCAATGTACTGTGCTAGAGCATCGATTTCGATCGTTGTTAAGCCCTTGGCAACACTTCTCATCATGCCTTCGTAGTCGTTTGTTCTTTCAGGCTCGCTTTTACCTGTTTGTTGGTTAAACGCAAATTGACGGAACGCTATTAACTGCTTTGCTGTGTAGTCAGCATGTTGAGCTGAAATTGCAGGAAATTTTGCACTTGGAACGCCCTTACCTTTAGGGCCATGACAAGCGATACAAGCCGTTGTACCAGTGTCTTTCTTGCCGCCAAGGTAAATTTTACGAGCCAATTCGATTGTTTTTGCATCCGCTTTAGCAGTATTTTCAGTAATTGTTTGCGAGGCAAAATAAGCAGCCAAATTCATCATATCCTCTTCACTAAGAGAAGCAACAACGCCAGCCATAGCAACGTCTTGACGAGCGCCATATTTAAAATCTTTAAGTTGTTTAAACAAATAACCTTCGCCTTGACCGGCCAATTTAGGAAAGTTAGACAGCACGCTATTACCATCAGCACCGTGACAACCAGCACACATCGCTGATAAATCTTTTCCGGCCTCAACATTGCCTTCAGCAAGGGTGAAAGAAGAAAAAGTTGTCAACACAAGTGACAGTATAAGAATGGTTTTTTTCATTGTAACTCTCCAAAAAAATCTCTGAATTATACGCGATTGTCCAAGCTTACTGACAGGTGTTGACCGAGGGTTTAAGAGAGCCTTAGGGCGACTCTTTTGAAGCCAAGTACTCAGCAATAACTCGCTCAAAGCCTTCAGCCATTGGAGCCATTGCATTCATCATCGGGCTAACACGCTCGCCCGACTGAAAATATTCCAATTGCTGCACAATCCAATCCGCATTTCTACCAGCCAATACTGGATATCTTTCATCGGTTGAGTATCCAGCTTGACCATGACAACCCCAACAGCCAAGCGCTTCAAACATAACCTCACCCTCGCTAACACCCTCTTCAGAAAATGAATTGAGTGAGAATAGCACCACAATGCCAGTTAATAGAACCAGTGATAATTTTTTATTCATGTTTGCTCAGCCAGACGCTCGGAAAAATGTTATCTAAAGTTCTATTTTAGCTCATTGGAATGCAAGTCGAGTCTTTATCGCCCCTTCCACTGAGGTGTACGCTTTTCACTAAAAGCAAGCGGACCCTCGCCAGCATCTTCAGACCTTAACATTTGTTGATACACTCCTATCTTGCCCGAGCGCATTAATTTGTATCCGTCTTCTATCTTTAAGTCCTCGGTTTCCCTAATAACTGCCTTTATAGATGCCAGCGCAAGTGGTGCAGATTGTGTGATTTCATGTGCCCACTCAATTGCCTCAGATTTTAAATCCTGAAGTGAAGTACGCTTATTAACCAAACCGTATTGCATTGCTTCGTCAAGACCCATCCGCCTACCCGTCATCAGAAGGTCCATGGCAATGGCTTTGGGTAGTCGCCTTGGTAATCTTAAAACACCACCGCTATCAGGAATAATGCCTAGGGTTGCTTCGGGCACAAAAAATGCTGCATTATCCGATGCAATAATAAGATCGGCCGCAAGGGCCAACTCAAAGCCACCACCTACAGCCATGCCGTTTACGGCAGCAATAACAGGCTTGTCTAAATCCCAAAGCTCAGTAAGTCCTGCAAAACCACCAGGACCGAAATCAGCATCAACCGCTTCACCTTCTGCCGCGGCTTTCAAATCCCAGCCCGCTGAGAAAAATCGCTCGCCAGCACCCATAATAACTGCCACCCTCAGACTGGGATTGTCTCTAAAAGCTATAAATGCATCGCCCAATTCGTGGCTGGTTTTTGCATCGATTGCATTCGCTTTCGGACGATCAAGAGTAATAAGCAATACCTCATCAAACACTTCACAAATAACAGACTGATTCATATGGTTTCTTTTATTAATATTCAAAAAACTGATTGCCTTAGTTTAACCAAAGCATCTACCGCAACTGCGCCTTTTCCCTTTTCAAGAACCAACAATGGGTTGATATCCAACTCCAGTACTTCGTGCGCTTCAATAAAATCTAGTACTGCCATCACGCTGTCGATAATTGCCTCAATATCCCCAGCTACACTGCCTCGATAGCCTTCTAATAAAGGATAAATCTTTAATTTCGCAAGCTCTCGAGCGACATCTTTCCTGTCAACCGGCATTAGTATAGGAGTAGCATCGTCAAGCAACTCCACCAATACACCACCACAGCCCAAAACCAAATAATTACCAAATAATGGATCTGTATTAACACCAACAATAAGCTCTGCCACAGCCCTCTCAATCATGGATTCAATTAGAATGGTGGGTGCAATTTCAAACAACTCATTTGCAGCCACTTCCAATGACTTACTATCAACAATGTTCAGTCTAACTCCGTTATGTTCACTTTTATGACTGATCGCCTCACTCAACACTTTTGCAGTCACTGGGTATCCCAAACCCTCAGCAACCTTGATCGCGCCTACCACGGTGGATACGCTTTGCCCACTTGGCACCAACAATCCCTGCTTAGCCAACTTCTGCTTAGCCACACATTCATTCAATACAACTTCATTCGTCTCTTGATTGTTACGCCTATTTAACACCTGAATCGGAGCTGGCGCTTCACTTGTAAACACTTTGGCACAACGATAAGCATGATTAAGTGCTTTAAGGCAGGTATCCATACCAATCATCGGCGCAATATTAAGGCTCAGACATTGATCGATAATTCTCTCTGGCATGCAATCTGAAATTGAAGCAAGCACAATGCCCTTGTTGTTTGTTGTCTCCATTGCATCAGCGAGCGCCAGCATTGTAGTATCCCAAGCCAATTGATTGACTTTCTCTGTTTTTGGCCAATCTAGCAACAGCATCGTTGCCGCAAAATCTCCACACATCATTGCCGAAAAACACGCGGCCGTTTGCGCTCGATCACCCCAAACAAAAGTATGGTAATCCAGCGGATTACCCACCTCAACATAATCATTCAAAGTACTCTGCACTGATGTTTTGTGGGAGTCCTCAAGACTTGGAAAACAAATATCAAGGCCCTCAATTAAATCCGCCATCATCCCCGCCTCGCCGCCAGAACAGCTCATGGAAGCAACACCGTTATGCTCAAGTGGGCCGATAATGCTGAGTAGCTTCAAGGTCTCTAGAAACTCTGGCAGTGTATCCACTCGAGCGATACCTAAACGCTCGAAATACACATCAAAAAGTGTGTCTGCACCGGTTAACGAACTGGTGTGACTGAGTGCAATTTTTGCAGAAGTCTCCGTTCGCCCGCTTTTTATCGCGACAATCGGAATTTCTTTGTCTATCGCTCTGCGAGCAGCAGCGTCAAAAGCTTTAATATCATGAATACCTTCAATATGCAAGCCAATGGCTGTCACTCTGTCATCATCAAGCATTGCGCTCATTACATCTGCAATATCAATGGTGACCTGGTTGCCAAGAGTGAGCATGTAAGCAATATCTAGACCAATTGACTGCATTGTCATATTAAGGCCGATATTACCACTTTGGGTGATAATGGCCACACCTTTATCGACAGCGCGACAACCATGAAGGTCAGGCCATAAAGCAACTTGATCTAGGTTGTTGATAAAGCCATAACAATTCGGACCAATGATTGGCATGTCGCCTGCAGCCTCCAAGAGTCTTTGAGTTCTATCACTCCCTTTTTCGCCAACTTCTTCAAAACCAGAGGCATACATCACCGCACCCCCTGCACCAATGGCTCTTAGGTGTGAGACAATCTCAATCGCTGAATCCGCGTTGACTGCAACAAAAGCTGCATCCGGCACGCCCGGCAGGTCTTGAATACTTTTATAACAATTAAGCCCTTCTAGCGTTTCTCGGTAAGGATGTACTGCCCAAATCTCACCATTAAAACCCATTTTCCGAGTCTCTCGAATGGCACAATCAGCACCATGAGATCCAAAAACGGCAATTGTCTTTGGTGAAATTAAACGATTAAGTTTGGCTTGACGCATCGAAATTACGCCTCGTATGGTCGCAACAGAGATCTAGAGATAATATGACGCTGGATTTCACTGGTACCGTCCCAAATACGCTCGACCCTGTGATCACGCCAAATCCTCTCCAGTGGCATGTCGTCCATAAGCCCCATACCGCCTAAAATTTGGATTGCCTCATCAGACACCATGGCCAACATTTCGCTTGCTTTTAGCTTCGCCATTGCAGCATCACTATTACTCATATTGTCCTGTGTGTCATTCCAGGCCGCTCGGAATGTTAATAATTCCGCGGCTTGCAATTCCATCGACATATCAGCTAATTTAAACGAAACACCCTGAAATTTACCAATTGGCTGACCAAACTGTTCACGTGTTGCCGCCCACTCAATCGCTATTTCGAGCGCCCTTTCTGCTCGTCCCAGACACATTGCTGCAACTGATAAACGCGTTGCCCCTAACCATTCGTTAGCAACATCAAAGCCGTGATCCTCCTCACCTAACATTTGCGATTCGTGGAGACGACAATTGTCAAAATTCAAAATGAAATTGTGATAACCCCTGTGGGAAACGCTGTTATACCCGGGTTCCACGGTAAAACCTGGCGTACCCATATCGACTAAAAAACTGGTAATTTTTTTCTTCGGCCCACGAGGCGTATCTTCCACACCGGAGGCGGCAAACAAAATCACATAATCTGCCATGTTGGCATGGCTAATAAAATGCTTAGAGCCGTTAATAACAAAATGCTCACCATCACGCTCGGCTTTGCACTGCATTGAACGTACGTCAGAGCCTGCATTCGGCTCAGTCATCGCCAAACAATCAACTTTTTCACCGCTAATGGTCGGTAATAAATAACGCTCTATTTGTTCGTCTTTACAAGCCAATAGAATATTACTGGGGCGAGCAACAATGTATTGCAAACCAAAGTTAGCTTTGCCTAACTCTTTTTCCATCAAACAAAGCGTCAGTGAATCCAAGCCGCCGCCGCCAAACTCTTCTGGCATATTGGCTGCATAGAGGCCAAGTTCAATGGCTTTTTGTTTGATTTTTTCCACCACAGCATCATCGATTTGATTGTTTTTTTCAACCTTAGCTTCATGCGGGTAAAGCTCCTGCTCGACAAAGCTGCGAACAGAATCAATGATCATCTGTTGTTCATTTGAAAGACCAAAATCCATAAAATTCTCCTAAAATGTGATTGCGCTATATCGGACTTATTTTTTGCTTGGAATATGCATCACCCGCCCCTGTTGTTTGGGTGATGACAATTTCTGATGCTCACTCCATATATTTTCAAGAACACTAAAAACAAATGCATCGATAGCGCTAGCTTTTGCCGAATTCATGTCAACATGCAATAGCATTTGTTCAGTTGTTGCTAATAATTCGTTCGATTCACCATGAAACATCTGATGAAAAAAGTGCAAACGTTTAGCATCAATCCCGAGCAGTTGCGTAGTGAAGTGCAGTGGTTCACCCTTCGATGCTTCTTGATAATAGTTGATATGGGTTTCAACTGTATAGAACGACTTCCCACTTTGTCTATACGCCTCGTCAATTCCTATATAACGAAACAATGCATCGGAAGCATCGCCAAAAGCATAGAGATAAAACGACTCACTCATATGGCCGTTATAATCGATCCAATCCTGGTGCACATTGGCCTGATACAACCTCAAAGGCTTTGATAGGTCATCGTCTTTTGAGAATGATTTATACTCTCGATTCAAATAGATTTCGTTATCCATAGATTTTCCATACTTGTTAAGAATATGTTACTTGTGGAGGCTGTTATCGCTATACCTTTTCCGCAATAAATTCTACATAATACGAAAATTAGTGCCTATCAGCAAGATAATACTTTTGTCTTTGTGTAGAGGTAAGGTACTATAATATCTTTGTTACTATTTGTCTCGATTTAACGCCACACTTATGCACAATCCATACCGACAAGCCAAATTTATCTTGTCTTGTCCTTCGCTCAAAAATTGCCCTGAAGACAAAGGCTATGAAGTGATTTTTGCTGGCCGCTCCAATGCCGGAAAATCAAGTGCAATTAACGCTCTGACCGGTCAAAAAAAATTAGCCAAAGTCTCGCGCACACCTGGACGCACACAACATTTAGTGTTCTTCGAGCTTGATAAAGACCGTCGCCTAGTTGACTTACCTGGCTATGGCTACGCCAAAGTACCTCAAAAAATCAAAGAAAAATGGCATAAAGACATGAGCGAATACTTTAAAAAGCGTGAATGCTTAAGAGGGGCAATTTTAGTTATGGACTGTCGTCACCCCCTGAAGCCCTACGATGAGATGATGCTGGAGTGGTGTGCTTCTAATGAAGTGCCCACACATATAATCCTCACCAAGTCAGACAAACTAAAAAAAGGTGCCGCAAGTAATGCACGACTTAGCGTGCAAAAAGCAGTCAAAGACTTGCCCAATGTCACCGTGCAACTTTTCTCGGCGTTAAAGAAAAGCGGGCTGGAAGAAATATGGCAACACCTTGATAGATTGTTCGAATACAACAATGAGAACTAGGAATGAGAGTTAAGCTTGACCTCTCAAACATTCAAGCTGACGACACAATCATTGTTGCCAACAACCGACAAGCACTAACCTTTAAACGTACAATTATCGAGCAATTCGGGGCAATCAGAATGCCTAACATATACTCGTATTCTGCCTTTCTTAAAAAGTCTTGGTCTAAGCTAAACCCTCAAGGCTCACTCCGTTTGCTTTCAGATCATGAGCTTAGAATACTGTTTAGCGAAATAATTAATGACAGCGCGGTGCAAAACCCCAGCGCAGTGACCGATGAGGCAATAAAGTGTTACCGCTTGATGAAAACACACTTTATTTCAAAAGAAAAAATTATCAATTATCACAGCTCGCCAGGCGCTGTATTTGTGGGCTGGCTCGATAAGCTTTCTCAAATAAAAAAACAATCTTACTTCATTGACTCTACCGACCTGTTTTTGGAGATAAGCCAATCCCTTGAGAGGCCAACAACAGTGGGTAATTATTATCATTATGGTATTAAAAAACCCACACCAGAGCAAATCAAGTTGTTTAAACTGCTGCAGAGCCAAAGACTAGAATTACCTCAAACCAATGATGCTTGTAAAGCCATCGGATACCCCACCATTGAAGCGGAATTACAAAGCATTGCCGAGTGGTCTAAAGAGAAAATCAGCCGTAATCCACAGCAACAAATTGCTGTTGTTATTCCAAATTTAGGCGAATTGCAACACAAAGTGTCTTCAATTTTTGATGAAGTCTTTGACTCTTATGCAGCAGAAATTCAGCAAAAACCATTTAATATTTCACTGGGTAATTCACTCTCACAATACCCTTTAATTCGCCATTTATTCAAAGTGATTGGGCTGTCAAATGAAATAATGCGGGGTAATGTCGAGCTTGACAGTTTATGTCGAGTACTCCCCTCGCCCTACATTAAAGGCGCCAATACCGAAGTCAATAACCGAAGTCTATTGATAAACCGCTTATTAAGCCGCGGTAAGAGTAGCTTCGCCATCAAGCAATTAATAGCACTAATGACCGATTGCCCAATATTGAAGGAACAAATAATAAACGTCGGTCAGATAAAAAATAAACAACATTCATATTCTGAAAATTGGCTTGAGAGTCTTTATCAACTGCTCGATATTTGGGCATTCGGATCTGATAGAGCGCTAAGTAGTAGTGAATATCAATTATTTGAGAAATTTCAAAACGAAAGTTTAATTCTCAATCAAAACCCAGTACTCAAACGCCAAATGACTTTCGAGGAATGCATTGACTTACTCAAAAAGCATTTTGATGCAGTGATTTTTCAGCCCCAAGCCGGCGATGCCAACATTCACATTTTGGGTGCGCTTGAAGCAGAAGGGCTGCATTTTGATGCGGTGTGGGCATCGAACATGACAAATGACTTCCTCCCGGGTGTTGTTAAATTTCCATTGTTCATTCCTGCCAATGTTTGTAGTGAGTTTCATCTACCCAGCTCAACATTTGACCTCATCCAAACAAATGCCATCAGCACCCTCAATGAACTCAAGGGGCTAAGTAGTAATGTCAACTTCAGTTTTGCCGAAACAAACGATGGACGAGAACAAATTGCCACGCCGCTTTTAGACTTTGAGCCTTGTGCCGAAAATGCAGCAATAGCACTACAAGAGCAAGCATTGACTACTGTTAAAGACGCCTGCGCACCGCAACTAAAAAACAGCGAGATCAAACAGGGCGTGCAAACACTGCAAGACCAAATGAGCTGTCCATTTAAAGGTTTTGTTAGGCGTCTCAAAATCCAAGACTTTGAAGCCGAACACCTAGGCTTTAACAGAGCCGAACAGGGTGTACTGGTTCATAAAATTTTGGAAACATTGTTTACTGAAATCTCAAGTGCAGAAGCCCTTAAGGCGCTTTCTGAGGAGTCAATTAATCGCCTCATCAAGTCACACACAATGAGAGCCATCACCAATACAGATCAAAACTACCAATCAATAGAGAGAAATCGCATTATTCGCCTCATCAAACAATATTTGATCCTGGAAAAACAAAGATCAGACTTCGAGGTTGTCGCAACCGAATCCATTGTCGAAGTGTGCATTGAGGGCTTGAGTTTTACCACCAAACTCGATCGGATGGATCAATTGGAAAATGGCGACAGACTTATTATCGATTACAAAACCGGCCAAAGTGCACTGAGTCAAATAACTGGAGAGGCGATTGAACAAGCGCAACTTCCAATCTACGCGATTAGCAATGAAGTTGATGGGGTTGCTTTTGCGCAAATCAATGCCAGTGAATGTGTGTATAAAGCTGTTGCAAGAAACAGAGAAATACTCCCTAGCAGTAAACAAGCACAATCAAAAATGCCAGACTGGGATACACAACTGAATGCTTGGCGAAAAACACTAAATAAAGCAAGTTTGGACTTCCAAAACGGCGTGTCGGCAGTCGCTCCCACAAAAAATGCTTGTGACTTCTGTGATTTTGACTTACTCTGTCGAATCGAGAAAACGCTGGGCTACAGTTAGTCGCTCGCGAGTCAATTCTTTAACAATTTGTGTTTTATCAAGCTTCGAGATATCGATTTGTTTTAACTTGCCCACCAATTTTTCTATTGGCTGGGTGTTGATTCCTAAACAATCAAACACTTCTAATAATTGAGCAAAACGCTTTTGTCTGCGAATCGCATCTGTAGCAATAACGAAGTCTAATACAGACCCTGCAGTCTTACTCAATAAATCTTTTGCAAATAAGTGCCAGCCGGCGCTGAGTTCTGCCAGTTGTTGATATTCTTTAGGGCATTTCAGTTGAGAACACAGACTTTGAATACTACTCACTTCTTGCTGATACAACCAAAGTGCAAATCGAACCGCCTCACCTGTACCCTGTATATCAGCAATATGTAAAATATTACCCTTTGTCGCATTGAGCATGGGGAAAAGGCGCTGGTAAGCACCACATGCCAACAATACATCAAAAAATACAGCAGGCTTATCGTAGGATAAAGACAATGATAATTCTTTAAAAACACGCTCCTGAACAAGTGCATCAATCTCACCAGAAGTTACAATTTCGCTCATTAATTGCTTAGTTTCCTCGGCAATCGAAAAACCAAAAGCGAAAAATCGTGAAGTGAAACGCGCAACTCTTAACACCCGAACTGGGTCTTCTTTAAAAGCTTCAGAAACATGCCTAAGAATTTTTGACTCAATATCATTTGAGCCGTTATAAGGGTCAATCAATTCACCATCTGCATTTTTGGCAATGGCGTTTATGGTCAAATCACGACGTGAGAGATCCTCTTCAAGGCTCACCTCAGTGGAAGTATCGAATGCAAAACCAGTATAACCCGCACTTACTTTTCGCTCAGTGCGGGCCAGCGCGTACTCTTCATGGGTTTTAGGATGTAGAAAAACAGGAAAATCCTTGCCGACTTGGCGGTAACCAAGTGACCTCATTTCTTCAATCGAACCACCAACGACTACATAATCCTTTTCTGTTGTGTTATCAGCTATTCCCAACAACTCATCTCGAACGGCTCCACCGACCAAATATATTTCCATGTTTATGACTCTAACTTTTGTAGAAACCTATAATACACGAATGGATAACAATAAAGAATTAACCCCAGAAGCTTACCATGTCACCCAGGAATGCGGCACCGAAGCACCGTTTACTGGCAAGTATAACAGCCACTATGAAACAGGAGATTATCACTGCATTTGCTGTGGTGCCATCCTATTCGAATCCGACACCAAATTTGACTCTGGCAGTGGCTGGCCAAGCTTTTACGACCGTGCCAATAACAGTTGTATTAGGCAAATTGAAGACGACTCATTAGGCTATGTCAGAATCGAAGTCCGTTGCACTGGGTGTGACGCACATCTGGGTCATGCTTTCCCTGATGGTCCAGCACCAACTGGCAAGCGCTACTGCATTAATTCTGCCGCTCTTAATTTTTCTGAGAAAAAATGAAACCAATTGCAATAGCTCTGACTGGTGCATCTGGCATGCCTTACACTCTTGCTCTTATTCGTGAGTTGATTCGCACGGAAGATGTTATTTACATCATGATTTCTCAAGCGGGTAGTACGGTAATCAGCATGGAGACCGATCTACGGCTTGGCAGTAGCACTGCTGAAATTGAGAAAAACCTTTGTGATTATTTTGATGCCAAAGAAGGACAATTTCAAGTCTTTTCAAAAAATCAATGGACAGCACCAGTTGCCTCTGGCTCTAATCCACCACGAGCAATGGTGGTTTGTCCTTGCACCATGAGCACATTAGCAGCCATTGCCCATGGACACGCCGACAATCTAATGCACAGAGCGGCTGATGTGGTGATTAAGGAAGGTAAAAAACTTATTTTAGTGCCTAGAGAAACCCCTTATTCAGCCATTCACCTAGAAAATATGCTCAAACTTGCACGCTTGGGCGTTTCAATCATTGATGCCAATCCTGCTTTTTACCAAAAGCCTGAATCCATAGATGACTTGGTCAATTTTGTCGTCGCCAGAATTCTCGACCATCTCGACATTGAACACAATCTATTGCCACCTTGGCAAGCCGACTAATTAATTGATTTAATCGTTAGTGAGCTGCCTTTGTATTTCCCTTTTGGGATAGTTTTAATCGGCAAAGTAGATAATAATTGATACATTCGCTTGTCCATTGACTTAAGTTTACTTGCACTTGTCAATTTCCACTCTTGTAAAACTTCACTTGCTCTATCCCCGTAGGATTGTGCACCCAATAAAGAGGTTAGCGACCAATAAAAATACTCCGTTGCCATGCAGTCGTATTCACAGGAATCATCCTCATAAGTGTACCAAGCGCCCGACGGATAACGATCAGGAATATCAATAAACTGACCACCTCTTGCCCAATCCATCGCCTTGGTTAATTCACTGCCTGGCTCTTCACCAAACCGATCTGGATAAGCGTTGGCATAGCCCACATGAGTAATCAAATGCAACACCTCTTCCAAGGTTGCATCAAATCCTGAATTACTGTTTGAACCTTGAGGATGCACTTCATCGGCAAATAGGTTTTGTCCAAAATCCAAGTTATCTTCAAAATCATCACTTGGCAGTTCTGTGTCTTCTTCAGATTCATCAGCAACCATGTACAAGAAACCATCAAGATCATTAATGGCCTCTACAACTGCCTCGTCATCAGCATGACCATCTTGGTTATTATCCAAATACTCCGCTAAAACACTGGCAGCGTGACGCAGTTTAGAATCGGACACACCGTCTGTTGCGATAACAGGAATACCGAAAACATCAATTCGCTTTGTGTAATCTGCTGAAACTGCGATTGGCATCAAAATCAAAGAAACGAATAATAATTTAATTAATGATTGCATAAAGTCATCCTATTTATTGGTAAAAAATTACCATTAAACCCAAACAAGCGAGAAAGATTGCAAAGCCTTTTTTAAGTATTTCACTATCGACACTATGGGTAACTTTAGCGCCCAATGGCGCAAATAATACACTTGCAACCACAATACTCAGAAGCGCTTTTAGGTGTATAAAGCCCAAACCACCTGAAGCGCCATCGACATTCAATCCAGCTAAAATAAAGCCGATACTCCCCGCAATAGCAATCGGCATCCCAACGGCTGCTGAAGTCGCAACGGCATTTTTAATCTCTACGTTATTATAAATCAAAAAAGGAGTGGTCATTGTACCGCCACCAATACCAATAATGGCAGCAACCAAACCAATAATATAACCCACTACAAGCCAAATCCAACGCGCTAAATTGTCCGCATGACCCGACGCACTGATGCCAAACCACAATACCCCAGCAGCAGTAATCTCGAAACAGGCGATACATATTCTCAGAAAATCAAAGCTCATGCTCTTGGCCACAAAGGCCCCACTGAGGGCGCCCAATAGTATTGTAGGTGTCAATCTAGCAAAGTTTCTCCACAAAATGGAACCGTGCCTGTGGTGTGCATACACACTGGAGATTGAGGTAAACACAATCACCGACAAAGCTGTTCCTATTGCTGTGTGCATCAATGCTGATTGATCGATTGTAGGCGCCAACAGATAGAGTAATACCGGTACCATAATTAAGCCACCGCCAACACCTAGAAGGCCAGCAACAAAGCCAGCAATAGCACCGAGCAATAATAGCTGTATTATTTCAATCATTTTATTCTTGGTTTATAGGATGGCGCTATTATAAAACCAACTCACCAATCTGGTTTTTGTTTCATTTCGTTTAGTCAACCTTATCAACTATTGTCTTGTTAGAGCGCTTACTTTTCAACAATCCAGAAAAATATAGAAAAATTTCAATATGGCGATAAAACACCTATTTATTGACCAATTTAAGCTGAAAAATATCGAAAAAACTACTTAAAACACTATAAATTAAGTGTTTTATGCACCTAAAAGCCGTTATTTGTGTCTAATTTCTTAAGTCGTGTTAATGTTAAGTAAAATTTAGCAAAAAATGGAATTGAGTGATTATTCGCTATAACAATAGCAGTTCACATGATGTGAGTTACGTGTTAACAGGTATTTTAGCCATCCGAAATCCACTCCGAGATAGGGCCGTTGTGTTACATAGTGATAAGTTGCTCAACTCTTGTTGCGCGCCTATGAGTTGAGGTTTTTTAACTCTCTTCTCAACACTTTACCGACATTGGTTTTAGGTAGTTCGTCAATAAACTCAACGAGTTTAGGCACTTTGTAAGCGGTGAGGTTTTCACGGCAGAATGCAATTAACTCTTCTGCTGTTACACTTTGTCCTTCGTGAAGCACAGCAAACACCTTAACCGTCTCTAGAGATTTTTCATCCTCTACACCAATACAACCACATTCTAATACAGCAGGATGTTCAGACACAACCGCCTCAACCTCATTAGGATAGACATTAAAACCAGAAATAATGATCATGTCTTTTTTACGATCAACAATAAAAATATGTCCCGAAGCATCGATGGTAGCAATATCGCCTGTTTTAAACCAGCCATTTTCGTCTATGCCAGAGTCCTCCGTTTTCCAATAACCTCGCATCACCTGGGGTCCACGAACGCATAATTCTCCAACTTCATCAACCCCTGAGATGACTTGGTTATCATCATTTCTAATCTGTACTTCAGTAAAAGGGGCTGGCTTTCCGATACTGCCAGTAAAAGTTGGTTCTTCGTAACCCATCGCGCTGACTAATGGAGAGGTTTCAGTCAAACCATAAGCTTGCAGCATAACTGAATTGGTAACACTGTGCCATTTTTCAGCAGTTGAGGGTAAGGCAGCCATTCCACCAGCCAGAGGGGTAACAAGATTACTAAAATCCAATTTTTTAAAATCTTCGTTGTTTAATAATGCCTCAAAAAGAGTATTAACACCGGAAATCATATGAAACTTATTTTTTTTCAAAATAGAAACAAAAGTTGGCAGGTCTCTTGGGTTGGTAATTAAAACATTCTTTGCACCAAAATAAAACAACAAGAAGTTATGAGCTAGTAGAGCAAAGATATGATAGAGCGGCAAGGGGCAAATCGCAATTGTCTGACCCTTGTCAACATCCTCGTACAGCTTAGGATTAGTGACATAATAAGCTTGTGCAGTATTAGCCATAATATTTCGATGGGACAATATCGCGCCTTTAGAAACACCGGTTGTGCCGCCGGTATATTGCAAAAAAGCCGCCTGATCGTGAGATAATTCAATATTCGTAAAACTTTCTTTAGCGTTTTCACGCAAAACTTGACTAAAAGTGAGGGTGTTTTGAAGGGTGAATTTTGGAACCAATTTTTTAATTTTTCTGACGACAAAATTAATAATCTTACCTTTAAAGCCCAACAAATCGCCAACCGTTGTAAGCACGACTTGATCAACATTCCCGAGGTCTGAGCTCGCCACAACATGGGCCGCCCCCTCCCAGCAGAGCAATAGTCGAGCCTCAGAATCTTTCAACACATGCTCCAACTCTCTCTTCGTATATAGAGGATTAATATTAACCACAATCATTCCAGCCTTAAGCACGCCATAAACAATCACGGGATAGGCCAGCATATTTGGCATCATTACCGCCACTTTATCACCAACATTAAAATGCTTACTCAACCATAAAGCCAAGGCGTTGACCTGATTAGAGAGCTGAGTATAACTCATGCCCACATCAAAGCTTTCAAACGCTATTTGGTCTTTGTGACGCTGACAAGCGTTATCAAAAAAATCGACTAAATTGTCATTGTTTTGAAATATCTCCGTCTCTTCAAGACTGCTTGGAACGTTGGTGCTCATTTGCCCTCCTGGCATGATTGTGTTTTAGGAGTTTTGTACTTTTCTTTCAAACATCTCCTTGTAATGATTGTACACCTCTCCATCCTCTCGATAAGCATAACAAGAGTCAACAAATTTTTCTTTGATATAAGTCAAATTTTCAAGTGTTATATTATTTTCTTCAAGCGAAACATCATGATGTATAGTTTGAAAGGAGACCGTCGCCGCATACGCCAACATATCTGAAATGTGACGACAGCCTTTGGCACCGCCCAATACTTTAAGGACTTTTTTATTAAAGCCTGGTTTAACAAACTCACCTTTCAGTAAATGACAATTATCAACAGCTGCAGGGCAAATACTATAAGGGGACTCATTAATCGAAGCCTCTATATCAACAATTTCGTTTTTACTTGTCATTGTTAGTCGAATAGCCATATCGTGCAGCGCTTCGCCAGCAGCAATGTAACCTCTATCTTGGTTATTAAACGAATAGGTTTTTTTATCGGTAAGCATCACTTCAATATCCCAAAGACCGTCCTCTCTTTTATAGCCGTTACCAATCAGTCTTCGTCGATGCCTAAGATCTCTTTTAGCGGGTTTACTTAACATTTTTTCCTCCAAATCTTAACTATAAAAATACTTATACTTTCTTAAAAATACCAGCAGCACCCATGCCTGTACCGATGCACATAGAAATCATGCCGTACTCCACATCGTTTCTTTGCATGGCTGAAACCAAGGTTGCTGTTCTGATTGCACCGGTTGCACCTAGTGGGTGACCTAGGGCAATAGCACCACCCTGTGGATTAACTTTTTCCTTGTCAAGACCAAGCTCGTTAATGACAGCTAGCGCCTGAGCAGCAAAAGCCTCGTTCAGTTCAATCCAGCCAATATCTTCGATTGACAATCCAGCTTTCTCTAATGCTTTAGGAATGGCTTTAACTGGGCCAATACCCATGATCTCAGCAGGAACGCCAGCAACGGCGTAAGCAACAAACTCTGCTTTCGGCGTTAATTTATATTTCTTAACAGCAGCTTCACTGGCAATCAACACCGCTGCTGCGCCGTCTGACATTTGCGAACTTGTGGCCGCAGTTACTGAACCTTCTTGTGCAAAAACGGTTCTTAGTTTTCCTAGTGCCTCGATATTGCTTCCCTCTCTAGGGCCCTCGTCTTGTGAGACAACAGTCGTCTTTACGCTATACTCTTTAGTCTCTAATGAGTAAACAGATTCTGTTGTTGTAATCGGCGCAATTTCATCGGCAAATAAACCTTCTTTATTGGCCTTAAGTGCTTTTTCGTGACTCTCTAGAGCAAAAGCGTCTTGATCTTCTCGGGATATATTGTACTTATCAGCGACTTTTTCAGCAGTTAAGCCCATACCGAAAGCAATTGCAATATTTTCATCTTCAGTCGTTACCTTTGGGTTGACTGATGGCTTAAAGCCCATCATTGGCACAGTGCTCATGCTCTCCACACCGGCAGCAATAACCAGCTCAGCTGAGCCAGATTTAACCATCTCTGCAGCATTCGCAACCGCTTGTAGGCCAGAAGCACAGAAGCGATTCAACGTGTAAGCTGGCGTCGTATCTGGCAAGCCCGCAAGAAGTGTTGCAATACGTGCAACATTAAGCCCTTGAGGACCTTCAGGCATAGCACAACCAACAATGACATCATCGATATTGCTTTTAACTTCATCGCCATTACTCAGTGTTGAGAAAACACTTTGAATGGAATGAATCAATAAGTCATCCGCTCTGGTTTTGGATAAACTGCCACGCGCCTTGCCAACAGGGGTTCTTTTTGCCTCAATAATATAAGCTTTTGTCATTCTAATCTCCAATTAATTGCGCAGTGGCTTGTTGTTTCTCAACATAAACTCAATTCTATCCTGAGTTTTTTCAGTGCCCAATAACTTTAAGAAAGCGCCCCTCTCAAGATCAAGCATCATTTCTGAATTAACAATGGTATTTTCTTCAACTTCTGAGCCGGTCATTACCTTGGCCACTTCTGTAACACATAGCTTGTCATGCTCGGAAATAAACCCACCACCATAAAGGTTGGCAACCTGTGCCATTGCGTTGGCATAGCCTGCCCTGCCAACAACTTTAAACGTAGCGTCTTGAGGTGCTTTAAAGCCCGACTCAAGCATTGCAATTGCTTGTTGCTTTGCAACATAGAGCAGCTCATGAGGGTTAGCAATAATAATATCATCTCCCTTTAAATAATCCATTTGCTTCGCCTGCAACGCACTTGCTGACACTTTTGCCATCGCAATTTGTTCAAAGTATTTAGCCAGTAATGGGAAGATATCATCGCCTTCTTTGTTGGTAAAAGCACGGAGTGCCATTTCCTTCGAGCCACAACCCGCAGGCAAAACGCCCACACCGACTTCAACCAAACCAATGTATGAATTCATCGAGGAAACAACACGATTGCAATGAAGTAATAATTCACAACCACCGCCAAGCGCCAAACCATCGACCGCTGCCACAGTTAGGATCTTGCCATGCTTAAGGCGCATCATCATTTTTTGTAGAACACCAATCATACTTTTAACCGAAGTCAGATCGCCCAATTTTGGCAAATCAGGATTCATCACTTCAAAGGCTTTTTTCTTTGCTTTAGCCGTCAAACCTGGCTCTTTTTCAAGCAAGCCTAATTTCACCGCCGAGACGATTTCGTAGAGATTTGCGCCCGCACAAAAATGCTCTTTCTCTTGTTTAAAGATGAGCGCATGAAAGCCATTTTCTTCCAAATGATCAAGTGCGCCGTCAATGCCAGTAATAACTGAAGCGCTCAACACATTCATCTTTGTTTTAAATGAAATGCTGGCAATGCCATCGCCAAGGTCAATTAATTTAGTGCCTTCGCTTTCAAGTAAAATATCTTGCTCATGCGCTTTTTCACCGGCAAGCACTGGTTTAAATAGTTGTCTTTCATAGACAGGGTGAGTTGATCTCGGAACGTATTTGTCCAACTTAGGATTAAAAGCACCTTCATCGCTATAAACCACCGATCGGTTCATTGCCCACTCAGGCAAGTCTGCACTGGCAAGTGTTTTTCCCTGAGAAATGTCGCTCAATAGCATGCCACGAATTACCTCCCAACCAACCATTTGCGCCTGCTCAAAAATACCACTACCCCATGCAAATCCTGATCTAAGCGCCATGTCGACACAGCGAACAGTATCTGCAATGTACTCTAACTGAAAACAAGAATAGTGGAAAACATCTCTGTGAACCGACCATAAAAACTGCGCCTGTGGATCTTCACTTTCTGCCAAAGCTAGGAGTGATTTTTCAATACTGCCGTTTTCTTTTAAGATTTTTTTAACAACTGGACTGATTGTTTTGTCTGAAAGACGATAGTCACTAAGACTGGTGTCAAAAACGTAAATATCTTTACCACGCTTCTCATAAATACCTTTGCGAGTTTTACTACCCAAAGAACCTTGCTCAATCAAATCCTCAACCCAACTAGGCAGTTTAAAAAGTTCTAGCCAAGGATCGTCTTTGGCATTATCAAAAATATTCTTGACCACATTTTTCATCACGTCAAGCCCAACAACATCCAAAGTTCTGAATGAAGCACTGGCTGGTCGACCAATTCTCTTACCAGTCAGTGCATCAACAGTATCAGGCGATAGGCCGAAATCCTCAGCATGCTTCAGAACTGTCATGAAGGAGAAGACACCAATTCTATTTGCAATAAACGCCGGATTATCATTGGCATACACCACCTCTTTACCCAGGGCAGAAGTAATAAATCCTTCTGCTTTCTGCAGTAACTTTTCATCACTGTAATTTGTTCTGATCAACTCCACCAATGGTAGGTATCTTGGTGGATTGAAAAAGTGCACACCAAAGATGCGACTTCTTAATGATTCTGGTGCATGCTCTGCAATGGTATTAATAGACAGACCAGAAGTGTTGGTTACCAAAATAGCATCGTCCTTAACAAAGGGTGCAATCTTGGCAAATAACTGTTTTTTAATATCTAAATTTTCAACGATTGATTCCAAAATAAAATCACACTCCAACAACAACTCTAACGAGTCGTAAGTGGCTGTTTTGATTGAATCAAGAATCGTTGGAATTGCCAACGGTGTTGGCTTGAGCTTTTTCATTGTTTGAAGAGAAGCATCAAGCGCTTCCTGTGACATGTCAAACATGGTTACCTCAATGCCTAGATTGGCAAAATGTGCGGCAATTTGCCCACCCATCGTGCCCGAGCCTAGTATCGCTACTTTACTAAAAGCTTTGTCAAAATACTGTTTCATAATTACCTTATCTTTAAATATTATTTTTTATTTCAAAATCATCAACTCTGAGAGACTCCAGCACAGTATCGTGCCACACAAGCCAATTATCCTTTTCTTCAATGGTTAAAAGTTTGTCGGCAATCAACGTTTTCAGCCAATCTTCTAATGACTGACTTGGTTGGTATTTGTAGCCCGCCTGCTTCACTTTCTTTTTAAGTGGTTTAAGCAAACATGCCGCCTCATAGCCTTTCAATAGAATCTCGAATTGATGTCCAGGGTTGTCCTTCAAGTCGGTGCAAACACAAGACGATAAGTCACTGATTAACCAATCAATATCCGCAACAGACTTTGCTGTTGAAATTATCAATCTGTCGTCAACTTGGGCCGCCGTATTCGAAAATGGGAATAACAATAATGCTAAGAATTTTTTTACCAACCAATTAACCGGCAAATTATCTAAGTTTGCTCTCATTGCAACGTCCGCCTCTGCGGCCAGCTGCAATAGTGACAAACGCAAAACTTTACTCACCTTTTCGTTATTTTTAAACTTCTCTTCATAGAGTTTCAAGCAAGCGCTCATTTCGTACATTGCTGCAATTGCATCAGCAAATCTACCTGAAACCATTTCCTTACGTTTCAACGTGCCCGTGAGAATAAATAAAGCAATATCACTCATGGCAGCAAACTTGGCCGATAAAACAGCTAAGTTTCTATAGTAAATTTTAGTAGTAGAATCGCCATACGATTTTACACATCGCCCACGAGTCCACGCAAATAAAGTCGCTCTAGCGAAGTTATGCAAAAAGTAACCGACGTGAGTGGTTAAAGCCTTATCAAAAGTGGCCATACCGTTACCGCTCTTATCGTAAAGTGCATCTAACTCATCAAACATAGTCGCATGACAACGAATAAGGCCTTGTCCAAAAACCATCAAACTTCTGGTTAGAATATTAGCACCCTCAACGGTAATAGCAACCGGCGCAGAGGTGTAAACATTGGCAACATAATTTCTTGGTCCTTGCATCACCGCTCGACCGCCATGAACATCCATCGCATCGATGGCTGATTGTTGCATCATTGCGGTGTTTCGATACTTGACAATTGCCGAAATAATCGATGGTTTATAGCCCGCATCAAGCGCCCAAGTGGAGAGGTTGATATTAGCAGTCGCTCGATAAGCATTTGTTGCCAGTGTTGCCAGTTTTTCTTGTATACCTTCTAAGTTAGCAATCGGTAAACCAAATTGCTCTCTTGTTTGCGTATAAGCACTGGTCGTTAAAAGCATTGCTTGAGTTGCTGCAGCACTGGAAACCGGCAGAGAAATACCACGGCCAACGCTTAAACATTCCATCAACATTCTCCAGCCGTGACCTATCATTTTATCACCACCGATAATCCAATCCATTGGGATGAATACATCATTACCAAAAATCGGGCCATTCTGAAACGGCTCGCCAATAGGTTTGTGTCGCGTGCCAATGCTAACACCTTCCGTACTCCTAGGAATCAAAGCACAAGTAATACCAAGATCTGTTTGCCCAGAAAGTGGGTGGTCTTTGGCCAATAAATTGTCTGGATCAAAAGCCTTGAACGCTAAACCAATAACGGTTGCCACAGGGGCAAGCGTAATATAGCGTTTTTCCCAATTGAGCCTCATTCCCAAGACCTTCTTGCCCTCAAATTCGCCATAACATACAACACCGTTGTCAACCAACGAGCCAGCATCCGAACCGGCCACGGTCGAAGTCAGGGCAAAACATGGAATCTCTTTACCCGCTGCTAAGCGAGGCAAGTACTGCTCTTTTTGTGCATCCGTACCATAATTTTGTAGCAATTCGCCTGGCCCAAGTGAGTTTGGAACCATTACCGAAATCCCGAGAACCGTAGCAGCAGAAGCAACTTGGCCGACTATCATTGCGTGGGCGTAATGAGAAAAGCCTTTACCGCCATATTTTTTAGAGATATTGATTGCCCAAAAACCATTGTCAGCAATGTATTGCCAAACCTCTTTTGGCAAGTCATTCCCAGTGGAGAGCTCATAGGAGTTAACCATAAAGCACAATGTTTTCACTTCGTTATCTATGAAACTTTGCTCTTCTTCAGAAAGTTCCACTGCTTTCAGGTTAGTCAATTCCTGCCAGTTTGGGTTACCCTGAAAAAGCTCCGCATCCCACCAAACGTCTCCCGCCTCAAGTGCTATCCTTTCTGTTTCACCAATTGGTGGTAGCGCTTTGCGCATCAGTCCAAACAGCGGCTTGGTAAATAACAGTTTTCTAATGCCTGGAACAATAAAGACGCCAAGGAACAATACAATCCCCATCAATATTTGCAGACTCAACAATTCCGTTTCTAAAGCAAGTGGCACAACAAAGATTGCGTTTAAGAGCCAAAGGTATGCAAGCTTAGTTTGCGTTTTGGCCAGCAACAATAAAGTCAGCGCAAAAACGGCAGCCAACGTTAAAGATGGGTTTTGAATTAAATAATCTAAATATTCGGTCATTACAATCTGCCTTTAATAGTTGATGGAACAATCCCTAATAAAAAATTATAGTCATCCGTCTTCAAACTATAATTAACATAATATTACAAAAAGTTAACACTTTATTAGTGCGCCTCTTTTAAAAAATGATGCTGCCACCAAGGCGATCAGGTCTTAATAAATCACGAAGCCTTAAGTTGGACTAACATCTTCTCTTGAATTAAATTAATACCCTTAAGCGGGCGTAACATTACTTTAAAGTCGGTAATTTCACCCTTTTCATTCCAAGTGATCATATCTATACCATTAACATACAAACCATCCATTTCGACCTCGAATTCAAGCACCGCTTCATTGCCACTGACTATTTCACGTACGTATTTAAAAGGATATTTGCTAAATAACTGAAAGGCTGCACCCAGATATTGAGTCACGAGCGCCCTTCCCACTTGAGGTGTGTGCATGACTGGCGAATGAAAAACAGCATCATCCGACAGCAAGTCTCCAAGGCCCTCTATATCTGCTGTTTCAAGAATATGGTGCCATCTTTCAAGTGTATTCATTTTCATAATAATCTTCTTATTTAAAGTTAAAGAGCTGCCGCTAATCGCGACCCCTGGTTAATCGCCCTCTTTGCGTCAAGCTCGGAAGCGACATCAGCGCCACCAATTAGATGCGAAGTAATGCCATTTTTTTCAAGCTCAGATCGTAAGTCACGCAACGGCACTTGCCCTGTGCAAAGTACAATCGTATCCACTGGTAAAACTTGAGTGACACCATCTAGTGAATAATGTAAGCCCTCATCATCAATCTTGTTGTACTGAGCACCCGGTACCATGGTAATTTTTTTTGTTTTTAAGCTTGTGCGATGGATCCAGCCGGTCGTTTTACCAAGCCCCGCACCCAATCGTGTTTTTTTGCGTTGCAATAAAGTAATTTTTCTCTTTGATTTTGGTGCGTTGGGCTTAATACCTACAACACCGCCTCTCACTTTATTTTCTGGGTCTATGCCCCATTTAGTCAAAAATGCATTGATATCAACACTTGACTCATCACCTTCATGAGACAAAAATTCACAAACATCAAAACCAATACCGCCAGCACCGACTACCGCAACACGCTCACCTACTTCCTTTTTGTCTCGCAAGACGTCAAGATAAGTAAGGACTTTGGGATGATCTTGTCCAGGAATTCCAGGCTCTCTTGGTAAAACCCCAGTTGCAATTACTACCTCGTCAAAGTCACCGGCTTTAATGGTCTCTAGGTCTACTCTCTTTCCAAGCTTCACATCAACATTAAGCACCTCTAAACGTTTAGAGAAGTAGCGCAGAGTTTCATAAAATTCTTCTTTGCCTGGAATTTGTTTGGCTATGTTGAATTGTCCGCCTATTTCATTTGAAGCCTCAAATAAGGTCACTTGATGCCCACATTCAGCGGCAACCGTTGCACAAGCCAAGCCTGCTGGGCCTGCACCCACAACGGCAACACGTTTTGTTTTAGATTTTTTGTGATAAACCAAATCAAGCTCATGACAAGCTTGGGGGTTAACCAAGCAAGTGCTGCGCTTACGATTAAAGACATTATCTAAACAGGCTTGATTACAACCAATACACGTATTGATTTCATCGCTTCGACCTTCAATCGCTTTTTTTACAAAATTCGGATCCGCCAAAAAAGGACGTGCCATTGATATCATATCTGCATCACCGCGTGCCAATACTGCTTCAGCCACCTCGGGCGTATTAATGCGATTGCCAGTGATTAACGGCACCGAAACCGCACCCCGTAACTTAGCAGTGACCCAGGTAAAACACGCTCTCGGCACCATTGTTGCAATCGTTGGGATGCGCGCTTCGTGCCAACCGATACCAGTATTAATAATGCTCACGCCCACCTCTTCAAGGGCTTTTGCTAGCATGACCACTTCTTCCCAAGTGCTGCCTTTTTCAAGCAGATCAAGCATTGAAAGTCGGAAAATAAGAATGAAATTTGACCCAACAGCTGCACGAGTCTGCCTAACAATTTCCAGTGCCATACGAATGCGATTCTCAAACGAGCCTCCCCATTCGTCGGTGCGCTTGTTGGTATGTTGTGCGATGAACTGATGGATGAAATACCCCTCCGAGCCCATGATTTCAACGCCATCGTAACCCGCCTTTTGCGCCATACTTGCACAATTTACAAAATCTTTAATAGAGCTTATTACACCTCTACTCGATAACGCTCGTGGTTTAAACGGTGTAATTGGCGACTTAATGGCTGAGGAAGAAACGACAAATGGATGGTAGCCGTAACGCCCAGTATGCAAAATTTGCATACAAATCAGCCCACCTGCAGCGTGAACTGCATCGGTAATAACGCGGTGTTTTTTTGCCTCTTTTTTGTTGGATAATTTTTCTGAAAATAGCATCGCCCAGCCCGCCCTGTTAGGCGAAAAGCCACCAGTCACAATAAGCCCAACGCCACCACGTGCCCTCGCTGCAAAATAAGCAGCCATATTCTCGAAACCATCGGACTCGTCCTCCATACCAGTATGCATGGAGCCCATTAGTACACGGTTTTTTAAAGTAATACTCCCCACTTTAAGAGGTTTGAGTAAATGTGGGTACAACATATCACCTGCAGAGGTCATTTTTTCTCCTAATCAATCTTGGTAATCACTTAAGAAGTATTATTTTTTATATGTAAAAAATTATAGCTTTTTACGGTCAGTATATAATTGACACAATATTACTAAAAGTTAACACTTTATTTATAGTGGCCTCTGACCCATGAATGTTCATAGCGCTGTTTGGCGATCAATCTCTCGCTTACAATACCTCTACCCGGATGAGGTGAATGAAATATGCAACAAAATTGGTATCTCCCCGACCATTTTAGACAATCACAACCTAACATTACCATTAGATTTGTTCTTGAACTTTTTTATTGAGGCAGAAGGTGTTTTTGAGAGTGACTTGGTATCTATTAATTATGCTCGCATGGCTCAAATACGGCCAAATTATTCTGAGATTTTAGGAATGATTTCTTTGTATTCCCCTAATTTAATTGAGAGTTTTAAGCTGGTTCAGTCCTACATCAATCTTGAGTTAGACGGTATCAATATCAGCCTCATTCAAAAAGCCAACGTTGTGGAGATTCACTTTGTTGCGGACGCACTTGTCGAGCATTCTAATTTATACGAAAACCTCTGTCTGTCTATCTTTGCTACCTTTATTCAGTCAATGCACCATCCGATTAAAAGATTAACGACAAAAATACAAACAACACAAGCGCTTAGTGTTGTTCGCTCGTTATTTCACTGTCCTATTGCCTTTGAAAGCGATTACACATCAATCGTACTTTCGAATGAAGTATCACTTAAAAAAAATCCAACGGCCAATCCAAAACTAGTGAGTTTGCTCGAAATTATGGCTAAAGAAAAAATCGCCCAACAGGCCAGTGAGGGTAATATTGTTAAAAGGCTCGAAGATGTCTTTAATAGCCATGAAAACCACTACAGTAACATTAATATTAATGAGGTATCCAATCTACTAGGGCTCAGTGTTAACACTCTACGTAGAGCGCTAAACAAACACCATACAACTTTTCGTCAAAGTCTCAATAACTTCAAACTTAAAAAAGCCAAATCAATGTTAGCGCACAATTATTCCGTCAAAAGAGTGGCTTATTCACTGGGCTATACAGAGCCCTCAGCATTTATACGCTGGTTTATCAATCAAGCCAAGCAAACCCCAAAAGAATACAAAAAAGGATTTAGAAGCTAATTAAAATTACCCAGTAATCACAGAGTATGGGTATATTTATGAGCTTACTCTGTTAGAGTATTACTGAAGTGCAACAATCAGCTAAATATCAAATGCACAAGATTTATTGATTTGAAACCATAATGTTTCGCCCTTTAGAGTAATTTCCAATATTGACATTTATGATTGAAAAGCTAACAAAAGGCCATGTAGGTGCCTTCATTATAGTAAGTGCAATTACTGCACTATGGGCACATCAAGGCATCATTGAGTCGCATACGAAAGATTTGCAGGCTAAGGCAAGTGAAAGAGTTAGTTTGTACCAAGGCTCGCTTAATAATGAATTAAAGCGTTTTGGATTTCTGCCTCATATTGTTGCTCG